>Ga0207693_10003435_pt1 | contig 13516 bp, 9 predicted proteins | sample LARL81metaG_FD_184347 | JGI IMG/M metagenome (GOLD analysis project Ga0207693, IMG submission 184347) | Corn, switchgrass and miscanthus rhizosphere microbial communities from Kellogg Biological Station, Michigan, USA - LAR L8-1 metaG... | ecosystem: Host-associated > Plants > Roots >...
CCGAGCCCAGGTTGGCCCGTGACGTCAGCGTGGCCTCGTGGACCGGGCCGAGCACCCGGTCACAGTCGGCCAGCGTCTGCTCGTACAGCGGCAGCGCGTCCTTGAGCCGGCCCGCCGAGTGGTAGGCGTTGGCCAGGTTGCCGCGGGCGGTCATCGTGTCGTGGTCGTCGCCGCCCTGGGCCATCTCCCGGTCGGCCAGGGTCCGCTCGTACACCGGGACCGCGTCCTTGACCCGGCGCGCGGCCAGGTAGGCGTTGGCCAGGTTGCCCCGGGCGGTCAGCGTCTCCGGGTGGTAGGTGCCCAGCACCCGTTCCCGGTCGGCCAGCACCCGCTCGTACTGCGGCAGCGCGTGCTTCATCCGGCCCGCGGTCCGGTAGGCGTAGGCCAGGTCGGCCCGGGCGCTGATGGTGTCCGGATGATCCGGCCCGTGTGCCTTCTCCTGGTCGGCCAGGGTCCGCTCGTAGGCCGGCACGGCCTGCTTGAGCTGCCCGGCCGTGTGATACGCCTGGGCCAGCCCGGACCGGGCGGCCAGCGTTTCCGGGTGGGTGGCGCCCAGCCCGCGTTCCAGGTCGGCCAGGGTCTGCTCGTACAGCGGCAGCGCCTGGTCACCGCGCCCGGCGGCCAGGTAGGCGGCGGCCAGGTCGGTGCGCGCGGCCAGGGTCTCCGGGTGCCGGGCGCCGAGCACCCACTCCCGGTCCGCCACGACCCGCTCGTACATGGGCAGCGCGTCGTTGTGCCGCCCGGCGGCCGCGTACGCGCGGGCCAGGTGGCCGCAGGAGATCAGCGTGTCCGGGTGGTCGTTGCCCAGCGCCCGCTGCCGCTCGGCCAGCGTCCGTTCGTGCACCGTGATCGCGTCCGGCACCCGGCCCGCGGCCTCGTAGGCCGAGGCCATGCCGTCCCGGCAGCGGAACGTCTGGGCGTGCGCCGGCCCGAGCACCCGGCTGGACGTCTCCAGCAGCGACTTCCAGTACGCGATGGCCGGCCCGCTGATGTCCGCGCTGGCCAGGCTCTGCCCGGTGCGCTGCAGCACCGGGTGCGGGTCTGGCTTCCACAGCAGTTCGCCGCTGCACGCCTGGAGCGCCACCGCGCAGTCGTGCAGCGCCTGGGCCAGCCGCGGCGGGGTGTCCTGGGCTGGCCAGGCCTGGCACAGGGCGTCCGCGGCCGACCGGACCGCGCGCTGCAGCTCCGGCGGCGGGATGATACCCCGGGTCATGGCCTGGACCAGCGGGTGCAGCTGGACCGTGCGGGTGGTGCTGGCCGGGTTGATCGTCGCCAGGCCAGCCCGGGCCAGGTTGTGCACGGCCTCCCTGGCCTGCGCCGGGTCGGCGGGCATGGCTGGGTGGCCGGTCAGGTAGCCGCACGCGGCCGGGCTGGTGAACACGACGCCGGGGATGCCGGCCGGGTCCAGCAGCGACGCCAGGGCCAGCATTGGGCGGGCGAAGCCGTCCGGCGGGATCTGGTCGGCCAGGTCCATGGCCAGCGACCAGGTCACCTCGGTGATGCCGGGCCGCGGGACGTCGGACAGCGGCCCGGAGCCGGCTACCATCTGCTGCCGCCGGTCGTGGAACCAGCCCCGGTAATCCCGGCAGCTCGCCCCGGTGGCGATCATCGCGGCCGCGGCGTGCGCCAGCGGGAGCGGCTGGCAGCCCAGGTCAGTGGCCAGATCGAGGGCTTCGGTGCGCTGGCCGGGGTCGGTGGACAGCCGCGCCGTCAGGTAGGCCAGCGCCTCCCGCACGGTGAACGAGCCGATCTTGGCGATCCGGCGGCCCGGCGCGGCCAGCGTGTCGTCCTTGCGCGCGGTGACCAGGACCCGCCCCTCGCTGCTCTCCGGCCACAGGCCATCCATGTCGGCCGGGCTGGCCAGATCGTCGAGGACCACCAGCCAGCGCCGCTCGGTACTGGCCAGCCAGGCCAGGAAGCGCTGCGCGCCGGTCAGCAGATCGTCCTCCGGGTCGGCCCCGTTCAGGTCGGCCAGAGCCAGCGCGTAGGCGTTCAGGATGGCGTCCCGGCTGGTGGCGGTCACCCAGACGAGCAGGTCTACCGAGCGGTTGTCCCACAGGCTGTGCGCCAGGGCCGCGGCCAGCTGGGTCTTGCCGCTGCCACCGAACTGGGCCAGCCGGGGCACCCCGGCCTCGCCGGACGGGGCCAGGATCAGGGTGTCACCCGGATCCAGCTTGCCGACCATGCCGAGGCCGGTCTCCGGCCGCGGGCTGTACGAATCGGCCAGTGGCGGGACGGGACCGCAGCGCAGCGGCCACTCCACTAGGCGGCCTGGCACGCAGGCCATCCGGGATCGCGTGACGCGGCTGCCGCTGGATCCCTGCTCACTTGGTACACCCGTCGCACCCGGTTTCCTCAATGACCCGCATTTACTGCACGAACCCCGTTGCGTACGACAACTGCGCGGGGCAGTTGCAGTGAACAGCCTATGTCGGTCTGCCCTTTGGTGGATGGCGTTCTGCCCGGTATTGGGGGAGTTCTACTGACTACCCACCGCGACCTGGCCGGGTGCGGCCGGGTGGCCGTGCTGCCCCGGTGCGGGCTGGGTTACATCGCCACCCGCCCGGCGCGCTGGCTGGCCAGCCGGCCGGCCAGCGCGCGCCGCCACTCCTCGGTCTGCCTGACCTGGTTGAACGTGAACAGGTGCAGGCCGGCCACGGCGCTGGCCGGGGCGGCCAGCGCCGTGCCGGTGCGGTCCAGCAGCCGGTCCGGGCTGTAGCCGCCGGGCGTGCCCAGCCGCAGGAACCATTCGGTGTGCCCGGCCAGGAACCGGGCCGACTCGGCCACGCCCGCCTTGGCCGCCATCCGCAGCAGCCGGGCCCGGTCCAGCGGGCCGGCCAGCCCGACGTACAGCGGCAGGGTCACCCCGCGGGTCCGGATCCGCCCGATCCACCCGCGCAGCACGGCCGGGTCGAAGCACAGGTTGCTGACGATATAGGCGGCGTGGTGCCGTTTGTCCCACATGGCCTGCACGGTGATGTCGTCGCCAATCTTGGGATGGCTTTCCGGGTAGCCGGTGATGCCCACCCGCGCGAATGGCCGCCCCATCTCGGTGAGCCGGGTGATCAGCGAGAGCGAGCTGTGGAACGGGCCGGCCGGCGGGTCGGCGTCACCGGCCGGCACGAACACGTCGTCCACCCCACAGGCCCGCAGCCGGGCCACGATGCCGGCCAGATGCGCGTCGTCACGGACCAGCCGGGCCGAGACGTGCGGCACCACCTGGTAGCCGCGGGCCGCCAGCCGCTCGGTCAGGTCGAGCGTGGCGTCCAGGCCCTTGGCCGGGGAGGCGGTGACGGTCACCGTCATGTCCGCGGGCACCCACTCGGCCACCTGGTCCTCGACGCCCGAGGCCGGGAACACCTCGTAGCGCGGGTGGGCCAGCAGCGGTGCGACGCTGGTCAGCCCGCCGCGCGCCATCCCGCCTCTTTCGCCATCCCCGACGCCGCAAGGTACTGCCCGTCAGCGTCCCAGTTCATCCCGCGACCTCCTGAGATCCTGAAGTGTGTGCGGAAACGGTCGGTGGTCTCAACCGGTGGTTGCAACGAGTAGCTGCTCGAGTTCGTATTCCAGCTGGGCGGTGCCGGTGGGCACGATCGTGAGTGGGAGGCCGAACATGGCCGCCACCGTGCGGGCCTCAGCTTCCAGCGACGGCTCGGGGGACTGGGCCAGCCAGACCACCCGGCGGTAGTGACCGAAGTAGTCCGGCCACAGTTCGGGGTGGCGGTCCAGGCCGAGATCGGCCAGCACCGACCGGCGGAAACTGCGCACCAGGAAGTCAGTCAGCAGATAGGTGCCCGGTTCGGCGGCGAACAGCGCGGCCACCCGGGACGGCCCGGCCAGCAGGTCGTAGCAGTGCAGCCCGGGCAGCCGCCGCACCCCCAGCCGGCCGCACAGCTCATCCAGCCCGCCATACGTGCCGCAGTCCGCGTAGCCGAGGGCGACCGGCAGGCCGCGGGCTTGAGCCGACCGGACAAGCCGTTCGGCTATCGGGGTTATTTGGGCTGGCCGGTTGTGCAGCAGTGCGGGCAGGCAATGCAGCTCGAGAGGCCAGCCGCGGCGGCGGGCGATCTCGCGGACCGGGCCGCCGAGGGCGCCGCACGCGATGACCGCGGCCAGCGGGGGCTCAGCCGGGGAACGCGAGCTGGTCGACGAAGCGGTCGTTGAAGTCGGCGCGATCGGAGAGCTCGACATACCTCACCTCCTCCAGCAAGGCCAGGCCGGCGGCCCGCTCCCGCATGCTGAGCAGGGCCATCTTGGCGCCCTCGCCCGCCACGTTGCCCGCGCTGACCACGCGCACGGCCGGGATGGCCGGCACCAGCCCGAGCCGGATCGCGTTGGCCGGGGACAGGTAGCTGCCGAACGACCCGGCCAGCAGCACCTGCTGGATGTCGCTGGCCGCCAGGCCGGCCTCCTCCAGCAGGATGTGCCAGCCGGTGGCGATGGCCGCCTTGGCGAACTGCAGCTCGCGGACGTCCCGCTGGGACAGGTAGACCGACCGGGACACGTTGCCTTCCTCGCCCAGCCAGTGCAGCACGAACACCCGCTCCGCACCCAGCTGGGTCAGCCGGCTGGCCAGCCCGGGCGCCAGCTCAGCCGCCCGCTGCTCGCTGACCAGCCGCCCGGACGAGTCCAGCAGCCCCAGCCGGACCAGCCCGGTGACCGCGTCGACCAGGCCGGACCCGCACAGCCCGGCCGGCTCGGCGTCCCCGATGACCTTCAGCTCCAGCGCGTCCGGGGTCATCGTGACCACCTCGATGGCGCCGTCCGAGGCGCGCATCCCGCAGCGGATGGCCGCGCCCTCGAACGCCGGGCCGGCCGGCGCCGCGGTGGCCAGCAGCCAGTCCCGGTTGCCCAGCACGATCTCGCAGTTGGTGCCGATGTCGATGAACAGCCGGGTCCGCTGGTCCCGGTCCATGCCCGAGGCGAGCAGGCCGGCCGTGATGTCACCGCCCACGTACGCGCCGAACGGCGGGAACACCACGGCCCGGGCCCGCGGGTGCGCTGCGACCCCCAGGTCGCCGGCCAGCGTCTCCGGCAGCAGGCGGGTGGCCAGGATGAACGGGGCGACGCCGAGCGGCTCCGGGTCGATGCCGAGCGCGATGTGCGTCATCGTCGCGTTGCCGGCCAGCGCGATCTCGTACACGTCGGCCGGGTCCACGTGGCCCGCCACGCACACCTCGGCGGCCAGCTCGGCCAGGGTCTGGTGGGCCAGCGCGGTGAGCCGGCCCAGCGCTTCCGGGTCCAGCATGGTCGCGCTGATCCGGGTGATCACATCCGCGCCGAACGGCTGCTGCTGGTTCAGCGCCGAGGCCACCGCGACCGGCGTGGCCGTGGACAGGTCGAGCAGCGTGGCCACCACGGTCGTGGTGCCCAGGTCGAACGCGATGCCGAACAGCCGCCCGGAGGTGTCGCCGGGCTGCACGTCGATCAGCGCATCGTCCACGATGACCGCGGTGACCTTGCCGTCGTCGGCCCGCAGCGCCCGTCCGACGGCCCGCACCGCGTGCAGGTCGGCGCGCAGCTCCAGGTCGTCCAGCGCGTCCAGCACGCGCTCCAGGTCGCTGCGCTGGTCGGCCAGCGTGGGCTCGGTCAGCTCCAGGTAGCGCTTTTGCACCGCGGGCCGCAGGATGACCTGGCGGCCGACTCCGACGGTGGCCGCCTTGGGCCGGGTGACCAGCGGGGGCACGTCGATCCTGGTGTCGGTGGTGGCCTCCGCCCGGCAGGCCAGCCGCCAGCCGTCGCGCAGCTCGTCTGGGCTGAACGCGCGGACGTCCAGCGCGGTCGGGGGCGCCGCGCCGTCCAGCACCCGCACCTTGCACTTCTTGCACGTGCCGTGGCCACCGCAGGTCGAGTCGATCGCGATGCCGTTCCAGCTGGCCGCGTCGAACAGGGTCACCCCGGCGGGCACCCGGACCCGGCGGCCGCTGGGCTCGTAGTGCAGATCGACCCGGGCGGGCCCGGCGCCGGCCAGGTCGGTTCCGCGGGCCTGCGCCGTCGTCACGTGGCTCCCTGCTGGGCGCCTGCCTGCTGGGTGGCGGCCTGCTGGGTGGCGGCCTGCTGGGCGCGGTGTGCGGCGATCCACGCGGCGCCCCACGGGTCGCGGTCCAGCAGCAGGTCGGCGGCCTGCACCGAGCGGACGATCTGCGGGGACCGGGCGTCCAGGATGGCGCTGGTCAGCCCGCTGCTGATGGCTATCGGCAGGAACGCGGCGCCGATCGTGTGCCGGTCCGGCATGCCGAATGAGACGTTGGACGCGCCCAGCGTGGTGTTCACCCCGAACTCCGCGCGCAGCAGCGCGATCGTCTCCAGGGTCTTCCCGACCAGCGTGGTGTCCGCGCCGACCGGCATGGCCAGCGGGTCGATCACGATGTCCTCGATGGGGATGCCGAACCGGCCGGTGGCCACGTCGATGATCTTGCGGGCCAGTTCCAGCCGCCGCCGGGGATCCTCCGGGATCTCCTCCTCGTCGTTGGGCAGCGCGATGACCGCGGCCCCGTACTTCCTGACCAGCGGCAGGATGGACTCCAGCCGCTCGTCCTCGGCGGTGACCGAGTTGACCAGCGCCTTGCCCTGGTAGCTGGCCAGGCCCGCGTCCAGCACCTCGATGATCGAGGAGTCGATGCACAGCGGCAGGTCGGTCAGCCCCTGGATGAGCTTGACCGCGGCCACCATCAGCTCTTTCTCGTCGGCCAGCGGGGCGCCCATGTTCACGTCGAGGACCATGGCGCCGCCCGCCACCTGCTGGGCCACGTCGATCTCGATGCGGGACAGGTCACCGGCGCGCAGCTGGTCCTGGAAGATCTTGCGGCCGGTCGGGTTGATCCGCTCACCGATGATGCAGAACGGCTGCTCGGGGCTGATCGTGACTTCGCGCGTGGCCGACCGGAGGACGGTTTCCATCTGGGTGCCCCCTGGGCCTAGGCCGGCGTCATCGCGCGGCGCTGCTGCAGCAGTTCCTTGGCCCGGACCACGGCGGCCGACGCGTCGGCCGCGTACCCGTCCGCGCCGACCACGTCCGCGTACTCCTGGGTGACCGGGGCGCCGCCGACCATCACGATCACCTGGTCGCGCAGCCCGGCCTTCTGCAGCGCGTTGATGTTCGCCTTGAACATCGGCATGGTCGTGGTGAGGAAGGCGGAGAACCCGACGATGTCGGGCTTGTGCTCGGTGATCGCCGCCACGAACTTCTCCGGGGCGACCTGCACGCCGAGGTCGATGACCTGGAACCCGGCGCCCTCGAACATGATGTTGACCAGGTTCTTGCCGATGTCGTGCACGTCGCCCTTGACCGTCCCCATGACGATGGTGCCGATCGCCTGGGCGCCGGTCTCGGCCAGCAGCGGGCGCAGGATCTCCAGCGCGCCTGCCATGGCCTTGCCCGCGATGAGCATCTCCGGGACGAAGAAGTCGCCCCGCTCGAACCGGGCGCCCACTTCCTCCAGGGACGGGATCAGCGCGTCATACAGCAAAGTCTCCGGGCCCAGCCCCATCTCCAGGCCGGCGTTCGTCAGGCTGAGCACCTCGGGGCCATTGCCCACCAGGGTGAAGTCGTAAAGCTGGCGGAGCAGCTCCTCCTGTGTCACGCGGCACCTTCTCTCTGGGCGTGCGCTCTGTGGGCGGGCGGCCTGGCGGGTGGTCTGCTGGGTGGTCTGGCGTGCGGCTGGGCTGCAGACGGCGCGGCATCCGGCTGGTGGCCGAGGACAGCGGACAGCGCGGCCGCCTGCTCGGCGCACTGCGTGGCCACCGTGGCGATGCTGGCCCGGGGCAGCCGGCCCGCGGGCGCGGACACTGACAGCGCGGCCACCACCACGGCCCCGTCGCGCAGCACGGGTGCGGCCACCGCGACCAGGCCCGGCTCGAGTTCCTCGTCGGTGACCGCATAGCCGCGGCGGCGCACCTCGCGCAGGTCCTCGTCGAGCGCGGCCCGGCTGGTGATGGTCCGGGCCGTCCGGGCGGCCAGGCGACCCGGCGGCAGCTGGGCCGCGTCATAGGCGAGCAGCACCTTGCCCAGCGCGGCGCAGTGCAGCGGCACCGGGCGGCCGAGCCAGTTCGTGCCGCCGATCAGGTACCTGCTGTCGACCTGGGCGATCTGCTCGACCAGGCCCTCACGGGCCACGCCCAGGTTCACGGTCTCCCCGGTGAGCTCGCCGAGCCGGTCCAGGAACGGGCGGGCGACCTCGATCAGCCCGGCCTCGGGGCCGCCCTGCCAGGCGTACCGGACGAACACCTCGCCGGGCCGGAACCGGCCGTCGCCGTCCCGGCGGATCAGCCCGCCCCGCTCCAGCGCGTCGAGCAGCCGGGACGTGGTGCTCTTGGCCAGCCCGGTGGCCGCGGCCAGCTCGGTGAACGTGACCGACCCGGGGGCGTGCACCACCTCGGTGACCAGCCGGGCGGCACGGTCAACCGCCTGGGTTCCGGTGGGACTGGACACTGATCCCTCTCGCTCGGCCGGCGCGGCCCTGGGCTGCTCTGCGCGGCACTTCCGGGGTGCTTCCGGGGGTGATCCCTGGAACCGCGCCAGGTACCGGGCGCAGTTCCATGTTACGGAACTCTGTTCTACTATGTGATGCTACGTAGCGGGGCCTGGAGGGTCAAGAATGAGGCTCCGGCCAGCTGGAACGAGGTGGCGATGTTCCGTAACACGATGCCGCGCTACGAGATCCTGTCCCCGGACGCCGTCAGCGTCCTGGACAGCGGCTGGCGGCGCATCGTCTCGGAGATCGGGGTGCAGTTCGCCAAGCCCGAGGCGGTGGAGCTGTTCCGCCGGGCCGGGCAGAAGACCGACGGCGAAGTGGTGTTCCTCGACCCGGACTTCGTCCTGGAACAGGTGGCCAGGGCGCCACGGGAATTCGACGTGCAGGCCCGCAACCCGGCCAACACCGTGCACATCGGCGGCGACCAGATGGTGTTCAGCGGCGTCTACGGGTCGCCGTTCGTCCGCGAGGGCGACGTCCGGCGCGAAGCCACCATGGACGACTTCCGGCGGCTGACCATGCTGGCCCAGTCGTATCCGCAGCTGGACTCGGCCGGGGGAGTGATCTGCGAGCCCAACGACACCCCGCTCGACTCGCGGCACCTCGACATGGTGTACGCGCTGCAGACGCTGACCGACAAGATCTACATGGGCAACGTGGTGTCCGGGCCGAACGCGGCGGACACGATCAAGATGACCGAGATCCTGTTCGGCGGCGGCGCGGGCGCGGCCCAGGGCCGGGCGTCGATCGAGCAGACCCCGGCCACCATCTCGCTGATCAACTGCAATTCCCCGCTGCGCTGGGACGACCGCATGCTGGACGCGCAGTTCGAGTACTGCGCGGCCAACCAGGCCGTGGTCATGACCCCGTTCCTGCTGATGGGCGCGATGTCCCCGGTGTCCATCCCGGCCGCGCTGGTGCAGCAGCTGGCGGAGGCGCTGTCCGGCATCGCGCTGGCCCAGCTGATCCGGCCCGGCTGCCCGGTGATCTTCGGCTCATTCCTGTCCAACATCGACATGCAGTCCGGGTCACCCAGCTTCGGCACCCCCGAGTCGGCCATCGGGCTGCTGTGCACTGGCCAGCTGGCCCGGCACTTCGGGCTGCCGTTCCGCACCGGCGGCGGGCTCAACGCCAGCCAGACCGCGGACGCCCAGGCCGCCTACGAGGCGCTGATGACGCTGCTGCCCACGTTCCTGACGGGCACCAACTTCGTCATGCACGCGGCCGGGTGGCTGGAGGGCGGCCTGGTCAGCTGCTACGAGAAGTTCATCATCGACATCGAGCTGCTGCGCATGCTGCAGGTCGAGTTCACCCCGCTGGAGATCGACGAGGAGTCGCTGGCCTTCGGCGCGCACGAAGAGGTCGGCCATGGCGGGCACTTCCTCGGCGCGGCGCACACGATGGAGCGGTTCCGGGACTGCTTCTACCGGCCGCTGCTGTCCTCCACGGCCAACTACGAGCGCTGGGTCAAGCTCGGCGCGAAAGACACCGCCGCGCGGGCCGGCGAAATCTGTGCCAAGCAGCTGGCCGAGTACGAGCAGCCCCCGCTGGACGACGCCATCCGCGCCGAGCTGGACGAGTTCGTCACCCGCCGCCGCGCCGAGCTGGGCGACTAGCTGCCGCCCCGCACGCTGGTCGCACCGGCCACACCAGCCCCACCCGCCCCAGAGCTTGTGCCCCCAGTTCGTGATCATGACTTTGGGCCGAATCTATTCGCCCGCAAGTCATGATCACGAAGCTGGGCCGGCGCCGTCGGCAGCGGCGGCTAGCATGTGGGCCGTGACTGAGTCCGCGATCGACCCTGAGGCAACTGGCGCGAGTGCTGTCGGCCTGGCCACGCTGGTGAGCGACCCGGAATCCGGCGGTGCCGGGGCGGACGCGACGGTGCTCGACACCTGGTTCCCGGCCCCCGAGCTGACCCCGGCTGGCGCACCTGGCGGCACCGAGCGGCTGTCCATGGGGGAGGCGGCCGAGGCGCTCGGCCCGGACCTGGCCGGCCTGCTCGGCGCCGACCCGGCGCGCGGGGTCGAGGTGGTCGCGGTGCGCACCACGATCGGCTCGCTGGCTACGCCTCCTGCTGACGCACACGACGTTTACCTGCGGCTGCACCTGCTGTCCAGCCGGCTGATCCGGCCGCACGACTGCGATCTGACCGGCGTGTTCGGGCTGCTGGCCAACGTGGTGTGGACGAACTACGGGCCCTGCCCGGCGCCCGGTTTCGAGGCGGCCCGGCTGCGGCTGCGCCGCCGTGGGCCGGTCACCGTGTACGGGGTGGACAAGTTTCCCCGGATGGTGGACTACGTGCTGCCGTCCGGGGTGCGGATCAGCGACGCCGACCGGGTCCGGCTGGGCGCGCACCTGGCTGCCGGGACCACCGTCATGCATGAGGGCTTCGTCAACTTCAACGCGGGCACGCTGGGCACGTCCATGGTCGAGGGCCGGATCTCGTCGGGTGTGGTGGTCGGCGACGGCTCGGACGTCGGCGGCGGGGCATCCATCATGGGCACGCTGTCCGGTGGCGGCAAGGAAACCATCTCGGTCGGCGAGCGCTGCCTGATCGGCGCGAACGCGGGCATCGGCATCTCGCTCGGTGACGATTGCGTGGTGGAGGCCGGGCTGTACGTGACCGCGGGCACCAAGGTGGCCCGGCCGGACGGCCGGGTGGTCAAGGCCAGCGAACTGTCCGGGCAGCCCGGGCTGCTCTGGCGGCGCCACTCCCAGTCCGGGGCGGTGCAGGTGGTCGCGCGGGCCGGCCGCGGGACCACGCTGAACGACGTGCTGCACGCCAACGCCTGACCGACCGGACGGACACCATGCGACTGGCCACCTGGAACGTCAACTCGGTGACGGCGAGGCTGCCCCGGCTGCTCGACTGGCTGGATGGCACCAAGCCAGACGTGCTCTGCCTGCAGGAAATCAAGGTCGCGGAGGCAGCCTTCCCCACCGCCGAGGTCGGCGAGCTGGGCTACCAGGCGGCCGTGTACGGCACCGGCCGGTGGAACGGGGTCGCCATCTTGTCCCGGACCGGGCTGGACGACGTGCGCCGCGGGTTCCCCGGCGAGCCAGGCTTTCCCGACCCGGAGGCCCGGGCGGTCTCCGCGACCTGCCAGGGCTGCCGCATCTGGTCGGTGTACGTGCCGAACGGGCGCGCCCTGGACAGCCCGCACCTGCAGTACAAGCTGGATTGGCTGGCCGCGCTGCGCGGCGCGCTGGCCGCCGAGGCGGACGGGCCGCCGCTGGCGGTGTGCGGCGACTTCAACATCGCGCCGAGCGACGACGACGTCTGGGACCCGGCGGCGTTCACCGACTCCACCCACGTCACCCCGGCCGAGCGGGGTGCCCTGCGGGAGCTGCTCGGGCTCGGGCTCACCGACATCCCGCCACGGGCCCTCAAGGGCCGCCCGTTCACCTACTGGGACTACCGGGCCGGCATGTTCCACCAGGGCTTTGGCATGCGGATTGACCTGGTGCTGGCGAGCGCACCGCTGGCCGCGGGGGTCACCGACGCGTACATCGACCGGGAAGCCCGGAAGGGCAAGTCCCCGTCCGATCACGCGCCCGTCGTGGTGGACATCGACCTGCCGCCCGGGTCCTGATCACCTGGCTCCCGCGGGCCGCGCCAGTATCCTCGGCGTCCATGGTTGCTCTGCTCTGGTTCCGCCGTGACCTGCGCCTGCACGACCATCCGGCGCTGCGGGCCGCGGTGGACACGGCTGACCGGATCGTCCCGGTGTTCTGCCTGGATGACCGGCTGCTGCACGGCCGGCACGCGTCCGGGCCACGCACCGCGTTCCTGCTCGACTGCCTGACCGACCTGGATCAGCAGCTAGCCGGTCGGGGCGCGCGGCTGGTCATCCGGCACGGCCCGGCGGAGCGCGAGCTTCCGGCACTGGCCGCGGAGACCGGCGCTGGCGAGGTCCACCTGACCAGCGACCCGGGCCCGTACCGGGCCAGCCAGGACCGCCGGGTGCGCGCCGCCGTGCAGCAGGCCGGGGTGGGATGGTACGCACACCCCGGGATCAGCGTGCTGGACGACGTGACCGCGCTGCGTACCAGCCAGGACCGGCCCTACACGGTGTTCACGCCGTTCTACCGGAAGTGGGCCGCGGCCGCGCGGCGGCCGGTCCTGGACCCGCCGGGGCGGATCGCCATGCCCGCGAAGGCCCGCCGCGGCCGGGTACCGGCCCTGGGCCGTCTGGGCCTGCGTCAGGAGGTGGCCGAGCCCGCGCCGGGCGGCGAAACGGCCGGGCTGGCCCGGCTGGCCAGCTTCCTCGACGGCCCGCTGCGTGACTACGCCCAGGGCCGGGACCTGGCCGGCCAGGACGGCTCATCCCGGCTGTCGCCGTATCTGAGGTTCGGTTGCCTATCCCCGCGGGCGGTGGAGGACCAGCTGCCCGGGACGGGGGCCGCAGCCCAGGGCGCAGCGGCCCTGCGCCGCCAGCTGTGCTGGCGCGACTTCTACCAGCACGTGCTGGCCCATCACCCGGCGAACGCGCGGCAGGAGTTCCAGCCCCGCTACCGCGGCACGCTGCACTGGGCCGCCGATGACGCGGCGTTCACCGCCTGGACCCAGGGCCGAACCGGGTTCCCGCTGGTGGACGCGGGCATGCGGCAGCTGCTGCGGGAAGGCTGGATGCACAACCGGGTGCGTATGGTGGTGGGCTCGTTCCTGACCAAGGATCTCGGCATTGACTGGCGGCGGGGCGAGGCCTGGTTCATGCGGCTGCTCCTGGATGGCGACCAGGCCAGCAACAACGGCAACTGGCAGTGGATCGCATCGGTGGGCGCTGACCCGCAGCCGGTGTCCCGGCGCATCTTCAGCCCGGCCCGGCAGCAGCTGCGTTTCGACCCGCACGGCCGCTACGTCCGGGCCTACCTGCCGGAGCTGGCTCAGGTGCCGGACGAATACCTGGCCGAGCCATGGCTGATGCCAGCCGGGGAACAGCAGCGGGCCGGCTGCTGGATCGGGCCGGACTACCCGGCGCCGATCGTGGACCATCCAGCCGCCCGCCGGGCCGCGCTGGACCGGTACCGGGCCGCGG
>Ga0207693_10003438_pt1 | contig 13513 bp, 18 predicted proteins | sample LARL81metaG_FD_184347 | JGI IMG/M metagenome (GOLD analysis project Ga0207693, IMG submission 184347) | Corn, switchgrass and miscanthus rhizosphere microbial communities from Kellogg Biological Station, Michigan, USA - LAR L8-1 metaG... | ecosystem: Host-associated > Plants > Roots >...
CGTGCAGAAGGCCTCCGGGCGCCTGGGGGAGGCCATCGGCCTCGGGGCCGGCACGTTGGCCACCGGCCTCTTGCACGGAGCGAGGTTCTTCCTCTCGATCGTGGTCGTCCTGCTGCTCTACCGGTTCGTCCCGGCCCGCGGCCTACGCATCCGCGACGGGCTTGCGGGAGCGATCGTCACCGCCATCCTCTTCCTGGTGATCTCGCTTGCCTCCGGCTGGATCAGCGAGAGGACGACAAAGCTGAGCGTGGTCTACGGCTCCCTCACAGCGGCGCTCGTCTTCCTCTACTCCATGTATCTCTACTCCTCCGCGCTGCTGCTCGGCGCCGAGGTAGCAGCGGCCTGGTCGCGGCCTGAAACCAAGGATGGCGAACCGATCCGGACCCAACTCAGGCGTGGCGTCCTTGGACTCTTCGTTCGACAGAACGTGGCGTCGGCCGACAAGACGACACCAGACCCGACGCGTGACCACGACGAACCAGGGCCGCGATCCGCGCCGGGGAGCTCGTGACCCATGCGGGCGTCTCTAGCGTTCTCAGCGGTCGGTCAGTTCGGGATGTTCCTTGAGGAAGGCCGCCCAGCCGTCGTCACCGCTGGGAACCCGCTCGAGACCCTGCTGGCCGTCGAGTTGCGTGATCCATTGGAGTAGCCGCTCGCGCCGGACGAGCACAGTTGCCAGGGCCGCGAAAAGGAGTGCATTCCAGATGATGACGACGACGGTAACGGTGCTCATTGCCGCCTCCTGAGTCCGGCACATGCTACTCCGACGAGGCCGTGATGAGCCCCAGCTTTACGGGCGCTATCGGATCGATTAGCTTCGACGCGACCGGAAAGGGAGGCTGGGATGGAAGCGACGAAGCCGGATGCCGTCGAGTTTCGGGCCGGACAACGCCGGGACTGGGGCAGCGCGGCCAAGGGATGGCATGACTGGCAGGAGCTGATCGTGAGCGCGACGGCCGGGGTGAGCAGGCGCCTCGTTGAGATCGCCGGGATCCAAGCCGGCGACCGTGTGCTGGACGTGGCGGCTGGGTCCGGAGAGCCAGCCCTGACCGCCGCGCAGGTCGTCGGCCCGCAGGGGGAGATCGTGGCCACGGATATCTCGCCGGAGATGCTCGCCTACGCACGAGAACGAGCAGCGGCAGCCGGAATCGACAACGTTGAGTTCATCGAGGCCGACGCGTCGTCGCTCGACTTCCCACCGGAGAGCTTCGACGCAGCGCTCTCGCGGTGGGGGATCATCTTCGAACCCGAAGCCGAGGCGGCGGCGGGTCGAATTCGCCGCTTTCTCAAGCCCGGAGGGCGGATGGCAATCAGCTCGTGGGGACCGCCGGAGCGGGTGCCGATGCTCGCTGTCCCCATGCGGACCGTGATGACTCGGCTGAACGTTTCACCCCCTCCGCCCGGGACACCCGGACCGCTCTCGCGGCCGACGAGCGAGGCGATCGCCGGGATTCTCGAGGGAGGCGGGTTCTCCGATGTCGAGGTCGAACAACTCGAGCTCGAGTTCGAGTGGGACTCTCCGGAAGAATTCGCGCGCTTCGCGCGGGAGATCGCACCGCCGATCACGGCCTTGCTCGCGAACCATCCTCCGGACGTCCGCGAGGCGACGTGGGCAGCCGTTGTCGCAGCTGTCCGGCCGCACACCGACGCGAACGGAAGGCTCCACTTAGCGAACCTGGCGTTACTCGCCACGGGCCGCGCCTGAGCACCGATAGAAGTCGGCCGCCGCCCGAGATGGCGGCGGCCGGCTCGTACGGCTTATGAAGCGGGGTCAGGCTTGATGATCCCGAACGTCGCGCCCTGGGGATCGCTCAGGACGCCGATGCGGCCGACCTTGGGGACATCCATCGGCTCCACCAGCGCGCCGCCGCCAAGTTCCTTTGCCTTCGCCGTCGTCGCGTCGGGGTCGTCCACGGCGACATAAGGGTGCCACTGCGGCGGAACAGTGGCGTCCTCGAGGGTCATGAAGCCGGCGATGCCGATCTCGCCGACGTTGAAGATCCGGTAGCCGCCGTATTCAGGCCCCATGTCGTTGGCCGTCCAGCCGAAGACGTCGGCGTAGAAGCGCTGTGCGTCGTCAGCGTCCGTCGTGCCGAGCTCGTCCCAGACGAAGACGCCTTCGGGAACGGGCCCTTCTTGCAGCGGCTGGTAGATGCCGAGAAAGGCTCCCTGTGGGTCGGCGATGATCGCCATCCGTCCGACCTCACCCATCTCGAACGGGCCCGCAAGGAGCTTCCCGCCCGCGTTCTTGACCTTCTCGACCGTCTCGTCGACATTCTCGACCCGAACATGACTGAGCCAGTGCGGGGGTGGCGCGCCCTCCTGGGCCTTGCCGAAGCCGCCGTGGCTCTGGCCGCCTGACGAAATCATCGTGTAGTCGACCTCGCCGGGTTTGAACACTTCCGCGTCCCAGCCAAAGAGCTGCGCGTAGAAGTCCTGAGCCTGCTTGGGGTCGGACGAAACCTGCTCATGCCAGACGAACTTGCCGACCGTTGATGCGACCGTCGTCACTCTTCGACCTCCTTGTTGGGGTTTGCAGTTCCGAGAGATGAGACTCCGCGTGAACCCGAAAATCATCGTTGAATGCGACGAGAAGTCGCGGGCCTGAGCGAGACGCGCGCGAGGGGCGGCCCGGAGGAGTAGAGTGGCTGGACTGGCCCTGCGGCCAGAACCCCGGCCGAAAGCCCGAAGCCGCCAACGCGCGTCGTCGCGCGAGGCGATGAGCCTAGGCGAACAGAGTTCGACTTGCGGGGCCAGTGTTTCTGGCAGCACTCGAGCCTAGACTTCCGTCATGGTCGTCGCAGCTGCACGCGTAAAGCCCCGGTTGCGTGGGGTTTTCCACGAACTTGGCTTCTACGCCGCGGTGGGCGTCGGCGTCGCGCTCGTCCTAACTGCCGAAGCCGGCCGCGCGCGTGTCTCCGCGGCTGTCTTTTCCTCCTGCGTAGCGGCTTGCTTTGGGGCGAGCGCTCTCTACCACAGGCCGACCTGGCGCCCGAACGTGCGCGCGTGGCTCGCGCGTCTCGACCATGGCGGTGTCTACTTGCTGATTGCCGGCACCTATGCGCCGTTCGGATTGCTCGTGATGTCGACTGCGTGGGCCGTTCCCGTGTTGTCGGTCGTCTGGGGCGGGGCGCTTCTCGCGATCCTGCTCAAGCTCGTCTGGGTGCAGGCGCCGAAGTGGCTGTCGGCAATCATCGGCATTGGCCTCGGATGGGTGGCGGCGGCGGCTTTCCCGCAGTTGCTGAAAGTCCAGCCACTTGGCATCTTGCTCGTGATTGTCGGCGGGCTGCTCTATACGGCGGGCGCTGTCGTGTATGCCCGCCGGCGCCCCGATCCGGTTCCTCATGTATTTGGATACCACGAGCTCTTCCACGTGCTGACGCTTGGCGGCGTCACCTGTCACTACGCAGCGATCGCGTTCTTTGTTCTTCCGCGCGCGTAACACCTAGCGAGACGAGGTGCCGCGCTTCTCCATCTCGTCAATCCGGTCGGCGAGGGCGTGAATCGAGCGCTGTGTCGCCACGACCAGCCCCATGAGCAGCTGATTCATCTCCTCGACCGGTGGCGCGACTCCAGACCCGCCCGCAGCCTGTGCTTTCTCGTAGGCGGGCAGAGACTTCACCTCGCGTCGAAAGATCTCGTCGATCTCGTCACCTAGTGCCATCGGGCGGCTCCCTCGTCGGTGGGCTCAACCTTAGACGCCGAGTAGACACAGAGCGGTCAACCACCGGTGGGTCGGTGCAAGTCCGACCAGGCGGTGGCGGTCAGACCGCAGCCGTCTCCAGGTCGAGCTCTTCTATCAGCTGCCGGATGAGTTGCTCGATCTGCTCTCGAAGCTCTCGCACCTGCGCGAGAGGGAGCTCTTTCGGATCCGGCAGCTCCCAACTCACGTAGCGCTTGCCGGGAATCACCGGACAGGCGTCGTTGCAGGTGGCGACGATGACGTCGGCCCACTCGATCGCTTCCTGATCGAGACGGCGAGGCCGATGATCCGAGGCGTCGATGCCGATCTCTGCGAGCGCCTCGAGCACCTGCGAATGGACCGCGGGGCCGGGGTCTGAACCGGCAGAGCGCGCCTCGTGGCGGCCGCCCGCGGCTCGCTGGAACAGCCGTTCCGCCATCACGGAACGGCCGCTGTTGGCCACGCAGACGAACAAAACCTTGCTCATTGCGCCAGGCGATCGTAGCGATCTAGACCCATTTACGATCAATCGCTCCTGCGAGGGATCGCGCCCGCCGCCGTGGAGCCGATGATCAGCGCAGTACCGCAACCAGGGCGGCGCGGCCACGCCACAAGCACGGAGGAATCAGGCGTTGTCGCTGCACCACCCTCGAACCACCCAATCAGGAGGCAGGCCCCCCGAAAGAGCGCGAGGGGAGGTGAATCCCTTGTTGAAGCTCTTCGCTTTCGCGCAGGCGTACGCCGCCGCAGCCGCCGAGCTGCGTAAGCGCGAGGAGGGCCAGACGATGGCGGAATACGGCGTCGTGCTGGCAGTGATCACGCTCGCCGTGATCACCGCAATCACGCTGCTCTCGACCAACGTGCGCAGCGCGATCTCCAGCGTCGCGAACATTCTCCCGGGCAGCTAGCCATGAGGGAGTTGTACGACAACCTCCGCCCGAAAGAGGTGCGGATGTTGCACTGGGGCGCGGCCGCCGCGGCGGCCGCGCTCTGGTTCTCGATCGCCTGGCGCGATGCCTGGGTGCTCCTCGCCGTGCCGTTGATCGGCGGCTGGTTCGTCTTCCTCGTCCGCCGCAACCGCCGGCTCGACCCGATGGGTCACACCGACGAAGAAGAGTTCTTCTAGATCAGCGCGGCGACCTTCTCGAGGTCGCGGACGAACTCCCGGAACTGCAGGTCACGATCCTCGGCGCGAAGGATCGACGACGGATGCACGGTCGCGATCGTCTTCGGTGCGAGCGGAGAGTCGACGAGCTCGCCTCGCTGTCGCGAGACGCGGAAGTCGCGCCCGAGCAGCGCCTGGGCGGCCGTAGCGCCGAGGCAGACGAGCACGCGCGGCTTCAGCACGGCGAGCTCGGCGTCGAGCCACGGGCGGCAGGCGGCGATCTCGCGCCAGTTCGGTTTCTGGTGGATCCTTCGCTTGCCCTGGGGCTTCCACTTGAAGTGTTTGACGACGCTCGTGAGGTAGACCTTGGAGCGGTCGATTCCCGCCTCCTCGAGCGCGTGGTCGAGTAGCCGCCCGGCAGGGCCGACGAACGGGCGGCCCTCCAGGTCCTCGCGGTCCCCGGGCTGCTCGCCGACGAAGATGACGTCGGCGTCGGCCGAGCCCTCGCCGAAGACCGTCTGCGTGGCGTGCTCCCAGAGCGGACAGGCCTTGCACCCGGCTGCAGCCTCGCGCAGCTTCTTCAGGCTCGGGCGGTCCGGGATAAGTCTGGCGGCGGTGCCGTCGCCGTCAACGGAGAGCTGGCTCACGCCGACAGGATTACCCGAAAGGCGACGCTACGATTCCTCGTCGCGGCGCCGTGGCCGAGAGGTTAGGCAGAGGCCTGCAAAGCCTCGTACAGCGGTTCGAGTCCGCTCGGCGCCTTCACAGGCAACGACTACCCACCGTCTTAATCCACGCTTCATCAAACTCTCAGACGGCGCTGCTTCAATCATTGCCGTGATCGAGGCCGAGGGCCTGACCAAGTACTACGGCGACCAGCGCGCTGTCGACGACCTGTCGTTCACCGTTCGGCCGGGCATCGTGACGGGCTTCCTCGGCCCGAACGGGTCAGGCAAGTCGACGACGATGCGGCTGATTCTCGAGCTCGACGCCCCAAGTGCCGGCGACGTGACCGTGAACGGCAAGCACTACCGCGACCACGCCGCCCCGCTGCATGAGGTCGGGGCGCTGCTCGAGGCCCGCTCCGTCCACACAGGCCGCTCGGCCTACAACCACCTGCTCGCGCTGGCGCAGACGCACGGGATCGGCCGCCGGCGAGTCGACGAGTTGATCGACCTGGTTGGGCTGCACGACGTGGCGAAGAAGAGAGCCGGAAAGTTCTCGCTCGGGATGGGCCAGCGGCTCGGAATCGCGGCGGCGCTGCTCGGAGACCCGTCGACGGTCATGCTCGACGAGCCGGTCAACGGGCTCGACCCCGAGGGCATCCTCTGGGTGCGGCATCTCTTGAGGGGTCTGGCCGCCGAGGGACGGACGGTCTTCGTCTCCTCGCACCTGATGAGCGAGATGTCGCTCACCGCGGACCACCTGATCGTGATCGGAAGGGGTCGAAAGATCGCCGACATGAGCACCGAGGACTTCATCAAGCAGGCTTCCGGAGCTCTTGTCCTCGTTCGTACGCCGCAAGCAGCGCAGCTCGAAGCACTGTTGAGCGGGCCGGATGTGAGCGTGACCGCTGCCGGGCCAGGCTTGCTCGAGGTCCGCGGGCTGACCGCGGTCCAGATCGGCGAGGCGGCCGCGGCGAACCAAGTGGTGCTGCACGAGCTGACGCCTCAGCAGGCCTCGCTCGAGGAAGCCTTCATGACCCTGACCCGCGACGATGTCGAGTTCAAGACGGCCGACCTGGAAGAAGCTGTCGCATGAGCGCCGTCACCCAAGCTCAGCAGATCCCGCGGCTCTCCCATGTAGGGCGGGTCACGCAGCTGCGGGTGGCCGTCTCCGAATGGACGAAGCTGCGCTCGCTGCGCTCGACCCTCTGGTCGCTCTTCGCGGCAATCTTGCTCACGATCCTCTTGCCGGTCCTCTTCGCGGCGATCACGTCTTCCCACTGGGGCTCGATGAGCGCGCACGAGCGCGCCGACCGCCATCCGCTCGACATCGCCCTGGCGGGCGTGAACCTCTCCCAGCTCGCAATCGCCGTGCTCGGCGTGCTCGTGATCACCGGCGAGTACTCGACCGGGATGATTCGCGCCAGCTTCGCCGCGGTTCCGAAACGTCTGCCCGTGCTCTGGGCCAAGACCGCCGTCTTCGGGCTCGTCACCTTGCTGTTGATGGTCGGCCCGGTATTGATCGCCTTCTTCGCCAGCCAAGCGATCCTCTCGCGCCACCACATCCTGCAGGTCTCGTTCTCACACCCCGGCGTCGCCCGATCGGTCATCGGGGGCGCCGCCTACCTGATGCTGGTCGGGATCTTCGCGCTCGGGATCGGCGCAATCGTGCGCAACACCGCGGGCGCGATCGCGACGTTCGCGGGCATCTTCTTCGTGATTCCGCCGCTGATGAACATTCTCCCGAGCAGCTGGAACGATGCGATCAGCAAGTACCTGCCGAGTGAGGCGGGCCGGCAGCTCTTCTCGCTGACGCATGACGCGAACAGCCTCTCCCCCGGGGCCGGCGGGCTGCTGTTCGTCGGCTACTGCGCTTTGACGCTCGCGATCGCCGCCGTCCTGCTGGTCCGGCGGGACACCTAGGGCGCCACGACGCCGCTACTCGGGCGGCGGCGGCGGCGCCGGAACCGGGTCGCGGAGCAACCTCGCGTAGGGGATCCCGGTCGCCGGGTCGACATAGACGGCGCGGTAGAAAACGGGGTGCGCTCGCGCGCTGTCGACCAGCGTGAAAGCTCCACCGGCGCCCAGCTTGACGGTGCCTGCTGTTTCCCGGCGGGCCTTCGCGTGCTCGCGGTAGATCGTGACGTGACCGCCGTGAGCACCCTGAACGTGCCCGGAGAGCGCGATCGTCCCGTTGCCCTGCGCGTCGGCGGTGAGACTGACGTGGACGGGCAAGGAGCGGCTCTGGAACCAGGAAAGCCCGTCTGGCCTGGCGAGGAGCAGATCCTGCGCACCGCTCCGCGGCACGGCCGCGAGGCCTGCGAGCCGGCCGTCCAGTTCGCTGCCGGCACGGCCGGTCACCGTTCCGGCCCAGACGGCATCGGGCGCCGGGAACGCGAACGAGAAGTTGTCCGCCGCGACCCATTCGTTGGCGGCGAGGACGGGGCCGTGCGGGGTCATCGCCAGCCCGGTCGTAACTCCGCGCTCGGAGACGATGCTCTCCGTGATCTCACGCCCGTGCCTCGCGAGCGTGACGGGGAAGCCTCCGAAGAGAGAGCCGGGAAATTCTTCCGTCCAGGCGGCATAGACGATGCTGCCGCGGCCGGGTACCGCGAACAGCGGGCCGATCGGGAAGCCACCCCGGCCGGCGGAGAGGTAGAGGCCGATCCACGTGTGCGAGCGCGGGATCCACTCGATCGTGCCGACCGCGCCGCTGACGCCGTAGCTCTCGACGACGTGGACGGTGCCGTCGCGCACGATCACCGGTGAGGCAGGCGGCGGCGTGTAGCTCTTCGGCCAGCCGCGGGCCGTCACTCGCTGAGTGTGCGCCTTTCCGCGGGCATCGATCTCGGTCAGGATCAACTGGCTAAAGAGGCTGCGCGAGTGCCAGCGCGTGTACGCGACCACAGGCAGACCGGCGCGGTCGAGCGTCAGTCCCGGCCAACCGAGGCTGAGATCCCCCCCGAGCCGGCCGACGAGAGGGGTCTTGTGCCAGCGTTTGCCACGGCGGCTGAGCACGATCAGGCTGCGATCGCTCGGGCCGATGATCACCGCCACCGGACCGGCGGCGCCGGCCTTGAAGGCGGCAAGCCTCGAGCCCCTGGAGACCTGCATCACCGGCTGCTGTCGCCAGCGCTCCCGGCCCGTTCTTTGGGCAATCACGAGTTGCTGTCCGCGGACGAAGCCGACGAGCGGAGTGCCGCTCGGAGCCACGGCGATCATCCCGTCGGAGACTCGCGCGACCAGCTCGCCAGAAGCGCTCCCCGTCACCGCCAGCGCTACTGCGGTGACAACGAGGAACCACCTCATGCCGCGAGACTACCTCCAGGTTCGGCTCGCGTCGAGCCGCCCGTTAGGATCAGCTCGCGGGGTCGTTTTTTCGAACGAAGGAGCGAAATGGAGCTTTGCGCGAGTATCGACCAGGCCCGACAGCGCTGGGACGTTTTGAAGCACCCCTTCTACGCTCGCTGGGAGTGCGGCGACCTGACCCGAGAGGAGCTCGCTTTCTACGCAGGCGAGTACCGGCACGCAGTCGTCGCAGTGGCACAGGCGGCGGCCGCCACAGGCGATGTGGAGCACGCGCGCGAGGAAGCCGAGCACGTCGAACTGTGGGACGACTTCGCCGCCACCCTCGAGGCGCCGCTCGACCGCGAGCCGACGCCCGAGACTGCCGTTTGCGCCGCGGCCTGGTCTCCGGACGAGCGTTTCCAGGCGCTCGCCGTGCTCTACGCGGTCGAGTCTGCGCAGCCGGCGATCTCGCGGACGAAGCTGGCCGGCCTCGTCGAGCACTACGGCTTCCACGGCGACGATGCGGCGGCCGAGTACTTCCGCATTCACGCCGAGCGCGACGTACAGCACGCCAAGGCGGCTCGGGAGGCGCTGGCCGAGGCGCCGGCAGCTCGGCGGGAGGAACTCGTCGCCGTCGCCGAACGCGCGCTAGAGGCCAACTGGCGCCTGCTCGACGGGGTCGAGCGAGCCGCGTAGGCGACGCCGATTACTCGGCCGTGCTCGCCCGCATGCTCGAGGGCACCACGCCGGCGAGCCAGGAGGAGAGCTCAGAGAGGTAGTCCGGGTCGACCGCGTGGGGGAGCGGGTACTCGCGGTAGAGCACGTCGGCGCCCGCGCGCTCGAGTTGCTCCTTCGCCCGGCGGCTCCAGTCGACCGAGATGACCGGGTCGTAGGTGCCGTGGCCGATCGCGATCGGGGGGAGTGGCGGAGAGAGGTCGAGATCGAACCCCTCGACCGTAGGGATGAAGCCGCTCAGGGCGATCAGACCCGCGGGGCGGGGCCTGCCTCGGCCCAGCCCCAGCGCGTAGGTCATCACCGCCCCCTGCGAGAATCCTCCGAGCACGGTCTGCCCGGGCGGGACGCCGGTCTCGTCGGCGAAGCCGGCCAGCCACGCGCCCGCGAGCTCGTAGCTCGCGTCGAAGGTCTCCTTGTCGGGCGCGCCGATCTCGCGGACGACGTACCAGTGGGCACCGCCGGGCGGCAGCCTCAGCGGCCCCCGCGGCGTCGCACCGACCAGGCGGCGCTCGGGGTCGAGGAAGTCGAGCAGCGGGAAAAGGTCGTCTTCGTCGGCGCCGCGGCCATGGAAGAGGACGAGCGCTCCCTCGGGAGTGCCGTCGGCGGGGCGGAGGCTGTAGGCGAGCGAGTCGAGCCCAGTCACCGCGCCGCGGCGGCCTCGCGCGGGTTTGGCAGCGGCGTCAACACCGGCTCGACCTGCGAGCGCAAGTGCTCGAAGTCGGGCGGGAGCGAAAGCCGCTCGCCGAGGTGCTCGATCTGCTCGTCGGTCGCGAAGCCGGGCCCGATCGTCGCGATCTCGAAGAGAACGCCGCTCGGCTCCCGGAAGTAGATCGACTTGAAGTAGAAGCGGTCGATGATCGGCGTTACCTGTGCGCCCGCGGCCGCGAGACGCTCGTGCCAGGCCGCATGCTGATCCAGCGGCGAGGCCCAGGCGACGTGGTGCACGGTGCCGGCGCCACCGATCCCGGGGCTCTCGGGCGCCGTGTCGTACTCGTAGAAACCGCCGCGCTGCTCACCGCGCGCCTCCCAGCGCTCGGCCCCGCGCGGCTCGAACTCGAGCGTTTGCGCCAGGAACTCGCGGCTGCGGTCGGGATCGGGCGAGAACGCTCGCACGCCGTCGAAGCCCTGCAGCGCGAGCTCGGCGGGCACCTCCGGGTGGTCCGCGATCAGCGGCTCATCGTCGGTTTCGACGATTGCGAGCTCGTGGCGAAGACCTTCGGGATCGACGAACGCCAAGCTTCCGACTTCCCGCGACAGCACGTGATTGTCGAGCCGCTTCTGCCAGAAATCGAGCGCCTCATCGGAGGCGACCCGCCAGCGCACCGTGTGCACCATTCCGGCGCCCGCACGGCCTTGACGGGCGCCCGGGTATTCGAAGAACGTGATGTCCGAGCCCGGGTCGCCACGCTCGTCGGCGTAGAAGAGGTGGTAGACGGTCGGGTCATCCTGGTTGACCGTCTTCTTGACGAGGCGGAGGCCGAGCAAGCCGGCGTAGAACTCGACGTTTCGCGGCGCGTCGGCGGTGATCGCGGTCACATGGTGGACGCCTTCAAGCTTCATGTCCGCTTCAACCTATCGCGCCGCGCGCGTATTCCGCAGGCGATCAGGTTGGACGCAACGTTTTGCGCATCACGAGCTTTTCGAGGTTGGTGACGGGATCCGCAACCGTCCCGCCGACCGAGAAACCCAGCCGGTCGTAGAACGCAACCGCGCGTCCGTTGACGGTCCAAACCTCGAGGGTCAGCTCGCTGCTCTCGAGCGCTGCCTGGCGCTCGACCGCTTCGATCAACGCCGATCCGATGCCTTCGGACCGCAGTGAGGGCTTCACCCAGATGAGGTCGAGCAGGTTGCCGATCAACACTGCCACGCCCACGATCTCGCCGTCGATCGTGGCGACGCTTGCGTGCTGCCAGTTCTCGTCGAAGTAGCGATCGACGTTGCCACCGGCGATGAATTCTTCAACGGCCGGCCGCCCGAGAAAGGGCTCATACGTCTCGGGAAGCGACGCCTTCTGCATCGCCGAGATGGCAGGCACTTCTTCAGCCGCGGCGGGTCTCACGTCGAGGCGCTTCGGCGCCTGCATCTCGGCCTCGCTCACGTGTCGTCGCCGGCGGCGAGTCGGCGCCGCCACTCCTCCGCAGCGGATAGTCCTTCCGGGGTACCCAGAAAGTGCTCCAGAGGGACGTGGATGAAGGCGCCGCGGGCCTGGGCGAGGATGTCATCACCGTCGACGATCTCACCGGAGATATGGATCCGGCGCCCGCGCTCGTCGTCGACGCGGGAGCGGATCAAGAGCTCGGTGTTGATCCGCACCGGGTGGCGAAAGTGGACGAACAGCCTGCCCGTCACGGTCGGAAAGCGGTACCAGGAGGCGAGCAGCCCGCAGGCCTCGTCCAGCGCGGCGGCGACGAGGCCTCCGTGGACGAGCCCCGGTGCCGCCTGGTGCCGCTCGTCGAACTCGAGGTAGGACTCGTACTCCGTCAGCCCCTCGCTTTCTGGCCGGAGTAGGTGGATCCCGAACGGGTTGTCCCCGCACCCCCAACAGGCCGGATCGTGGTGCGGCGGCACGCGGGGCTCTGCGGCCTCGCTCATGGCTCTTCCTCAACCCCCACGGGGGGCGCAAAAGCGTCCCTACCGAAACGATATCGTCCCCGAACGCAGGCTGTTGCTCTAATTGGCAACAAGTTCGTGCCGAATCAGCGGAGGCCGCCGCGCTCGTTGTGCGCCTTGAAGAACTCGTGCGAGCCCGCGGTTGCCATCGCCGCCGAGGCCGAGATCTCCAGCGCAAGCGTCGCCGCCGCGACGATCTGGGCGAAGCGGTAGACCTTGCCGGCGCCGGCACACCCCATCAACGTCAGCCAGGAGCGGGCGTAGGGGAGCGTCGTCCCGCCGCCGACGGTGCCGACCTCGAGCCCGGCCAGCCGGATCGTGCAGTTGAGCCCGCCGTCGACACGCTTGCCCGTGCCATGTGCCATCGAGCTCGTGCCGACCATGCCGAGGTCCTGGCCGGTGGCGGCGAAGATCGCTGCGATCGCGGAGGCGGGCGTGAAGGCGACCGACTGCATCCCGGATGCGACCGCACCGTGAGTGCCCGCCCAGGAGAGCTCCAGCAGGTCGTCGATCGAGGTCCGGAGGACGCGCCGCACCGCCTCCTCGCTGAGCGTGCACTCGGCGATCACGGTCTTCCCGTGTCCACCGAGCTCGAAGTAGCGGTGTGACGGCTTCTTGTCGCCGCCCATGTTGGCTTCGAGGATCGCGCGCTCCGGCCGGATCGGCGCCTGCTCCATCACGTAGCCCATGTTCAGCGCATACGCGTTTCGGGTCATCATGTTCGGGCCGCAGGCATCGCCGGTCGTGAACGCCCACATGACGTGGCACATCGGCCCGACGACGTGGGTCTCGACCTCGCGCAGCTTGGCGTGCTTCGACAGCCCCGGATCGGCCTCGACCCGCTCGGCGAGCCAGCGCCGCATCTCGGCGACGTGCGCGTCCAGGAAGCGCGAAAGTGCCACGGCCTCCTCGGCCGAGCTGCAGACGAAGCACGAGGCCCGGGTGATCCTGTCACGGAGCACGAAGGTGTTGAAGCCGCCCGACTCCGAGACGGCGCGCGCGCCGCGGTAGAGGGAAGCCGAGAGGCTGCCTTCGGTGTGGGCGAGCGGCACGTAGACCTGGTCGGAGGCGCGCCCGGCCTCGACGAGGCGTCCGAACGGTTCCTCGAGCTCGTACTCGCCGAGCTCGATCTCGAGCGGGCCGATCACCGAAACCGGAATCACCGCCACGCCGGTGACCGCCTCCTGAGCACTCGCAAACGGGGTCAGGTCGTGCGAAAAGACCTCTCCGTCCTGGGTCAGCGGGCGCAGTTCGTCCTGCCGGCTCTTGATCGACTCCGGGTCGTTCTTCCGCGGCCAGCGGCGTAGTTCCATAGGCCTCAGCTTATTCTCGGCGGGATAATCTCCCGCGATGGCAACCGAGCAGGTAGTCGAGGAGCAGCACGAGGACTCGACCGCATACGCGGGCGTTCTCCGTTTCTACGAGCTG
>Ga0207693_10003443_pt1 | contig 13501 bp, 8 predicted proteins | sample LARL81metaG_FD_184347 | JGI IMG/M metagenome (GOLD analysis project Ga0207693, IMG submission 184347) | Corn, switchgrass and miscanthus rhizosphere microbial communities from Kellogg Biological Station, Michigan, USA - LAR L8-1 metaG... | ecosystem: Host-associated > Plants > Roots >...
TCCAATAGTGGCCGGCAAAGGCGCGATGCGCGCCGGAATCAATGAGCAGGATGCCGTCCCGGGGATACACCCTGCGCAACGCGGCAATGGCCGCCGCCGGATGCACGGGCTTCGTCGGTCTGCTGCAATTTTCGAGATCATAGAGGCGCGGCCCGCTCCTGATTTTCGCGAGCCACGCCCGTCGCTGCTCCACTCCTGCGCCCAACGCCGCCGCAATGGCGTCGGACCGCTCCCGCATAAGCTCGAGAAAAGCGCGGCAGTTGCCGGGAACGACGTGGTGGGCGCTGCCGTGGGTGATGAGCTCGTCCATGTCCGTGTTGACATGAACGGTGATGGCGCGCGCGAGCAGCCGCTCGCGCAGCGTCCAGTGCATGGTGTCGCGCTCGTTCATACCCGACCCGAGCACGATCAGCACATCGGGAACATGCTTGAGCAGGGCCGCCGTGGCGTGGCGCGTGCCCGCATAGCCGAACACGCCGAGCGACAAGGGGTGATCGTCGGGGAATACGCTCTTGGCGCGCAGCGTGGTTGCCACGGGAATCGACCATTGCTCGGCAACTGCCTTGAGCGCGGCCGCGGCGTTGTCGTGCTCGACCCCGGCACCGGCCAGGAATGCGATTTTCGCTCCGCTCGCCTGCGCGATCGCATTGATCGCCGCCTCGGCGGCGATCCTGCTCAGCGGATCCACCGCGGCGAAATAGTCCGAGACCGTTGTGTAATGCGCGTCGGTCTGCTCCGTAATAGCATCGTGCGTGAGTGATAGATGCACCGGACCGCGCGGCTGCGCCCACATCGCGGTGAGCGCATGGCGCAGCCAGTGATCGAGATTGCGGGCATTGGCGACTGTCACGGAGAGGCGCGTGAGCGGCTTCATCACAGCCGTATCGTCGAGCGTCGCCTGGCTCGCATCCTGGAATTCTCCGAGCCCCTCCATGTCGATCGGAATTTCTCCGCTGAGCACAAGCACCGGCGATGAATCGGTCTTCGCGGCGGCAACTGCGGTGGCCATGTTGCACAGCCCCGGGCCGCCGATCCCCAGCGCGGCGCCGAACCGGCCGCTCGCGCGTGCATAGCCGTCAGCCATGTAGGCGGCGCCCCCTTCGTGCGCCGCCACGATCGGCCGCAGCCCGGGATGCCGCGCCAGCGCCGGCAGAAACGGATCGATCAAGGCACCCGGAACCAGGAAGAGATGCGTCAGCCCTTCCTGCAGGAGCGCATCCAATATGAAGTCGGAACCGAGTGCCATCGGGAGCTCATCACCTCATTGCGCGCCACGCACATTCAGTTTAGCGCATTGCGGCTACAAGCAGAATTCAGTTACCGTCAGCAGCATGCGGTAATCGCATGTGTTCGTCGCGAGTATTGGGGGGCCAATGGCGGGAAAGCCGGTCGCGATCATCATGGGAAGCCAGTCCGACTGGGCGACCATGCAACACGCGGCTGATACGCTCGCGGCGCTCGGGGTTGGCTACGAGGCGCTGATCGTATCCGCCCACCGCACCCCGGACCGGCTATACAAGTTCGCCAAAGGCGCGCGACGCAAAGGCTTCAAGCTCATCATCGCGGGCGCCGGCGGGGCGGCGCATCTGCCTGGGATGACCGCGGCGCTCACGTCGCTGCCGGTGCTTGGGGTGCCGATGACCACGCATGCGCTCGAGGGCAAGGACAGTCTCCTTTCCATCATGCAGATGCCGGCGGGCATCCCGGTCGGCACGCTTGCGATCGGCAAGCCGGGAGCCATCAACGCGGCGCTGCTTGCGGCCGCTGTGCTCGCCCTCTCCGACCCGCCGCTCGCCAAGCGCCTCGATCAATGGCGCGTGCGCCAGACCGCAGCGGTCGGCAAGCGCCCGAAGGATTAGTGTGACTCCCGTAGCCCCGATGGGAGCGTAAGGGGACATCCGGAGTGCCGTTCCCCGGATTGCGCAAAGATGCGTAATCCGGGCTACGGACCGTAGGGGCGGGTTTGAAACCCGCCTCTACAAGGACGATCGATTGCAATGACCATCGGGTTGTGGGGACAATGAGAATGGTCAAAGCTCAGCGACTGTTTGTTCAGTGGTGTTCAGCGCGGTTCTTGCAATGGCGGTTCACGCAGAGAACGTCCCGACGCTCGTTGCTCCCACGCTTGACGGCGGATTGCCGCTCGTCATCGGCCATCGCGGTGCTGCCGGGCACCGTCCGGAGCACACGCTCGCATCCTACGAGCTCGCCATCGACTATGGTGTCGATTTTATCGAGCCCGATCTCGTCACGACCAAGGACGGCGTCCTGATCGCCCGGCACGAAAATGACATCTCGGGCACGAGCGATGTCGCGGAGAAATTTCCGGAGCGCAGGGCGACCAAAGCCATCGACGGCAAAAAGATCACGGGCTGGTTCACCGAGGACTTCACCTTGGCGGAGATCAAGAAGCTGCGCGCCAGGGAGCGACTTGCCTTCCGCAACCAGGGCTGGAACGGCATTTACGAGATCCCGACATTCGAGGAAGTGATTGATCTCGCCAAGCGCAGAAGTGCGGCGAACGGGCGTATCATCGGCATCTACCCCGAAACCAAGCATCCCAGCTATTTCCGTTCCATCGGCCTTCCGCTCGAGCCGCTCTTGCTCAAGGCGCTCGAGGCGAACGGCTACGCCGATGCCGGCTCGCCGGTCTTTGTGCAGTCCTTCGAAGTGCAGAATCTGAAAGATCTCGGCACGCTCACCAAAGTGCGCCTCATCCAGCTGATGGAAGATGCGCGCTTGCAGCCCTACGACTTCATCGCGGCCGGCGACCGGCGCCGCTATGGCGATCTCATGACCGCGAAGGCGCTGGCCGAGATCGCGACCTATGCCCACGGCATTGGGCCGTGGAAGCGCAGCATCGTGCCGCAGGGTGCGCACGGCGCGCTTATTCCTCCGACCAGCCTGGTCGCGGACGCCCACAAGGCCGGACTCGTGGTGCATCCCTACACTTTTCGGGACGAGCCCGAGTTTCTCGCGCCCGACTACCAATTGGATCCGGCGAGGGAATATCTGCAATTCTATCGGCTTGGCGTCGACGGCGTGTTCTCGGATTTCGGCGACACCGCTGTACGTGCGCGCGCGATGCTGCAGCGCTGAGCGATTTCTACGGTGGAATCAGGGTCGTCATGGCCGGGCTTGGCCCGGCCATCCACGCCTTGGCTGCTCCACAAAAGACGTGGATGCGCGGGACAAGCCCGCGCATGTCGGAGTAAAAACGAGCGGAATTAACTCTAGAGTCCCACCCCATGAGCTTTTCGCGTCCTCACGCTCTGCTGCTGGCAATCGGAGTTGCCGCGCTCGCGCTCGCGTCACGCAACGCCGGCGCAGAGCCGTATCCCTCCCGTCCGGTGCACCTGATCGTCGCGTTTGTCCCCGGCGGCGCGACCGACACCCTGGCCCGGCAGATTTCGAATGACCTCAAGGAGGCGCTCGGCCAGGCTGTGGTCGTGGAGAATCGGCCGGGAGCGAATGGTTATCTCGCCTGGAACCATGTCGCCGCTGCGGAGCCGGACGGCTATACCCTCCTGCTTGCGGAAAACGCGCTTGCGATCAGCCAGGCCCTGCACAGGAAGGCGACGTCGAGCTTTGATCCGCTCACGCAGTACGATCCGGTTGCCGGCATTGCGACCTCGCCATCGGCGCTGATCGTTGCAAACAATATCCCGGCCCGTAGTGTTGCCGAGCTCGTCGCCTACTCCCGCACTGTCCCGCAGAAGATGAATTATGCCTCCGCCGGCGTGGGCAGCGTCTCGCATCTTAATTTCGAGGTCTTCAAGGACGCGGTCGGCATGGAGGCGATTCACATTCCCTACAAGGGCGGCGGTCAGGCCATTGCCGACGTCGTCGCCGCCCATGTCCCGATGACGATCACGTCGGTGCAGGCGACGAAGAGCCTGGTCGAGGGAGGCCACATCAAGGCCTTGGCGGTGACCGGCGCGACGCGCTCTCCGGCGATGCCCGGCGTTCCGAGCATGCAGGAGGCAGGCGTGAAGGCCGCGGACGTGGAGCTGCGCTTCTGGTTCGCAGTATTTGGCCCAAAGGGCCTGCCGGACGACGTCAAGGCGAGGCTCGCGCAAGCGCTCTCAACCGTGATGTCCGATCAGTATGTGCGCGAACGGCTGGCCAATCTCGACATTACGCCCGAGTTTGCCCCTCCCGCGGCATTGCGGGCCAAGCTCGACAACGAAATCAGGAACTGGACCAGATTCATCGACGAAAAGGACATCAAGCCGGAATGAGCGCCAAAGAACCGCCAAAGCGCGTTCTGGCGAAATGTGACCAGCAGCGGGGCGAACTCGGTCCGCTCCCTCTCCCCGTTCTTCACGGGGAGAGGGCTGGGGTGAGGGGCGGAGGCCCACTCGAAGGGTTTGCCCCTCACCCCCCCCACCCTCTCAGCCGAAGTCGGATTTATCCGACTTCGGCCAAATATTGGACTGGCCGAACTCGGGTATACCCGAGGTCGGTTGCCCCAAGAGCGGGGAGAGGGAGCGACTGAGTCTGTCGCACGGCTATGCATCAATATTACCGGCACAACCCTGCGCCATTGCCCGTGCGGGGGTTCGATTATATCTCTTGCGGCGCGTGCGCGCGCTGATCCCGCCCGCGGGCGCATTCGGGCCTGGAGACCCGCGCAATGGCGCTCAATCACGTCACCCTTGAAGACAAGTACGATCTCGGCAAGAGCCGCATCTTCGTTACCGGGTTTCAGGCGCTAGTCCGGCTCTGCATGATGCAGAAGGAGCGCGACCGGCGTGCAGGTCTCAACACCGCGGGCTATGTGACGGGCTACCGCGGCTCGCCGCTGGGCACGCTCGACCAGCAGTTCATTCGGGCGCAGCGCCAGCTCGATCGCTATGACATCCGATTTCAGGCCGGCATCAACGAGGACATCGCCGCCACGGCGCTGTGGGGATCGCAGCAGGCGGAGCTGCGCGGGGAAGGCAAGTTCGACGGCGTGTTCGGCCTCTGGTACGGCAAGGGCCCTGGGGTCGATCGCACCGGCGACGTGTTCCGACACGCGAATTTCGCCGGCACTTCTAAATATGGCGGGGTGCTCGCGCTCATGGGCGACGACCACACGGCCGAATCCTCCACCACGGCACATCAATCCGAGTATCACTTCATCGACGTGATGATCCCCATCCTGAACCCCGCCGGGGTGCAGGAGATTGTGGATTACGGCCTCTACGGCTGGGCGATGTCGCGGTTCTGCGGCACCTGGGTCGCGCTCAAGTCGATGCACGAGACGGTCGAATCGACCGCCGTGATCGACGGCAGCCTGGAGCGCGCTAACGTTGTCATTCCGCAGGATTTCGAGATGTTGGAAGGTGGCCTCAACATCCGCCTGCGCGACACCATTCTGGGGCAGGAGGCGCGGCTGCACGACTACAAGCGCGATGCCATGCTCGCCTTCGTGCGCGCCAACAAGCTCAACACATACATCACATCGGGCGGGCGCAGGCCGCGGATCGGCATCATAACAGTCGGCAAGAGCTATCTCGACGTGCGCCAGGCGCTCGACGAGCTTGGCATTGATGAAGTGCGCTGCAACGATCTCGGCATCAGGCTGTACAAGATCGCGTGCCCCTGGCCGATCAGCAAATCCGATCTGCAGAATTTCGCCGACGGGCTCGAGCTCATCATCGTGATCGAGGAGAAGCGCTCGCTCATTGAAGTGCAGGTGCGCGAGGAGCTTTACGGCACGACCAACCAGCCTGTTTGCATTGGAAAGAGGGACGAGCAGGGCAACTGGCTGTTCCCGGTCAAGGGCGCGCTCGATCCCAACGAGATCGCGATCTGCATCGGCGAGCGCATCCTGCAACGGGTCGGCCCGAATGAGGAGATTGCCGCCCGGGTCGCCCGGTTGAAGCAAGCCCAGTCTATCCTGGCGCAGACCCAGGAGATCGCGGTGCGGACGCCCTATTTCTGCTCCGGCTGCCCGCACAATTCATCGACCGTCGTTCCCGAGGGCATGCGCGCCTATGCCGGCATCGGCTGCCACTACATGGCACAGTGGATGGACCGTTCGACGCTGGGCTACACCCAGATGGGCGGGGAGGGCGCGAACTGGATCGGCGAGGCGCCGTTCAGCAAGCGTCCGCATGTCTTCCAGAATCTCGGTGACGGGACCTACAACCATTCCGGTTACATGGCGATTCGCGCCGCGATCGCGGCGGGCGTGAACATCACCTACAAGATCCTGTTCAACGATGCCGTCGCCATGACCGGGGGCCAGGCCAATGACGGCGGGCTTACCGTGCCGCAGATCGCCCGCCAGGTCGCGGCGGAGGGCGCCAAGCGGGTCGTGGTCGTCACCGACGAGCCCTGGAAATATGCCAGGGACGAAGAGTGGCCGCGCGGGCTCACGATCCACCACCGCGACGATGTGATCCCCGTGCAGCAGGAGCTCGCTGAAATCCCCGGCCTCACCGTGCTGATCTATGACCAGACCTGTGCGGCGGAGAAGCGCCGGCGCAGGAAACGCGGACGTTTTCCCGATCCCGACAAGCGCGTGATCATCAACGAGCTCGTGTGCGAGGGCTGCGGCGATTGCGGGGTGAAATCGAATTGCGTCTCGGTGCAGCCGTTGGAGACCGAATGGGGGCGAAAACGCACAATCGATCAATCGAGCTGCAACAAGGACTTCTCCTGCGTGAAAGGATTCTGCCCGTCCTTCGTCACCGTGACGGGGGCAAAGCTCAAGCGCGGCGCCGCATCCGTTCCCGCACTCGATCTCACCGCGCTGGCGGAGCCGACGCTGCCGCGGATCGACCAGACCTACGACATCATCGTGACCGGGGTAGGCGGCACCGGGGTTGTCACCATCGGCGGTATTCTCGGGATGGCGGCGCATCTCGAGGGCAAAGGCGTGGGGGTGCTCGATATGGCCGGGCTCGCCCAGAAGGGCGGGGCGGTCTACAGCCATATGCGCATTGCGGCGCGGCCCGAGGACATTCACGCCATCCGCATCGCTGCCGGAGCGGCCGATCTGGTGCTCGGCGGCGACATCGTCGTTGCGGGGAATAAGAAGGTGCTCGCCGCGGTGAAACACGGATCGACGGAGATGGTCGTCAATGTCGCCGAGTTCATGCCCGGGGATTTCACCCGCAATCCTGATTTTTCGCTCCCGACCGAGCGGCTCAAGCGCGCCATCATCGCCGATGCCGGCCGCGAGAAGACGCATTTCATCGACGCCTCGCGTGCCGCAAGCGCGCTGTTCGGCAATACCGTGGGCGCCAACATCTTTCTCGTGGGCTACGCCTACCAGCTCGGCGCGCTGCCGCTTGCGGCGGAATCGATCGAGCAGGCGATCGAGCTCAACGGCGAGGCGGTGGAGATGAACAAGCAGGCTTTCCGCTGGGGTCGGCACGCCGCTGCCGCCCCGACTGCGGTGGAGTCTCTGTTCAAGCCCGAAGCCGCGAGCGATGCACGCAGGTTGTCCCTATCGCTGGATGAAGTGATCGACCGGCGAGCGGCCTTTCTCACGGACTATCAGAATGCGGCCTATGCCAAGCGCTATCGGGACCGCGTCGCGCGCGTCAAAGCCATCGAGGCGGCGCGTACCCCGGGCAAGAGCGGTCTTGCCGACGCGGTCGCGCGCTATCTGTTCAAGCTGATGGCCTACAAGGACGAGTACGAGGTGGCCCGGCTCTATTCCGACGGCGCGTTCATGCAGCAGGTGAAGAACGAGCTTGGCGGCGAGCATCTGCGCTTTGACGTGCATCTCGCGCCGCCGCTGCTCGCACCAATGAACAAGGCGACCGGAGAGCCGAGAAAGCTCACGTTCGGCCCGTGGATCTTTCCGGTCTTCAGGCTGCTGGCGCGCTGCAAATTCCTGCGCGGAACGGCATTGGACCCCTTCGGCTACTCGCAGGAGCGGCGGACCGAGTGCCGGCTCGTGCGCGATTATGAGAGCATGCTCGATGAGGTGCTGGCGAAGCTCGAGCCCGGCAACCACCACATCGCGGTTGGGCTTGCTGCGATCCCCGAGAAAATTCGCGGTTTCGGGCACGTCAAGATGCGCCACCTCAAGGCGGCGAAGGCGGATGAGGCTGCGCTTTTCGAGCAGTTCCGTGCCGGCCCAGCGCCGCTCCTGCGGGCCGCCGAGTAGCACTATGGCCGACAAGGAATACGACCGCGCAAGCGAGGATCTCGGCAATATCGTCAATCTCGGGCACGTCAACGTGTGCATCAGCGATCAGCATCTGGCGACGCATTACTACGTGACCGGGCTCGGGCTCACGCGCGATCCCTTCCTCAACACCGGGGCGGGGAACATGTGGGTAAACGTCGGCGTAAGCCAGTTCCATCTGCCGACCGGCACGCCCGATATCCTGCGCGGCGTCACCGGTCTGGTCGTGCCCGACCGCGCCGCGCTGCTCGAGCGCCTCGCGCAGATGCGCAAGCCGCTCGCAGGCACGCAGTTCGATTTCCGCGAGAGCAATGACTGCGTCGAGACCGTCTGTCCCTGGGGCAACCGCATCAACGTGCACGCGCCTGACGAAGGGCGCTTCGGCCGCGTCGTGCTCGGCATGCCCTACATCCGCTTCGATGTGCGCCCCGGCACAGCCCAGCGCATCGCGCGCTTCTACCGCGAGGTCATGGGGGCGCTCGCCAGCGTTACTGAGAACGGCAGCGGGAGGAGCGCCCGCGTGCAGGTGGGCGAGAAGCAATACTGGGAGTTTTGCGAGACCGACGCGCCCGAGCGGCCCTACGACCGCCACCACACCCAGATCTACATCACGAATTTCTCCGCCCCGTATCGGCGGCTCAAGGCGCTCGGCCTCATCACTCAAGAGGTCAACCAGCACGAATATCGCTTCAAGGACATCGTCGATCTCGACACGCGGGAGGTGCTGTTCACGGTCGAGCACGAGGTGCGCAGCCAGACTCATCCGCTGTATGGCCGCCCCCTGATCAACCGCAACCCCGCGCAGACCAATCGCAACTACCGGCCTGGCCACGACAGCATCTCGTGGGCGATGTGACTAGCAGCACAGCATGGGCACATCCGCCCGACGCGCGCTGGTGATCGGCGGCTCGCTCGGCGGCCTCCTTGCGGCGCACCTGTTGCGCAGCGAAGGCTGGGACGTCCGCGTGTTCGAGCGCAACCCGGAGGACCTCACCGGCCGTGGTGCGGGGCTCAGCACCCACCCGCAGCTGCTCGATATCCTCCAGCGCATCGGGATCGACTTCGACGCAACCATGGGCGTCAAGCTCGATCGCATCATCTTCTTTGATGCGAGCGGGCGTGTGCTGGTCGAGGAGAACACTGCTCGCCTGATGAGCTCGTGGGGCAGGCTCTACCGCGCGCTGCGTGACCCGCTCCCGGCCGCAAGCTATCGGCTCGGCATGTCGCTCCTCCGGGTGGAGCAGGACGCGCGCGGGGTCGCCGCGGTGTTTGCCGACGGCGAGCAGATCGAAGGCGAGCTGCTCGTTGGCGCCGACGGCGGACGCTCCACCGTGCGCGAGCAGTTTCTCCCTGATCTCGCGCCGCAGTATGCGGGCTATGTGGCCTGGCGCGCCATGCTGGACGAGAGCGCCGTGCCGCCCGCCATCCGGGCGCAGGTCTTCGAGCGCTACACGTTCTGTCTGCCCGAAGGCGAGCTCTTCCTTGCCTATCCCGTGCCCGGGCGCAACAACGAGACGGAGGTCGGCCGGCGCGCCTACAATATCGTCTGGTACCGCGCGGCCGATCCCGACAAGGCGCTCATTGATCTCTGCACCGATGCGAGCGGGAAATATCACGGCCTCGCCATTCCCCCGCCGCTCATTCGCTCCGACGTCATCGCGGTCATCAAGGCGACGGCGCGGGCGCTGGTCGCCCCGCAGCTCGCGGAAATCTTCGCGCGCGCGCAGCCGTTCTTCCAGCCGATCTTCGATCTGGAAAGCCCGCGCACGGTGTTCGGGCGCGTCGCGCTTGTGGGCGACGCTGCCTTTGTGGCGCGCCCGCATGTCGGGGCGGGCGTGACCAAGGCGGCGCTTGAGGTGGCAAGCCTCGCCGAGGCGGTGCGGGGCGAGGACGTACCCGGCGGGCTCCTGCGCTTTGCGCGCGAGCAGCAGCCGTTCGGGCGCGGCCTCGTCGCGGCGGGCAGGCGCGAAGGCGCCTATCTCTCCGCGCAGCTCAAGCCACCAGCCGAACGCACTCGCGCCGAGCGCAACCCCACGTTGGCGGAAGTGCTCCACGCGCACAATACCCGCAGCGAGAGCCTGCGCGCCGTGCTGGTCGCCGCACGGCAGGAGGCGCAACTGACAGTTGCGTAGGGGCGAGGCATGCCTCGCCCCTACGGCCAAAATCGAATATTTTATTTGCTACCCCCTGAGCTTTCTTGCCAAAACCGAAATCCGGGTTAGGTCACTAGCAAATGGGACGCCTGCTCGAGCTTATGCTCAACGGCCGCCCGCGTACGGATGCGGTGGCGGACAACCTTCTGTTGCTCGACTATCTGCGCGAGATCGTCGGCCTCACCGGAACCAAGACGGGCTGCGACGGCGGCGAATGCGGCGCCTGCACGGTGCTGGTCGATGATCGCCCGCGCCTGTCGTGCCTCACGCTGGCCGCGACCCTGCAAGGCCGGCGCGTGGATACGATCGAATCTCTTGCTCGCGACGGACGGCTCTCCGCAGTGCAGCGCGGCTTTCACGAAAAACTCGGCTCCCAGTGCGGCTACTGCACGCCGGGTTTCATCATGGCTTCGGCCGGTCTCTTGCGCCGCAATCCCTCGCCCAATGAGAATGAGATCCGCGCGGCGCTCGGGAGCAACATCTGCCGCTGCACGGGTTATGTAAAAATCATTGAAGCTGTAAAATACGCGGCCGAGCTGCACGCGGCCGGAGCATCGCCGTGAACGAGACCGTGCCCGCGCGCAACATCGGCTCCTACGTGCCGATGATCGATGGGCCGGAAAAGGTTTCCGGCCGAGCCAAATACACTGCGGATCTGATCGCACCCGGCATGCTGGCAGGGCGGATCTACCGCAGCCCCTACTCCCATGCCGAGATTCTCGAAGTGGACATCGCGGAGGCCTTGCGGCTTCCGGGGGTGAAGGCAATCGTCACCGGCGCCGATTGCGACAGGACCTTCGGCGTCCTTCCCATCGCGCGCAGCGAGCACCCGTTGGCGCGCGACAAGGTGCGCTATCGCGGCGAGCCGGTCGCCGCGGTTGCCGCCATCGATGATGCCACGGCGAAGCGGGCGATTGGCCTGATCAGGCTCAAGGTGCGCGAGCTGCCGGCCTACTACACGGCGCAGGCCGCTTTGGTGCCGGCGGCGTGCAACATTCATGCGCACCGTCCGGGCAATGTGGAACGCGACGTCCTGTTCGAGCTCGGCAGCGTCGAGCAGGGCTTTGGCGACGCCGACCTCGTGCGCGAGGCGAGCTACAACTGCGCCGAGGTGTGCCAGAATCAGATGGAAATGCACGCCGCAGTCGCCGACTACGACCGCGAGCGCGCCCGCATGACCGTGCATGCCAGCACCCAGGTGCCTTACTACGTGCACCTCATGCTGGCGCAGATTCTCGACATGGACATGTCGCGCATCCGCGTGGTCAAGCCGCATGTCGGCGGCGGGTTCGGCTGCCGCACCGAGACGCTCAACGTCGAGCTGATCGCCGCTTTGCTCGCGAAGCGCGCGGGCGGATGCGTGCGCATGATGATCAACCGCGAGGAGACGTTCATCACGCATCGCGGCCGGCCGGAAACCGACATCCGGCTCAAGCTCGGGCTGCGCAGGGACGGGCGCATCACCGCGGTCGAATGCGAATGCTACCAGCGCGGCGGCGCGCATTCCGGCTATGGCATCGTCACCATCCTCTATGCGGGATCGATGCTCTACGCCATTTACGACCTGCACAACGTCAAATACATCGGCAAGCGCGTGCTCACCAATACGCCGCCCTGCGGCGCTTTCCGTGGCCACGGCACGGTCGATATCCGTTTCGCCTTCGAGAGTCTCCTCGACCAGATGGCGCATGAGCTAGAGCTCGATCCCATAGCGGTGCGGCGCGCGAATTATCTGACCGCGCCGACTTTCACCGACAACGATCTGATGGTGAACAGCTACGGCCTGCCGGAATGTGTGGACTGGGTGGAGAGGGCGAGCGGCTGGAAAGCGCGCAAAGGCAGATTGGGCAACGCCAAGGGCCTGGGCTTTGCCTGCTCGCATTATATCAGCGGCGCCTCAAAGCCGGTGAACTGGACGGGCGAGCCGCATGCGACCGTGAAGATCAAGCTCGATTTCGACGGCTCCATCGTCGTGCTCTCGGGGGCGGCTGATATCGGCCAGGGCTCGACCACCATTCTGGCGCAGACGGTCGGCGAGGTCTTGGGCCTCGATCTCGCCCGGATCCGCGTTCTCACCGGCGACAGCGAGGTGGTGCCGAAGGACAACGGCTCCTATTCCTCGCGCGTGACTTTCATGGTGGGCAATGCTGCGATCGAGGCGGCCCACCATCTCAGGCGCGTGCTGGTTGAGGCGGCAGCGCGCAAGCTCGAAGCCAAGCCGGAGGAGATTGAATGCCTCGGCGAGATCTATCGCGCCGGGGCGCAGGACAAGGGCTTGACCTTCAACGAGGTGGTCACCGAAGCGCTCCGGGACACCGGCACCATCACCGTGACCGGCAACTATTCCACGATTCCGCAATCCCACGGCGGCAAGAAATATCGCGGCGCCGCCATCGGCGGCACCATGGGCTACAGCTATTCCGCGCAGGTGGTCGAGGTCCGCGTCGATGAGGACACCGGCGTCGTGAGCGTCGACAAGGTGTGGGTGGCGCATGACTGCGGCAAGGCTCTCAACCGCCTCACCGTGGAAGGCCAGGTGCAGGGCTCGGTATGGATGGGCATGGGCCAGGCCATGAGCGAGGAGACCGCCTATCATGATGGTCTTCTCATCACCGGCAACATGCTCGACTACCGCGTTCCAACCATCGAGGATTCGCCTCCTATCGAGGTGGGAATCGTCGAGAGCAACGATCCGCACGGGCCGTTCGGCGCCAAAGAGGCAGGGGAGGGATCGCTCGCCGCATTCCTGCCGGCGCTCACCAATGCCATCGCCGACGCGATCGGGGTGCGCTTCAACGACCTCCCGGTGACGCCCGACCGCGTGTTCGCGGCGGTCGAGAAGCGCCGTCGCGCGCACAACGGGCGCAGCCGGGCGGCTTGATGGAAGCGCTGGCGGACTTCCAGCTCCTTCGCCCGACCACGCTGGATGAAGTTCTGAAACTGCGCAGGAATGACCCCGACGGGCGGCTGCTCGGCGGCGGCACCGATCTCCTCGTGAACATCAGGCGCGGCATCGTCGCCCCGAAAAGCCTCATCGACATCACCGACGTGAAGGAGCTCCGGACCATCCATGCCGACGCGCAGAGGATCGAGATCGGCGCGGCCGTCACGCTCGCCGAGGTGGCCGCGCATCCCGAGATCGTGCGGCATTACCCCGGGCTGGCGCAGGCCGCGGCCTGCATTGCCGGCCCGACCCATCGCAACATGGGCACGG
>Ga0207693_10003446_pt1 | contig 13498 bp, 16 predicted proteins | sample LARL81metaG_FD_184347 | JGI IMG/M metagenome (GOLD analysis project Ga0207693, IMG submission 184347) | Corn, switchgrass and miscanthus rhizosphere microbial communities from Kellogg Biological Station, Michigan, USA - LAR L8-1 metaG... | ecosystem: Host-associated > Plants > Roots >...
CTGCCCGCGCCAAATTGACGGCGCGCGCCGATTGCGAATCCATGTGCGCTTTTGTGCTGCTCGCCGGGGTGCACCGTTTCGTGCCCGAGGGCGCGCGCGTGATGGTGCATCAGATATGGCTCGGCGACCGGCGCGACGATCCGACCGCCGGAAGCTATTCGGCCGAAGACCTGGTGCTGGTGCAGCGCGACATCGGCAAGCTCGCGCAATACACCATCGAAATGGGCGCTTCCATCGACGTGCTCGACATCGCGCTGCGCATCCCGCCTTGGGAGCCGATGCATACGCTGACGAGCGCTGAAATCCGCAACAGCCGCGTAGCCACCGCCGAACCGGACAAGACCGACGCCACGGTCGCGGCCTCGCCGCCGCAGCGCGCGCAGCCGGCCGCGCCGATGGGCGAAAACTTGCGCCCGGCCGCCATCAGCGAGAAGCAATGGGCGGTGGTCGACCGCGCAGGCACCGCCGCGCTCGCGCGCAGCCATCCCTTGACCGTCGAAGGTGAGGAGATCGGCAGATTCGACCTGATCGTGTCATGCGGGGCCGCCCCCGACAGCTACGACGTGCGCTACGTCGAGCACCGCCGGGCCGGCGAGCGCGCGGCCATGCCGCAGGCGCTCAATGACGTGAAGATGACCGTCCGTGCCGGCTCGGCCACCCTCAAGGTGACGTCGTCGGAGCGGCGCGGCGAGGCCGACGAATGGGTCACCTATGCCGCCGGCGCGGTGCCGGCCGCTTTGATCGACGCCTTCGCGGCCGCCGGCGCCCATTCGATGATGATCGAGACCAAGACCGGCCACACCGTCACCGGCATCCGGCTCGGCAATACCGGCGCGCAGCAGAACCTGCCGCGGTTGACCGCGGTCTGCGCCAAGCCCCGCGCCGACCGGGCCGCCGATCTGTCGGCGCGCAAGGCGGCGGTGGCCGCGAAATAGCCGATTATTTACGTCTGCTCTCGATCTGGTCGAGCGCGTTCACCACGGCATCGAAGGTGAGCATGGTGGAGGCGTGGCGCGCCTTGTAGTCGCGCACCGGCTCGAGCACCGCGATGTCGGCCCATTCGCCGCCGGGCGGCGGCCCGTTCTCCTTGAGCATCTTGCGCACGGTCTCGCGCAAAGCCCGCAACTCGTCGGGCTTGGCGCCGATCACGTGCCGCGCCATGATCGAGGAGGAGGCTTGGCCGAGCGCGCAGGCCTTCACGTCGTGGGCGAAATCGCTGACCGCGCCGTCGGCCACTTTCAGGTCCACGGTCACGGTCGAGCCGCACAGCTTGGAATGCGCGGTGGCGCTGGCGTCGGGCGCCGGCAGGCGGCCGAGGCGGGGAATATTGCCCGCCAATTCCAGGATACGGGCATTGTAAACGTCATTGAGCATTCGGGTTATCGGCCGTATGCCCGGCGGCAGATTGCTTCGGGCGGATAAACGAATATATAGGGTCGAACTCCCGGTGCGAGAAGGGTTTCTGGCGCCGGACATGGCTCAACCGAGCCATGAGCAAAGGGAATGCGCCGTCCAGCCGTCGGGTCTCCCCGACAGCCGACGCGGCCACCCCGGTGACACTCCCGGCGCACCGCGCCGGTCGAACGGAGAGACCCCGTCATGGACGCGCCGAACAGCAATTCCAACGTCAAGCCTTGGCCCAAGCAGGCTTTGTCCGACCATGTGCGGGCGGCGCCGACGCCGGTCAGCCCGCGCCCTTCGCGCGAGCAGGCGGAAACCGCGGTACGCACGCTGATCGCCTTTGCCGGCGACGATCCCGAGCGCGAAGGTCTGTTGGAGACGCCGCGCCGCGTCATCGGCGCTTACGAGGAAGTCTTCCAGGGCTATCGCGAATGCCCGGTGGAAATCCTCGACCGCACCTTCAGCGAGACCGGCGGCTATGACGATTTCGTGCTGGTCAAGGACATTTCCTTCAATTCGCACTGCGAGCACCACATGATGCCGTTCTACGGCAAGGCGCACATCGCCTATATGCCGGTGGATCGCGTGGTCGGCCTGTCCAAGCTCGCGCGCCTGGTCGACGTCTATGCCAAGCGGCTGCAGACGCAGGAGCATTTGAACTCGCAGATCGCCACCGCGATCGAGGAAATCCTCAAGCCGCGCGGAGTGGCCGTGATGCTCGAGGCCGAGCATATGTGCATGTCGCTGCGCGGGGTGGAGAAACACGGCACCCGGACGGTGACCACGTATTTCACCGGCGCGTTCCGCGCGGACGCCAACGAGCAGGTCCGCTTTATGACGCTGCTGCGCGGCGGGCAGAGCTAGCCGCCATTCTCTCCGCGGTCATTGCCGGGCCTGACCCGGCAATCCATAGTGACGTGCGGCAGCGAACAAACTTACGTAAGCTACACGGCGATCCATCTTAGGTGCCCGGGTGAAGCCCGGGCATGACGGCAGAGATTGCACGCGCATGTCGAGTAAATCGAACGACATCGAAGAAGGCACATCCTTCACGCCGCGATTCGGCGCCGACGGGCTGATCACCGCGGTGGTCACCGACGCCGCCTCCGGCGACGTGCTGATGGTGGCGCATATGAACGCCGAGGCGCTGCAAAAAACCGTCGCCACCGGCGAGGCCTGGTATTTCAGCCGCTCGCGCAAGGCGCTTTGGCGCAAGGGCGAGACCTCCGGCCATGTCCAGCGCGTCAAGGAACTGCGCGTCGATTGCGACCAGGACGCGCTCTGGCTCAAGGTTGAGCAGGTGGGCGAAGGCGCCTGCCACACCGGCCGCCGCTCCTGCTTCTACCGGGCGGTGCCGCTCGGCAAAGCCGGCGGCCTGACGCTCGAATTCCGCGACGCCGACAAGACGTTCGATCCGAAAGCCGTTTACGGCAAGAAATGACCGCGCGCGTCGATCTTAGGCTCGACATACGCGGCGGCAGCACGGTCGGCTATCTCACCGTCGACAACCGCGCCAAGCTCAATACGCTTGACCGCGCGCTGATGCGAGAATTCATCGCCGCGCTCGAGACGCTTGCACCGCGCGAGGATCTGCGCGCGCTGGTGCTGACCGGCGCCGGCGACAAAGCCTTCATCGGCGGCGCCAGCATTCCGGAAATGGCGGCGCTCGATACCGACAGCGCGCGCGATTTCATTACTTTGGTGCATCAGACCTGCGATGGCCTGCGGCGTTTGCCCGTTCCGGTGATCGCGCGCATCGACGGCTTCGCGCTCGGCGCCGGGCTCGAAGTCGCGGTGTCCTGCGACCTGCGGGTCGCCAGCACACGCGCGCAATTCGGCATGCCGGAAGTCAAGGTCGGCATTCCCTCGGTGGTGGAGGCGGCGCTCATTCCGCAGCTCATCGGCTTCGGCCGCGCACGCGAATTGTTGATGCTGGGCGAGACCATCGACGCCGCAACGGCGCTGCGCTGGGGCCTGGTCGAGCGCGTCGTTGCGCCGGAGGCGCTCGATGCCGAGGTCGAGAAGGTCGTGGCGGCGCTGCTCGCCGCCGGCGCGCAAGCGGTGCGCCGGCAGAAAACCTTGATGCAGGCCTGGGAAAGACTGCCGACCGATGAGGCCATCGCGGCCGGTGTCGACGCGTTCACGCGCGCCTTCGAGAGCGACGAGCCTCAGCGCATGCTGTCGGCCTTCGCCAAGCGCAAGCGCGACTAAGCTTTTTTCTTTTCGCGTTCCAGCAGCGCCTGCGCCCGCACCAGATGCGGGCGGTCGTACATCTTGCCGTCGATGCCGACCGTGCCGGCGCCGGGTTTAGCCGCGAAGGCGGCGACGATGGCTTTCGCTTTGTCGATCTGCTCGGCGCTCGGCGTGAATACCGCATTGATGACCGGAACCTGCGCCGGATGAATGGCAAGCCGGCCGGTGAAGCCGTCGCGGCGCGCGTTCTCGGTGTCGCGCCGCAGCACCTCGGCGTCGCGATAGTTCACATGGATGGTCTCGATCGCCGGCACGCGCGCCGCCGCCGCGCCGAACAGGCACATGGCGCGCGCGATGCGGTAGGGATCGGTGAGCGCGCCATCGGCGTCGCGGTTGGCTTCCGCGCCGAGCTCGGACGAAAGGTCCTCGGGGCCCCAGGTCATGCCGATCAGGCGCGTGCTGGAATTGTGAAACGTGCCGGCCTGGAACAGCCCGGTCGCGGATTCCACCGTTTGCGCCAAAATCTTGATGGTCTGTTGCGGAATATTGGCGTCCGATTCGAGCAGGCTCAACTTGATGTGCAGGCGCGTGACCGAAGGCCCGCCCTCCGCCTTGGGAAACAGCACGCCGTCCGGGCGGCCCGGCACGACCGCGTAGAGATCGGCGTCGGTCATGCCGGTGTCGAGGCCGTTGATGCGTACGAACAGGCGCGGCCGGTCCTTTTTCTGGCCGGCGCTTTGCAGGAAATCGAGCGCGGCCTCGCGCGCCGCCTCCTTGCGGTCGGGCGCGATCGAATCCTCGAGGTCGACGATGACCGCGTCGGCGCCGCTCGCCAACGCCTTGTCGAGCTTGGAGCCGCCGTCGGCGGGGACGAACAGGAGGGAGCGCATTAAATCACTTCGGTTGAGTTACTTCGGCCGCATCACGATGAAAGCGTTGCGGTGGCATTCGGCGACCAGCGTGCCGTCCTGCTTGAACGCCTTGTGGTGGAATTCGACGATGCCGGCGCCCTTGCGCGATTTCGACTCGCGCTTCGACACCACCACCGTCGTGCAATGCACGGTGTCGCCCTCGAACAACGGCGCCGGAAACTTGACGTCGGTCATGCCGAGATTGGCGATGGTGGTGCCGACCGTCATGTCGGAGACCTGGATGCCGATCATCAGCCCGAGCGTGAACAGCGAATTCATCAGCGGCTGGCCCCATTCGGTCTCCTGCTCGCAAAAGTGGCGGTCGATGTGCAGCGGCTGCGGATTGAGCGTCATGTTGGAGAACAACATGTTGTCCATCTGCGTCACCGTACGGGTGTAGCGATGCTCGTAGGTTCGGCCGACCTCGAAATCCTCGAAATAGAGCCCGCCGCGCTTGTGCCGCTCGATCGTCTCCACCATCGCATCCTCCTCGCCGTTAACGCCTCATTTACCATAATTGCCCAGGATCGGCAGGGCCTGCCGCATGTGCCGCGTCGATTAGGACGAAACCCCTTGGGCCGGCAAGGGCTGAATTAGGCACAACCTTCATGTCGGTCGATTCCATTGCCAATAACCTGGCGTCGCAGATCACCGGCGCCATCAAAAGCGCGGCGCATTCGACCGGGGTGAGTTTCGAATATCTGCTCACCACCGCGCGCATCGAATCCAACCTCAACCCGGCCGCCAAGGCGGCCAGCTCCACCGCCAAGGGGCTTTATCAGTTCATCGAGCAGACTTGGCTCGCCACCGTGAAGCAGGCCGGGCCTGCGCTCGGCCTCGGCAGCTATGCCGATTCGATCGAGCGCACCGCCGACGGCCGCTACGTGGTGGCGGATGCCGCGACGCGCAGCGCAATCATGCAGTTGCGCAGCGATCCGGCGGCGAGCTCGATGATGGCGGCCGCCTTCACCCGCGCCAATGCCGACCAGCTGGCGGCGATGATCGGCCGGCAGCCGAGCGAGGGCGAGCTCTATATCGCGCATTTCCTCGGCTCCGACGGCGCCGCCAAGCTGATCGGCGCGGCCGAAAGCGAGCCGACCGCCAATGCCGTGGCGCTGTTCCCGGCGGCGGCGGCGGCGAACCGGCCGATCTTTTACGACCAGGGCCGCGCCAGCAGCGTGGGCGAAGTCTACGCCAAGCTCACCGGCCGCTTCATGGCGGCGCGCGCTTTCGCCATTGATCCGGCCTTGCGCGGCGCCCTCGCATCCAAAACCGCCGCCGCGCCGGTCGTCTTCGACACCGCCGGCGTGACGCAGGCCTACGCTCAGGTGCGCCTGCCGCCATCGGCCGCCGCTCCGCCGCCACCGGTCCATTCCATGTTCACCGATCCCGGACGCGGCGCGCTAACCCGCACCGTCAATTCGCTGTGGACGCGGGGCGACAATGCTGCGGTGGCAAAAACCGCCCCGGCCGGCGGCTTCGACCTGTTCTCGGACCCGCCGCGCGCCCCGCCCGGGCCGCTGCCGGGCAAGGTCTGAGGCAGGCGGCTTCACGTGGTTAACCTCCGCTCAATTTCTATGGTGAACGCTTTGTTAAGCCTCCTCGGCTAGCCTCGCGTCAGGCCGGCGAACGGCTCTGTGGTGTGACGTCGAGTCATGATCGTCCGTCAGTTCTTGCAGTGGATCCGCAACGCGGCGCCCGGCGAACGGGCCGAAGCCACTTCCGCGCTGGCGCGCGCGTACCTCTACTCCGATCTTTCCGCCGATGACCGTGCCGCCGCCGAAGGCGCCATGATCATGCTGCTCGACGATTCCTCGCCGCTGGTGCGGCGCGCGCTCGCCGACGTGTTCGCCGCCTCTGAAAGCGCGCCACGCGTCATCGTGCATGCGCTCGCCAACGACCAGCCCGAGATCGCGATTTCGATTCTGGCGCTGTCGCCGCTGATGTCGGACGCCGATTTGGTCGACCTGGTGGCGACGGCGCAGCCGGCGGCGCAGGCCGCCATCGCGTCGCGCGCCGCGCTCGATCGTTCGGTGGCGGCAGCGCTCGCCGAGGTCGGGGCGGCGCAAGCCTGCCTGGCGCTCTTGGAAAATCACGGCGCCGACGTGCCGTCGTTCTCGCTCGACCGCATGGTCGAGCGCTTCGGCCATCTGGCGCCGATCCGCGAGGCGCTGCTCGCGCGCGAGGACCTTGCCATGGCGACGCGGCAGGCGGTGCTGTCGAAACTGTCGCAGACGCTCGCCGGCTTCGTCGCCGCGCGGCAGTGGCTCGGCCCCGAGCACGCCGAATACGCCACGCGGGAAGCTTGCGAGAAGGCGACCGTCGCGCTCGCCGCCGACACGCCGTACGAAGAAGTCGGCGAACTGATCGCGCATTTGCGCACTTCCGGCCAGCTCACCGCCGGCATGATGCTGCGCGCGCTGTTGTCCGGCAACGTGGTGGTGTTCGAGGAGGCCCTGGCCGAATTGTCCGGCCTGCCGATCGACCGCGTCATCGGCTATATCCACGACAAGACGATTGCCGCCTTCCGCGCGCTCTATGACAAAGCCGGGCTGCCGGCGACCGCCTATCCGGCGTTCCGCGCGGCCATCCTCGCCATGCGCGAAGGCGTGCTAATCGGGGAGCCGGTCGGGGCGGCGCGGCTCAAGCGCCGCATGGTCGAGCGCGTGCTCGGCGTTTGCGCCGACGACGGTGGGCCCGCTTCGGCCTCGCTGCTCGCGCTGTTGCGGCGTTTCGCGGTCGAGGCCGCGCGCGAGGAAGCACGCTCGTTCTGCGAAGACCTGGTCGCGCCGCAACGGCTACCGGCGCCGCACGCGATCCCGCCCATCGTGCTCGACGAGCGGCTGGTCGCCTAATTTCGCTTAGTCCTCGGGGATGAGCGGCACGCCCGTGATCTGCTCGAGCACGTCGGGCCGGTCGCGGTTTTCCAGCAACAGGAATTCGTCGGTGATCTCGCGCAGCTGCCGGGTGAGTCTGGCGGCGAGGGCTTTGGCGTCGGAGCGGGCATATTCGCGGTAGATCGCGCGCACCGCATCGACATGATGGTCGACGAGCTTGAGGGGAATGCGCGTGATGTCGGGCGTCATTTCGATCAACCGGCACAGGCTGTCGGCCGCCGCCACCAGCGCGGGATAACCAAACGTCGCGGCCTCGCCTTTGATGTCATGGGCGGCGTGAAACAAACCAAGCCGGGTGACGTCGTTGAAGCCGTCTTGCGCGACGGCGCGGCGCGCTTTGTCGAGCCGGTCGCATTCCTGGTCCATCCAGTTGACGAATTCGTGCGACAGCTCTTTCAACGCTTTCTCGGCGCGCACCACCGGGTCATCTTCGGTCGGCAGATAGGGCCGGGTGGAGACCGCCTTGCGCAGCTTGTTTTCCGGCGTGATCACCTCGTGATCGCCGAAGGTGGCGACGGCGGAAGTGTCCTTGCGCGAGCTCATGCAGCTGATTCCTTATTTCAACTGGGAACGCGGACCTTTTCGAGCAGCGGGGCCTGGCGGATGACGTCCGCTTTGCCGCCCTTGCGCCGTTCCGGGCCGACATAGTTCGAATTGACATTGCGGCGGCGGTCGGGACCGAAATAGGTCTTGGTCTTGATGAAAGGCCGCGGGTTGGCGACCACGTTGACGATGCGCTGATAGAGGCCTTTGGCCGAGATCGGCTTGGCGAGGAATTCAGTGACGCCGGCGTCGCGCGCCGCCGTCACGCGCTTCTTCTCGGAATGGCCGGTCAGCATGATGATGGCGACGTAGGGGTTGGCGTTGGCGCCCGGCTGGCGGATCATGTGGGTCAATTCGAGCCCGTCGAAGATCGGCATCGCCCAGTCGGTGATGACGATGTCGGGAACGTAATGGGTGAAGGATTCCAGCCCGGAGGCGCCGTCTTCCGCCTCGTAGACTTCGCGCGCGCCGAAGCCGTGCAGCAGCGTGCGCAAGATACGCCGCATGTGGGCGTTGTCGTCGATGACGAGGAAACGCAGGCGGTTGAAATCGATGCGAACCATGCTGCCCCGCGGCCTCGGGCCAAGGGCCCATACCCCGACGGGAAAGTTAGCGGCCGGCTGTTAAGGAATGGTTTAGGATACTGTCTTGCCGGCCGGCGCCGCTTGGCGTCTAAAAGCGGGAAGCGGCCCGTCAGCCAAGCTGCCCCAGGGGGTTCCGTCATGAAGACCATCCTGATCCCTGCCGAAGACCATGACGCCATGCCGGCGGTGCTGGCGGCGAGCTTGGCGGTGGCGCGCACCTTCGACAGCTATATCGAGGGTTTCGCGGTGCGCCCCTCGGCCGGCACCTATGTGACGGTCGAGCCGGTCTCTAGCCTGGCCATCTCCGGCGCCTATGATGGCGATGCCGCGCGCAACGCGCAGGCCGCATTCGAGTCCTTCATGAAATCGAACGGCGTGCCGCCGGCGGCGGGCGAGGGCGGCGTGCTCTCCTATAGCTGGCCGATGCAGGAGGCTGCCGAGGACAGCTTCATCGGCAGCCACGGCCGCGTGTTCGATCTCATCGTGCTCGGACGGCCGGGGCGCGCGGCGGAAAATCCGCGCATGCCGCCGCTCGAAGCCGCTCTGTTCGAAAGCGGCAAGCCGGTGCTGGTGGTGCCGCGGCAGGTGCCGGCATCGATCGGCAAGAACGTTCTGATCGCGTGGAATCGCAGCACCGAACAGGCCAACACCAACGGCCACGCGCTGCCGCTGCTCCGGCTCGCCGAGCAAGTCACCGTGCTGACCGTCGAGGGCGGCAGCGTAAGCGGGCCGTCGGGCGAGGACGCCGCGCGCCATCTGCGCCGCAACGGCGTCAAGGCCAAGGCAGTGACCGTCGATCCCGGCGCGCGCTCGGCCGGCGAGGTCATTCTCGAGCGCGCCGCCGCGCTCGGCTGCGATCTGCTCGTCAAGTGCGCCTATACGCAAAGCCGCCTGCGGCAGATGATCTTCGGCGGCGCCACCCGTCACATCCTCGGCCACGCGACCTTGCCGGTCTTCATGGCGCACTGAACGCGGGACCGCCGATGCACGCCCCGGAGCCCGACCCGAGCCCCAGCGGGGCCAAGCAAGCCGGCTTTCTCACCATCTTTCCGTCGATCATGCTGCCGATGTTTTTGGCGGTGGTCGATCAGACCATCGTGGCCACCGCGCTTCCGGCGATCGCGGCGGCGACCGGGCGGGTCGAGCGTGCCTCCTGGATCGTCGTCGCTTATCTGGTGGCGGCGACCATCGCAGCACCAATCTACGGACGGCTGGGCGACGCCTTCGGTCGCCGACGACTGATGTTCGCGGCGCTGGCGGTGTTCATCGTGGCCTCTGTTCTGTGCGCGCTGGCGCCCACCATCGAATTGCTCACGCTCGCGCGCGTGCTGCAGGGTCTCGGCGGCGGCGGGCTGATGACGCTGTCGCAGGCGCTGATCGGCGAGTCGATCCCGCCGCGCGAGCGCGCACGCTACCAGGGCTATCTCGCCACCGTGGCAATGACCGCCAATTCCTTCGGCCCGGTCGCCGGCGGTTATCTCACCGAGCATTTCGGCTGGCAGTCGATCTTTCTGGTCAATGTGCCGATCGGGCTCGGCGCGGTCGCGCTCACTTGGCGCATGCCCTCGCATACGTCCGCCGAGCCGCATCAATGGCGCGCTGATCCGGGCGGGCTCATTTTGTTCGCCATCTTCGTGGCGACCACGCTGCTGGCGCTCGAGCAGGCGCAGCACGTCAACCTCGCGGCGCTGCCGGTCGCCGGCGCGCTGCTGGTCGCCGGCTTGGTGGCGCTGATTTGGCTGGTGCGGCACGAGAACCGTGCGCCGTCGCCGCTCATCCCGCTCGGGCTGTTGCGGATGCCGGCGATCTGGCGCAGCGACGCCATGGCGGCCTTCCACGGCGCGGCGCTGGTATCGCTGGTCACTTTCCTGCCGGTTTATCTTGAGGTGGTGCGCGGGGCTTCGCCCTCGGAAACCGGCCTGTTGCTGGTCCCGCTCACGCTCGGCATCGGCACCGGCTCGTTGCTCACCGGCCGGCTGGTGCACAAGACCGGATTGACCACCGCCTTTCCGGTGGCCGGGCTCGGGCTGGTGACGATCAATCTATTGGTCCTGGCGCTGTGGGCGCCGGACCTCGGCAATGTTGCCTTCGGCGGCTTGTTGCTGTGGAACGGCTTGTTCATGGGCACGGTGATGGGCGTGGTGCAGGTGACGGTGCAGAGCGCCTCCGGCCCGCGCCGGCTGGGAGAGGCGGCGGCCTCGGTGCAATTCTCGCGCTCGATCGGCGCCGCCTTCGGCACCGCGCTGGTCGGCACGTTGCTGTTCGCCATGCTGGCGCTGAGAAACCCGGAATCCGCACGCGTTTTCGCCGCCATGGTCGAAAGCGCCGGCAGCGCCATGAGCGGCTTGAACGCCGCACAGCGCGCCGCCGCGCAGGCCGATATCACGCTCGCCTTCCGCGCGGCCTTTCTGCTGATCGCGGGATTTACGACCGCCGGCTTCTTCCTGGCGCTCTCGCACCCGATGCGAAGGATCTAGCGCGGTCGGCGAGTGAGGCCGTGCGGGCGGAACTGGCAGGCGAAGGCGATGTAGTCGCCATATTGCGCGTGCACGCTGGTGATGCGCGCGTATTTTCCGTAGCGCGCGCAGTGCTCGGCGGCCCAGTCCTTCGCAACCCGTGCGTTTTGCGGCGACCAGACGATGATGCCGCCGGTGTCGTTGCCGGTCAGTCCCGGACCCGGGCCGACGCAGCCGGCGAGCATGAGGGGCAGGGCGCAGAGCAGAATTTTTCGGATCATCGGAACATTCCTGGCGCGATCATCGATTCAATAACACTCCGATTAGCCGACGACTAGACACCGAACTGCTCGCGCAAGATCCGCTCGTCGAGATTGTGTCCCGGATCGAACAGCAAATCGATAGCGCACTTGTGATCCATCGCGATCTCCACCGCATTCACCGAGCGCACTTCGTCGTGGTCGGCGACCGCAGCAACCGGGCGCTTATCGGCGTCCAAGACTTCGACCGTGACCTCGGCCTTGTCGGGCAGCAGCGCGCCGCGCCAGCGCCGCGGCCGAAACGGGCTGATCGGCGTCAACGCCAGCAGCGGCGCGTTGATCGGGATGATCGGGCCCTGCACCGACAGATTATAGGCGGTCGAACCGGCCGGCGTTGCGACCAGCAAACCGTCGGCGACCAATTCCGCCAGCCGCTCCTGGCCGTCGACATTGATGCGCAGATGGGCGGCCTGGGCGCCCTGGCGGAACAGCGAAACTTCGTTGATGGCGCGGTGCTCGTGCATTTTTCCGTGCGCGTCGCGCGCGCGCATGACGAGCGGATGAATGACGGTGTCGTGCGCGGCGGCCAGCCGCTCGCGCAGCCGATCGCCGGAAAATTCGTTCATCAGGAAGCCGACGGTGCCGCGGTGCATGCCGTAGATCGGCTTGCCGGAATTCATGAACTTGTGCAGGCTTTGCAGCATGAGACCGTCGCCGCCGAGCGCGACGATCACGTCGGCTTTGGCCGGTTCGACATTGCCGTAGCTTTTTTCCAGCTGCTCACAGGCGACGCGGGCCTCGGGTGTGGCGGCGGCGACGAAGGCGATCTTTTCGAAACGTCTGGCCGGCATGGAATCCTGAGGACCTGACAATGGAACGCGCGGTGCTCGTCTATACGACTTGGCCCTCGATTGTCGAGGCGGAGCGCGCCGGACGCATGATCGTCGAACAGCGGCTGGCGGCTTGCGTCAATATCCTGCCCGGCATGGTCTCGCATTACTGGTGGCAAGGTAAGATCGAGCGCGCCGAGGAGGCGGTGGCGATCTTCAAGACCCGCGCTTCACTGGCGCAGGCGGTGGGCGCGGCGGTCAAGGCGGTGCACGGCTACACCACGCCCTCGATCGTGGTGCTGCCGGTCGAAAGCGCCGATCCGGATTATCAGAAGTGGATCGAGCAGGAGACCGGCGGCTCGTCTGGATGATGTCATGGCCGGGCTCGTCCCGGAAATCTCGATTCAAAAGGCGATGCCTTGCCCCCCAAAGAGAGATCGCCGGGGCAAGCCCGGCGATGACACACTCTTTATATTTTGCAACGCCGCGTTCAGTAGCTGGCCTTGCCCTCGATCACGGCCTTGAGCTGGCGGTATTCCTGGCACGACGTGTTGCCGCAGATCAGCTTCACCTTCTGCAGGTCGTCGAGCGCTTTCAGGCGGTTGCCCTGCTCCATCTGCCACATGCCGTAATAGGACCAGGTGCGCACGTGGTTGGGATCGGCGGCGAGCGCCTTCTCGTACCAGATTTTCGAGTCTTCATATTGGCCGAGCTTGCGGTAGGCGTAGCCGATGTAATTGGCGACATCGGGATGCTCGTCGTGGCCGATGGCGTGCATGGCGGCGATGCCGCGTTGATAGTGGCCGACGAGAATCATTTTGCGCGCGGCGCGATAGTCGCGCAGAAACTCTGCGGCGGCTTGCGGGGAGGCGGGTTGCTCGATCATGCCGGGTTTCTTTTTCTTCTTCTTGCCGCCGTCATCGGTTGGCGCCGGCGGGTTGTCGGTGCCCATGGCGTGAAGCGGCTTCAGGCCGAGCGCGCCGACGAGCAAGGCGGCGGCGGCGAAAATGCCGATCGTGCGGAGCGCGCGGGTCAGGGTCATGACGACCTCTCCTCTGGCGAATTCGGCTTTGCGACAGGATACGCCGGAAACAGCCGCTTGAGGGAAAAACAACCGGCGACCAAGCTTATTCCGCTGCCTTGACTTGCCCCCAAGTTCGGCCGAAAATTTTGCCGTGCTGGTTCCCCGAGTCATGTCGGGGACGAAAGAGGGAACGCGGAAACCGGCGCTTTCCGGTCATCCGCGGCTGCCCCCGCAACTGTAAGCGGCGAGCCCGCGTCCGACGGCCACTGGGCAACCGGGAAGGCTGGGCGCAACTGGGCAACGACCCGCGAGCCAGGAGACCTGCCAGCGCGGTCACCCAACCGGTGGACGGGGCGTCCATACGGAGCGGTCTTTCGCAGCGGTGACGGCAATGCCGGT
>Ga0207693_10003448_pt1 | contig 13496 bp, 15 predicted proteins | sample LARL81metaG_FD_184347 | JGI IMG/M metagenome (GOLD analysis project Ga0207693, IMG submission 184347) | Corn, switchgrass and miscanthus rhizosphere microbial communities from Kellogg Biological Station, Michigan, USA - LAR L8-1 metaG... | ecosystem: Host-associated > Plants > Roots >...
GCTATACTTCCACTGTTAGCGCGAATGCCGCGATCGGCATTTACTCTGCCATTGCCTCCGGCATGCTTGCCCTCACCGGGATTGTATTCTCGCTGACCTTTGTCATGGTGCAATTCAGCGCCACAGTGTATTCCCCCCGACTCGTTTTGTGGATAGCACGAGACCCGGTGATATCCCACGCGACCGGAGCGTTTACGGCCACGTTTCTTTATGCATTGGTTGCATTGGCTTGGGTCGACCGTAGCGGTACCGGCCGAGTTCCGCTCGTGGGCATAGTAGTGGTAACCGCGCTGCTCATTGTGAGCGTCATGATGTTTATCAGCCTCATCCAACGCGTAAGTATGCTGCAGGTCGCCCGGATGTTGGTCTTCACCGGCGATCACGGTCGCGAAATCATCGAAAGCCTGTATCCTCCACTGGACACCCCCGCGTCTCCAAGCTCGATTGAAGTCTCTGACGTACCGATTCTCCAGACACTCGTCCATCATGGCCACCCGCTGATGGTCCAGGCAGTAGATGTGCCGGCTCTGGTGCGTATCGCAGCCGAAGCCGGGGCCGTAGTTGAGTTGACGGTCACGGTTGGTGATTCTGTCCTGGAATCAACTCCAATTCTTAAGGTTCGCGGAGGAGTCGCCCCAGTCCCGGAACCAATTTTGAGAAATGCGATTGATCTCGGCGGTGAGCGTACTTTTGAACAGGATCCCAAATATGCGATACGTCTGCTGGTCGATATCGCCATTAAAGCCCTGTCTCCCGCGATTAATGACCCGACTACGGCAGTGCAAGCGCTTGACCAGATTGAAGATCTGTTGGTTCGACTGGGGCGCCGCCGTTTGGCGATCGGCGCGTTTTGTGACGCCAGCGGCAGGCTCCGCGTGCTGATTGCTTTTCCCAGCTGGGAAGATTTTCTGCGCCTGGCATTCGACGAGATTCGTTTTTATGGAGCCAATAGCGTGCAAGTTATGCGTCGAATGATGGCGCTGATCAGCGAAATGATCTCAGTCCTGCCCCGAGAGCGTCAGTACGCCCTCAGGTATTGGCAGCAGCGACTCCGATCCACTATCGAACGGTCTTTTGGTGACGTAGAGGATAGACTGGATGCACTAGCAGAAGATCGCCAGGGACTTGGGGTCTCTCGACGAGGTACGGAGAATAGCTAGTAGCGAAATCCCGCCGTCCCGTGAGCAGGGCGCTAAACCCTCTCCTCACGTTCTTAATTAAGGTTGGGAGGACTTTTTGGCGGCGTCTTCTTTGGCCCACTGCTGTTTCTTTGCCTCAACAGCTTTGGGAGAGGGTGGATAGCTCTTGAAGGCGTTCTTGATGTTGCTGTCAGCTGTCTTCCAAATCTTGGCGGAGTCCGAGTGAATTAACTTGACGCTAACGAACATGCGCCAGGCGAGTTCGCGAGCTCTTGCGTCAATGAGTTCAATGCCGAGTGTACCTTGGTGGTTCGTGTAGGTTTCCATGGAGTAGTAGACGAATCCCCAGTGATAACCAAAGTATGGGCCGAAGACGCCCCAGTTGGCGCTGGCCGCCATGTCCACGTCCTTCTGACTGTTAGCCCAATATCGAACCACCAAGTCCGGATTCTCTTCCGGCTTCACCTCGCGAAGTCCCTTAGCAGTCAATTCGCGGGTAACCGCTCGATGGATTTGGTTGTTGAGCTGCTCCGGATTCAATTGCATCCTGACCAGCTCTTCGACGCCGCCAATAAACGCAAAGGTTTTGAATTTCGAGAAGTCAAGATTGGGATCGAAATCGGTGGACATTTTGGCTGTCACCGGCGACACGAATAAGAACAAGGATAGAAGTTGCAACGTTGGGAGCAGAAGCAAAAACCGCCGTCGATTGTTCCCTAATTCCAACCCAGTCCAATTCATAGAAGCTCTTTCAAAAAGCGCACTCCCGCAATACCTTGACATCGGCTTCACCCGGATCCTAGTGAGGATGAACTTAGAAATAAATGCTGAAGCTCCCCTTACCTTGCCGCCTGAGCCTTACTTGGTCGGGGGAGGATAGTTCTTTAAGAGTTTTGCAACGGCTTTCGTCAAGTTCTTTTGCTGTTTTTCAGGTTTTGCCTTTGGATCAATGGTCTTGCTGGCCGTGCCTCGCCAGACCAATTCCTTTTTGGCGGATTCATACATATCAATGTCCAGCTGACCCACGTAAATTGTGGAAGTCGAACCGGTGGTCATGGTTGAACCCATGCCACCGCCATACCAACCGCCGCCCCACCCGGGACCATATCCCCAACCGGTGTTATACGAGGTGAATTGCTTCTCCGTATTGAGGGCTGTCTGGTACGCGACGTAGAGATCGGCCGAATCCGAGTCGGTCTTCTGCAGCCCTTTCTTCGCCAATTCAGCTTCTACGGTGTCTCGGATCTGCTTCTCGACCAATTGATTGGTGTGGTCGGCGTCCTTGATGTCAACCCATTTGTAAGTCTTGAATTTGCTGAAGTCAGCTTTTCTGTCGTAGTTGTAACGCACATCTTGCGCAACCAACAACGAACCGCTCATTAGAAACAAAATGAACCCAAAAAAAATCAGCCTTCTCATTTCTTCCCCCCTTTGATCAATATCTCTCCGGAATGAATTTGCGCCCCTTGATTGATGCGCGATCGTTGTAGCCATGTTTTTCCGCGCGCTTCGGCAGTTTAATCTTCTCGCGGGGAACTTTTTTATAGGGAATCATACTCAGCAAATGGGAAATGCAATTGAGACGAGCCTTGCGCTTGTCGTCGGAGCGCACCAGGTACCACCGAGCGTGTTTTGAGTCAGTGGCCTCAAGCATTCGGTCCCGGGCACGCGAATAGTCGTACCAGCGGCGGAAAGATTCCAGGTCCATGGGACTAAGCTTCCACTGGCGAAGAGGATCCTTGAGGCGCGCTTCGAACCGACGCTGTTGCTCCTTCTGGCCGACTTCCAGCCAGTATTTAATGAGGATAACCCCGCCGTCGGTGATGTATTTTTCCGAAATGGGGCAGAGTTTCAGGAACCGACGGTATTGTTCATCGGTACAAAAGCCCATGACGTGCTCAACGCCAAGGCGGTTGTACCAACTGCGGTCGAAGATCACAATCTCGCCGGCAGCTGGAAAATGCTGCATGTAGCGCTGGAAATACATCTGACTTTTCTCGCGGTCTGAAGGGGCTGGCATCGCGACCAGGCGAAATACGCGCGGGCTGACCCGCTCGGTGATGGCGCGGATGGTGCCGCCTTTGCCGGCGGCATCGCGGCCCTCGAAGACAACAATGACCCGAAGTCCTTTGTATTTGACCCAGTCCTGCAATTTGCAGAGTTCCGCCTGGAGCCGCCTCAGCTCTTTCTCGTACTTCTTCCGCTTCAGGGATTTTTCTTCTTGTGACGCATCGTTTTTGGCCATTGGAAGTTGCTCCTTTATCGCAAACGATAATTTCGGCATGCCGATCAGGGGCTGTTGCCCCATGCACAAGTTCATTCCGTCATCTGGCTCTTATGCTGGGAACCTCTCGTTGATCACGGAGCAGGTGGCTGCGCTGGCGCAGATGTCCCACTCGTGCTAATCCACTGCGCATCACTTAAGTTCCAGCCAGCGCCCCCAGCGCTCGATACAGATTCACGAGTGCCTCTTTGCGGCCGAGGTCATAGATGATCGCAGATCGCTCCGCCGAATACATTTGAATTCCGGCATCAATGATCTCGAGATAGCTCGCCAGGCCACTGTCATACCGAATGCTTGAGAGCCGGACCGGCTCCCGATAGGCCACTACGGAGTTGAGTTGTTCCGCGTACGCTTTGGCCAGCTCTTGATGCGCAGGGAGCGATGTTGAAACCTCGCCAAATGCCTGTGTACCTGATTTCTCGAAGGCAATCTTTGCCCGGTCGCGTTGCGCCAGAGCTGCCCGATATTCGTTTTTCGAGCGGCCAGCCGTAAAAAGCGGACCAGCCAAATTTCCGGCCCGGCTCCACGCCCTGGCGGCAGCTGTGAGTTCCGAAAGTTGAGGGCTTACTCCGCCAAGCACGCCCGTCTCCGCGTCCACGTTGCCGACCATCGATCCGCCCAATTCCTGATGGATTGGCACATCTTTTTGGACTACCGCTGTACCTGTGACGCCAAGAGGCGGCGGAGCAGGCTTTCCTTCTTTGGAGGAACAGCCGGCGATGGTGGCAAACACAAGCAAGGGAGCAAAGAAAAGCCGTGAAAGGCTAACGGGGTGGCTGCTCATTTTTCGCACAACGGAGAACACAGGAGTTCTTACGACCACTTGGTGGCACAGGCCCAGAGGGATATTGCAGTTACATTCTGAAGTCATTCGATTCGCCTCCGGACTTCAACCGCCGTCATCGACCAATCGCGCCAAAACAATATTTCGCGGAACGGCCTCTCGGTTCGAGAATCGGTGATTTTCGGCGCAAAGCGCCGGACCGGAGGTTGGCGTCGAGCGATCGGAGTCCGCGATGACTCTCTCGTCCAACGCGCTGGCAACAAATAGTCTGTCACATACACTCTGTCTAACTCAGGGGATAGCAACAACTAGGGAAAACCCTAGTTCGCTCATAAGAGCACCGAAATCGAGGAGTGTAGGAGAGAAAACACTCAGTTGGTGCGAACGATATCGATCATGGTGGCGACGTTGGCGCTCTGGGTGGCTGCGTCGAGGAAGCCGTCTGTCGTGAAACTGAGTTTTACCGCGGGGTAGACTTCCCCACCCTTCGCTTTTCCCATGGGATCGAATTGAATACGAAGAATCGTCAGGGGGTAATCCTCCGCGCGGATGTTTTGTGTCTTTTCGTATTCGGAGAGCACGTGTTCAGTGATGAGGATGAGACGCTTGCCGTTGGGATTATCGAGACTAAAGGCAGCCATGATCTTACGTCCGGATTGACCGATGACATTGATGTACCCCTTCGACATGGTCCGGAGAAGGACTAGACCGTTGTCGGAACCTTCTTTGGAAAAAGCTTCCTTGAGTTGGGCTCTTTCCGCATCGGTCGTGTAGGAAATGACCTGGATGCGAATGTTCGCACTGCCTCCCGATTGTGCAACCGTGGGGATGACCGTAGCCGTGTAGACGGCTCCCTGCTGACCAATAATTGGAATCGCGAAGAAAGCAGAAGCGACAGCCAAGATAGACAAAGCACGAATCGAACAATGCATGTGGCACCTCGGACTCAATCGGTTAGAAAGCCAAATCCAGCCATTCAATTCTTGACTTGTTCTATCTGGCCATCCGACACATCTGCCGGCCAACTATCGTCCGTAGGCCGCCAGGATTTGTCCGGGTTGTATAGCTCCATCTCTCCAAAAATCTTTAGCGTATCCGGGCCCAAATCCTTCTGATAGACAACGCCTTCATAGCTGACGATGAAAGTTTTTACGCCCGTAACACGATAGTCCGCCGGGGCAGCGGCGAGAGCAAAACCGCCGATCATGGCTCCCTCGACGACGAAATTCATCGCTCCGAGTGGTGCCGCCGGGCCCTGGCCTTTGAGTATCTTGAAGAAATACCCGTGATAGGGCTTCGCTTTATCCGTATAGCCCTGCTGCAATGCATCCGCGATGCGCTCAGAGATCGGTCCTCCCAGACTCCCATCTGGATTCCGCCACACCAGTCCGTCGTGTTTTCCAGGCGTGCTGATGACTCGTTGAGCGTACTGGTTCACTTCGGAATTATCGTGTTTCTCCAAGGCATATTCGCGCTGCGCTTCGACGTAGCCTCGACAAATCTGGAGGGCATCCAGTTCGTTCGAGCCAATGCGCCTGTACAGCATCTCTTCACGACCAGCTTTAGTATCAAAAAGCCATTTTCCGTTTCGTTTCACGATCGGGATCGGCATCGGCCAATTGTTGTCTCCAACAACCAGAACGGCACGATCCGGTGTCTTCGGATCAATCGTGATGGAAGTCTTTTCATGTGCTTCCGCGGCAAACGCGGCGGCGATATTCTTGTTTTGAACGGCGTCTTCGGACTCAACCAGATCTTCGCCGGCCGCTCCAAAAATTTGCTTCATCGTGGGCACATCATTGGTCTCCGCTGCTTTAATCAGTGCGTCGGCAGCTTCTTTTGGACTGTTAAAGGTCTCTTGGCCTTGAGACGAAGAGCCCGCCGGCTTTGTCTGCGAAAACAGCAATGAAGACGAGAGCAGAGCAAGCGCACAACACCGGTTGAACATTGACAAGCCCGCGAGAGCTTTTCGCGCAAACGCAGTTGGTTTTATTGAGTTCATGTGCATTTCCTCGTTCATGACTTGTCTATCGTCTCCGACCGCCGCCACCGCCGCGCGACCCCATGCTGGAAGAACCTCGCGAGCTGCTGGCTCGTGCCGAACTGCCGCTCCTGCTACTCGATCCACCGCCGAGAGCATTCCCTCGCGAGCTCGAGCCGCCGCCCGAGGATACGCTGCGATTTCCGACACGATCTCCCCCGCCTCCTGATGACGGACGATTTCCGCCGCCTGAGCTGCGGTCGCTAGCGCGCGGCTGTCCACCCAGTTGACCCTGATTAGCGCGCCCGCCGGATTGCCCTCTGTTCCCAGCGTTCGCCTGATTCTGACGTGCGTTCGTCTGCCGGTCCGAGGCGGAAGCTCCTCGGGTCGTGCCGCCATATTTGTTTGCCGTGGAGCGATCCGAGTAGGGGGTGCCACCGCGATGCTGCGGGTTGTGTTGCCAGCTGTTGCCACCGGCCCCACCACCGCGATTTCCGTTCGCGTTCACGCGGTTGCCACCGTTAACATTGTTGCGGTTGCCACCGTTGATATTGGAGTTGCGATTGAAATTGTTGTTGTTGTTGATGGTGACGTTGTTGTTTCCGCCCCAACCACAGCCGTAGCCCCAGCCTCCGCCCCACGCCGCTCCCATAGCGAGACCAACACCGAAAGAAATCGCCACGCCTGCGGCATAATATCCAGGCGGTGGATAGTAAATAGGTGGATAAGGATAGACAGGCGGCCCGTAGACGACGGTCGGATTGTAACTTGGCACGTACACAACCTGCGGATTGGCCTGCTCGATGACCACGACCTGCTTCGATTCCACAACCTTCACTTCTACTTTCTGCTGTTCGGTAGACTTCAAGTTGCCCGAATCCTGAGCCTTTTTCCGCATGCGCTGCACGGCATCCATGACGTCGCTCTGCTGCGTCAGAAATGCATTGCCGAGGTCCGTGGTCCACTGGATGTCATCCGCCAAACGCTTGACCACGTCCGGAAGCGCGGCCAGGCCCTGGACGCTTGGATCCCAAGGCTGTTTCTCCACCGCATCAACCAGCGCCTTATCTTTCAGATTCTTGTTTTTCGATAGCCATTGCTGTAGTTGGACAAGTTCCAATGGGTAGGTTGAAGCGGCGAGCACTTGAGCGAGCATTGGGTCCGGATACAGCGCGATCGGCGCAACGAGCGAATCAAGCTGTTCCGGCGATATTTTTACCGCAGCTTCTTGTTGCTCCGGCGGTACATTGCCGCCATCTACTTTCGGGGTCGGGCTGTCAGGCTTCTGTTGCGTTTGGGCAGCAACAGGCAAGTCCATCTGCACAAGCAGAAGGCAGCACAATGCGGCGAGAGCGTTTTTGGCTATTTCCCCGAGAAGTTTGAATCGTACGGTTTTCTTTATCATGATTGAACTTTCCTTCGTCACTTCTTCCTCTACATTCTGCCGGCCAACGGTTTAAACCATCTCTCTCCTCAGCCGCAGACGGTGAAGAGGAGCCCGTACGCTGGGTTCCGCCTCTTTCGGGCCACTCGAAACGCCGATATTCGCACGGAGCAACTTTACTCCGAACGAAGCCGACAAGCAAAGAAGCCCGAGGAGACCAACAGCAGTCCTAAAGAGAACAACAGGCGTGCAAAGCCGTTTACAGGCCTCAGCATGTTGATCCGCACCATAAGGTTGTGTCTCCGCCAAGATCCATAAGGCACTTCCGCTCCTTTTTGTTGGAGTAAACTCCGCGCCGCTTATCAATTTAGACTGAATCAGTCGCGCCGACAACTAGGGAAATCACTAACTGTAGAGTCCATGGGAGGACTGAGCGAATTCATAACAATCACGAGGAAGTCAGTGGAGAAACGTACGGTAGGTCTTCGAGAGCCGCATAAATCGCCGGAATCAGATGGGCCTTCATCCGGGATTTCCAGACATAGCCCCGAGCGCCCTCCTTCAGGCATGCTTTAACGAATTCTTCGCCAGTATTAATCGTCAGAAATACGAACTTAGCGGTAGAGCCGGACTCGACGAGTTTGTGGACAGCGTCAATGCCGTTCATGACCGGCATGGTGATATCAACCACAATAACGTCCGGATTGAGCCGCTCTGCCTCTGATACGAGCGAAGCCCCATCGCTTGCTGTACCGACAACTTCAAAATGGGGCCCCAGGAAAGCGATCTCTGCTTCCAGGAATTCCAGATGGTCATCGGCCAAGAGTATGCGCGGGCGAATCAATGGTCGCCTCCGTCCCAAAACAATCATCCCTCGTGTTCCGCGCGTCAGCGCCCACGGTGCAAGATCAAACCTGGACAGGATGTTAGAGGGCAGGAATGGACTTCACCACTGGGGAAATCCCTAGTCCCTTAATTTGCAATTGCAGGGAGTTTTATCGCCCGTGGTGTGCCGCGCGTGCATTTGACGGTTCGGGATCAACAGAAATAAGCCCACGCTTGAGGGCAAACAATATCAACTCCGCATTACTCTTGAGGTTGAAAGCGTCCATGATGTGATGCTTGTGGAATTCCACGGTCTTTTCGCTTAGGTTGAGCAACCCTGCGATTTCCTTCATGGGCCGTCCTTCGGCAAACAACTGGACGATATCGCGCTGCCGTGCGGTCAATTCCGTAGCAAACTGTCGTGCCCGCGCTTTTGTGGCAACCCAATCCTCCGCCCTCAACTTAGCAGTCAAATAGGGCTTCCCATGCAGTACATTATCAATCGCCTTCAGTAGTTCCGTCCCAGTCGCGTGCTTGAGCACGAACCCGATCGGCCCGAGCTCGAGCGCTGCGGCAGCCAGATTTGGATCGTCTCGCATCGGCCAGCTTGCGAAATGGTTGCGGTATCTGAGTTGTGGCAACAAATCAGGAGACAGCCCGCCACTTCTCGGCGCACTTAGGAATCGCCTACTTGTGCATTGATCGAGTTAAATCTACTATTGTGTGAGCAATTGTTTTGCTGCAACGACCCGGTCGTTAACGTTTGCACCCTCGCAACAACAAGGTTGAACATGCGAGCGACTGTTTCTCTCCTAGGAGTCGACATGAAAAAGTCTCTGGCTCTCTTGGCCACTGTTTTGCTCAATACAGCCATAGCCTCGGCGGGTCCCAAACCTCAGCCTGGCACGATTCTTTCCCAGACTTCTGTAGCTTGTGGCGCAAAGAAATCCAAGAAACAGGACATCCATCTTCTGTGCCAGCAGTACGTTGTCCGCTCCGGCACCACCGACTACACCATTCGCCAACCAAAGCCCTCTGATCAAGCCCTCATTCCGCTAAACACAGCGGTCCAGTTCACCCTCGACAAAAGTAAGATGAAGTTCAAGGCCAACGGGAAATCCCTCGAATTCTTGGTCGTCGGCCAAACCGCGGTATCTTCTGCTGCCGGTCCGCCGGCTTCTTCCGCTCCTAATCGCTGAAGCAAAAGACAAGACCGGATCCTTGTCCCGTAGACGCCTGTAGAGAAAGGACTCGGCCCATTTCCGCTCAGGGATACGCACCTATGCCTGCCGCGGCGATTGCTGCTGTATCCGTCAACCCGGGATCGCAATTCCTGGTTGGATTGAGTCCGACCAATTGCAGGACAATCTTGGCAGCTGCAACGCAACGCCGATTCTTCACCAATTCTGTGATCACCAACCAGGGTCACCCTGCCGATCATCTTTTCCTGCTAACAAAAGGGCTGGTCAGATATTTCTTGCGAAAGATTGGCAATCGGCTCGAATACCGCCGCGCCTCGCTTGTTCGTTTCAAACAACAACAGCTCCGTTCGACGGCCGCGCGCGCGGTATGATTGCGTCGGCGCTCGGCTCCGGCAACTGAGCGGAGCGTCGTTGGGCCTCTACAAGAAACGTCGGTCGCCGTACTGGTGGATGACATCCATGGCGGACGGCGAGCACCCAAGCACGCGCACCGTTACGATCTGGTGTGGCCGCAGCGCAACCTCCACCGACGAATTCTCGACCGCAAGCTCCTTTGAATCTTCTTCCATGGCAGGCAGATAACGCTGGGTTCCGCGCCACTGCTTCAGCACTCGACACGCCTGTCGCTCGCTCACCTCGCGCTTTCTGCGCGCGTGTTCTACCGCGCCCTGGCGCTGCTCAGGTCTTAAAAGTTTCCCTCCGCCGCATCTTTCAGGATCTGCTTCTCCAGAGATAGCTCCGCTACCAGCCGCTTCAGCTTGGCGTTTTGCTTCTCTAACTCTTGGTAGGACGTCGGACTGAAGGCGCTCGACAGATTACGAACGAGCCGTGATCGTCGGTTGGCCGGGCACTTTGGACAATCGTTTGGTTTGGACTTACGAAATTCTAATGGAAGGCTCAGGACTTTTTCAACGAGGTTTTCCTAGCATTGTCTTGCGGTGAGTTGAAACAAGCGAAGCGCGGGCCTTGGGAGGAGCGTCAATGGCATGCGATGCGAAGAATAGTGCAGAGCCGTCCCTTTTGCAATGCGACGTTTGTGGGCGTCGGACGGATTTATTTGAACTTCCTGGACAAAGACAAAAATATTGTTTGGAATGTAGCGCGGATGTAGCAACGTCGATTCTGCTGACGACGGAGATTGATGCCGCAACGATTTCGGGGCAGGAGACAGCAGGCTTAGTGGCGGAATTTCTGCAGTCTAGGAGGCGGCTATTGGAGAGAGAGCAGTGGAAATAGGAATTCTCGCAGAAAACTTGGCACTCGCAATTCAGACTACACGTTCGGAACTAACTCACCCGAACCGTCCGCGATAACTTGAGTACGGCTATCAACGCCAGATAAACTAGTTCTGACTCCAGGTACCAGGGAATACGAATTACCACGACACGTTGATTGCCTTTTAACAGCAGGAGCCCTTCTGGACGGCTGCTCGTTTGTTGCGCAATATGTGGCGACACTAGTGCGTTTGGACCAGTTCGGGGCAGAGGATGGCTATCTGTTGCTTTGGACAGGTTCGTTCGGCTTCCAAAACACAGTCTCTCCTACTGAAAGAATCCATCTTCCGAAAAGCAGTCCTTCCCGTACGGGACCGAGGGCCAAGGCGGGAAGATAGCTCAGAGCCAGCAGCGTTACCAAACAGGTTGGAGTAGGACCCCAAGGTAAAGGATTGGGTCGGAAGGGTTCCCAACGAAGCAGGGGCAACTCTCTCTCGAGCCAAGAGAGCAGCGAAGACCATCTGAAAGAGCGCGCAGATTAGGAAGTCAATTCCGAGGATGCAAAGCGCTGGAAAAACGGTGAGCGACATCGTTCCCTCCACAGGACAGATAGGAGTGCTGCTTCAGCTTGATGGAGCATAGGTGAGGGGGTGCTGAGAAGTCCTGAGGAGTTCATCGGAATTTGTTAGGACGCCAAGTTCGGGAAAGGCGGCAGAATCCTGGCGGTTGGCACTTTCGCCGTACGATTTCCGCTTCACGGACTTTAGGCAACGGAACTCAAAGCATCCAGCCCAGTACCGGTATTCCGACCCAAGGGCAGGATTGCTCTCCGCGCTTTGTCCGATTCGAGGAATCCGGCACCGTCATGCCTTTATGAACTCCTTAGGATTCCCTCAGGCTTTTCTCGTTGCTCGTCCCTTACGATTGCAGACACTTTGCCAAGCCTACTGGATTGTTCGCTTGCATTTTTGGTTAGAGCACAAAAACAGCTATACCGATGAAAAATGTAACGATCCTCGTGGTGGACGATGAACCACAAATCCGTAGGGTCCTGCGCGTGACGCTCTCCAGCAATGGTTATGAGGTAATCGAAGCAATGAACGGCGAAGAGGCTATCGCAACAGTCATTCGGGAACGTCCGGATCTGATTCTCCTGGATGTGAACATGCCGGGCATGAGCGGCTTTGAGGTTTGCAGCAAGATTCGATTGTCTTTCGGCGGGCCGATTATTATGGTGACCGTCCGGAATTCGGAGCAGGACAAGATTCTCGCGCTCGATTCGGGGGCGGATGACTACGTCGTAAAACCGTTCGCCACCGGCGAACTGTTGGCGCGCATCCGGGCGGCAATGCGACGGTCGGCCTCCGATGAGCCCCTCCCCAAAATCGAGACCCCAGAATTGAGCGTGGATCTCGAGAACAGAATCGTCGATGTCCGCGGTAACAGAGTCCACTTGAGTCCAAAAGAATTCGACGTCTTACGCGCGCTCGTAATTCAACAAGGAAAGCCGCTTACCCATAAGAGGTTGCTGCAAATTGTCTGGGGACCCGATCACGCCGAGCAAACGGAGAACCTCCGCGTCGTGATAAACCAACTGCGCAAGAAAATCGAGAAAGATCCGGCACATCCTCATTACGTTCTGACCGAGCCCTGGCTGGGATACCGATTTCAGCTACCAATCGTGGCCTCCGAAAAACGCCCACGCCGCAAATCGTGACCCTATCGCAAGGCATTTACGGTATCGAGGTCCAAATTCAGTTCCAAGACATTCACACGGGGCTCGCCAAGGTACCCAAGGTCGCGGCCTCGGGTATGCTTCAACACAAGGGCGCGCACATCCTCCTGCTTCATTCCACGCGAATGGGCAACGCGAGGAATTTGAAATTCCGCGGCAGCAGGAGAGATATCGGGATCCAGGCCGGATCCAGAACCCGTCACCAAGTCGACTGGGATCTGTGCCGTTGGGTTCTCAGCTTGAAGCTTTTGAACGTCGCCTTTGACGCGGTCAATCAAAATCCTGTTTGTGGGTCCCAGATTCGAGCCGCTGCTTGACGTTGGATCATATCCAGTTCCTGCGTTAGACGGCCGCGAATGAAAATAACCGGGCTCGGTGAACGATTGCCCGATGATTCGTGAGCCCACAATCTTTCCGTTTTTCTCGATCAGCTGTCCGTTGGCCTGATGAGGAAACAACACTTGGGCCAGGCCTGTGACCGCAAGCGGATAGAGGATTCCGAACATCACCGAGGTAACTAAAGTGAACCAGATAGCGATCATGAAATTCTTTTTCATAAGTTCCTCAGACGACCCGAAGATACGTCAGCAGCACGTCGATCAGCTTGATTCCGATGAATGGGGCAATGATTCCCCCCAGGCCATAGATCAATAGGTTGCGCTGCAGCAAGGCAGCCGCACCTAACGGACGATACCGCACGCCACGGAGAGCGAGTGGAATCAGAGCGATAATGATCAGAGCGTTGAAAATCACTGCCGAGAGGATTGCCGATTCCGGCGTCCGCAGATGCATCACATTTAAGACGCCAAGCACCGGAAAAGCTCCAGCGAACATCGCGGGGATAATCGCGAAGTATTTAGCCACGTCGTTGGCGACCGAGAATGTCGTCAAGGCGCCGCGAGTGATCAGAAGTTGCTTACCGATTTCGACGATTTCGATGAGTTTGGT
>Ga0207693_10003449_pt1 | contig 13494 bp, 10 predicted proteins | sample LARL81metaG_FD_184347 | JGI IMG/M metagenome (GOLD analysis project Ga0207693, IMG submission 184347) | Corn, switchgrass and miscanthus rhizosphere microbial communities from Kellogg Biological Station, Michigan, USA - LAR L8-1 metaG... | ecosystem: Host-associated > Plants > Roots >...
CTGAAGAAGCTGTGGGGCGAGGGATTTTCGGCGAGTCAAATTGCCGCACAGCTGGGCGGCGTCACCCGTAACGCCGTGATCGGCAAGGTCCACCGTCTGGGGCTCGCTGGCCGCGCCAAACCCGCTGCGGCGAGCGGCACGAATACGGCCCGGCCACGCAAACCGCGCGGCGTGTCGCCGGGCTTGCGCGTCTCGCGCGGGGGTGTGCGCGGCAACACGGCGCTCGCGCAAGCTTATGAGATCGAGTTCGAACCCGAGCCCGAGTTGTCCAACAACGTGATACCCCTAGGGCAGCGCCGCAGCTTGCTCGAGCTCACGGAGAATACGTGCCGCTGGCCCATCGGCGATCCGGGTAACCCTGATTTCTTCTTCTGCGGCGGACAGACGATCAGCAGCCTGCCGTATTGTGCCTACCACGCCCGTCTTGCCTACCAACCGGCCAACGCGCGGCGCGATCGCCGCGCGTTCAAGGCTTAGCGGGACCGCGGCACAAGCCGCATCATTGCAAACCAAGCTTTGAGAGTGTCATGTAGGGGCGGGTGTGAAACCCGCCCGTACGGACACCTGAGATGGACAAGGTCGTAAAGAGTAACCACAGGCCCAAAACACGTCCCGCCGCCTCCCAGAGCTCAGGGCCCGTGCGGCCCTCGCGCGATGAAGCCGAAGCCGCTGTGCGCACCCTCATTCGCTGGACCGGGGACGATCCGGACCGCGAGGGGCTGATCGGAACACCCGCTCGGGTCGTGCGCGCATATGAGGAGTGGTTCTCTGGCAATTTCGAGAATCCGCACGAATACCTGCAGCGTACATTTGAGGAAGTCGCCGGTTACGACGAGATCGTGCTCCTGCGCGACATTCGCTTCGAATCCCATTGCGAGCACCACATTGCCCCGATCATCGGCCGCGTGCATATCGGCTATCTCCCGCGCGAGCGCGTCGTCGGAATCTCCAAGCTCGTGCGCTTGGTAGATGTGTACGCCAAACGCCTTCAGGTTCAGGAGAAAATGACGGCCGAAATCGCCAAATGCCTAAATTCCGTCCTCAAGCCGTTCGGGGTGGGGGTGGTGGTGGAAGGTGCACATGAATGCATGACCACCAGAGGCGTGCACAAGCCTGAAGTCACCATGGTGACGAGCTGCATGCTGGGGTCATTCCGAACGCGCGCGGAGACACGACACGAATTTCTGTCGGCAATCAATCTGAAGGGAGCAGCGCGCAATAGCGGCGGCATCGATTGACAATAACGGTGTTTGACGGCTTCCGGAAATATTATTGATACCGGCCGGATCCGCCAGCGACCTAAAAATAACTAACCAGATCCTGGCAAGCTTGCGCAATATTTGTGCCAACGCACCTATTTGACTTGTTCCCAAGTCCGGCTTATTTGGATAGCGCTGCGAACAAAGATCGGATGACCTATCGATCTTCTACCCGCAGGCTCTGGTTGAATTGGAGAGAACATGGCAAGGAAGACTTCAAAGCGACGCCAATGGACCAAAGACGACATTCGCGAGCTGAAATCGAGCGCTCGTCAGAAAACACCGGCGCGAAAGATCGCACGCTCGCTCAAGCGCACCGAGGGTGCCACCCGACAGAAAGCTTTCAGCCTGGGTATTTCCCTGGACTCGCGAGCATAGAGAAACCTCTCGCCGCCATAGAACTCGAATCTTAAGATCGCATCGGTACGCCGGGCCGTCATCTCCGCACAAAGGCAGGGAAAAGCCGATCCTAGGTCCTCGCTCACGTAGGGGCGGATTTCAAGCCCGCCCCTTACGTGGCATTCGCGGCTTTCAAATTACTACCGGCTGAGCGCGGCAAGGACCGTATCATCACCCTTGGGCCGCGTTTGCGGAATGGTGCGGCCCTCGACCATATAATACACGGTCTCGGCAACGTTGGTGGCGTGATCCCCTATGCGCTCGATGTTCTTGGCGCAGAACAGCAGGTGGATGCACGATGTGATATTGCGCGGATCTTCCAGCATGTAGGTCAAGAGCTCGCGAAAGATCGAAATGCACAGCGCGTCGATCTCCTCGTCGCCCCTCCATACCGCAAGCGCCTTTTCCAGATCGCGTGAGGCATAGCTGTCGAGCACTTGCTTGAGCTGCGCCAACACTACGGCGCCCATATGCTGCACGCCGCGGCTCACCCGCAGCGAGTGCGACTCCCCTTCAAGCAGCGCCGCGCGCTTGGCGACGTTCTTGGCAAGATCCCCGATGCGTTCCAGATCGTTGCACAGCCGCAACGCGCCGACGAGCTCGCGCAGATCAACCGCCATCGGCTGCCGTCGCGCAATCGTCAATACTGCCTTGTCCTCGATCTCGCGCTGAAGCGCGTCGATGCCGAGGTCAGCGGCGATGACACGCTGCGCCCGTGCCGCATCATGGTATTCCAACACACCGAGGGACTCCATGATCTGCCGCTCGGTGAGCCCCCCCATCTCGGCGATCATCTTCCTCAGCTCTTGCAGGTCGAGATCGAACGCCTTGGCGGTATGCTCGCTCATCGTCACGTTTGCCGCTCCAGATCAGGTTTCAATAGAATTGAAAACGCGCGGACCGAACAGCCGACAAATCCCTCACCACGAACAACCAGTTTGTGGGACCGTTTAAGGCGATTTTGCCCGCCCTACAAGCCGTGGCGGAGCAACAAGGGCAAATGCACGGTGAATGTCGCGCCTTGCCCTGGCGTGCTCTCGATCGTGAGCCTGCCGTCATGCCGGTTGAGGATATGCTTGACCAGCGCGAGACCCAGGCCGGTGCCGCCCTGGGCCCGGCTTTCGGCCACATCGACGCGGTAGAATCGCTCGGTCAATCGCGGCAAGTGCTCGGCGGCGATCCCCGGGCCACGATCCCGCACTGCGACCCGCGCTTCCTGCTTTCCGCTTGCAATCTCCGCACGTGCGAGCGCGATCTCGACGCGCTTGCCGGAAGCAGCATATTTAAGGGCATTCTCCACCAGGTTCTCGAATACGCGCATGAGCTCGTCACGCTCACCGAGCACGAGCAGCGGACTCGATGGACCCGTGATCGCGATCTCGACCGCGCGCTCGTTCGCCAGCGCGTGCAGGCCATCGGCAACCTGGCGTACGATGACAGCAACATCGACCTCCTGATCGGGCCGCAGATGCTCCCGCAGCTCAATGCGCGAGAGCGAGAGCAAGTCATCGATCAGCCGCGCCATACGATCGGCCTGGACGTGCATGATGTCGAGGAAGCGCTCCCGTGCCGCTGCATCGTCGCGCGCCGGCCCCTGCAACGTCTCGATGAAACCCGAAAGCGCCGCGAGCGGCGTGCGCAGCTCATGGCTGGCATTGGCCACGAAGTCCGCGCGCATTGCCTCCACCCGCCGCAATGGCGTGCGGTCCTGGAACGTGAGCAGCACCAGGTCGCCGGCAGACATCCTGTCCGGCAAGGAAATCGGAACGGCGATGACTTCGTACCAACGCTCGACCGGAACGCGCTCGAAGAGCTCCGCGTGCTGCGCACTGCGACTTTCCCGCGCGCGGCGCATCACTTGCAGCACCTCCGGCGCGCGCAGCCCGAGTAGAACCGATTGCCCCCGACGCAGCGCGGGAGCAATTGCACTCGCCTCTCCGTTAAGCGCGATCACCTCCTCACGCCGGCTGAGAGCGATCACGGGATAGGGTAGCCCGGAAAGCACGGCCTGCAATCCGCCTGGGTCGTTGCCAGCGGCGGAGCGCGCTTCCTCGCGTTCCTTGCCGGGAGGCGCTTCACGCCTTACGTTTTCGACCAGGGCGGCAGCTGCGATCAGGGCGAAGCCTGCAAGCGCCGGCGCTGGCGCGATCGCGCCCAGCAGCCACAAGCCTGCAAACACGACGGCCGCCGCGAGCGGCACCCGCATGCGCCTGAGAGCTCGCAATCCCGGACCGCGCACCATCCGTTAGGTCAGAGGACCGGCTCGGCATGCGGCCGCGCCGCTGCGGAAGCGATCCGGCCCGAAGCTGTGGCTTCCATCCGTGCAAGGAGCGGGTCGAGGATTGATCCGTCGAGATCGAGCGTGACTGGCTCAAGGGCGCCGCGTGGCTCACACACGACTGCGATAATGCTCGCATCCCCATAGCCGGCAGTGCGCAGGGCATCGACGCAGCTGCGCGCGCAGTCGATCGGCACCGCCACCAACAGCCCCCCGGCGGTCTGCGGGTCGAACAGAAGTGGAAACAGCGGGTGCGCGGCAGCCTGTTCAAGATTGCGAATCGCGCGGCGCAGCCGCACATTTTGCGGCTGCAGCGATGAGAAGATCCCCATCTCGATTGTCTCGGATGCGCCTGCGAGCACGGGAATGCGATCGAGCGCGAGCGTCACATCAACGTCGGAGGCCCGCACCATCTCAACGAGGTGGCCTAGCAACCCAAAGCCGGTGACGTCCGTTGCCGCGTGCGGCGCGTGCTCCCGCACGATCTCGGCGGCCTGCTGATTGGATTGCAGCATGTGGGCGAACGCCCCCATCAGCCAGCGCGCCCGCGTCTTTCCCCGCATTTCAGCGGCAAGGAGCGTGCCGGTGCCGAGCGGCTTGGTCAGGATGAGGGCATCGCCCGACCGCGCTCCGCCCTTGCACAAGGCGGCCGCCCGGCGAACGAGGCCGTTGACCGCAAAGCCCAGCGCGAGCTCCGCGCCCTCGCTGGTGTGACCGCCCACCAGCGCACAATTGGCCGCGCGCAGCACCTTGTTGGCGCCAAGGAGCATGGCGGAAAGATCCGCTTCGACCTTGGTTTCCAAGCCGAAGGGCACGGTAGCGATCGCGAGCGCGGATTGCGGCTCGCCGCCCATGGCATAGATGTCGCCGAGCGCGTGGTTGGCAGCAATCTGACCGAACAAGAACGGGTCATCCACCATGGCGCGGAAATAATCGACTGTCTGGACCGAGAGCTTCTCGCCTCCGGTGTCAACGAGAGCCGCGTCGTCGGGGGCATCGAGGCCGGCGATCACGTCCTTGCGCGGCGCCGGCTCGATCATCGCAAGCGCACGCGACAGCACGGTAGCCCCAATTTTAGCGCCACAACCGCCGCAGCGCATGGCCAGCGCCGAGATTTCCTTGAGCGCCGAGGCGTCGGTGGGGGAGATTACTAGCGGCTGCGCCCCAACACTTCCCTCCCCTGCACGCCCACGAGCGGGAGTCATTTCCGGCAACTGGTTGAAACGGCGCATGAAGCGCCGGTCGATCCACTCCTTCCAGCGCCAGACCCATGCGCCTTTGAACACCAGCCCGTTGCGGGTTCCCACGGCATAAGCATCGCCGGTCGAGACCAGATACATCGCCTTGCGCTGTGGTCGGAAGGGTCGCAGCGCCCGGCCGGTAAGAGAGCGGCGGATGTTGTCGGCGAGAATAGGCCCGGCTCGCACTGCATACACGCCGGACTTCGGCAGCTCGCGCGCTGCAAACGAGATCACATCTCCGCTAGCAAACACCTCATCGCGCCCTTCCGCCAGGAGCGTCGGGGCAATCCGGACGAAACCCTGCGAGTCGAGCGAAAGCCCGGTCTGCGCCAGCCAGGGGGGCGGCTCTGCTTGCGTGGTCCAAAGAAACTCGTCGGCCTCAACCGAGCGCCCGTCCTCGAGAACGAGCCGTCGAGACTCGACTTGGGTTACCGTCGCACCCGCGATCACGGCGATGTCCCGCGCGTTGAGGATCTCGCGAAAAGCGGCACGGAACGCCGGGGGAAATCTCGGCAGGATCTCCGCCCCGGCGGTAACGAGTACGAAGCGCAGATCCTTTGGGTGGAGCCCTGTCTCGGCAGCTTCGCGGCGCAAGCGGTGCGCGACCGAAAGCACGAGCTCGACCCCGCCCGCGCCGCCGCCGATGACCGCGATGCGCGCGCCACCCTTGCGTGCAAGCACGCGTTGTTTCATTGCCATGAAACGCGCAAGGAAACCGTCGATCGGCTTGACCGGGATGGCGTGCTCGACTGCCCCAGAGATTTGCGCCGTGTTGGGCGTTGAGCCGATGTCGATCGAGAGGAGATCGTAAGGGACCGGCGGGCGGTTGCGGCAAATAACCCGCCGGTTTGCGAGATCAAGGCCGATCGCTTCATCTTGGTAGAGCCGTGCGCCGGCAAATCGTGCGAGCGGAGCGGTATCGATGTGGGCATCATCGAAGCGGTAGTGGCCCGCGATCAGCCCCGGCAGCATGCCCGAATAAGGGCTGTGCACCTCCCGCGTGATCAGCGTGAAACGCGCCCCGGGAAGCGGTGCCATCCCGAACATGCGCAGCACGGCAACATGGGCATGACCCGCACCAATCAGCACCACATCTTTGAGAACGGGCTGTTTCAGGGGCTGCATCTCAGACCGCACTCCGTGCTTGCCGATGCACAAGCGTCTCGCACACTTGCTGTGCTCCGTCAGCGCAGCACATGTTCTACAAGGCGCAGGTGCGGAACGACGCGATCACGTCATTGCGCTCGGGCGTGAAAAAATTGCGGTAGCCGGGACGCGCAATCCTCGCGCTGGTCGCGAAGCTTCCTCCGCGCAGCACTTTGCGGCTGTTGAACCACGGCTGCGAATAATCTTCGTAGGGATCCGGCAGGAACCCCTTAAACGGCACAAAGTCCGATGCGGTCCACTCCCACGCATTGCCGATCATCTGCCGGCATCCGAACGCGCTGTCGCCGGCGGCGCAGGCGCCAACATCGATCTGCCCGGCGTAGGCAAAATCGAGGTTGGCACGCGCGGCGTCGGGCGGCGCGTCACCCCACGGCCACCGCCACTTGCCCTCGGCCAGCACCGAACCGGAGCCATTCGGTTGCCCCAGCGCGGCCGCTTCCCATTCCGCTTCGGTCGGGAGCCGGCGCTTTGCCCAGCAGCACCAGGCTTGCGCCTCGTACCAGTTGACGAACGTCACCGGTGCATGTTGCGCGAGAGGCTGCACCTCATCATTCCGCCGCCAGAACCAGCGCTCGCCATCGTTCTCGAGCCAATAGACCGGCCGTTGCGCGCCCGCGCGTTCGCGCCAGAACCATCCCTCGGCGGTCCAGAACTCTCTGCGACGATAGCCGCCCTCTTCCACAAACGCAGCGAACTCGCCGTTCGTCACCGGCGCTTTGGCAATACGAAAAGGTGCAAGGGCGACGTCGTACGCCCATTTCTCGTTGTCGAAGATGAAACCGTCATCGGTGGTTGAGCCGAGACGCCAGGTCCCACCCGGGATGTCCACATCGCCGGGCCAGGCGCCCGCGGCCTGGAGCGGGAGGCTGCCGAGATCCTGCGGGCGGGCGTAGGCAAGCGTCTGGCAGGTATAGGCCAGCGCCTCCACGTGCATGTCCTCATGCCGGATCGACAGCTCGTAGAAATAGCGCGCCGGAAGATCGATTGCGCCGCCGAGGCGCTCGAGTTGCCTTTCCAGAACGTCCTGCATATAGCGCAGCACCCCATCGCGGTCCGGCAGGGTGAGCTCCCAGCGACTGTCGTGAGCGACGGTGCTTGAATTCCACAGCTGATCCGCGCGCTCGAGGATCGGCTCCGCACCATGCGCATGGCGGATGGTCCAGTACTCGTGAAACCAGCCGACGTGCCCCATCTCCCAGAGCACGGGATTGACGATCGGCAGCATCGGCCCCATCAACTGCGCGGCCGAGAGATCTTCGGTGAGGCGAGCGGTGCGGGCGCGCGTTGCGCGCAATTGCGCGGCGAGCTCCGGCTCGCTCGCGCCGCTTATCGGTCGGGGAACGAGTTTCTCGTTCATGCACATCCTCATTATCACACCGGCGCGTTCATCGTCACGATCCGGCAACGCCACCACCATGTTGCGGTGGAGGCGCATCCTGCGCGAGCTAGGTCATGAGGTCCGCGTCGCCAATGCATACGACGGATCGCCGACCGATCTGATGGTTGCGCTGCACGCCTGGCGTAGCGCCGAGAGCATCCGCCGTTTTCACGCGCTCCATCCGGACCGGCCGCTCATTGTCGCCCTGAGCGGTACAGACATCTACGAGTACATCGCGCGCGATCCCGCGCCCGTTCTGCATTCCCTCGCCTGTGCCGATCGGCTCCTCGCACTCCAAGATCTCGTTCGCCGGAGAGTGCCGATGCGGTTTCGGTCCAAGCTTCGAGTGCTGCACCAGTCGGCTCCCCCCCTCAGTCCCGGTCGGAAGAGCACGCGCAGCTTCGACGTGGCGGTGATCGGACACTTGCGCCACGTGAAGGATCCCATGCGCGCCGCGCTTGCGGCGCGCCGCCTGCCTGCGAGCTCGCGCATGCGCATCGTGCATTACGGCGCCGCCGAGAACCCGCGCTGGGCGGCAGCGTCGAAGGCCGAGATGGCGCGCAATCCACGCTATGTCTGGCGCGGGGACCGGCCCCGCGCCGAGGTCCGCCGCCTGCTCGGCCGCGCGCGAGTGATGGTGCTTTCTTCGCGCAGCGAGGGCGGCGCCAACGTCATCTCCGAGGCGGTCGCGGCGAAAGTGCCGATCCTCGCTTCCCGAATCGATGGCTCAGTCGGACTGCTTGGCCGGGACTACCCCGGCTATTTCCCCGTAGGCGACACGGTGGCATTGGCGCGGCTCCTGCACCGGGCGGAGAGCGAGCCCCGCTATCTCTCACGGCTGCAGCACGCAATCGCCCGGCGCGCTTCTCTCTTCTGCCCCGCCCGCGAAAAAGCGGCATGGAGGAAGCTGATCCGGGAGCTGGCATGACCGGCCGGGTGCCGGGGGATTACGCTTCGCTTCGCTTCGCTCCGCTAATCCGCCCTTCAAGCTGAGCGTAGAGTTCACACCAAAGCGGCATGCCTACGGGAAAATCGGCGTGCCCTATTGCGCGGTCCGCTGCTGCGGCTCGATTGGCGCTTCCACCACCTCGGTGGGAGCGATCGAGGGGATCTCCGCGATAGGGGGCGGGGGAGTGCCGCGCAGGAACAGGTAGAGCTCGCGGCTGCCGAGCACGACCAGAGCGAGCCCGAACGGAACGACATAATACAGCAATCGAAACAGAAGCAGCCCTGCGAGGAGGTCCTCCTTATCGAACTGCCACAGCGCGACCAGCATCGCCGCGTCGAAAACACCGATGCCGCCGGGGGCGTGACTGGCAAAACCGAGGAGCGTAGCCGCAACGAAGATCACGGCCAGCGTGATGAAATTGATGTTGGGCTCCTCCGGTACCAGCATGTACATCGCCAGCGCGCAGAAGCCGAGATCGACGATGCCGATCCCGATCTGCAGCAGCGTGAGCGGCCCTCCTGGGAGAGCAACGCTCCATGCCTTGCGGCCGACGATGCGCGGCCGCTGCCAGACCCAGTGCACATAGAAGGCGAGCACCGCCAGGATCGCGAACGCTCCCGCGCGGTTGAGCCAGGGCGGCAGCTGGTTGATGGCGCTTGCAGCGAGCGGGGCGTAGAGCGTGCCGAGACCGAGCACCGTTGCGTTGCCCAGCCAGAAGGTCAGTCCGGCGATGAAGCAGAGCTTGGCGACATCGGCGGCGGTCAGCCCCCAGCCGGAATAGATGCGGTAGCGCACGGCGCCCCCGGTGAAGACGCTTGCGCCCACATTGTGGCCGACCGCATAGCTGCTGAAGCCAGCGAGCGCGGCCGCCCAATACGGCACATCGCCTCTGCCTATGGTGCGCAGCGCGAACAGGTCGTAGAACGTCAGCGTGAAATATCCGCACGCCACGTATACCGCTGCGAGCATGAAGTCCCGCCAGTCGGTGCTGGCGAGCGCGGCGACCACTTCGCCGACATCGATAGTGCGCAGGATGCGATAAAGCACCGCGCCCGCGACCGCGAGGATTACGGCGCTAAGCGCAATGCCGAGCCGGTTCCAGCCGATGCGCGTGTCGCAGAATACCGCGATCCGATGCAGGGCTTCGATTACCCTGTGCTCGCGGTCTGTGGGCTGCATGGGCCGATCGGTCACGGGATGGGGGTTGTTGCAGGCAAAAGGTTCACACCGGTAGCAAAAGTCCCGCGGGGGCGCGAGGGCCGCCCCTGCGGCTTTCGGCCGTTGCCTATGCTGCGCCTGGGCGAAGGAGTCCCAGATCTCGCTCCGCTCGCGCAAGAGCACCCGCTGTGCTCGTCCGGAACACGTTCAGATTCGTGTCCCGGACGAGCGAGTTTGTGCACGTACCGCTCTGGACGCCACCTGGAGCGGGTTTTAAACCGACCGCGACATGTCCCCGCAGTCGCTGCGGTCGTGGGGCAACCGATCAGGAGAATGCCATGAATCCCTTCCCGCACGACCACCCGATCCCGCGTCGCACGTTGCTCAGAGGGGCCGGGCTTGGCGTGGGCCTCGCACTGGCGGGAAGCCATGGCGCAAGCGCCGCCGGGGAGATGATAGAGCCCACGTCAGCCGCGGACACACCGGTCTGGAGTGGCGAGTATTGGGCTACAAAGGACGACGTGAAGCTCAATCTGTGGCGCAAGCGTGCAATCGCGCCCCAGCCGGGCGCCTCGGCGCTGCCGGTTCTCTTTCTCGTGCACGGCTCCTCCAATTCCGCGCGGACCAGCTTTGATCTGATGGTCCCGGGAAAGGGCGAGTACTCGCTCATGAACGTGTTTGCGCGGTACGGCTATGACGTGTGGACCATGGACCACGACGGCTATGGTCATTCCGCCAGCTCCGGCAATAACTCCGACATCGCGAGCAGCGTTGCGGATCTCGAGGCAGCTTTCCCAGTAGTCGCGCGCGAGACCGGCCGTTCAAAGTTTCATCTCTTCGGCACCTCTTCGGGCGCGATCCGGGCCGCGGCATTCGCGCAGGCGCTGCCCGAGAATGTGGACCGGCTCGTGCTCGTCGCCTTTACCTACAAGGGCACCGGGGCGCCCACGCTGCGCGAACGTGCCAAGCAGGTGGAGTTCTATCGCACGCACAATCGACGTACCCGCGATCGCGCCATGATCCGCTCGATCTTCACCCGCGACAATCTCGCCTCGAGCTACGACCCGGCAGTCGCCGAGGCAATGGCGGAGGAGGAGCTCAAGTTCGGGGATCAGGTACCGACCGGCACTTATCTCGACATGACCGCCAACCTGCCTTTGGTGGATCCCGCCAAGATCGTCTGTCCCGTCGCCTTGATCCGCGGCGATCACGACGGCATCGCGACCCCCGAGGATCTATTCGACTTCTATCGTCAGCTACCGAACGGGGAACGCGTGCTCATCACGTTGCCGAACACGGCGCACAGCCCCGGCTTCGCGAACAACCGTCATCTGATGTGGTATGCGACCCGCTCGTTCCTCGCCGCCCCGGCACCTGCGGCGACCTGACCGAGCATGTGCCGCAGCGCAGACCTATGCAGCGAGCCCAACCTCGACATCCATCCCGTGCCATATTGCGGGGCGGCAAAGTCGCGCTCCCCGAGAACCGGCAGGCTTGACGGCGAGGGGAGTAATTCCGTCGTTGTTTCACTGTGCCGGTTTGATGCCCAGCACCTTGGCGATGGCGGCGAGTTTGGCGCGCTGGTCCGCGATGGCGGCGCCGAACTCGGTCGGTCCGCGAAGATTGACGATCTGCCCTGTGGCTTCCAGCCGCTCGCGAATGATCGGGTCGAGCACGGAGGCAAGATCCGCTGCGACGCGTTCACGCAGATCGGCGGGCATGCCGCGAGGTCCAAATAACCCCACGACGCTTTCCAACTGGAGCGAAGGATATCCAGCTTCGGCTACTGTGGGGATTTCGGGTGCGGTCGGCGCACGCCGACTGCTGGTGACCGCCAGCACCTTCACCCTGCCCGCCTGCATCTGCGGCCGCACCACCGCCAGCGACGTCATCAACGCCTGGATGCGTCCCTCGGCTAGATCATTTGGCGCCTGCAGAATGTCGCGATATGGCACCTTCGCCACCTGCAGACCGCTGCTCTTGAGAAAGCCGAATAACAAAAAGTCGGCATTGCCGGAGGCGGCGGCCGCGTTGAGCGTTCCCGGGTTTGCGCGGGCGAGCGCCACAAAGTCGCCGATCGAGCCGAGCTTCAACGATCCAGGAGTGGAGAATGCAAGGATGATCGTCGAGACATTCGAGATCGGGAGGAGATCACGGTCCGCGTCGTAGGGCAGCTTGTCGTATTCATAGGGGTGGACGGCGAATGTTCCTGCCGGCCCGAACAGAAGGGTATGGTCGTCATTGGCTCCGGTGAACGCACCGATGGCGACGAGCCCATCGCCGCCGGGACGATTCTCGACCACGACCGGCTTGCCCCAGCGCGTCGTTAGGCGATCCGCAAACAATCTTGCGGTGATGTCGGATGCGCTCGCAGGCCCGAAGGGAATGATGAAGCGCACGGTGCGAGTCGGGTAGGTCTGCGCCAGCGCGGAGGACGCACCGTTGAGTGCCGCTGTACATGCGAGGGTTACAAAAACCAAACCGATACATCGCATTCGCATCCGCGATGCTGGCAAATTCGCTCTAAGTGATCGAAATGCGCTCATTTGTTTTATTGGAGCGGGTGAAGGGAATCGAACCCTCGTCATCAGCTTGGAAGGCTGTAGGAAACCCCTTATAATTCAATAAGGAGTGACACTTTTCTGCATCGAAATCCACCCCTATGCAGTCCCAAGTATCACCGAAAAGGAGCCCTACTTTACTACCGATTTGGGACGCCTGCGGCACAGCCGAAGCCATGGATTTCGGAAACCGAGTACCACCTCGCCTATCGGCGCAGTGGGGCCACTTGGCGGAGTGGTTACGCAACCGTCTGCAAATCCGCCAAATTTGCTTTGTCGCTCAACGCCGTTTTTGAAAAACTCGCTAAATTTACCCCCAGTTCCGCCGATAGGTTAGCTTGCATTTCAGAACGCTGGAGCGTCTCTCAGCGGCGATCCTGCAAGCGGCTAATCTTTCCTGGGGTGTGATCTTCTGCACCCCAGGGATCGAATTAGAACGGCCCGCTCGCCGCAACACCTAATCGGCCAGAATAGACTGTGCCTCGCCGGGCCGACGCGGAAATCCAAGCTCGCGACCGAGCTCAATATAATCGGAGATCCATTCGTTTATCTCATCAAGAAGCTCGTCGAGGTCTCGGATCGTCACAAGTCGCGTTCTGATAATTTCTGCCCGGTCAAGGTTGGCGGTCTGAACTTGTGCTGTATGGGCTTCATGTCCCGGTTCCCAAATTCCATGAACAAGTTCGTTGCGCTCGGCTCGTAGATCGTCTGCACGATCCAATAACTGCACGACGCGTTTGTTCTGTTCGCCTTCATGAGCGTGTCCTGCCAGCAGGATACGGATCCATTTCGATTGGACAGAAACGGCCACGCTATTCGTTACAACGATCATGCCGCCGTGGTCAGCCTTGAGCAGCGTCGAAAGCAGAAGCGAAATCCAATATTCGAGCGATGCCCAGCGGACCACGATTCGGCCAAGTCGTGAGGCAAGTTCAAAATCCAGCGGTTCGGCAGGCGCCAAGTTCGGCATGCGTCGTCCTCCTAAAACTATCGCACGTTGCACGCAGGTGCGGCGCAAACTCTGGGGATACCGCTGCGAGCGGTGCGGGCACGAATGGGTGCCGAGAGACTAAGGCCACGACCCGAAGGTCTGTCCCTTGTGCG
>Ga0207693_10003450_pt1 | contig 13491 bp, 11 predicted proteins | sample LARL81metaG_FD_184347 | JGI IMG/M metagenome (GOLD analysis project Ga0207693, IMG submission 184347) | Corn, switchgrass and miscanthus rhizosphere microbial communities from Kellogg Biological Station, Michigan, USA - LAR L8-1 metaG... | ecosystem: Host-associated > Plants > Roots >...
CCATGTTCATTGTCAATCGCCCGCTTCTGCGCCTTGTCTACATCCAAGGTGCCGACGTCATGGCAGTGTGGAAAGACGGCAAAGAGATCAAGGATATTGGCTATTTGCAAGCCGGGGCCGGAATTTCTGGAGTTTGTTCGGTCTCCAGTTGCAGTGTTGACTTATTTGCAGCAAAAGACAGGGGCCTTTGCCGGGCAACGCAAACCTTGGTCTTGAGAGCGAACTTTTGGTTGAAACAGTTGCTGCTATCGTTGCCTCGCATCGCTCGGGCGAGCAAACACCCGCCGAAACCATTACGCGCAGTTATCAGCGACTGCGTGCACAGAATGACCCATCGATCTTCATCTCTCTGCGCGATGAAAAGGACGCGATTGCAGAGGCGCGCGCGTTACCGACGGGCATGCGCGAGCGGGCGCTGTACGGCGTACCGGTTGCGATCAAGGACAACATAGACGCCGTCGGCTTTCCGACGACGGCTGCGTGCCCTGAATTCGCGTACACGCCAAAGAGGGACGCCACGGCCGTTGCGCGTTTGCGTGAAGCCGGCGCAATCGTCATTGGCAAGTCCAACCTCGATCAGTTCGCCACCGGCCTCGTCGGTGTGCGCTCGCCCTATGGCGTGCCGAGAAATACATTCAAGGCCAAGCTTGTGCCGGGCGGGTCGAGCTCCGGTTCCGCCGTGGCAGTCGCGGCGGGAATCGTGCCAATTGCGCTCGGCACTGATACGGCGGGTTCGGGTCGCGTGCCGGCCGGCTTGAACAACATCGTCGGCCTGAAACCGAGTCTTGGGGTCATTTCCACCGCAGGCGTGGTGCCGGCCTGCCGCACGCTCGATTGTGTATCCGTGTTCGCGCTGACTGTAGAGGATGCATGGACCGCATTTCAGGTCATGGCCGGTCCGGATCGTGCCGATCCTTATTCGCGCGAGCGGCCCCTTGGAGAGCCGGGCGCCATGCCGACAGGGATCAGGCTGGGCGTGCCCCGAAAAACCCAGCGTCTGTTCTTCGGTGACAGAGAATATGAGGCCGCTTACGCGGTCGCGCTCGAACGGTTGGTACGGCTTGGCTGCGCGGTTGTGGAGATCGACTTCGAACCGTTCTACGAGGCTGCTCGACTTCTTTACGAAGGGCCGTGGGTTGCGGAGCGGGCTCTTGCCGCGGGCCCGCTGATTGCGTCCAAACCCGCCGCCATTCATCCGGTGACGCGCGAAATCCTTCTCAAAGGTATGCAGCCGAGTGCGATGGATACTTTCGCCGCGTTCTACCGTCTTAAAGAATTAACGGTCGTCTCTGATGAAATATTGCGCTCGATCGACGTCCTCGCGCTTCCGACGGCACCTACGGCGTACTCCGTAAAAGAGGTGCTGGCCGATCCGATCCAGCTCAACGGCCGCCTGGGCACCTATACAAATTTCGTCAATCTTCTCGACCTGTGCGGCCTCGCATTGCCGGCATCGATCACCGATGAGGGAATACCTTTCGGCATCACTTTGCTCGCCCCGGGAGGAAAAGACGCGCGGCTTGCCGAGATAGGTCGTGTGTTTCATGCCGACACCAAACTTCCCCTAGGCGCGCTGAATGAGCCGCAGCCGAGATTGTCGCTTGATGCAAACAGAGGTCACTCTGGTGAGATCGCAATCGGGGTCGTAGGAGCACATCTATCGGGCCTGCCTCTGAACGGAGAGCTGCAAGCGTTGGGTGCTCGCCTTTTGCATACAACACGCACCGCGCCGGAGTACCGGCTCTTTCTGCTTCCAACGCAGCCGCCGAAGCCAGGCTTGCTCCGGGCAGCCGCCGGTGCGGCAATCGAAATCGAGGTCTGGAGTCTGTCGATCGAGGCTTTCGGCCGGTTCGTTGCGAGTGTGCCTTCGCCACTGTCGATTGGCACTGTCGAGCTTTGCGATGGAGCGCGCGTTAAAGGCTTTCTTGCGGAAGCGGTCGCCACGAAAGGCGCGCGCGATATCACTGAATTTGGCGGCTGGCGCGCCTTCCTTGCGCAGACGTTACCCGCCTAAAGCAACCCGCTGTAGACCTCGTACTGCTCGCGTACCGTAATAATGTGCGCGTGCATTGTTTGCGCGGCTGTCGAGCGATCGCCCCGCAAAATAGCCTCTACGACGCGATCGTGCTCGAAATGGGATTTCGCGAGACGTCCGAGATTTCGGAACTGTGCTCGGCGGAACGGTTGCACGCGACCACGGGTCGTGAGTGTCATCTCAACGAGATAGCTGTTGTGCGCGCCGGAATAGATGGTGGAATGAAACACTTCATTCACTTCGTGATATCGCTGCGGGTCACCGCTTTGAATCAGACGCCGCAATTGCTCGTGAATGGTCTCGAGTTCGCGACGCTCGAGACTTGTCATCCGTTCGGCGGCAAAATATGCGCATAGGGCTTCGAGCTCGGCCATCACCTCGAACATATTGCCGAGATGCTGCGCACTGGGGCGCGCGACAACCGCAGCGCGATGTGCGCGAACTTCCACCAGTCCGCTCGCCGTGAGCATTCTGATGGCCTCGCGTACCGGCGTCCGCGATACGTTGAAACGCTTGGCCAGAGCTGTTTCGTCAAGCGCAGTGCCGGGGGCAAATCCCCCACGGAGGATTTCGTCGGCAAGTTGCAAGCGCAGCTCTTCGGCGCGCGTGCGGCGGGGCAGGGAGCCTGATGCTGTCTCGGCGACATACATCATGCTCATGGCGTGTGCTCGCACAGTTTCTCGACCAAACTCGGAACGTCGTGCGGATTGATCTCCATTTATGCGGTGCCTTCGAGCCCAATCGGCCTTGCCGCAGCGACGATGCCCATTTGTTCGAGCGCATAGGCAACACGTAAAGCGATGTCTTCACGCCAGGGAGGTGCGATGATCTGCACACCAATCGGAAGCGGCTTGAGAGGCACGGGAACTGCCACAACCGGCAAACCGATGAACGAGATTGGCTGCGTGTAAATTCCCAGATTTGGCCGCACGGGCAACTCCTGGCCGTCGAGCACAAATGTGGTCTGACCGATCTTCGGAGCCGTACACGGCGTCGCCGGCGCAAGGATCGCATCGACTCGCTCGAACAGCTCGAGAGTGCGTTCTCGATACCAGCGACGAAAGATCTGCGCCTTCACAACCAGAGCGGAGGGGACCATGGCACCTGCAAGCAGACGGTCGCGAACCGCCGGGTCGAAATCGGTGGCACGCGCGCGCAGGCGATCCAGATGCAATGCCGCGCCCTCGGTGGCCGTAATCAGATAAGCGGCGGCCCGTGCGCGCGCCGCTTCGGCGAACTCAACGCTCTCTTTGACACCGAGTGCTTTGGCCACACCGTCAAGCGCTTCGATCGCCTCGGGAAAGGCGCCTTTCCGGAAATAGCCGCCTGCAGTTGCGATGCGGAGGCCATTAACGCCGCGATCGAGCTCCTGCGTCACAGGCTCAACAGGGCGTTCAGCACAGGCTCCATCGCCTTCTGCCGGGCCCTGCATGGCGTCATAGGTGAGCGCGAGATCGCGCACAGATCGTGCGAAAGGCCCGAGATGGTCCAAACTGAACACAAACGGGAACGTGCCTGTGCGCGTGAGTCTGCCGTAGGTCGGCTTAAGGCCGAAAATACCGCAGAGCGATGAGGGCACCCGGATTGAGCCATTTGTGTCGGAGCCGAGCGCAAATGGCACCATGCCGCCGGCAACCGCGCCACCAGAGCCCCCGGAAGACCCACCAGTCATCCGCGCCGGGTCGTGCGGATTGCGCGACGGACCGTCGTGCACGTTCTCACCGGTGAAGTCGTAGGCGTATTCACCCATGTTGAGCGCGCCGACCAGAACGGCGCCCGCGGCTTCGAGTCTCTCGACGAGGGGGCTATCCCTGTCTGCCGCAGCGTTGCTGCGGTTTATTTTTGACCCTGCGGTCGTCACGATTCCCGCGACGTCAAACAGATTCTTGACGGCGAAGGGGACTCCCGCGAGCGGAAGTCTTGATTTGTCTTGAACGGAGTCGATTGCCTTGGCGCGCGCTCGCGCCCGCTCTGCGGTCACGGCCGTAAAAGCGTTGAGTGCTGTATTGAGTTTCGCGATACGTGCAAGCGCTTGATCAACGACCGCAGCCGCCGTCATCCCACCATTCGTGACCGCGGCCGCAATCTCAGCCGCGGTGCCCCACGCCAGGTCGGGCGCGGCGTCAGGCCTTGAAGACGGGCGCAGGTTCGGCATCGTCCGGCAACTCAAATTCGGCGACAAAGGCGGCGTGCTTCAGCGTCACGTCCAGATTGGCTTTCACCGCGGGTTTCCAGTCTTCCTTGAGCGGAAGTGATAGTGCGAGCGCCGCTGCGTCGATGAAGTCGTCAAGCGGATCGGCCATGGTCACACCGGTGGATGTGGAATCGCCGCGAGCAGTTCGCGCGTATAATCGCTTTGCGGATCGGAGAGGACCTGCTTTGTCGGCCCTTCTTCGACAATTTGTCCGGCGCGCATGACGATAACCCTGTCGCAGAGCAGACGTACCACATTCAGGTCGTGGGACACGAAGAGATAGCTCATTCCGAGCGAATCCTTGAGGTCCTGTAACAAGTTAAGCACAACGGCCTGCACCGAAACGTCGAGTGCCGCTGTTGGCTCGTCGAGGACCACGAGATCAGGCTTGAGCGCGATTGCCCGCGCTATCCCAACGCGTGCTTTCTGGCCGCCCGAGAGCTGATGAGGAAAGCGATCGAGGAGCTCCTTCGGCAGGCCAACCCGTCGTGCGAGCTCTTCGCAACGAGCGCGCACGTCCCTGCCTGATGCGTCGTCAAGACGTAGAATCGGATCGGCGATGGCTCGGGCCGCGGTGTAGCGTGGATTAAGACTGTCAGTCGGGTCCTGAAAAACCATCTGGATGCGTTTACGCAGCGGGATCCTGGCAAAATCGCGCGCCGGAATTTCGCCAATGTCCTCACCATCGAACATGATCAGGCCGGAACTCTTGTCGATCAGGCGCATCAGCATCATGGACGTGGTTGACTTGCCACAGCCGGATTCACCGACGAGACCGACGCTTTCCCCACGATTGATGCTGAAGCTCACACCATCAACCGCACGGAAGATTTCCTCTTCAATCGGCGGTTTAGGCCCAAACAGACGAGTGAAAAGACTGACCTCTCGTTTGCGCGGATATTCTTTCACCAGCTTTTCAACGGTGAGGAGCGCGCCGGTGGCGCGGCGCGTCCCGGGAGCTTTCGAGGCCGGTGCACGGGAGCTGTCGCCCTCAGGCAACAAGTCGCGCAACGAAACGCCGGGTCGGGGTGTCGCGCGCATCAGTTTCCGCGTGTAGGCGTGCGCCGGTTTCGTGAAGATTGTCTCCGCCTTTGCGGTTTCGACCACGCGTCCTTTTTCCATCACAACCACGCGGTTGCAGTAAGCGGCGGCGAGACCGAGGTCGTGCGTGATCAAAATCGATGACATCCCGCGCTCGCGCGTCAATTCGACCACGAGGTCCATCACGGCTTTCTGGGTTGTCACATCGAGACCTGTGGTCGGCTCGTCAGCGATCAGCAGTTGCGGCCGGCAGGCGAGCGCAAGCGCAATCACGACGCGCTGGCACATGCCTCCGGAGAGCTCTAAAGGATAGGCGTGGTATCGTTCGCGTGGGCGCGCGATCCGAACCTGTTCGAGCATCTGGATTGCGTGCTCGCCAACATCCTGGTTGCCGACCTGGGCATGCTGCAACAGTACATCTTCGATCTGGCGGCCGATCTTGCGGATCGGGTTCAACGCCGCGCGCGGATTCTGGAAAATCATCGACATCTCACGCCCGCGCAGATCGCGCATGTCCGCATCAGACGTGGTCGTGAGATCGACGCCCGAGAATAAAACGGACCCTTGAGCAATCCGGCCTGCGCGATCGAGGATGCGCATGACCGCGAACGAGGTGACCGATTTTCCCGAGCCGGATTCGCCGACAATACCCAGCGTCTCGCCTTTGCCGACGGTGACATTCACATGTTCGACCGCGCGAACGGTCCCGCGTCGCGTCGCAAACTCGACGGTGAGATCGCGGACTTCGAGCAGCGGCATCGATATAGGCACATCGCGCGCCACTGCGGCACCGGTTCTCTTGGGCGTGCGTTTTGCCATCGCGGTTATGTCCTTCGCTGCGGATCGACCAAATCCCGCAATCCGTCGCCCAGCAGGTTGAAACAGAACACGGCCAGCATCAGCGCGAGTCCGGGAAACAATGCGATCCACCATTCGCCCGAGATGATGTTGCCCGAACCTTCCGCGACCATGATTCCCCATTCAGGCGTAGGTGGCCGCACGCCGAGCCCGATGAATGAGAGCCCCGCGGCGTTGAGAATCGCATAACCCATCGTCAGCGAGACCTGGACCATCATGATCGGCATGATGTTTGGAAGAATATGCATGAGCAGCACGCGAAACTCGCCGTTACCCGACAACCTCGCTGCTTGCACGAAGCCGGCTTCGCGACGCACGTTTGCTTCGGCGCGTGCCACGCGCACATAGAGCGGGAAATTGATGACCGCAGTGGCGAGCACGATGTTTGTCACGGTGTTGCCGAGAGCGGCGACAATCCCCATCGCCAGCACGAAAAGAGGGAAGGCCATTATCGTATCGGATATGCGACCGACGATTCGATCAGTCCATCCACCAAAAAATCCGGACGCGATTCCGGCGAGGCCGCCCATCGCGAAAACGAGGATGACGGACGATATTGCGATCGCGAAGTCGAGTCTTGTTGCGACGACGACGCGGCTGAAGATGTCACGCCCCAGTTGATCTGTGCCGAACCAGTGCTTGATGGAAGGAGGCTGAAGCGTCGCCGCTGTGTCACTTGCAAGAGGATCATGCGGCACGATGTAGGGGCCGAATAGAGCAGCGAATGCGATGAGCAGGAACATCGCAAAGGCGAAGCCGGTGACCGGATTTTCCGAGACCACGTAGCGCGCATGCCGCAGAACGGAATTGCTTTCGCTCATCCTTCAAGCCTCACGCGCGGGTCGATCAGGCCGTAGAGAACATCAATGATCAGATTGAGCGCGACGTAGAGAATGGCCATCGTCAGAACAAAGCCCTGCACCGGCGCGAAATCCGACGCAATCAAGGCCTCGACTGCGTATGAACCGATGCCGGGCCAGGCAAACACCTTTTCCACCAGCACATTCGCGCCGAGCAGAAAGGAAAACACCATGCCCAGTGTCGTGATCACAGGCAGCATGGCGTTGCGGAAAGCGTAAGTAAGGATGACCGTGCGGGTGTCGAGCCCGCTCGCTCGAGCGGTTCGTACGAAATCGGATCCGAGAACCGCAAGCATGGAGGCGCGCGTCATGCGTGCGATCGGTGCGAGGGAGAAAACTCCAAGCGTAACTCCCGGCAGGATCAATTGGCTCAGCGCTGCACGAAACAGGCCGAAGTCGCGCGCAATCAGGCTGTCGATCAAGTAAAAACCGGTGACCTGCGGTGGCGCCGAAAAGAAGACATCAAGACGGCCGAGCGGCGCCGGCGACCAGCCAAGCAGGAAGTAAAAGACGTAGACGAGCAGCAATCCGGTAAAGAAGACGGGGAGGGAGACCCCCGCGGTCGCGACCACGCGGCAGGCGTGATCGATCCAGGAGCCTTGCTTCACCGCAGCGAGAATGCCAAGCGGGACGGCGATTGAGATCGAAATCACTAGTCCGAAAAGCGTCAGCTCTGCGGAGGCGGGCAGCCTGTTGCGGATCTCTGTGACCACCGGCTGGCCGGTGGTCAGCGAATTGCCAAGGTCCCCACCGGCGAGCTCCTTCACATAACGGACGAATTGCTCAGGCAGCGGCCGGTCGAGGCCGAGCTTCACACGGATCTGTTCGATCGCCTCCTTGTTGGCAGCAGGTCCGGCGAAATACGCGGCCGGATCACCCGGCAGCGCCCGCGTGAGCAGAAACGTAATGATGACAACCCCGATAAGATTCGGGATTGCCAAAAGGAGACGTTTTGCGATCAGTCCGAGCACGGCAGGAGTGGCGATCTTTCCGGGTCACGACCGCTGGTCGTGACGCACAATTGCGACGTTCATCCTTTGACCAACGTGCGATAGTCGAGCCGGCGGTGAAACCAATACGCGTAGCCGGACACGTTCTTCTGCATCGCGACGTTGACGTAAGGCTGATAAAGCGGGATGCGCGGCATGTCGGCGTAAGCCTGGTCGACAAACCCCTCAACATCCTTTTCGTAGGTAGCCTTGTCGCCATTTGCGGCCGCTGTAACAGCACCGTCGATGAAAGTGTCGGTCTCCTTCGACTGATAGCTCATCGTGTTGAAGATCGAATTTTTGCCGTGGTAGCACCAGATGAAGAAATACTCTGGGTAGTCGAGCCAACCCGAAAACACGTTCGTGTATAGCGGCAGTGCTTTCTTGTTCAGCTCCGTGCGCCAGTTCGCGCCCGGCACCTTATTGATCGTGCACTTGATGCCGATCTGAGCGAGGCTCTCCTGTGTGAGCACGCAGATCGGTTCATTGACGCCGGCGAAGCCAAGATCGAATGAAATCGTCGTTTCGAAGCCGTTCGGATAGCCGGCTTCGGCCATCAGGGCCTTGGCCTTCTCGATGTTGGTATTGAATTTGTGAGGTTGCGGCCAGGCAACCTCTGTCGGCGCGTTGGCCGGCGCACCAAATAACGGCTTGGCAAGGCCGAATAGCACGGCGTCCATGATCTTCTGATATGGAATCGCATAGGCAACCGCCTGGCGGACTTTCGGATTGTCGAATGGCGGATTTTTTACGTTCATGCCGATGTATTGAATGCCATTGGAGTAGGGTGTCGAGATGATGTTCAGCTTGCCGTCGCTCTTGAGTTCGACGAAATCCTTGTTCGGCAAGTCGTAGGAGATGTCCGCGTCTCCGCGCTCGAGAAGCGCCCGCCGATTGCCGGCCGATGGCACCATACGCCAGATGACCTTCCTGACCTTGGGCGCCGGCCCGCCAGTCCATTTGTCGTTGCGCTCGAAGACGACCTCGGTCCCTGCAACCCAACTCACGACTTTATAGGCGCCGCTACCGACCGTGTTCTGCTTTACGTAGTCGAGGCCCCACGGATCTTTCTCGGTCGCATTTTTTTTCACGAGCTCGGAATTGAGAACGCACGGCACGATTACTGCGAGATCGGGAATGGTGAGCCGGTCCTTGCGGGCAAAGTCGACGCGCACAGTGTTGTCATCGACAACCACGAACTGTTCGGGTTTTGTGAGCGAGCCCGCGGCCATCTGGAATGTGGGAAAGCCACCGACGGTCACCGCGCGATCAAGCGACCATTTGACGTCTTTGGCTGCGACCGGGGTGCCGTCCTGGAAGACGGCATTCTTTTTCAGTTTGAAAGTGACGGACATGTCGCCGAGCTTCATGTCGTCGGCGAGCTCCATCTTGAACTTGTCTTTGTCGTAGTAAGGCTGCCCGTTCGGTCCGGTCTTCATTTCGTGGCTGATCAGCCGGTCGTAGCAATTCCACGACACCTCGTAGCCAGGCACGTTGGTGCCGACGCCATGGATGTCCAGATTGTTCGGCCCGCTTTCGGAGACGATCAGCAGGGTCTCCTGGCGCGACTGCGCTTTGGCCGGCGAAAAGATAGCGGGCGCGGAGAGGGTGGCGCCTGCGGCGAGTGCCGATTTTAGAAATTCGCGTCGTTTCATAAGCTTCCCCCGAATGCACTGACGAGAGGAAGCGCAAAGGTCATGCCAACATGAGAACTCGTAACTAGCCTATTGAAGTACCAGCGAATCTGGCCCAGGCGGGCACAAGGATCACTTGGTGACCCGTCAATCGAATTGCATACAATAGGGGAGACTCAGCCTAAAAAACGGGCAGCAGGTCTTCACAAAACAATTGGAAAACGCGGGCTCGGATCAGTGTCGCGGCTCGGCCTTTAATTGGGCCAGCCCATTTTCCTCTGCCACCGTTTAATGACGGCGGCCGGAAACTCGCGCTTCGGAAAACCAATGCGGCGGCACGCTTCCGGCCACATCTCGAGCAAGGCCTGGTCCCGGCTGAGCATTTCGGATTCGGAGATTTCTTCACTCCCCGGATTCGGCCATTTTTCTTCGGCCATTTTGAGCAGTTCTATGAGGGAAGCGACGTCGCGTTCGCACTCCAGGAAATCGGCGGGCTTTGGTGATTCATCCGCGAACATCACACCCATCTCCGTACAGGTTCTCCAGACAGAGCGGACGGCCCTCCTTTCCCCATCGATAATAATGTCGAACTGTTGAGGAAGGCCGTAGGTGGCGGAGAGACAGAGGCGAGCGCCATAATCTGAAAGGTCCCGCGCACGGCACTCGAGTATTGGTGCGCTCTCAGTGACAACGATTTGCGCGGCTTTGAACACGCGCTTCCGAAGCTGCCGTCTTTGCTCAGAAACTGTTGCCATGTTTGGTAGTCTTGCAAATTCTTCCGAGAATTGAATTCAAATAAATGATAAAATTGGCAAATGTCTTACGCTGTGATCTTAAAGCTACAGTAGCGCAGAGACGGGCCATTAACCGATAATTCCGTGATGTTTCCGAAAACTGATATTGTTTTTGTAAGCGGAATTTAAGTCCCGCGGTTCACTCCTCGGTCGGATACCGAACTAGGTGGCATGGGCCGATGAAGTCTGCAGTCGAAAAACGTTCCGTCGTTGTTGGTGGACATAAGACGAGCATTAGTCTCGAGGAAGCCTTTTGGGCTCAGCTTAAGGAGATAGCGCGCACGAAAGAGTGCACACTATCCAAGTTGATTGCCGATATAGATGCGGGCCGTCTGCACGGTAATCTGTCCTCAGAGATCCGCCTGTTTGTGCTCGACTATGTCCGGAGTCGTGGGCGGCAGATTCAAAGCCCCGGCCAGTGACGGCCAGAAAATCAGTCCGGCCAGCGCGCGCTCCGGTTACAGCGCGGACTTGATGGCTTTGAGGAGCTCAAAGCGCATCGCGCCGTTGTTGCTCCGCAGCGAGATCACGAAGCGCACTTGCCCATGCGTAGATGTATTGGCGTATCCCGCCAGCGTGCGGACGCCGTCGAGGGTGCCGGTCTTGTTCAGGCCGCCATCATGGCCTCGAAGCAGTTTGGCGTTTGGCGCGAAAAGTTCGAGCACCTTGGCAAGACCACGGGCCGTGAAACGGTTGCCACGGCTGATGCCCGAGCCCTCTTCGAGATGGATGGCATCGGCGAGGCCGTTTGCAGCCAGGATCTCGTTCGCGACCTGTAGTGATTTTTCCAGACTGACGGGACCACCCTTACGCTGTCCGCCAATTTCCAGAAAAACCTGGTTCGCGATGTAGTTGTTCGAGGCCATGAGCAGCAGGACCAGAATTTCCGAAAGGGTGCGCGACTGCTGGTGAACATAAACGGGCTCCAGACCCTTTGGCACGGATCCGGTCGAAATCGGGCCCTTAACGGTGCCGCCAGCCTGTCCGATGAACGCGGCGATCAGCTCGCCGGCATATTTCAGACTCACCGCGGGGTCCTGGCTGAGACTGATGCGACCGCGGCCCTTCGGGCCCCGCGCACGGAACTGGCTGATCGCCAGCGGAGTGATGGGGGTTTGGTTTTCAGCGGAACGGACATTGTTTCCGTTGCGAATAGCGTTGATCGTATTGAAATTCACCGCCAAGGCTGAATTCAGGGCGTCATAGGATTCCTTGCTGTCCTCGATGCCCGGGATGCGGATGTTGGCGGGGTAATAGCTCGCGTCGAGCACGATGCCCTTGATCGGCTCCTTGCCGATAGCGGCGACCAGCTGAGGCGCTAGCAGAGCCAACTCTTCAGAGACCAAGAAGGGGTCTCCGCCGCCACGCACGTAAAGCACCCTGTTCTTGTCCAGATAAAAGCGAGTCTGGAAACGATAGTCAGGACCGAGGACCTGCAGCGCCAGCCAGGCGGTCACGATCTTGGTGACCGAGGCCGGAACAAAAGGCTCGTCGGCGTTCTGAGCAACCAGCTCGTTGCCAGCGGAATCCACCACGAAGACCAGTCCCGCCGGAGTGAGTGACGCCACTGTTTCCTTGGCGCCAGCCAGCGCGGGAGCGGACAGGAGAAGAAATACAAGGAAGAGCAGGCTAGGCCACATGGTGGATCCTGTTCGCGCGAATGTAAAAGAACGCGCTTGCCAACGATATGCACTCATAACGCCTCGCGGACATTCAGTGTAGTCTTCCATCACGGCACTATTTGCTCCGCCGGATCAAATCGGCCGCACGCTCGGCAACCATGATTGTCGGCAAATTGGTGTTCGCGCTTGGCACCCGCGGCATCACTGAGGCGTCGACGACACGCAGATTGGATAGTCCATAAACCCGGCACGACGGGTCAACGACCGCCATCGGATCATCGGCTCGGCCGATCGAACACGTCCCGACGGGATGTGCCATTGGCGCGGCCGCTGCGAGCAGTTCCTCATCGCTGAGTTCGTGCCTTTTGTGCTTGTTGGCAAACCATCGGCCCGGTCGGATGACCCTGCCGATGATGTGGCGGCTGACGGGAGCCGGCGCGTTTAGAACAGTTTTCGCGGCGACGGCCAAGACATCGCCGATGACACCGGGCCGGTTGAATTGGTGCAGGGACATGACAGGCGGTAACAGAAATGCGTCATTGTAAGTAGCGGTCACGCCCGGCGCGCACAACAGGGCTTCCGCAAACCGCGCGGCGACCAGCATCCGCGGTGGATCGCGCGGATCTTCAAACAATCTGAATTCAATACGCGGCGGTATGTCCGTCCGGGCACTCACCAGCGAAACCTTACCGCGCGAGTATGGTGCGTAAAGCGCGCACCCGACCATCGCGACATCCGGGCCGTAATTGCGTGGGCTGACACGGCCGATCGTAAACAGCAACAAATCAGCCGGTGGGGCTCCGGGCAGTTTCGAGGATACCCGTGCGCCGGCGATCGCAAACCTTCGCAGAGTGTTTTGCAGGCGCGACTGCCGTGGCAGCGTAAGGGCGAAATGCAGATAAGGATGATTTTGCAGATTGCGCCCGACGCCGGCGCGATCGAGCCTTGGCGTTATACCGATTTTCTGCAGTTCATCAGCCGGCCCAATGCCCGCACGCAGCAATATCGCCGGTGAGTGAATAGCCCCGGCGCACAGGATGATCTCGCGTGCAGCAATCTCCACGGTTTTGCCGGCATGATCGACGCTTGCGCCTTTCGCTCTCAGGCCGTCGAACTGCAAGGCAGTCACGCACGCATCAGCCATAATTCGCAGATTTGGGCGTCGTCGCACGGCTTCGGTCAAATACGCATGCGCGCTCGAGGCGCGCGTCGTCATGTCCTGGCTGAGCGGCATGGGGAAAAAACCTTCGCCAGGTTTCTCGTTGATGTCTCCAACAAGCGGCAAACCTCGCTCCACAGCTGCTTGCTCGATCGCCGACACAAATCCCGGCCATTCACGCCGCGGCAGACGGCGGATGGGATAAGTCCCGCGCGAGGTTTGGCTTTGGTCGCGATCGAAATCGTTTTCCAGTTTGCGGTAATAGGGCAAGAGATCTGTCCAGCCCCAACCCTCGGCGCCGGCAG
>Ga0207693_10003451_pt1 | contig 13487 bp, 14 predicted proteins | sample LARL81metaG_FD_184347 | JGI IMG/M metagenome (GOLD analysis project Ga0207693, IMG submission 184347) | Corn, switchgrass and miscanthus rhizosphere microbial communities from Kellogg Biological Station, Michigan, USA - LAR L8-1 metaG... | ecosystem: Host-associated > Plants > Roots >...
GCCGGCATCGTGCTGGTGGTCGGCGGCGTGGCGCTGCTGGTGTGGGCGTATTAATGACTGCTGTCGTCCCGGGGGACTGAGCGAAGCGAAGGAGACCCGGGACCCATACTCCGCAGCCGAGCGAAAAGGCACGGCGTATGGGTCCCCGCCGGAGTTTATCATCGGGCCGCGCTTCGCGCGGGCCCGTTGGCGGGGACGACAGACAACCGTCAATTCCGCTCTTCCGGCAATACCGGCAGCGGGTGGAATTCGATGCCTTCCTCGGCCAGGTCCTTGGCCTCTTTCGGCGAGGCGACGCCATAGATCGAGCGATGTTCGATCTCGCCGTAATGCATCTTGCGCGCCTGTTCGGGGAATTTCGCTCCGACGTCGTCGGCGTTCTTGGTGAGATGCTCGCGCAGCTCCTTCAACTTGGCGCGAAATTCGTGCTCCTGCGGCGACAGCATGGCGACCGGCGCTTTCTCGGGCGGTGCCGGCGAGGGCGCGACCGTCTGAACGGGCGCTTCGGGTGCCGCGTCGCGCTTGTGCGCGCCGCCCAGACGCGGCGCCATGATCGCCTTCTCGACCTTGACCGACTGGCAATGCGGGCAGGCGACCAGCTTGCGCTTGGCCTGTTTGGTGAAGGCCGCGCTGTCGGGAAACCAACTCTCGAACTCGTGGCCTTGGTCGCAGACGAGGGCGTATTTGATCATTCCGCCCCTCGCACCATGTGCAGATGCGCCGGCTCCGCCATCGGCTCGACGATCTCAAAGCGACGGCCGTGCTCGAGCGAAGGGATGCGGCCGCGCGCTTTGGCGATTTCCGCCGGATCGATCTCGGCCATCACCACGCCCGGCTCGCTGCCGCCTTCCGCCAGCACGCGGCCCCAGGGGTCGACGATCAGCGAATGCCCGAAGGTCTCGCGGCCGTTCTCGTGCTTGCCGCCTTGCGCCGCGGCGAAAACGTAGCAGCCATTCTCGATCGCGCGCGCGCGGTTGAGTACGTGCCAATGCGCCTCGCCGGTTTTTTGCGTGAACGCCGACGGGATCGCCAGCATGGTGGCACCGGCCTCCGCCAGCGCGCGGTAAAGCGCCGGAAAGCGCAGGTCATAGCAGATGGTGACGCCAAGCCGGCCCCAGGGCAAATCCGCGAGCACGCCGGCCTCGCCGGCCCGGTAATTGTTCGACTCGCGATAACTTTCGCCGTTGCCGAGGTCGACGTCGAACATATGAATCTTGTCGTAACGCGCCGCGATCTCGCCCGTGCGGTCGATCAGGAAGCCGCGATTGGCGGCGCGCTCGGATGAGATCCTGATCGCCAGCGAGCCGACATGGATGTAGATGCCGAGCTGGCGCGCCAGTTCGCGCAGCGCGGCAAGCGCGGCGTCGGATTGTTCCTCGACGATGGCCGCGAACAGCTGCTCGCGCCGGGCCGCCAGGATGTTGGTCATTTCCGGGGTCTGCACATAATCGGCGCCGGCGCTTTTGGCCTCGCCGATCATGCGCACCGCGGCTTCGATATTGGCCGCCGGCGCCAGGCCGGAGCGCATCTGGATCATCGCCGCCTTGAAGGTGCCGGCGCTCATGCCCTCTGCCCTTGCCCTTCGTCCGCGAGCAGGGCGTCGAGCCTGCCTTCGCGCTCGAGCGCGTGCAGTTCGTCGCTGCCGCCGACATGCAGTCCGCCAATGAAGATCTGGGGAACCGTCATGCCTCCATGCGCGCGCTCGATCATCTCCTCGCGGCGCTGCCAGTCGCGCCCAACGTCGACTTCGCTGAAGGCGACGCCTTTGCGCGTCAGCAGCCGCTTGGCGGCGTGGCAATAGGGGCAGAAACGGGTGGTATAGATCTCGACGGGCGGCATTGCCTGGTCCGGGTTCGGCTCTCGTTATATGGGAGTGCGCACCGGCGCAACAACCCGGGCGAAAACCAGCACGTCGACGTGGCCGGCGCCGGCGCGCAGCAAGGCGCGGGCGCAGGCTTCGGTGGTCGCCCCCGAGGTCAGGACGTCGTCCACCACCACCAGCCGCTTGCCGGCGATCTCCGCCTTGCGGGCGGGGTCGACCTTGAACGCGCCCTGCACGTTTTCCGCCCGCTCGCTCTTGCTGAGGCCGACTTGCTGCGGAGTGGCGCGCACACGCTGCACGGCGCCGTGCAGCACCGGCGGTCCGGCGAGCATGGAAATCCCGCCGGCGAGCGCGGCCGACTGGTTGAAGCGCCGCGCCCATAATCTGCGCCAATGCAGCGGCACCGGGATGAGCGCGTCGGCGCCCTCGAGCAGTTCGCGCCCGGCGCGCGCCATCCAGCGCCCCATCATGGGCGCGAGGTCGAGCCGGTCGCCGTATTTGAAGCGGTGCACCAGGGCGCGGGCGATATCGTCGTAGCGGACCGCCGCGCGCGCCCGGTCGTAGCTGGGCGGATTGGCGATCGCCTCCATCGAGAGCAAGCCGGGCCCGGGATCGTAAGTGAAGGGAATGCCAAGCCGGGCGCAATAAGGCGGCTCGATCAGCGACAGCTTCGACCAGCAGGCGGCACAGAGCCCGGCGCCGCCGCCCAAAGGCTCGCGGCAGGACGGGCAGAGCGGCGGCAGCGCAACGTCCAACAGTAGCCGCAACCCGGCGCGCAAGCCGCCGCCGATATGGGCCCGCGCCGACGGCGCTTCTCGCTCCCTTGCCGAAGTCAGCTCGTTCATGCTGCAAGGATAGCACAACCGGGAACCGGCACGACACGGCACCGCCATGGCAGGCCCAGAGCTGTTCGACCGCCGCCTGTTGCGCCTGCGCCAGCGCCGCGCGGCGCGCGATCCGGCGACATTCCTCCTCGACCGCGTCGCCGGCGAGCTCGGCGAGCGGCTCGGCGCGGTGCTGCGCCGCTTCGAGCGTGCGGTCGATCTCGGCACGCCGGCGGGCGCGTTGCGAAGCGTGCTGGCGGCGAGCGGCAAAGTCGGCACGGTGATCGCGGCCTCCGCACAGACGCGGCGCGATAGCGGCCTCGCGGTCGCCGCCGACGAAGAAGCTTTGCCGTTCGCCGACGGCTCGCTCGACCTCGTCGTCTCGGCGCTGGCGTTGCAGTTCGTGAACGACTTGCCGGGCGCGCTCGCCCAGATCCGCCGCGCGCTCAAGCCCGACGGCTTGCTGCTCGCCGCGCTCGTCGGCGGCGCCAGTCTGACCGAATTGCGCCAAGCCTTCGCGCAAGCCGAAAGCGAGATCGAAGCCGGCGCCTCGCCGCGCGTTGCGCCCTTTGCCGATGTGCGGGAGCTCGGCGCGCTGTTGCAGCGCGCCGGCTTTGCCTTGCCGGTGGTCGACTGCGACCGGCTGACCGTGCGTTACGATACCGTCTTCGACCTGATGCGCGACCTGCGCCGCATGGGGGCGACCAATGTGCTGCGTGAGCGTCGCCGCACGCCGCTGCGGCGCGCGACGCTGGCGCGCATGGCGCAGGTGTACGCGCAGCGCTTCGCCGACCCGGACGGCCGCCTGCGCGCGAGCTTCGAGATCGTCTGGCTGTCCGGCTGGGCGCCGCATGAGAGCCAGCAGAAGCCGCTCAAGCCCGGCTCCGCCAAACAGCGTCTGGCCGACGCGCTCGGCACCATCGAACGGTCCGCCGGCGACAAAGCGGGCCGCTAGCGCGCGGCGCCGCCGCTCTCGATCGCGGCTTTCAAGTCCTGCTTGAAGCCCATCGCCATCAGCATCTCGGCCATGAGAAACATCGGGCCGATGAAAGCCTGGAACAGATTATCGACGAGCGCGGGCCGGCGGCCTTCCCAGGCGTGGCCGACCAATTGAAAGATCCACCCGCCGGTAAAGAAGATCGCGAACACGATCCAGGCCGTGGTTGCGCCTTGCTTGCGCGCGATCCATTCCGCGCCGAACAGCAGCGGAGTCATCGCGACGATCATCGCAGCGCCGACGACGAAATCGAGCGCGATCCAGCCGATCAAGGCCAGCGCCGTGACCAAGAGCGCGACCGAGATCCCATCGAGACGCACCAGCCCCAGCGGGACCAATATCGCGAACACGATGGCCGGAATGCCGATGAAATGGGTAGCGCGGTTACGTCGGTCACGGTGGTAACCGCCGTAGGTCGCCAGCTGCCGCGCAAACAAGCTTGCCATGACGATCTCCCCGTAAAGAGGCCGCCAGTCTAGCGCGAATTGAACGGCAGGATGCTAGCCGAAACTGTCCGCGAGCGTCTGGTACATGCCCGCCACCGAGCCGCCGAGGGTGGTGACTATGGCGACGATAGCGCCGGCGACGCCGCAGGCGATCAGCGCGTATTCGATGGCGGTGGCGCCGTCCTGAGCGGCGCCGAAGCGGCGGAGGCTGGCGATTGCGATTTTACGCATAGTGTTGTCCTGCCATTTATTGGTCGTCCGGGATCACAGCAGCGCCATCAGGTGCGCGATCAGCGGAACGTCGGCGGGCGGCATGTCGTAGTCCCGCAACCGGTTCGGCTTCACCCAGGCGAGCCGTTGTCCTTCCGTCGCGGTCACCGTTCCCTCCCAGCGCCGGCAGACGTAGAGCGGCATCAGGAGGTGAAAGTCCGGATAGGCATGGCTCGCGAAAGCAAGCGGCGCGAGACAGGCTTCGCTGACGGAAACTCCCAGTTCCTCCTTGAGCTCTCGGATCAAGCACAGTTCGGGCCGTTCGCCGTCCTCGATCTTGCCGCCGGGAAACTCCCACAAGCCCGCCATCGGCTTGCCGTGCGGACGTTGCGCGATCAGCACGCGTCCATCGGCATCGATCAGCGCGCAGGCCGCAACAAGAACGAGTTTGCTCACAGCTTAACGCCTTCGACGATAAAGAGCGGCTGGTTAAGAGGTCCTCAAGAGCCGGCCGGCCGGCGGCGGTCCTGCCGGAGGAGTTAACAGATGCTTAAGACCGGTAATCGCCGTTGATGGCGACGTATTCCTTGGTCAAGTCGCAGGTCAGCACCCGGTCGCGGCCCTTGCCGAGGCCGAGCGCCACTTTGAGCGCAATTTCCGGCTTCTTCATCGCGGCGCTGACCTGGGCTTCGTCATAGCCGGGATCGCGCGCGCCTTTGTGCGCGACGCGAATGCCGGCGAACCAGATCGAAAGCCGGTCGCGGTCGGCCGGTTCGCCGGCCTTGCCGACCGCCATCACTACGCGGCCCCAATTGGCGTCCTCGCCGGCGATCGCAGTCTTCACCAGCGGCGAGTTGGCGATCGACAGCGCGATGCGCCGGGCCGAGGCTTTCGATACCGCGCCCTCGACCGTGATCTCGACCAGCTTACGCGCGCCTTCGCCGTCGCGCGCGACCTGTTCGGCCAGATTGGCGAGCACTTGGTGCAGCGCCTTCTTGAATGCCTTGAGCCGCGGATCGGCGGCTCGCGCCACGCGCGGGTTGCCGGCTTTGCCGGTCGCGAACAGCATCAGCGTATCGGAAGTGGAAGTGTCGCCGTCGATGGTCACCGCGTTGAAGGTGTCGGCGACGGCTTCGTTGAGCATGGCTTGCAGCGCGGGCGCCGCGATCGCCGCGTCGGTGAACACGAAAGACAGCATGGTCGCCATGTCGGGCGCGATCATGCCGGCGCCCTTGGCGATGCCGTTAAGGGTGACGGTGGCCTTGCCGATCTTGGCGCTCGCGGTCGCCACTTTTGGGAATGTGTCGGTCGTCATGATGGCTTTCGCGGCATCGAGGAAGCGGCCGGCCTTGGCGTTTGCCGCCAGGCCGTCCATGACGCCGTCGAAGGCCTTAACCTTCAGCGGTTCGCCGATCACGCCGGTAGAGGCCAGGAAAATCTCGTTCGGTTTGCAGCGCGCGGCGCGCGCGGCGATCTCGGCGGTGAATTTGCAGGCGTCGCGCCCGCTCTTGCCGGTGAAGGCATTGGCATTGCCGGAATTGACCACCAGCGCGCGCGCCAAATTCTTCGCAGATTTTCCGGATTTCAAATGCGCGCGACACCATTCGACCGGCGCCGACGGGCATTTCGAGCGCGTGAAGACGCCGGCCGCCGCCGTGCCCTGGTCGAAAAGCGCCAGCAGTAGGTCGGTGCGCCCGGCATAACGGATGCCGGCGGCAGCGGTCGCCAGCCGCACGCCGGCAATCGCCGGCATGTCCGGCACGTGCTTGGGGGCGAGCGGGGAGACAGCGGTGGACATTCGAACGCCTTGTCATCACCGGGCCGGCGCGCAGCGCCGTGACCCGGTGATCCCGATATGATTGGCAGCGATGTGCCTACCGAAGCGAGATGGCCGGGACAAGTGTCACGACCGGGCTGGCCTTCGGCCGGGCCCGGTTGCCCGGCCATGACGACTTTTATTGATGCGCGTGATCGATCTTATTTCTTCTCCGGCTCGGCGGGCGCGGCAGGCGGTGCGCTGGGGGCGGCGGGCGGCGCCGGCGGCGCCACCGTGTAGAGCTTCTCGATCTTGGCTTCCGCGCGCAGCTTCTGCACCAGCTCGGCCTGCGCCTTCCGCGTCACATAGTTCTCGATTTGCGGCTTGACCTCGTCGAAGGTCGGCGGCGGCTTGACGCGCGAATCTTCGACCTTGATCACGTGCCAGCCGAACTGGGTCTTCACCGGCTCGGAAATGTCGCCTTTGTTCAGCTTGAAGGCGGCTTCGGCGAATTCCGGCACCATCTGATCCTTGGTGAAGTAGCCGAGATCGCCGCCATTGGCCTTGCCGGAGGGATCCTCGGTCACCTCCTTGGCGACCTTCTCGAAATCCTCGCCCTTCTTCAGGCGCGCGATGGTCGCCTTGATCTTGTCCTCGGCCGCCTTGTCGGCCTTTTCGTCGCCGGGCGCGGCGCGAATCAGGATGTGGCGCGCGCGCACTTCCTTCTGCTCGCCCATCTGTTTGACGGCGTCGTCATAAACCTTGTGCATGGCCTCGTCGGTCAGCGCTTTCTTGCCGACCGATTGCAGCAACTCCGCCATCAACAGTTTGCGGCGGGCGACTTCCATATGACGCTTGAACTCGGGGCTGTCGGCCAGCTTCTCGGCTTCGGCCGCCTTCGACACCAGGATCATGTCGGCCATGAACTGCACCAGATAGTCCTTCTTGGCGTCCGGCGTCATGGGCGGAAGCTGGCCGGCTTCCTCCTCGGCCACGGCGAGATCGCTTTGGTGGATTTCGACGCCGTTGACCTTGGCGACCACCGGGTCCTTGTCCTGCGCGGCGACCGGTCCGGCGGCCGCCAGTGCGAGCGCCAGCGCGGCGGCGAGGACGCCGGCGCGGCGCAGCAGGGCAGGGCATCCGGCGGGAAACAGGAATGTCATGATGCTGTCCTTGGAAAGCGATGGCCCGCTCCCTGCGGGCCCGCGGCGTTCTTGTCACCCAACAACCATGGCATTGCAATGGCCGGGCCATGCCGTCGGGCTAAACTCCATGTGAGCGAGCCGGTTAACGCCCGCACCGCCGATTGACAACAATAAGACCCCCTCCTATCTCTCGAAAAGCCTTGGCTGGTAGCGCATTTCGCGTCGATTTCGCCCGAAAAGTGCCGCATTCCGGAGTGCCGGGAGCTTAAATCCGGCCGCGGTGCCGTGCTAAAACGCACGGCCTCAAATCAGGAGCTTCCCATTATGATCGGCGCCGTCGCCCGCAAGCTGTTCGGCTCCGCCAATGAGCGGCGGATTCGCAGCTATCAGCCGCGCGTCGCCGCCATCAACGCCCTCGAAGAGGAGCTCGCCGCGCTGTCCGACGAGGCGCTGAAAGCGCGCACCGCCGACTTCAAGAAGCAGATCGCCGATGGCGTCGAGCTCGACGATCTGCTGGTGCCCGCCTTCGCCACCGTGCGCGAAGCCGCCAAGCGCACCATCGGCCAGCGCCATTTCGACGTGCAGCTGATCGGCGGCATGATCCTGCACGAAGGCAAGATTTCCGAGATGAAGACCGGCGAAGGCAAGACGCTGGTCGCCACGCTGCCGGTCTATCTCAACGCGGTGACCGGCCGCGGCGTGCACGTCGTGACGGTCAACGATTACCTCGCCAAGCGCGACGCCGAGTGGATGGGCCAGATCTACAATTTCCTCGGCCTCACCGTCGGCGTCATCGTGCACGGGCTCGACGACGAGGAGCGCAAGAAGCAATACGACTGCGACGTCACTTACGGCACCAACAACGAGCTCGGCTTCGACTACCTGCGCGACAACATGAAGTACCGCATGGAGGACATGGTCCAGCGCGGGCACATCTACGCCATCGTCGACGAAGTCGACTCGATCCTGATCGACGAAGCGCGCACCCCGCTGATCATCTCCGGCCCGCTCGACGACCGCTCCGACTTCTACAACACCATCGACGCCTTCGTTCCCAGGCTCGACAAGAGCGACTACGAAGTGGACGAGAAGCAGCGCGCCGTCACCATGACCGAAGCCGGCATGGAGAAGATGGAGAGCAACCTGCGCGAGGCCGGCCTGCTCAAGGGCGGCAAGCTTTACGACGTCGAGAACGTTTCGGTCGTGCACCACGTCAACCAGGCGCTGCGCGCCCATAAATTGTTCCAGCGCGACAAGGACTACATCGTGCGCAACGGCGAGGTCGTCATCATCGACGAATTCACCGGCCGCATGATGCCGGGCCGGCGCTATTCGGAAGGCCTGCATCAGGCGCTGGAGGCCAAAGAGCGCCAGCCGATCCAGCCGGAAAACCAGACGCTCGCCTCCATCACGTTCCAGAACTACTTCCGCATGTACGAAAAGCTTGCCGGCATGACCGGCACGGCGCTCACCGAGGCCGACGAATTCATGGATATTTACGGCCTGGAAGTGCTGGAGGTGCCGACCAACATGCCGCTGGTGCGGCTCGACGACGACGACGAGGTCTATCGCACGGCGGCGGAGAAATACCGCTCCATCATTACTTTGATCGAGGACTGCAAGGTGCGCGGCCAGCCGGTGCTGGTCGGCACCACCTCGATCGAGAAGTCCGAGCAGCTTGCCGAAATGCTGCGGCAAGCCGGCTGGGAGCAGCACGACTTCTCCGATCCGAATGCGTTCGCCGCGCTCTATTCCGGCGACGACGGCGCCACCAAGACCAAGGTGTTCGCCATTCTGAACGCGCGCTACCACGAGCAGGAGGCCTACATCGTCTCGCAGGCCGGCGTGCCGGGCGCCATCACGATCGCCACCAACATGGCCGGCCGCGGCACCGACATCCAGCTCGGCGGCAATGCCGACATGCGCATCCGCCAGGAGCTTTCCGACGTCGAGGATTGGGCGACCCGCGACAAGGACCCGCGCGCCGCCGAAATCCGCGCGCAGGTGGCGCGGCTGAAGCAGAAGGCGCTTGCGGCCGGCGGCCTCTACGTGCTCGGCACCGAACGGCACGAGAGCCGGCGCATCGACAACCAGCTGCGCGGCCGCTCCGGCCGCCAGGGCGACCCCGGCCATTCCAAGTTCTTCCTGTCGCTGGAAGACGACCTGATGCGCATCTTCGGCTCCGACAAGCTCGACGGCATGCTGCAGAAACTCGGCCTGAAAGAGAACGAGGCCATCGTCCATCCCTGGATCAACAAGGCCTTGGAGAAGGCGCAGCAGAAGGTCGAGGCGCGCAACTTCGACATCCGCAAGAACCTGCTGAAGTACGACGACGTCATGAACGACCAGCGCAAGGTCATCTTCGAGCAGCGGCTCGAACTGATGCGCGACGAGGCGGTGGACGAGACCATCGCCGACATGCGTCATTCGGTGATCGACGACCTGGTCGCCAAGCACATCCCCGAAAACGCCTACGCCGAGCAGTGGGACGTCGCCGGTCTCGACAAGGCGGTGCGCGAGGTGCTCACGCTCGACCTGCCGGTCATGGACTGGGCGAAGGAAGAGGGCATCGCCGACGAAGAGGTGAAGGAGCGCATCAAGCGCCGCGCCGACGAATGGATGGCGGGCAAGGTGGCCAAATGGGGCCCCGACGTCATGCGCTATGTGGAGAAGTCGATCCTGCTGCAGACGCTCGACCATCTCTGGCGCGAGCACCTGGTGATGCTGGAGCATCTGCGCCAGGTGATCGGGCTGCGCGGCTACGGGCAACGCGATCCGCTCAACGAGTACAAGGCGGAAGCCTTCGCGCTGTTCGAAACCATGATCGCGCATTTGCGCGAGGCGGTGACCGGCCAGCTGATGCGCGTGGAGATCGTGCAGCAGCCGCCGGCCGAGATGCCGGAAAACCTGCCTTACATGGAAGCGAGCAAGGTCGATCCGGTGACCGGCGAGGACGAATTCACGCCGGCGCCGCTGGCGCCCGCACTGGTCGGCGCCAACGGCAACGGCAATGGCAGCGCCGCGCAGGCCGCGCGCAACTCAAAGGACCCGACGAGTTGGGGCAAAGTCGGCCGCAACGAGCCCTGCCCGTGCGGCTCCGGCAAGAAGTTCAAGCACTGCCACGGCAAGAACGCGTGACCTAGCCTCACGGCCTCGAAGGGCGGCCCGCAACCAAACTGCGCTCTGCCGCATTATCCTTGGGTCACGGCAAGGGTGCATGGTCATGCAGGTTCCGCTCGACATCGCCTTCCATAACACCGATTCATCGGCCGCCGCCGAAGCGGCGATCCGCGACCACGTGGCGCGGCTGGAGCGCATTTTCGGCCACATGACCGGCTGCCGCGTGCGTGTCGACCAGCGCAACCAGAATTCGGCCGGCACCATCCCGCCGGTGGTGCGCATCGACATCGCGGTGCCCGGCCACAAGGACGTGGTGGTCGCGCACGAGCCCGGTCACCTGCAGCGCAAATTCCAGGCGCCCGATCTGCGCAACGCCATCAATGAAGCCTTCCGCATCGCCGAAGCGCAGCTCAGCAAGGTCAAGGACCGGCTGACCGACCACGGCACCGCCGAGCTCGGGCACGAGGCCGCGCATGAATTTCGCGGCCAGATCGCCGAACTGACGCCGCAAGAGGACTTCGGCTTCCTGATGACCAAGGAAGGCGGCCTGTTGTACTTCCACCGCAACAGCCTGCTGAGCGGCGAGTTCGATCATCTGCACCGCGGCGATGAAGTGAGTTACGTCGAGGACGTCGGCGACACCGGGCCGATCGCCACCAAGGTGCGGGTCGCCGAGCGCCGCTGATTTTACGCCAAGGCGGCGGCGAGCGATCGGCGCAGCGCGCGGTCGCGCTTCAAGTGCCATTCACGGCTCATGGCCGCGCGCTGGCTGCGGAAGCCTTCCGAATGCAGCAGCACCCAGGCGCGGCCGCGCGTGAAGCGCGCGCCCTTGCCGGCATTGTGCTGGGCGAGCCGGCGCGCGACGTCGCGCGTCCAGCCGACATAAGTGAGCGGCCCGCGGCGCGTGAGCGTTCCGAGGACGTAGACGAAGTGGCTCATCGAAGAAGGAGGCGTTAGCGGAATGCCGACCAGCGCGCGTCGAAAGAGCCGGCAGGGATCGTCGGCTGCGCGCCCGGCAAGGTGCCGGCGGGCGGCGGCGAGGCCGAGTAAGCGGTGCGGACTTCCGTCTTCGGTTTGTCGGCCTGCTTGACCTGCGGCTGCGGTGCCGGTTGCGGCAGGGCATGCGCCACGGCCTGGGGCGGTACCGCCTTGTGTGGCGCAGCCTTGGGCGGCGCGCTTTTCGCCAGCTTGGGATGGGGCGCCACGTGCGCGGCCAGCGCGCGTACCGGCTGCTTTGGTTTGGCCTCGTTGCCGGTGCGCACGGGCGCGGCGGCGACCGACGTCGGCCTGGCCTCGGCCGGTTTGGTGAAAAGATTGTCGAGCAGGCCGGCAATGGTCGCCGGCTTCTCTTCCGGCGCCTTGCCCTGCTTGGGCTGCGGCGCCGGCTCCGGCATCGGCACGCTCGCCATCACCACCGCCGGCTCGGCCGGCGCCGCCTCGGCAGGCGCTGCCACGACGGTTCGAGCGGGCGCGGTCGGCGGCGGATTGCCGCTGCGCGGCAGGGCGCCGGGCGCTTCCATGCCGGTGCCGGCGATCTGATAAACGCGGCCGTCATCGGTATGGGTCGACAGCTTGGCCGCGAACACCGGGTTCATGCCGCCGTCGAGGCCGATGCGCAGCGGCACGGTATCGACGCCGCGCGCGATGTAGGTGGCCATCTGCACCTGTTCTTGCCGGCGATGATCGAGCACCGCATCGGCGATGGCCGGATCGAGGCGGTACACAGGGCACTTAGCGCGCGCATTAAACGTCAGCGGCTTCGACGCGTTCTCCGGCGCCGCGGCGTCGAACACGTAGTGCTTTTCGCACACCGCGACCTTCGGCTCCTGATGGGTGGCTTCGAAATTGTCGTAGCCTTCCTTGATCATCTTCCAGAACGCGAAGTTCGGATTGTTACGGTGCTTGGCCATGTTCAACGCGGTCATGCGGAACGGGAAGGCCTGCAATTGGAAGTCTTTCTGCCCGCCGAAGAAGGATTCGCGCGCCAGCGCGTAGATCTCCTGGATCTGCTCGTCGGTCATCGCGTAGCAGCCGCGCGAGGAGCAGTCGCCATGCACCATCAGTTCGGAGCCGGTATAGCCCCAGGCGCGATCATAGGCGTTCGGATAGCCGGTATTGAACGCCAGGTAATAATTGGACTGCGGATTCATCTGCCCGGGGCTGATGGTGTAGAAGCCCTCCGGCGCCTGCCGGTCGCCTTCGCGTTTCTTCGGGCCGAGATCGCCCGACCAACGGCAGATCGGATAGGTCTTCAGCAGCGCGAATTCGCCGTCGCGATTTTTCTTCCAGACCTCGAACTCCGACTCTTCCTTGAACAGGCGGACCAGAATCGGCGATTCCTTGTCCATGTTCTTTTCGGCCAGCGTCGCGACCATCTTGTCGGAAAGCGGCGCCAGCGCGCGGCCGCTCGGGGCGATGCTGTTGCCGTCACAGCCGGCGAGCGCGACGGCGGCGGCCACGGCCGCGGGCGCGAGCAGCGCTCGGAAATAAGAACGTCTCAAGCGGGACTCCCCGAAGGCGGGCCTTCTTCAATAATCGTTATCCTTAAGATGTGGCATCCGCAAGGCATATCGGGAATGAGGGTAAAGCGGCTAACCCCATGGTAAAGCCCGGGTAAATCGGCTGCCGCTAGGCGCCGGCGCGGCCCAGATTACGGCCGATGGCGAGGAATTTCTCGCGTCTTTGGCGGCGGATCGTCTCGCGGTCGAGCCCGCGAAGTTCCATCAAGGCATTGGCGATGGCTTCGCCGGTCGCGGCCACCGCCGCCGCCGGCTCGCGGTGCGCGCCGCCGGCCGGTTCCGGCACCACGCTGTCGATCACCCCGAAGCGCACCATGTCCTGGGCGGTGATCTTCATGCCGGTTGCCGCCTCTTGCGCCTTGGCGGTGTCGCGCCACAGGATCGAGGCGGCGCCTTCCGGGGAGATCACCGAGTAGATGGCGTGCTCGAGCATCAGGACGCGGTTGGCGCTGGCGATGGCGATGGCGCCGCCGGAGCCGCCTTCGCCCAAGATCACCGCCACGTTGGGCACGCCGAGATTGAGACTGACGTCGGTCGAGCGCGCGATCGCTTCGGCCTGGCCGCGCTCCTCGGCGCCGATGCCTGGATAGGCGCCGGCGGTGTCGACCAGCGTGATCACCGGAATGTCGAAGCGGTCGGCCATTTCCA
>Ga0207693_10003452_pt1 | contig 13484 bp, 14 predicted proteins | sample LARL81metaG_FD_184347 | JGI IMG/M metagenome (GOLD analysis project Ga0207693, IMG submission 184347) | Corn, switchgrass and miscanthus rhizosphere microbial communities from Kellogg Biological Station, Michigan, USA - LAR L8-1 metaG... | ecosystem: Host-associated > Plants > Roots >...
CACTCGCGAGCAGCGCGGTCACGACCCCCGGTGTCCAGGTACGTGCCTGCAGCGCAGTGCGCGCCTCGGCCGGCGAGGCAGCGGCCTTGATGAGCGCAATCACCGCGTCGATGTTGGCGAGCGCGACCGCGAGGCCTTCGAGGATATGGGCACGCTCGCGAGCCTTGGCGAGCTCGTAGATGCTGCGCCGCGTGACCACCTCGCGCCGGTGCCGGATGAAGGCTTCCAGCATCTCCTTCAACGACATCAGCTTCGGCTGCCCATCCTGCAGCGCGACCATGTTGATGCCGAACACCGTCTCCATCGGCGTGTGCGCGTACAGATTGTTCAGCACGATCTCCGTCACCTCGCCGCGCTTGAGCTCGATGACGATGCGCATGCCGTCCTTGTCGGACTCATCGCGCAGTCCATCGGCGGCGATACCGTCGAGCTGCTTTTCGCGCACCAGCTCGGCGATGCGCTCGATGAGGCGCGCCTTGTTCACCTGGTAAGGAAGCTCGGTGACCACGATGGCCTGGCGATCGGCGCGGCCCACCTCCTCGATGACCACGCGCGCGCGCACCGACAGCCGTCCGCGCCCGGTGCGATAGGCGGTGGCGATCTCCTGGGCACCGTTGATGATGCCGCCGGTCGGGAAGTCCGGGCCCGGCACGTGCTGCATCAGCGCCGCGAGCGGCAGTCCCGGATCATCGAGCAGCGCCAGGCAGGCGTTCACGACCTCGGTGAGGTTGTGCGGCGGGATGTTGGTCGCCATGCCGACCGCGATGCCCGTCTGTCCGTTCACCAGCAGGTTCGGGATCCGCGTCGGCAGCACCGAGGGCTCGGTCTCCGACTCGTCGTAGTTGGGATTGAAGTCGACGGTTTCCTTGTCGATGTCCGCGAGCAGCTCATGCGCAATGCGTGACATGCGCACTTCGGTGTAGCGCATCGCGGCGGGCGGGTCGCCATCGACCGAGCCGAAATTGCCCTGGCCATCGACCAGCAGGTAGCGCATGGAGAAGGTCTGCGCCAGGCGCACGATGGTGTCGTATACCGCGCTTTCGCCGTGCGGGTGGTACTTGCCGATCACATCTCCGACGACGCGCGCGGACTTCTTATAGGCACGGTTCCAGTCGTTTCCCAGCTCGCGCATGGCATAGAGCACCCGGCGGTGTACCGGCTTCAGCCCATCGCGGACGTCGGGCAGGGCGCGGCCGACGATCACGCTCATTGCATAGTCGAGGTAGGAGCGCCGCATCTCCCCTTCGAGAGTTACCGGCACAATTTCGCGCGCGATCTCAGCCATCAATTAAGAACTTGAATGTCAAGCGCCCGGCTGGGCGCGGAGAGATGAAAGAAGAAATTCTAGCACGAACCAAGCCTGCGGCGGCCTGTGGATGCAGGCCGCCGCAGGCGAGCGTGCCGCGGCCTCAGCACCGGAAGTTGAGATACCCCGGGTGTGCGCCGGCACTGTGCGCGCTAGGCGCCCGGGCCGCGGTAGTTGTGCTTCTTCTCGAGCGCGCGATCGACTTCTTCGACGCTCAGCAGTGCGGTTGTCCTGACACGCACGAGCCCGGTCGCCGAAGCCGCGAGAGAAAGTGCCGCAATACTCACCGCGTCGGGCGCCTCCACGATCGCAAGCACATCGCGATCGCCCATCGAGAAGTAGAACGCGTCGACCTTCCCTTCGAGACTCTCGACCGCCTTGACCAGCGCCTGGCGGCGGCCCGTCGCCTTGTCCTTCTGCAAACCGCGGAGACCTTCGGCCGTGTAGGCCGCTTCGATGAGGTACTTGGGCATGGTGTCCTCCTTTGTGCCGGTTCTGCTGCGCGCCGGCAATTGTACGCCTGCAGGCGCGGCTCGCCGCAGCGGCGCCCGCTGCACGCGGCGCTCGCTCAGCCTCCGAGGCGCATCGAAAGCGGGGCGCCGATATACTCCCGTTCCATGTCGAGCTCAGGCAATGCCGAGTTTCTGATCGAGCCCCGCTGGCTGTTGCCCTTCACCCCCAGCAGCACGGTGCTCGAGGGACACGCCGTCGCCGTGGGTGACGGGCGCATTCTCGCCGTCGGGCCGGCGGCGGAGCTGCGGCTGCGATACGGCTCGTGCCTGCGCATCGTGCGCGAGCGGCACGCGCTGCTGCCCGGGCTGGTCAATGCACACACGCGCGCCTGCCACTCGCTGCTGCGCGGACTGTCCGTGCGCGGCCCGCGGCTGCGCTGGCTCGAGGAGACACTGACACCACTCGAGGGGCGGGCGCTCACGGCGGACCTGGTGCGCGATGGCACGCGGCTGGGACTCGCGGAGATGCTGCGTGCCGGGATCACCTGCTATGCGGACGACAGTCCACTGCCGGAGGAGGCGGCGCGCGTCGCTGCCGCTGCGCAGGTGCGCGCGCTCATTGGCTTACCGGTCAGGGATGCCGCCGACGCGTGGGCGGAGGATGCCAACGCCCACCTCGCCCAAGCCGAGGCGCTCTGGGACGAGTACCGCACGCATGTGCGCATCGGCCTGTATTTCATGCCGCAACCCGCGCAGGGCCTGAGCGATGGAACCCTCATGCGGCTGCGCCGGGTGGCCGACGAGCTCGATGCCCGTGTCGTCATTCACCTCGATGAGCTGCCGGATGGGATCTCGATCGAGGGGCACGGCGACCGCGCGCGCGATGGGAGTGACAGTGTCGCGGATGGCAGCCATCGGCTGCGATGGACCTCGAGCCCAAGGCGCCTTACGCATTTGCAGAGCCTGGGCCTGCTGCGCGCCGGCTTCGGGGCGATCGGCGCGCTCGGGTGCGATGCCGAGGAAGCACAGCTGCTCTCGCGCTACGGGGCCGCACTGATTGCCTGCCCGCAGGCGGAGCTGCGCCTGCAACGGGAGAGGGTGTCGTTACCCGGGAGCCGCCCGGGCGCAATCGGCACCGACACGCCCGCCGCAGCGGGCGCACTCGACATGCTCGCGGAAGCGCGCTGTGCAGCGCTGCTGTTCGGCCTGACACCTCTCGAGGCGCTGCGCCTGGCGACGCTCGGCGGCGCGATGACGCTCGGGCTCGGCGGCCAGATCGGCTCGATCGAGACGGGCAAGTCCGCCGACCTCGCCTGTATCGATCTCGATGCCGCCGGGTGCCGGCCAGTCACGGATGTGGCCGCCGCGATCCTCTTCGGCGCTACCCGTGCACAGATCAGTGATGTGTGGTGCTCGGGCCGTGCCGCGGTGAGCGAGGGCCGGCTGCGGCTCTTCGATGAGGCAGAGCTCGCGGGTCTCGCGGCTCATTGGACACAGCGGCTGGCGCTCGAGGCCGCGGCGTGAGCAGCGCGCCACCACCGCCTCCCGCTGTGGCTGCCAATGCCGATCGGGCCGAGCTTGCGAGGTTCGACGCGCTCGCGGCGCAGTTCTGGGACAGCCAGGGCGATTTTCGTCCACTCCATCTGTTGAATCCGGTGCGGGCGCAATTCATTGCTGCGCGCACCAGTCTCGCCGGACGCCGCGTGCTGGATGTCGGCTGCGGTGGCGGACTGCTGTCGGAGTCGCTCGCCCGCGCCGGCGCGCAGGTCACGGGGATCGACCTGGCACCCGGCATGGTCGAGGTGGCGCGGTTGCATGCCGCCGAGGGCGGCCTTGCGATCGACTACCGCGTCGCCTCCGCCGAAGAGCTCGCGCAGGCCGGACCCGGTCAGTTCGATGTGGTCACCTGCATGGAGATGCTGGAGCACGTTCCCGATCCCGCCGCGATGACGGCGAGCCTCGTCCGACTCCTCGCTCCGGGGGGTGCGCTCTTCGTCTCGACCCTCAATCGCAACCTCAAGTCGTTTCTCCTCGCGATCGTCGGCGCGGAGTACATCCTGCGGCTCATTCCGCGCGGCACCCACGAATACGAGCGTCTGATCCGGCCGGCGGAGCTTGCGCGCTGGGCACGTGCTGCAGGTCTCTCACTGAGGGAGCTGGCAGGGATCGAGTTCAATCCCCTTACGGGTCACGTTGCCCTGAGTGGCGATGTATCCGTGAACTACCTGGCGCATTTCACCCTGTGAGTCCCGCGCTCATCATTCTGTGCACGCTCGCGGGAACCTTCGCGGGGTTGCTGTTCGGCGCGCTCTTTACGCAGCTGCGCGCCGCCCGGCGCATCGAAGCGCTGCGCGTGGAGCTCGCTTCGGCGCAGGCGCGGCTCGAGGCGAGCATCTTGCAGGAGGCCGACCGTCTGAGCCTCTTCGAGCAGTCGGAAACGCGGTTGCGTGCCGCATTCGATTCGCTCGCAGGGGAGACGCTGCGTACGAACAGCGAGCTCTTTCTGCGCCTCGCCCGTGAGGCGCTCGGCCGGGACCAGGTGATCGCCCAGGGAGCGCTCAAGGAGCGCGAGCTCGCGATCGCACAGCTGGTAGAGCCGCTGCGTACGGCGCTCGAGCGCACCGAGGCCCAGGTGCAGGCGCTCGAGCGCGAACGGCGCGATGCCTTCAGCGCGCTGCGCACCCAGATCGAGACGCTGGCCGGCGGACAGGCGCAGCTGCAGCGCGAGACGCGCAACCTCGTCACCGCATTGCGCCGACCCGAGGTGCGCGGCCGGTGGGGCGAGTTGACGCTGCGCCGCCTCGTCGAGCTCGCCGGCCTCTCGGAGCACTGCGACTTCACCGAGCAGTTACAGCTGGTCGGTGAGGAAGGCGCGCTGCGTCCAGACCTGGTCGTGCATATGCCCGATGCGCGCGACCTGGTCATCGACGCCAAGACCCCACTCGAGGCGTACCTCGCAGCACTCGATGCTACCAGCGAGGATGAGCGGACTCAGGCACTGCGCCGTCACGCACAACAAGTCGAAACGCGCGTACGCGAGCTGGCCTCCAAGGGGTATTGGTCACAGTTCGAGCGCAGTCCCGAGTTCGCGGTGCTCTTCCTGCCGGGCGATCAGTTTCTTTCGGCCGCACTCGCCGAGCGCCCGGAGCTGCTCGAGACCGCCCTCGCGCAGAGCGTGATCATTGCCACCCCCTCGACACTCATCGCGTTGCTGAAGGCAGTCGCCTACGGCTGGCGCCAGTCGGCGGTGGCACACAACGCGGCGCAGATCCGTGACCTCGGCCAGGAGCTGTATCGGCGGCTGAGTACTTTCAATGGACATCTCGGACGCATGGGACAGCGGCTCGCGGCGGCGGTCGAGGCCTATAACGCCGCGGTGGGCTCGCTCGAGCGCGGCGTCCTGCCGCAGGCGCGACGCTTCGGCGAGCTCGGAGTGACCGCGGACGCACCGCTCGCGCCGCTCGAACCAATAGGGCAGCCGGTCCGTAACACCGGCGCGCCGAGCGCCGCGGAGCCCTCGGCGGCTGCGCCCTCCTCGCCTTCGGGCGCGACACCGGGCGATGCCGCAGCCTGAGCTACCCGCCAGCCGGAGCCTCGCCTGGCTGTACTCCTGCGCACCACAGCGGCGGGCGATCACCGCGCTCAGCGCGCTCGAGCGCGAGATCGCCGCAAGTCTGCGGCCGGGGCTCGACCATCAGGTGGCGCACACCCGCCTCGCCTGGTGGCGCGAGGAATGCACGCGCGCGGCACAGGGCCAGCCGAGGCATCCCCTGACGTGCGAGCTCGGTGCGCTTTTCGCTCCGCTCGGAGCTGGGCCGCTCGAGGGACTCGCCGGCCTCGTTGACCTCACCCTGTGGGATCTCTCCCGCGCAACTTTCAACACGCGCCGGGAGCTCGATGCCTACTGCGAGCGCTGGAGTGCAGCGGTGATCGCCCCGCTTGCGCGCATGGCGCTGTCGGAGCAGACCGCCGCCCACGAGCCCGCTTTCGGGGCGCACCTGCGCGAGATCGAGATGCTGCTCGCGCTCGCGACCGATGCGCGCGCCGGGCGGCTGCGCCTGCCGCTCGATGAGCTCGAGCAGGCTCAAGTCTCGCCCGGGAGCCTCGGGCGGCCGCCGTGGACTCCGGCGCTCGCCGCACTGCTGCAGGATCGCCATGAGAAGCTGCGCGCGGCGCTCGGCGCTGCGATCGCGACGCTCGCACCGGAGGTGCGCCGGCCGCTGCGCGGCCTGCTGGTCTGGGCCACGATGTCGTGCCTCGCCTCGCAGCGGGCGCAGTTGCGCCTGCCTCGGGAGAGCAGCCCGCGCGAGCAACATGCACCCCTCGATGGCTGGCGTGCATGGCGCGCGGCACGCCGCATCGACAGAATACCCAGGAAAGTTGCGCGCGGAGGGCGGTAGTGTTCGAGCCGCGTGATTACGTTGCCGCTCCCGCCGAGCTCGCCGGCCGTGTAATCGCGATCACCGGCGCCGGATCCGGCATTGGCCGCGCGGTGGCGCTTGCCTGCGCGCGGCATCAGGCGACGGTGCTGCTGATTGGCCGTGATAGCGCGAAGCTCGAAGCCGTCCACGGCGAGATGGTTGCGGCGGGTTCTCCCGAGCCGAGCATTGCGCTGCTCGATCTCGAGAAGGCAGTGGCCCGGGACTACGATGAGATCACCGATGCAGTGCTCGAGCGCTACGGGCGGCTCGATGGGCTATTGCACAATGCGGGACTGCTCGGTTCGCTCGCGCCGATCGAGCACTACGACGTGCCGACCTGGTGCCGCGTGCTGCACGTCAACCTGACCGCCGCGTTCGTGCTGACTCAGGTGCTGCTGCCCGCACTGAAAAAGTCTGCGGACGCTTCGGTCGTATTCACGGCGAGCAGCGTCGGCCGCCGCGGCCGCGCCTATTGGGGCGCATACGCCGTATCGAAGTTCGCCCTCGAAGGCCTCTCGCAGGTCTTGTCCGAAGAGCTCGAGGGGATCAGCCATGTGCGGGTGAACACGCTCAACCCGGGGCGCGCACGTACGGCCATGCGCCGCCAGGCCTACCCGGCGGAGGATTTCAGCCAGGTGCCGCTGCCTGAGACACTGACCGCGGCCTACATTGCGCTGCTTGGCCCCGCGAGCCACGGCGTTAGCGGCGGTGCATTCGATGCTCAGCCACCCGCACGGGCATCCTCCGCGGCCGATGCCTCGTCCTCGGGAAGCAGCGCCCGCAACTCCTCCTGAGAAAGCTCCCGGGAGCGTCCGCGGCCGAGCGCGCGCTCGAGGACAATGGGCCCGAGGCGCGTGCGCAACAGGCGGCTCACCTGCACCGCCTGACGCTCGAGCAGCTGGCGCATCTCCCGCCCACTCGCACCGCGGGCCGCGATCCGGTACCAACGATTGGCCGCCTCGCCGCCCGCTGACTCGCAGCTCTCGATGGCGAGCTGCGCGCCACTATCGAGCTCGCCGGCGAGTATTCCACGGATCTGCGTGTCGCTCAGCTCGCCGCGCACCCGCACGCTGAATTCGCTCGCAAGAGCATGCACCGCGCGCTGCAGCCGCGCGGCGAGCTCGCCATCGGTGCTGAGGAGCTCGAGTCCTCCATCCGCGCGTGGCATGGGACTCACCGCGATGAGGCGTCTGCCGAGGCGCCGCGGCAGACGCCCTGGCTCGATGAGCGGCTCACCGGGAGAGCGGTGACAAAGAAAGACCTGCGCGCCCTGCGGTGCGCGCGCATGCACCGTGCGTCCATCGAGCCGCAACTCATCTCCCGGAACGAAGCGCGCCCCGAGTGTGGCCACGGCGCCATTGATCGTGAGCCGGCCGGCACGGATCCAGGCCTCCGCTTCGCGCCGCGATGCGAGACCGGCACGCGCGAGCACTTTCTGCACCCGCTCGGCCTCCGGCCGGGCACCCGAACGCGCAGCGTGCGAGGAGGAGCCCGCGTGCCGCTCGCCGTGCGCCCTGCCCCGCCTGCCGCCGCGCGGACCGCCTGGGCGGTTGCTGCCGCCCGCGCGCCTCATCAGCCGTCCAATGCGCGCGGCCCCGCAACGAGCTCCGCCGAGCCACCGCCCTCCGCGGATAGCTCATCATCCTCCGGCGGGTCTTCGCCAGCCTCCGAGTCCGCATCGGGGGGCCCAGGCAGCGGCTCGGGCATCGGCGGCAGCGTGTCTCCCGCGAGCGCGAGCTGCAAGGTGAGATCGCCCATCGCTTTCAGCTCCGCGAGCGGTGGCAGCTCATCGAGGCTCTTGAGTCCGAAGTAATCGAGGAACTCACGTGTCGTGCCAAGAAGCTCCGGGTGGCCCGGGACGTCGCGGTGGCCCACGACGCGCACCCAGTTACGCTCGATCATGGTGCGGATGATGTTGGGATTCACCGCGACCCCGCGCACCGCCTCGATTTCCGCGCGCGTGACTGGCTGGCGATAGGCGATCAACGCCAGCGTCTCGAGCAGCGCGCGCGAATAACGCGCGGCTCGCTCCGGCCACAAGCGCGAGATCTCAGCCGCGAGCCCGGGGCGCACCTGGATGCGAAAGCCGCTCGCCGTCTCCTTGAGCTCGATCCCGCGCCCGGCATACTCGGCGGCGAGCGAGTCGAGGGCGGTGCGTATCGCCTGCGCGCTAGGACGTACGCCCTCATCGAAGAGACGCATCAGCTCCGCTACCGGCAGCGAGCCTCCCGCGGCGAGCAGCGCGGCCTCGATGACATTACGAATGTAGGTCTCGCTCATGAAGGATCCTCATCGGGCGGGTTGTCGGCGACGACATGCAGCATCCGCGCGGGACCTGTGGCGCGCACGTGCAGCGGCGCGTAGGCCTGTGCCTGCACGATGTCGATCAGCCCCTCGCGCATCAGCTCGAGGATGGCGACGAAGGTGACCGTGACACCCATGCGTCCCTCCTCGGGGCGGAACAGCTGCGTGAATGGCAGGAAGCCGCCCGTGCCGAGCGCGGCGAGGATGTCGCTCATGCGCTCACCGACCGAGAGCCGCTCGCGTTGCACGTGATGGTGGGCAAACATCTCCGCGCGTGCCACGACCTCCTTGAAGGCGATCAGCAGCTCCTGCAGCGTGATCTGCGGCAGCGTGCGCACGACGCGCCGATCCTTGAGCTCCGCCGATGCGCCCCAGACGTCGCGCTCCAGGCGCGGCAGGGCATCGATCCGCTCCGCGGCCCGCTTGTAACGCTCGTATTCCTGCAGCCGCCGCACCAGCTCCGCGCGCGGGTCGTCCTCGCTCTCCTCCGCCAGTTTCGGCCGTGGCAGCAGCATGCGTGATTTGATCTCCGCGAGCGTCGCGGCCATCACCAGGTATTCGCCCGCGAGCTCGAGCTGCAGCTCCTGCATCAGCTCGATGTACTGCATGTACTGGCGGGTAATTTCCGCGAGTGGGATATCGAGGATGTTGAGGTTCTGGCGGCGGATCAGGTACAGCAGCAGGTCGAGCGGCCCCTCGAAGGCCTCGAGAAATACTTCCAGCGCCTGCGGCGGAATGTACAGATCGCGCGGCAGCTGCGAGATCGGCTCGCCGTTCACCACCGCGAAGGGCATCTCGACCTGCTCTGGTGCGACCTCCGGCGTGGGCACGGGTGCGGGCGCCGGTGGTGTGCTCGGCACGAGGCGCAATTCCGGGCGCTGCTTCATGTGTGCCACGCTTCAGCCCGCGCGCAGATGCATGACCTGGCGCACGTCATCCAGCGTCGCCCGCGCCGCTTCACGCGCCTTGTCGGCCCCCTCGGCGATGATGTTGCGCACGAGCTCGGGGTTATCCTCGAACTCCTGCGCGCGGCGACGCATCGCGCTCACCTCTTCCACGATGCGCTCGATGAGCGGCTGCTTGCAATCAAGACAACCGATGCCAGCGGTACGGCAACCCTCGTTCACCCACTTGCGCGTCGCCTCATCGGAATAGATCTTGTGCAGATCCCACACCGGGCACTTCTCCGGGTCGCCAGGGTCGGTGCGGCGCACACGCGCCGGGTCGGTGGTCATGGCGCGGAGCTTCTGTGCGACCGCATCGGGCTCCTCGCGCAGACCGATGGTGTTGCCGTACGATTTGGACATCTTGCGGCCATCGAGCCCGGGCACCTTGGGTATCGTGGTGAGCAACACCTGCGGCTCGGGGAGAATGCTGAGCCCAACTCCCTCGAGAAAGCCGAGCAGCCGCTCGCGATCGGCGACCGTGATACGGTTGTTGCTCTGCACGAGCGCCTGGGCGCGCTGCAGTGCTTCGGTGTCGCCACTCTCCTGGAATTTCTTGCGCAGCTGCCGGTAGGTGGTGCTGTTGCGCCCGCCGAGGCTCTTCACCGCGCGCTCGGCCTTCGCTTCGAAGTCGGGCTCGCGGCCGTACAGGTGGTTGAAGCGGCGCGCGGTCTCGCGCGTCAGCTCGACGTGCGCCACCTGGTCCTCACCGACCGGCACGTACGCGGCACGGTACACGAGTATGTCCGCGCTCTGCAGCAGCGGGTAACCGAGAAACCCGTAGGTGGCGAGATCCTTCTCTTTCAGCTGTTCCTGCTGGTCCTTGTAGCTCGGCACGCGCTCGAGCCAGCCGAGCGGCATGATCATCGAGAGCAGCAGGTGCAGCTCGGCGTGCTCGGGAACGTGCGACTGCACGAAGAGCGTGGCAACGCCCGGATTCAAACCGGCGGCCAGCCAGTCGATCAGCACTTCGCGGATGTTTTCCTGCAGGCGCGCGGTGTCCTCGTAGCCGGTCGTGAGCATGTGCCAGTCGGCGACGAAGAAGAAACATTCGTATTGATACTGCAGCTCGACCCAGTTGCGCAGCGCGCCATGCCAGTTGCCGAGGTGCAGCGGGCCGGTGGGACGCATGCCGGAAAGGACGCGCCGCGCCGGCGCGGGGGAACTCACGTGCGTGCAATGGCAGAATGACTCACGCCGCGAATTATAGCGCACGCCCCGTGATCGGACCGAGTGCGCCCTTGCCTTTGCGCACGATCACCGGCGGCGTGACCGACAGATCGACCACGGTCGTGGGCTCGATGCCACAGTCGCCGCCGTCGAGCACCGCGTCGATCTCGTGGCCGAGGCGCGCTTCGATCTCGCGCCCGGAGGTGAGCGGCAGCTCCTCCGTGGGTAGCAGCAGCGTCGAGCTCATGAGCGGCTCGCCGAGCTCTGCGAGCAGCAGCCTCGATACCGGGTGATCCGGGATACGCACGCCGATGGTTCGCCGCCGCTCGTGCTGCAACCGGCGCGGCGTTGCGCGCGTGGCACGCAGCAGGAAAGTGTACGGGCCCGGCAGACTCGCACGTAGCATGCGGAACTGCCAGGTCTCGATCCGGGCGAAGCGCCCGATGTCGGCGAGGCTCGCGCATACCAACGTGAAATGGTGATGGCGATCCGCCTGGCGGATGCGCCGCACGCGCTCGAGGGCACGCTTGTCGCCCATGTGCCAGCCGAGCGCATAACACGAGTCGGTCGGATACGCGATCAACCCCCCGGCGCGCACCAGCTCAGCCGCCCGGCGGATGAGGCGTGCCTGCGGGTTGATCGGATGCAACTCCAGGTATTCGGCCAAGTGAAAACCCGTGGCAGCCAGGCGCGGCGCGTGACAATATACGCGGCCCTTTGCCGCTTATATTCGGGTTTCAGCGCTCTCATGCAGGCTCTTGCCGAGTTTGCGCCGCTCGTGGCGTTCTTCGTGACTTACTCACTGCGCGGGCTGTATGCCGCGACCGGCGTGCTCATGGCCGCGATGCTGGCGCTGCTCGTCTTCGACTGGCTGCGGCTGCGGCGCATCCCGCCGTTGCATGCGGTGTCGGCGTTGCTGGTGCTGGTACTCGGCGGGGCGACGCTGCTGTTGCACAATCGCCTCTTCATTCAGTGGAAGCCGACGGTGCTGTTCTGGGTGGTGAGCATCGCCTTCGTCGCGAGCTCGCGGATCGGCGAGCGCACACTCACGCAGCGGTTCCTCGAGCCGGCGCTCGGCGGCCGCGTGGCGGTGAGCCCGCAGCAGTGGCGGCGTATCAATGCATGGTCGGCGCTGTTCTATCTTGCGCTCGGTGCGCTCAATCTCGCCGTGGCCTATGGTGCGAGCGAGCGCACCTGGGTGTACTTCAAGCTCTTCGGCCTGGGGCTGCTCACCTTCGCATTCGTCGCCCTGCAGCTACTGTGGTTGAGCCGCGCCGCGGGTGCTCTGCCCGCCCCCGCCTCCGACGCGCCGCAATGAGCGCGCAGGCGATGGCGCAGCTGCGCAGCGCGCTCGAGCAGGCGTTTGCGCCGACTACACTCGAGATCATCGATGACAGCGCCGCGCACGCCGGGCACGAGGGCAGCCGCGGCGGCGGTCACTTCCGGGTGAAGCTCGTCGCTGCAGCCTTCCGCGGCCACTCACCGCTCGAGCGTCACCGTATGGTGTATGCGGCGGTCGCTCCGCTGCTGAGCGGCTCGGTGCATGCACTTAACATCGTAGCGCGCGCCCCGGACGAACCTCTGTGAGCTTCCCCACTTCCGCCCAAGGTAACAACGGAACATCCGTATGAATCATTCGCGACTCGCTCTGCTTCTTCTGATGCTGGCCGGACTTGCGGCCTGCCAGCCCAAGACCGCCGCGGTGAATGACAACTCGCCGCCGGTCGCCACGGTGAATGGCGCGCCGATCAGCGTTAACTTCTACGACTTCTACATCAAGGGCATCACCGGCGGAAAAGCGCCTGCGGATCTCACCGCCGAGCAACGCGGCCTCGCGCTCGATAACCTCATCCGTGCGCAGCTGGTCGCCGAGCAGGCCGTTAAGGAAGGGGTCGACAAGAGCGGGGAAGCGGCCTACATGCTGCAGCTCGCACGTCTGAACGTGCTGGAGCAGGCGATGCAGGAGCGTTACCTGAAGGATCGCCAGCCGAGCGAGCAGGAACTGCGCGCGGAGTACGAGGCACAGCTCAGTGCCATGCCGAAGACCGAATATCATGCGCGCCACATCCTGGTGGCCACCGAGCCCTTCGCCCAGAAGATCATCGATCGTCTGGACAAGGGTGAGAAGTTCGACGCACTCGCCAAGGCCGAGTCGATGGATTCCTCCAAGAACAATGGCGGGGATCTCGGCTGGTTCACCGCCAATCGCATGGTGCCGGAGTTTGCTGCCGCGGTGATGACGCTCAAGCCCAATGAGTACACCCACAAGGCGGTGCAGACTCAGTACGGCTGGCATGTGATCCAGCTGCTCGAGACGCGCGAGGTCACGGCGCCACCCTTCGATCAGGTGCGTCAGCGGCTCGTGCAGGTCGTGCAGGCGAAGAAGTTCAAGCAGTACACCGACGAGTTGCTGCGCAACGCCAAGGTCGAGAAGTTCCCCGACAAGATGACGCCGACTCCTGCCGCCGGAGGCGCCGCCGCGCCGGCCGCGCCGAAGGGCGCACCGCCCGCCGCACCACCCGCGGCACCCCCTGCTGCGCCCGGTGCGGCTGGAACTCCGCCGCCGGCAACGCCGTCCGCGCCGCCGGCCAACCCGAAGAAGGACTGACCTACAGGTCTACATCGCCGATTGAAGCCATCGGTCGGCGATGTAGACATTCCCGTCACCGCGCGAGAACTATTGCGGATTCCCGCGCTCGAGCAACTCGAGGAATTGCTGCTCATCGAGCACCGGCACGTTCAACTCCCGCGCCCGTGCCAACTTCGAGCCCGCATCGCTTCCTGCAACCAGATAGCCGGTTTTCTTCGAGACGCTGCCCGAAACCTTCGCACCCCGCGCCTCGAGGGCCTCCTGCGCCTGCTCGCGGGTCATCGACTCGAGCGTTCC
>Ga0207693_10003453_pt1 | contig 13483 bp, 9 predicted proteins | sample LARL81metaG_FD_184347 | JGI IMG/M metagenome (GOLD analysis project Ga0207693, IMG submission 184347) | Corn, switchgrass and miscanthus rhizosphere microbial communities from Kellogg Biological Station, Michigan, USA - LAR L8-1 metaG... | ecosystem: Host-associated > Plants > Roots >...
GGAAGATCAGCATGGGCTTGCCGATATTCTCGACCTTGTTGATGGGCGAGCGCTCCGCCAGCAACCGGCGGCCCTCCTCGGTGCGGGGATCGCCATAGCTGCGGTACATGTATTCGGCAAAACCGGCCCAATAGGGCGGCATGGATTCCAGCAGCGTCCTGAGATCGGTGATGCCGACCACCGGCACATGGCAGCAGAACACATCGGGCGTGAACGTCGCGGCGACAAAGGACGCGTAGCCGCCATAGGACACGCCGGAGATCGCGACCTTGTCCTTCTCAGCAATCCCCTCCTCGATCGCCCATGCAACGACGTCGAGCAGATCGTTGTGCATGTTGCGGGCGTGCTCTTTCTCGCTGGCGGCGACGAAGGCTTTGCCGAAGCCCGTCGACGCCCGATAATTGACCGAGAGCACCGCATAGCCCCGATCGGCCAGCCACTGATGGTCCGGCCGATAGGCGAACATGTCGCGTCCCCAGGGGCCGCCGTGCACGATCAGCACCATCGGCAACGGTTTTGGCGGCCGATCGCTCGTGACGTCGGCCGGCAGCGTCAGGTAGGAGACGAGGTTCAGGCCGTCGCGTGATCGGGTGTTGACCACCTGCATCGGCGCAAGGCGATACGGCATTAATTCGGGCCGCGCCGTGAAGAGTTCGGTGAGCGTCTGGCTGTCCCGGTCAAGCAGGTGATAGGTGGCTGGCTGCTGCGGCGAGTAGCTCATGACGATCCAGCGGCGATCGTCATCGGTCTGGCTCTGGACATGGAAACTGTGGCCCGGCAACGCCGCCTTGATCAATGCGAGTTCGGTCGCCACCGCAGGCGTCAGCGCCTCCCACTCCTGCTTGCCGGGATCGACGGCTGCCGCGAGCGGCTCGAACGTCCGCCCATCGAGAATGAGATCGACGATGTCGGCCTTCTCGCTCGCAAACAGCACCCGCTGTTCGCCGGTGGCCCATTCGATCTGCATCAGCGCGGTTTTGTCGCTCTCGAGGCACGATAGCATGTGCAGATGCCGGTCCGTGCCGTCGAACATCATCACGCGTGTCGTCCAGCTGGCCTCGAAGGGAACGTCGCACCATTGCGTGGCGGTCTCGCCGTCCAGTCGCCACAACCGCGCGCCGCCATCGGGCGCATAGCTGCGGGCATGGCGCGGCTTGAATTGCCAGTCCAGACCGACGAACTCGAAACCCTGCGTATTCTCCCAGACCAGCGACCTCTCGCCGGTCACCAGATCAATCAGAAAGACGTCGGGCCAGCGCGGATCGCGGTCGTTCAGGGTGACCGCAACCTTGCCCGGCACGAGGAGCGACCAGAGCGTCGGCACGGCACGAACCCCGGGATAGGGCGACAGGTCACGCAGCTCGCGCGTCATGGGATCGACGACGAAGAAATGCAGGTTCTCGTCGCCATTCTCGTCGTTGACGAACATGATGTAGCGTCCGTCCGGGCTCCAGTCCTGCCAGTTGATCGGGCGTCCCCTGGTGCGGGTGACCGGCTGGCCTTCGGCGATGTTGTCCGACGGGGAGACCCAGACGTTCATGACCCCGTCGGCGGGCGCAAGCCATGACAAGAAGCGGCCGTCCGGCGACAGCTTCGCGCCGAAGAAGGTCGGATTGTCGAACAGCTTGCGTCGGGGAATGAGGGGACGAACGGACATCGCGAACGCTCTCGTGCCTGGCCAGTACAACCCGGCACGATAAACGAAAAGATGATGACGTCGGGATGAAATGCCGACCTGCTCGCGAACTGTTGTGCGGCACGCGGATCGGTTCAGGAAAGCAGGTCGTGATTCCACAAAGCGCGCCGGTCCCAGGCGGGTCCGTCAGCTTTTGCCCTTGACGCGGAAGATCACCGGCAGGGTGAAGGTCAGCCCGTCGTCGGCGACGACCGGCGGGGGCTGCGGCACGGGATCGGAGCGCTTGATCATCGCCAGCGCGGCCTGGTCGAAGGCCGCATCGCCTGATCCTTTGACGACGCTCATCGAGAGCACGTGGCCAAGCCGGTCCAGCGCGAAGCTGACGACGATCTCGGCGCTCTTCAATGCGCGCTCCACCGGATAGCGCTTGTGCTTGTCGAAATGCGCCATCAGTTCGCGTTGCCAGGTCGCCCGCACGCGCCGGGCGCTCTCGCCGGTCCCGAGCTCAGGTGCGACCGAGCGCTTCCCTTCCGGAATGTTTTCCGAGCTCGGCATCGCCGTCGCCTCGGCCGCAACCGATTCCTGCGAGGCCTGGGTCTGCACGGTCGCGACCTTGGTGTCGTCCTCGATCGGCTTCTTGACGTCGTTCGGCGTCACCACGCGATCGGGATCTTCGGTCTCGGTCGGGATGTCCTTCGGCAGCTCGGTGTCCTTGACCTCGGCCTTCTGTTCGGCGAGCGCGGGAGACGCGACGGACGCGTTGGAGTCCGGCCCCGGCGGCAGGTCGGTCTCCTCGTTCCGGGGCGCGCTCATTTCCAGCCCGACCTCGATCGCCGAGGCGCCGAGGTCTGCCTCGTTCTCTTCCTGCTTGAGATAATTGAGGGCAAGTGCGGCGCCGCCGACGTGAAGCGCAACTGCGATCACGGCGGCGCCGAGCCGCAACCACAAAAACGGCCGCCGCGACCTGTTGTCTCCGATGTCGAGCTCGCTCATGCGTCCGCCGGTGCGTGCTTTACGGTTTTGCTGGAGCTGGGGCCTGCGGCGCTGCCGCGGCTGGAACTCCCTCCAGAGCCACAAGCTTGATCTTGGTGTAGCCTCCGGCGCGCAGGATCTCAAGCACGTCCATCAGCTCGCCATAGGGAACCGCGCGATCGGAACGCAGGAAGATGAAACTGTCCTTGGTCAGCTCGGCCATCGCATCGAGCGAGCGCACCAGATCGACACGCTTGACCGGCGTCTCGCCGATCGCCACCGCAAGATCGGGCTTGATCGAGACATAGGTGGGCTTGTCGGGCTTCTTCTGCGGCGTCGCGGTCGAGGACGGCAGATTGATCGGCAGGTCAACGGTCGACAGCGGCGCTGCGACCATGAAGATGATCAAGAGCACCAACATGACGTCGATGAACGGCGTGACGTTGATCTCATGCGTCTCGCCGAAATCGTCGTCGTCCAGATCGTTCTCCGAGATCGAGATGGCCATCGCCTACTCCGCCGCCCGCGCATGGATGCCGCCGTGGCTGCGATCGAGGTCACGCGACAGCAGCCGCGCAGCCGCGCCCGAAGCCCGGCCGACCAGTTCGAGATAGGACTTCGTCACGCGCGAGAAGTGGTTGTAGATGATCACGGCCGGGATCGCGGCCGCAAGACCGACGGCGGTCGCCAGCAGTGCCTCGGCGATGCCCGGCGCGACGACGGCGAGATTGGTCGTCTGCGATTTCGAGATGCCGATGAAGCTGTTCATGATGCCCCAGACGGTGCCGAACAGCCCGACGAAGGGTCCGGTCGAGCCGATGGTCGCGAGCAATCCCATGCCGACGCGGATGCGACGGGATTCCGCGCGCGTGATCTCGGCGAAGCTCGACGCCGCCCGCTCCTTGATACCGCCGTCGCTGGAGATGCCGCCAGACAGCCGGGCCTCGCGCATCGCCGCGTTGAGGAACGCCGACAGCACGCTGTCCTTGCCGCCGAGCGCAAGCTGTGCCTCCGCGAGCGACCGCGCCTCGGCGATCTTGCGCAGCGCCCTGCGGACCCTGCCCTGGAGCACCGACAATTCCACCGTCTTGGCGATCGTGACCGTCCAGGTGGCGAGCGACGCAAAGATGAGGCCAATAATGACGCCCTTCACGATGATGTCGGCCGACATGAACATCGACCATGGCGACAGGTCACGCAGGCCCGGCGCGATCGAATTCAACACGCGCGACGCGCCGTCCGGCGATGCGGCGGACGTGTCGGTCGCGGTGGGCACGGATTGTGGCGCGGCAAGCACGGGCGGAGTGGCGACTTGGGCAGCAGGCGCGACTTGAACGGCAGGCGCGGCTTGGACGGCAGGCGCGGCTTGGACGGCAGGCCCGGACGGCGACGATACCGCGGGAGATTGTGTCGCTGGAGCTTGCTGAGCGGATACCGCCGGCTGTTGCGCCAGCGCCACCTGTGTCAGCGAGATGACAACCAGTGCGGCCAGAGACTTAAGAATGATTCTAAACATTACCGCACCGTCTTCCGCTTGCGACGAGCCCTGTGCATAGGCCGGTTAAGTTGACTGTTTCAAGGTCAATTCCTACCGCACCGCGATGTTGAGAGTGAATCTAATGCATGCGGCGCCATCACCGCGAACACGATGCCGTCAGGATGAGCGCATCACGCGCGTGACGATCCTTTGAGCACGACCTCGGCCTGACAGCAGAACGTCGTCACAAAAGAACCCGCCCCGCGGTGCGGAGCAGGCTTTTTTGATCAACCTAGAAGTTATAGGTCGCCTTTACGCGGATGGTACGTCCCTGCCCCGGCGAGATGTTGTTGTTGCCGTCGGCCGTCGCCCAATAACCCTTGTTGAAGATGTTCTCGATGTTGAGCTGAGCACGCCAGTGCGCGTCGATGGTCGCGTAGAGCCCTGCGTCAAAACGGACGAAGCCTGGCAATCTGACCGTATCGTCGTTGCTTGCGAAAGAATCGGAGAAATAAACGATTCCGAGCGCGGCTGCCCAAATTGGATCGATCTGGTATTTGTTCCACCAGGAGAACTGATTGTAGGGCACGAGTTGAACACGATTGCCCGCCACGATGGGAGGTGTGACGCCTGACGCCGTCAGATCCTTCGCAATCCTTGCGTCGGTATAGGCATATCCAAATATCGATTGCCAGGCGTCCGTGACATAGCCCGTGACGCTCGCTTCAAAGCCACGCACCCGCGTCGCGCCATCGGGAATGGCGAGCCCGGAGCCGGCCGGCGCATTCGGAACGGGGATCGGCTGATTGGTGCGGTCCAACTGATAGATCGCCGTGGCAAAGATCAGTTTTGGATTGATGTTCCACTTTGCCCCAACTTCGGTGTTCTCGAATTTCTGCGGCTGAAGAATCAAGGTACCGGGACTGAGCGTGCTGAACTGGTCGCCGGATGCCGGCAAATAGGAGATGCTCCAGGCCGTGTAGACCGACACGGTCTCGACCGGCTTCACGATGACAGCCACGCGCGGCGAAATCTTATCGTCAATCCGGTTCCGCTGAATGTTGGTGTTCAGGTCCAGGGCGGACATATCAAAGCTGTCATAGCGCGCGCCGACCAGCAGCTGCAGCCAGCGCGTCAGCTCGATCTGGTCCTGGGCGTAGCCCGAGGCGATGTTCAGCCGGTATTTGCTGTTGGCGTCGGTCGCGAGATGGTTGAAAACCACGGGGCCGAAATAGGTCGGATCGAAGGGATTGACGACGTCGAAGGCCTTGTTGGCGTTGTTCGGAAAGATCCCGGAATTGCGCCGCGACAGGCCGGTCTGACGGCCGAACTCGGTGCCGAACGCGACCGTGTGGAACACCGGACCGGTTGCGGTCTTGTAGATGAAGTCGGTCTGATTGAACGCGTTCTCGCGCGGCGTGTTGTTCTGGTACGCATTGAGCGAGACAAGGGTTTGATCCGGGGTCACCGCGCCGCCACCGGGACCGCCGCCGGTGCCGCCGGGATAGACGTTCTGATAGCCCCTGTTGTAATCGGCGTAGAGCGAGGAGTTCTTGACGGTCAGTCCGTTGCCGAAATCGTGCTCGACCACCGCCATGCCGGTCTGCACATCGACCTTGGCGTAGTTGTAGATCGGGCTGCCGAAGAACGTTCTGAAATCCCCATTGGGAGCGAACGGCTCCGTCGGGTTGAAGCGCGTCGCACCGGGACTTGGAAGCCCTTGCGAGGGATTACCACGGTCGGCGAGGCGGAAGTCGTGATAGAATTCGTAGCTCAGCTTGACCTTGGTGTCGTCGGTCGGCGCCAAGGTCACCGTCGGATTGATGCCGTAACGTTCGAAATGGCCGAAGTCCCGGAACGTATCGCTGCCTTCGTAGAAGGCGTTCAAGCGCACCGCGACATTCTCGTTGACGGCCTGCCCTGCATCCAGCGTGACACGGCGGTCGCCCCAAGAGCCGGTCGTGGCACTGGCTTCATAGACTCTCGTACCGTCGGCTTCCTTGAGCGTCCGATTGACGAGCCCGCCACCGGCGCCTCTTCCGAAGATCAGCGCGCTCGGTCCTTTCAGTACCTCGATGCTTTGCGTGTTGTAGAGATCGCGGAAATACTGGACGTCATCGCGAAATCCGTTGACGAAGAAATTGGCGCTGGAATCGACGCCGCGAATGACCAGCTCATCGCGATTGCCCTCGCCCTGATGGATCGCGACGCCCGGAACGTAGCGCGTCACCTCGGTCAGGGTCTGGAAGTTCTGATCCCGGATGAACTCCCTCGTCACGACGTTGACCGATTGCGGAATGTTGAGGATCGGCGTGTTGGTCTTGGTCGCAGCGGACGTGCTGTTGGCGTAGACGCCGACCGTCCCCGTGCGCGCATCCTGTGATACCGCAAACGCTTTCGGCACCGCAGGCGCCGGCTCGGGGTTCCGCGCGGCCCGCGTGACGCGGCGCGCGCCACCCCGGTCGGCCCGGCGCGCGGGCGACGTGTTGGCGCGACGTTGCTGCGTCGGCGCGGTGATCTGGACCGGCGGAAGTTGAGAGTCCACCTTCGGCCTCGCGTCGCCCCCGGCCGACTGCGCCATTGCCGATGAGAGACCACAGCCCAGCGAAGCAATCACGGCGACACTCGCCGCAGCCAAAAATGTTCTGCTCAAACGAAGCTCGCCGGCCGTTACCGTGTTCTCGGCCTGCCCAAGCGAAATCGTTTCTTGTTTTGTCGTGTTCATTCCAGCGCCCCAATACGCGATCAGTCAGTTCAGCGATGCAAGACTCGCAGCAGCGTTGGATTCGAAAATCGATCAACGCCAATACAAGCCTTGCCGCTACGAACTCCACCCACGCAAGTACATTTCCCCACGCGGTTTTTGAATCGTTCAAGTCTAAAATGAATCTAAGCTGAGCGCGTTCTGCTCACACGTTGCCGCGCGATCACACGCAACGCGTCATCATAGATTCGATCCGCGACCTAACAGCGCACCAGGTGGTGATGGATCACTGTGAACCTCGCTGCACTCGTCACGCGCTAACCAGCATTGATCGATCCGCTTCCCGACAAAGGCGTCGAAGCGCCAGTAGCACGGGGTCTGTGCACCGGTGTCGGTGCTGACCGGCGCCATGCCGCGCGATCAACAGCGAACGCTTCGCGGCAAACTTCAGACTTCGGCCCAGTGGCGTATCAGGTTGTGATAGATGCCGGTGAGCTTGACCGTCTCCGGATCGTCGCGTCCGAGCCGCTCCGCAAGACTTTGGATCGCGGTGTCGAGATCGAAGATCATGCTGCGCGCATGCGCATCTCGGATCATGCTCTGCAGCCAGAAGAATGACGCCACGCGCGCGCCGCGCGTCACCGGCGTGACCAGATGCAGGCTAGATGCCGGATAGAGCACGAGGTTACCGGCCGGCAGCTTGACCTCGTGGGTGCCGTAGGTGTCTTCGATCACGAGTTCGCCGCCGTCATATTCTTCAGGCTCGGCGAGAAACAGCGTCACCGACAGATCGGTGCGGATGCGCAGGCCGGTGAGCGGATCGCCGCGCACGGCATTGTCGACATGGATGCCGAAATGATGCCCGTCGCTCGCGATATAGCGGTTGAACAGCGGCGGGAAGATGTGCAGCGGGATCGCCGCCGACAGAAAGCGTGGATTCTTGGTCAGCGCACTGATGATGCGCTGACCGAGCTTGCGGGCGATCTCGCTGTCCGGCGGCAATTGCTCGTTGCGCTTGACCATTGCCGACTGCGCGCCGGCGGTAGAGCGGCCGTCCTCCCACGAACAGCCGTCCATGACGCGGCGGAAATCCGCCACATCGGCCTTGCTCAACACGCCTTCGATGCAGGTCAGCATCGTGGGACAGCCGGCATCGGGCTTAGTACCGCGCCGACAGCACGAGATAGGCGGCGCGGCCGGGCGCCTCCAGCACGAAGGGCGTCGCACTCTGATACAGTGCGTCGTAGTAACGCTTGTCGAAGATGTTGTTCACGAACAGCTTCACCGTCCAGTTCTTGTTGACCTTCGCCTCGGCGAAGGCGTCAAACCGCCAGTAGCTCGGGATCGAGGTGCCCTGGTTGGCCGCAAGCAAGGTGCCGCCATAGATCTTCGAGCGGTAGACCGCCTGCCCGCCGATCTCCCACATGTCGGTGAGCTGATATTTCGTGAGCATGCTGAAGGACTGATGCGCGACATTGGCGAGCGGCAGTCCGACATTGCTGGCGTAAAGCCGAGGCTGCGGCGACGGCGCAAGTGACTTCGTCACTTCCGACTGCATCAGCACGAGGCCACCGAACACGCTCCATTTGTCGGTGATCTTGCCGCCGACGCCGAGGTCGATGCCGCGGACGCGATAAGCCGCGCCCGCGGTAATACAGGAGACGGAGCCGGTCGTCGGCGGAGTGGTGACGGGATAGGGACAAGTCGCGGTCTGCGTCGCCACCGATGTGATGTTCTGCGCCTCGCGCGCGTTTTCCTTCTCCGTCTGGAATAGCGCCGCCGTCAGCAGCAGATGGCGGTCAAACAGCTCCCACTTGGTGCCGAGCTCGATCGCCGTGTTCTTTTCCGGCCCGAAAATCTGGTTCGAGTTGCCGTTGAGAACGGGAGACAGGCCGCCATAGGCGGTGCTGGTGCCGTCGAATTCGGCGCCCACCGGATTCGACGAGGTCGCATAGGCGACATAGACGCTGCCGTTCGGTGCCGGCTTCAGCGTCAGACCGAGGTTGAAGTTCGGCAACCCAAAGTCGGCGGCCTGTGCGCCGAACACGCTTCTGCCGTTGACGGTCCCGAAGCCGCTGGTCTTGATGTTGTAGTCGTCGAAGCGGACGCCACCGTTGAGAATGAGCAGGTCATGGTAGTTGGCGCTATCCATGACATACCCGCTCGTCGTGTCGATCGCGATCTTCGTCGGCAAGCCGGACAGCGACGGCGTCGACGTGAATGGCGCCTCCATGAATTGCGGATAGAACACATTGGTTCCAGGGACGGAGCCGCTGCCGGCCGAACCGCCGGGCAACGCTTCGGAGCTCAAGCCGGTATACTTGTCGATGCTCGAGATTTCCCGCGAGATTTCCACGCCGCCCAGCGCGGTGTGCCTGAAACCAAGACCATCGTCGAACTTGTAGGTCAACTCGCTCTGGTTTGCGACGACGTCGGTTTGCTGGAAGCGGCTCTGCGGGTTGGCGCTCAATGTCCACCGCAACGGATTCGTGCTGGCCGTAGTGATAGGTGATTCCGGCAGCGTGCCGATATAGTTCTGGGTCGACCGCGACAGCCTGAGCTTGTCGCTGAAGGTGAGATCGGGCGTGATCTTGACCTCGGCATTGATGGTCGCGAAGTCCTGGCCGGTCCTGAAGAAGTCGCGGTTGAGCAGACCGTAAAAATTACCTCGATTGACGCCAACGTCGGGGAACGGTGCGCCGGCCGTGCTGCCATAGATGTTTCCTGTCGCGGGAGACCCCGGCCGATAATACGGCACGCCGAAATCGGGAATCCCGGTCAGTTCGGTGTGAACGTAGTTGGCCGTCACCTTCACCGGGTCGATCGGCGTCCACGTCGTGGCGACGAAGGCACCGTTGCGGTTGTCGGTGACGGCGTCGCGGCCGGCGACATTGGCATCCTGGAACAGGCCGCCCGCACGCACCGCGAGCGTCGGACTGATGACCTGGTTGACGTCGAGCACCACACGCTTGGTATGGTCGGTCCCGAACGTCGTATCCATGTTGTAGAAATTGCCCGCAGTCGTCGCCTGCTTGGTGACGATGTTGATCGCGCCACCTGCGGTGCCGCGGCCGGCGAAAGACGAGGCAGGGCCGCGCAGTATCTCGACCTGCTCGGTGAAGAAATTCTCGCGGACGCTGACGCCGGGATCGCGCACACCGTCGATGAAGATGTCGTTGCGCACGTCGAAGCCGCGAATGAAGAAGCGGTCGCCGAAGGCGTTGCCGCCCTCCCCGGTTCCGAGCGTGACGCCGGCCGTGCTCAGCACCGCCTGCTTCAGGTTGGTGGCGTTCTTGTCCTCCAGCACTTCCTTGCTCAGGACGGTCACCGACCTCGGCGTGTTCAGGATCGGCTCAGGGAATTTGCCCGACGCCTGCAGGTGATCGACCTTGTAGGGCGCCGCCGCATCCGCATAGGGGTCCCGGTCCGCCGACAAGGCGCCCGCGTTGGGATACGGCACCGGCGCGACCTGCGCGGTCTGCCGCTGCGCCGCGCGACGAATCGCATTGCGCACGCGAATCTGCTCGGCCGACGGCTTTGCCGCCGCAGGACGCGGCCGGGCCACCGGCGCGTCGACCGTCACCGGCGGCAGCTTGGACTCCTGCGCCTCGGCGCCCGAGAACGATGCCACCGCGATCAGCCCCGCGACCGCGGTCACCTTTCCGGAATTACTCTCGAATGACTCACCAACCATCTCGACCGTCGCAACCGAACGCAACGACCGCGGTGCTTTCGCCCGCCCCATTTCACATGCCCCGAAATTCTTGTTGTCCCACCCGCACGCTCGGCTCACACCGTCGTGCGACAAACTGTGGTATCGAGCAGGAAATTTCAGGTCAATTTGAAGGGTTCGAAGAAAGCTTTGAATCGATCCAGATCAAAACGATTCTAGGTGTCGGGACTGAAATCCGCTCAAAAGCTTTGTAAGCGTTCTAAAAATCGATCTCGTCCCTGGCATCGAATGCGACGCTCAATCAGGCCGCGCAGTATTTTCGAATCAATCGGTGCTCGGCGGCTTCATCAACGAGAACAATTCATCGACGGTCTGCTGGGCGACGAGCCGCACGCGATCGGTATTGTCCATACCTGCGATGTTGATTCCCTTCACGACCGCTTTGATCTCGTCACGGAACTCGGTGAGGAAGCGCAGAGGATCCGGCTTGTCGTTGGCCACCCGCGCGATCAGCCCCGTCACCAGGATCTGGCAGGCGATCAGCTTTCCGTTCAACTCGTCCATCGCGCGGCTCCGCACACTCAATCTGCCGTCGTGGTATGGACGAGCCGCGCGCTAGTCACAACCGCAAGGCCGTGCGACGGGGTTTAGAAAAGTTCGCAAGAGAAACCTGCGCCGAGTTCGATTCGAAGGATGCGCCGCGGCCGGTATCATGATCGCCGATTGCAGCCGCCTGCCGAGACCAATCCGCGCAGCCCTACTTCGCCGCGATATGGCCGGGAGGATCGGACAATCCCTTGATGCGGTCCTTGACGTCGCGCAATGTCTGCAGGGTGGTCCGGATCGCGTCTGTTGGCACTTCCTGCAAGACATCAGTCGCAATCGTATCGCGCAGGCTGTCGAGATCGTCGACGAGCTGACGGCCGCGCGTCGTCAGAAACAGGCGATTGGCGCGCCGGTCCTTCGGATCGTGGCGCCGCTCCAGGAGACCGTGCTCGACCAGACGGTCGAGCAGCCGGACCAGCGAGATCGGCTGCAACTCGAGGACATCGGCGAGATCGACCTGCGAAAGGCCTTCCTGCTCGCGCAGGCGAAACAGCACGATCCACTGCGCGCGCGTCGTGCCTCTGGTTTTCGCTCGATGATCGATATAGTTGCGCAACAGCCTGGAGCTTTCGACAAGTTGTGCCACCAGCTGGCGTTTGAGATCGAACGACATCGGCCTTGAAGTCCCGAAGCTTGCCAATTGTTTAGAATTCTCAAGTCATAGTGTGTTTACACATTAATTGCATGCACATTATAGCTATGTATGGTGGGAACATCTTAAAAGAGCTGTTACTCGTGTTCCCTGAGCAAATGGGCGATGATGAGGATGTCGCGGGCGATCCGTTGGATTTTGGTGCTCGCAGCGATTGGCGCTGCGGGCTATTTCGGCTGGCAGCATTTCTACGGTCCCGAGGCCGTCGCGAAGGCTGAGAACGCGAAAAAGGCGGCAGCCCGCAAGCCTGCTGTTCCCGTCACCATTGCCGCGGTCGAGAAAGCGGATTTCCCGGTCTTTCTGACCGGGCTCGGCACGGTTCAAGGCTTCAATACCGTGCAGGTCCGTACGCGCGTCGATGGACAGATCGACAAGATCGCGTTCCAGGAAGGGCAACTCGTCAAGGAAGGCGACCTGCTCGCCGAGATCGACCCGCGGCCGTTCCAGGCGACGCTGGATCAGGCCAAGGCGAAGAAGCAGCAGGATGAAGCCAATCTCGCCAACGCCAATCTCGACCTGCAGCGCTACACCAAGCTCGGTGAATTCGCGACGCGTCAGCAGACCGACACGCAGCGTTCCACCGTTGCGCAGCTGACTGCGCAGATCGCCGCCGACGATGCGGCAATTTCCAATGCCCAGACCCAGCTCGATTACACCCAGATCAAGTCGCCGATCACCGGTATCGTCGGACTGCGTCAGGTCGATCTCGGCAACATCGTCAACGCGGCGACCCAGACCGGCATCGTGACGGTCGCGCAAATCGAGCCGATTGCAGTGATTTTCACTGCGCCGGAAGACCAGCTACCTTATATAAGTGAAGGACAGAAGGTCAGCCCGCTGAAAGTGATCGCGATCACAACGGACGGCAAGAAGCCTTTGGCGGACGGTACCCTGGCCGTGATCAACAATCAGGTTGATACGACCAGCGGAACTATTCGGCTGAAGGCGGTGTTCGACAACAAGAACCATGTGCTATGGCCGGGCCAGTCGGTTTCGACGCGGCTCCTGGTCAAGACGTTGAGGGATGCTACGGTGGTCCCGGACGACGCGATCCAGCACTCGACGAACGGCCTTTATGCTTATGCCGTCGGTCAGGACAACAAGGCCGAACTGCGCAAGGTCAAGGTCAGCCAGTCGATTGATGGGCGATCGGTGGTCGACGAAGGATTGAAGCCGGGTGAGCGCGTGATCACGGGTGGCCAGTTCAAGGTTCAACCCGGAACCGTCGTGACGACGGCGGTCGCGAGCTCCGACCAGGCGCCCAGCAAGGTGCAGCAGGAATGAGCGGCGACGGAATCTCGGCACCCTTTATTCGCTACCCGATCGGTACCTCGCTGTTGATGGCGGGGATTTTGTTCGTCGGCCTCGTCGCTTATCCGATGCTTCCGGTCGCGCCGCTGCCGCAGGTCGACTTCCCGACCATCCAGATCACCGCCACGCTGCCGGGCGCCAGCCCCGAGACCATGGCCACATCGGTGGCGCAGCCGCTGGAGCGCCAGTTCGCCCAGATCCCCGGCATCGCCCAGATGACCTCGACGAGCTACCTGGGTACGGCGGCCGTCACCATCCAGTTCGACCTGAACCGCAACATCGACGGCGCCGCCAACGATGTGCAGGGCGCCATCAACGCCGCCAGCGGCCAGCTGCCGAAGACCCTCCCCTCGCCGCCGACCTATCGCAAGGTCAATCCGGCGGACTCGCCCATCCTGCTGCTGTCGGCCACCTCTGACACGCTGCCGCTGACGACCGTCAGCGACGCCGTG
>Ga0207693_10003455_pt1 | contig 13480 bp, 13 predicted proteins | sample LARL81metaG_FD_184347 | JGI IMG/M metagenome (GOLD analysis project Ga0207693, IMG submission 184347) | Corn, switchgrass and miscanthus rhizosphere microbial communities from Kellogg Biological Station, Michigan, USA - LAR L8-1 metaG... | ecosystem: Host-associated > Plants > Roots >...
CCACGACCACTTGTTCGTCTACACGGCGACGGATGAGTACACGTTCAGCGGCGGCACGTTCCGAATCAACTTCGAGGCCAGCTGCACCCTGACAAGCATCGACTTCGACACCGGTGACACCGTTGGCGCGTGTTCCGGGAATTGGCAGGTGAACGGCGGAACCGGCGACTACCGGAGGCTCAAGGGCACCGGGACGTTCACCGAGACCCAGAACCTGAACTCTCAGAGCGTGGGCACCGGCTCGATTACCTTGCTCGGGACCATGCACACCGACTGATCTTCAGCCGGCCTTGGGGATGGCTGCACGGCGGGCGGAGGGCGCAGGGCGCTCCGCTCGCAGGTGCAAGCCCGTGAGCCGTTCAGCCGTCGGGCCGGGATTCCGAGCCGTCGAAGATCCGCATCGGCAGGCCGGCCAGCGGCTCGCCGCCATCCGCAGTCACGAGCCAGGTGTCCTGCATGTAGAGGCAGGCATGGCCGTCGGCCGAGATTGCGTGCGGGTGCATCGAGAAGACCATTTTCTCGGCGAGCTCCGTGTCGACCCCCTCGCCGATCTTTGGGAACTCGATCATCGTCATCCCGATCGAGTGGCCCGTGACGTGGCCGAGCTCGTAGCCGCGCTGGCTGAAGCCCTTCGAGACCGCGCGGTGGACGTCGTGTGCGCTCGCGCCGGCGCGGAGCGCCGAGCGCGCGGCCTCGTAGTACTCCTCGTAGGCCTCCAGCATTCGCCTCGCCTCCGGGCCGGGCGCGCCGCCGCCGGCCGCGATTGCTCGCGAGACCTCGACCCAGTGGCCGCCGGGCCCGGCGATCTCGAGCGACGGCAGGACGAGGTCGCCCTGGCGAACGCGCCGCTCGTTGCTCGCGATCCGGAACTCGGGCTCGGCCTCGCCGTTCTCGCCGACGAGGACCATGTCCATCGTCTGGCGACCGCAGCCCTCGTCGACGAAATAGTCCTCGCACGGGCCGAGTAGCTCGGCTTCCGACCGGCCGATCGCGAACGCGTCGAGAAAGACCCAGAAGCCCTCGGTGTTGATCCGGACGCTGTCGCGGACCGAAGCCAGCTCCTCGTCGCTCTTGACCGCCCTGGCGAGGTCGAACTCGACGTCGTAGGGGACGAGCTCGAGCTCGCCCTCGGCGAGCGCGCGGTAGTCGCGGACAGTCATCACGTAGTCGAGCCCGTAGACGCCGACGCGCGTCCAACCCAGGTCGCGGCTGCGCTCGCGGACCCACGCGCCCGGCGCGTCGACGAAGACCTGCTCGTCGATCCAGGTCGTCCCGTGCTCGCCGACGTAGCGCGCCTCGACCGGGAAGACGATCGAGGGCTCGCCCTCGAGCGGCAGCAGCACGTACGCGTAGCGATGGACGATCAGGAAGCCGGACAGGTACCTGACGGCCCCCTCGAAGCCGCTGTACTCGCTGCCGGAGACGATCACGGCGTCGAGGCCGTCGCGCGCGAGCGCCTCGCGCACATTCGTGTAGCGGCGCTCGATCTCGGCCGGGCTCACAGTGTCCATGACGCCTCCAGCCCCTTGATCAGAGCCGTCACCGCCTCGTTCAGCGGTGTCGGCACGCCTTGCTCGCGCCCGAAACGGACTATGCCGCCGTTCAGGTAGTCGATTTCCGTCGGCCTCCGGGCTTCCACGTCCTGGAGCATGCTCGCCTTGTGGTCGTAGGCGACGTCTGGCCGCGCGGCGTGGTCGATCAGCTCCTCGGGATCGGCGTCGAGCTCGATGCCCTGCGCCGCCGCGACCGCCTTGCCCTCGTCGACGAGCTGCGAGACGAGGCGGCGCAGGCCAGGGTCCTCGCAGACGCGCCCGTGGGTCAGACCCGTCAGAGCCCCGATCGGGTTTGTCGCCGCGTTGAAGATCAGCTTGCGCCATTGCGGCCCGCGTGCGTCCGCGACCGCCTCGGTCGGAAGGCCTGCCCGCGTACAGGCCTCGGCGAGCCGCCCGACCTCCGCCATCGGGGCCGGGCTCGGCTCGAACGGCCCAATCGTCGTGTCGCCCTTGACGTCCCACTGGACGTGGCCAGGCTCGACGACGCGGCCCGCGGGAAAGGTCGTTCCGCGGATTACGCGCTCAACGCGCTGCGCGATCGCCTCCTCGTTGCCCACCCCGTTCTGCACCGAGCAGACGGCGCCCGTGGCGAAAGCGGGCGCGGTCGCCTCGATCGCCGCGGCAGTGTGCATGCACTTGGTTGCGACGATCCCGAAGTCGCTCGGGGGCAGATCGTCAGCGTTCGTCGTCGCCCGAAGCTCGCCGACGACCTCGCCGGCCCCGGACAGACGAAGGCCGTGCTCGTTGATCGCCGCCACGTGCTCGCCGTCGAGATCGAACGCCCACACCTCGACGTCTTCGAGTTGCGCGAGGTTCGCCGCGAACAGCGACCCGACCGCGCCGCAGCCAACCACAGTGACTCTCACAGGTACGACGCCTCCCGGGCCTTGACCAACCGATAGACAGCCGTCAGCAGTGGCGCCTCGACTCGGCGGTGCGCGGCCTCGCGCACGAGCGCGCCCGTGATGAAATCGACCTCGGTCGGCCGCCGCGCCTCGACGTCCTCGAGCATCGACGGGTAATGGCGGCTTCCCCGTTGCGTCGCCAGCACGTTCATCTCCCAGGGATCCTCGCGTAAAGCGATTCCCGCGGCGGCGGCGATCTGCTTTCCCTCGTCCATCAGGCCCCGAACGAGGTGGCCGAGGTCCGTCGGCTGCTCGAGCTCGGCGAAGTGGTGGTCGTGGGGGAGGCCGGTCAGTGCGGCGACGCTGTTCACCGTCGCGTTGAAGATCAGCTTCGACCAGCGGGCGGGCTCGAGGTCGGGCATCGCTTCGGCCTTCAGCCCCGACTCGACGATCAGGGAGACCGCGGCCTCGGCCAGCGCGAAGGGCGCGTCCTCGTAGGGCGCAATCCAGGTCGGCGTGTCGAGCACGTACTCGACGTGGTCGTCTGCGAGCTTCGTCCCACTCATGAAGGTGACTGCCGAAAGCTGGGGCCAAGGGCCGTGGGCGCGGATGACCTGCTCGGCGCCGAGCCCGTTCTGGACGGTCATGACGGTGCCGTCGCCGAGACGCCCTTCCAGCTGCGCGGCTGCTGCCTCGACGTCGTTCGCCTTGGTAGCGACGATCACGAGCCCGGCATCCGTCAATCCGGCAGGATCGACGGTCGCGCGTGGCACACCGACAAAGTTGGCCCGGCCGGAGACGCGGATCCCGTTCTGGGCCACCGCGGCGGCGTGCTCAGCGCGCCGGCAGAGCAGCGTCACGTCGGCGACGCGCGAGAGGTGGGCGGCGACGAGGCTGCCGATGACGCCGCCTCCGATGACCCAGACGCCGTCGCTCAAGGCGTTCGGCCGTTGAGGATCGTCGCCAGCTTCGCAGGATCGATGTTTCCGCCGGAGACGACGCAGACGACGTTGCCGGAGCCCCCTTTCTCGGCCAGTGCGGCGGCGAGCGCCAAGGCACCCGCGCCTTCGGCCACGACCCTGTTCCGCTCCACGAGCTGACGGATCGCGGCAGCCGTTTCGTCGAGCGAAACGGCCGTGGCGCCGTCGAGCACGCCGCGCGCCAGTTTCCACATCTTCGGCAGGAGCGCGGGCGACCCGGAGCCGTCCACGAACGAAGCCTGGTAGTCGACCGTCTGAGCCTCGCCCGCGGCGAAGGATTCGCGCAGCGGGGCCCCGGTCTCGGGCTCGACCGCGTGCACGCCGGTGTCGGGACTCATCGACTTGACCGCACTGGCGATCCCGACGCTGAGACCGCCGCCGCCGAAGGGGACGAGCACCGCGTTGGCGCTCGGCAGGTCCTCGAGGATCTCGAGCCCGATCGTCCCGTTCCCCGCCATCACCTGCTCGTCCTGGACGGGATGGATGAACACGCCGCCCGCGTCCGGAAAGCTCGACTCCTCGATCGTCTGCCACCAGCGTTCGTATGGCACCTCGATCACCTCGCCGCCGAGGCGCTCGATCGCCGCCAGCTTCGTCTCTGCTGCCCCCACGGGAACGACGACGGCGCACTGCGTCTCGAGCTCGCGCGCGGCCCAGGCGACGCCCTGGCCCATGTTGCCGGCGCTTGCCGTCACCACGCCCTGTCGTAGTTCGGACGGCTGCAGCTGCAACATCGCATTCAGGGCTCCGCGAAGCTTGAACGAGCCGATCGGCTGCAGGTTCTCGAGCTTCAGGTAGATCGTCGCGGGCGAATCTCCGCGGAACCGAATCAGCGGGGTGCGGATGACTCTGCCGTCGAGCCGCTGCTTCGCGAGCTGGATTTGCTCGAGCGAGATCAAAACGCGACTAAGGAGCCCACGCCGTCGTCGCGGGCTCGTTGGTAGAGGTACTCGGCGGCGGCCAGGTCCTCGACTGCGAGGCCGAGCGAGATGAAGACCGTCAGCTCGTCGTCAGAGCGTCGTCCCTCGTACGAGCCGACAAGCACCTCGCCGAGCTCGGCGCGGATGTGATCGGGGCCGATTCCCTCCTCTTCGATTGCGCGGAGGTATTCACCGGACTCGTTCAGGGTCGACTCCCTGCGATCGACGAACACCGCGGCCGCGGCGATCGTCGCCGAGTCGAGCTCGCGCGCCGTCGGGATCGAGGATCCGACCGCGTTGACGTGGGCTCCGGGCGCGAGCCAGCCGCGCTCGACGACCGGCTCCCGGGAGGAGGTGACCGTGACGACGACGTCGGCGCCGCGGACGGCGGCCTCGGCCGTCTCGACCGCCTCGACCGGAAACGGCGCCTCGGCCTCGGCCGCAAACGCCTGCGCATGGTCGGGGGTACGGCTCCAGACACGTGCCTGCTCGAACGGTCGCACCGTTGCCATCGCCTCCAGATGCGGCCGCGCTTGGACGCCCGAGCCGATGATCGCCAGTACTCGCGAGTCTTCGCGCGCGAGGGCGCGGGTCGCGACGCCGGTAACGGCTGCGGTGCGAATCGACGTGACGGCCGAGGCGTCGATCAGGGCCCGTAGCTCACCGGTCTCGCCGTCGAAGAGCATCACACCGCCCTGGTGCGGATCGAGGCCGCGCGCGGGATTGCCAGGAAAGATGCAGACGGTCTTGAGACCGTAGGCCGCCCGTGGCGACGAGTGATGCGCCGGCATGAGCCCCATCAGGCTCTGCTCATCGGGCGGTCGGACGACGAATCGGAGCGGCTGCCAGCTCTCTCCCTGGGCGAGGTCGGTGAGCGCCTCGGCCATCAGCTCGATGCAGTTCTCCATCGGCAGCAGCCGCTTGACGTCATCGTGCGAGAGGACCAGGAGGTCACTCACGCGAAGAGCTCCGCCAGCTCGTCGCGCTCGTCTTCGGACAGGCGGATCTCCGCGGCGTTGAGCGCCGCGTCGAGCTGCTCGGGCCCGCGCGGCCCGACGATGACCGAGGTCACCTGCGGATGGCTCGAGACCCAGGCGATCGCCAGCTCGGCGGGCTGGACGCCGCGCTCTGCGGCCGCAGCCTGAAAGCGTTCGAGCCCGTCAAAGGTCCTCTCGTTCACGAGGTCGGAGTATGGCCCGCCGCGCAAGGCCATCCGCGAGTCGGCGGGGAAAGCCTCCGATCGCCGGTACTTGCCGGTCAGCCAGCCGCCGGACAGGGGGCTGAACGGGGTGAAGCCCAGCCCCTCGCTCGCGCAGAGCGGCAGCACCTCGCGCTCCGCCTCCCGGCGGAGCAGGCTGTACTCGTTCTGGACCCACCCGACGCGGGCGAGCTCTTGGGCGTCGCTCGCCGCGAGCGCGTCCTCCAGCTGGTGCCCGTCGACGTTGCTGACGCCGATCGCGCCGACCTTCCCGGCTGCGACCACCTCATCGAGCGTGCGGACCGTCTCCTCGATCGGCGTCTCCGGATCGGGCTCGTGCGTCAGGTACATGTCCACCCGCTTCGCCTGCAGCCGGGACAGGCTGCCGTCGAGCTCGCGGAGGATCCGCTCGCGCGAGAGACCGCGGTCGTTGGGATCGCCCGTGACCGACCAGTAGACCTTCGTGCTGAGCAGGACGGGAGATTCGCGCTCGCGCCGCCAGTTTCCGATCCAGCTCTCGCTCCGCCCGCCGCCATAGGAAGCCGCGGTGTCGAAGAAGTTGATCCCCGCCGCTTCGGCTCGGTCCATGATCGCGAAGGCCTCGGTCTCGCCCTCGCCCTGGCCGAACAGCTCCGGAGCAGAGCCGATCCCGCCGAAGTTGCCGCAGCCAAGGCCGACGCTCGAGAGCTCCAAGCCGGTGCCGCCGAGCCGTCGGTAGTCCACCGGCGAGAGCCTACTCATCGAAATCGAAGCGATTTCGTGTGACAATCGCAGCGTGGCCGGCTACGTCGTGCACGAAGACGAACTGGAGAGCCGCCGTGCAGACGGCGACACCGCCTCGCGGGCGACCGCGATCGACGCTTCGGCGGGATCCCGGTTCCTCGAGCTGCACGTGACGAGGTATGAACCGGGCCGCTCGCTCGCGCGGCGGCTCGACAGCGTCCAGGAGATCGTCTATGCCGTGTCGGGCCGCGGGACGATCGTCGTCGACGGCGAAGAACACGAGCTCGAGCCGGGCACGGGTCTCTATGTGGCCGCGGGCGAGTCGTACGAGCTCGAGAACCCAGGACCGGAGGAGCTGCTGACCGTCTCGGCCGTCGCGCCGCAGACGAACGGAGCAACCCCCGTTACCGGCTCGCGGCTGGTCCGGCTAGCCGACCAGCCGGTGCTGCCGGCGAGCGGCGATCGGGAGTTCCGCTACCTCGTCACCGACGAGGTCGGCTGCCGCGACATGACCCAGTTCTACGGCGTCATCGCCCCAGGTCGGGCGCCCGATCACAGCCACGTCTACGACGAGGTGATCTACGTCCTCGAGGGTGAGGGGATCCTGCACGGGGACGGAACGGACAAGCCGGTGTCGGCAGGCACCTGCATCCACCTACCGCCGTTGTTCGTCCATTCGCTCGAGAACAGCGGCAACGCGCCGATGCGGATCGTGGCCGTCTTCCATCCTGCCGGCGATCCGGCCTCGCGTGCATATGAGGCAAACGAATGACGGCGTTCGTCGTCTTATTCAAGTACCGGAAATCTCTGAGGAGGGCAACATGAAGAAACTGGTAGTCGCCGCGAGCCTCGCGGCATTAATGGCCGTGCTCGCGACGGCCGCCTGGGGGTCAACCCGGGGGTCGAACAAGGTTGCGGCACCCGCGAATGCGGGGAGCCAGCTCGTGAAGTGCGGCAAGACGCGCTCGATCGGGCTGATGGCGCCGTTTACCGGCCCGGCGGCGTCGATCGGGATCAACCAGGTTCATTGGGCGAACTTCTACAAGAACTCCTACAACAGGACGCACAAGACGAAGATCAAGTTCGTGAACGAAGACACGATGCTCGGTTCGGCAAACGGGACAGCTGAGGCGGTCAAGGGCGCACAGGCGCTCGGCTCGAACTCCGCCGTCCTCGGCGCTGTTGGTCCGGCCGGCTCGAACGAGGTCAAGGCAACGACCGGGGCTCTCAAGGGAGCGGGTCTCGGCTTCGTCTCCGGCTCGGCGACGAACACGCAGATCACGCTCGACGGCACGCGGACGGGCTACTTCTTCCGAACCGTGCCGCCGGACTCGTCACAGAGCAAGAGCGTCAGTGCGTACATCACGGGCAAGCTGAAGCTGAAGAACGTCTACATCGTCGACGACCAGGAGGCCTACAGCACCGGCCTCGCCGACGAGGTGCAGGCCCAGCTCAAGGCCAAGGGCGTCACGGTCGGACGCGACGGCGTCAGCCAGCAGCAGTCCGATTTCACGGCGATCATCAACAAGATCCCGCGGAGCGCCCAGCTCGTCTACCTTCCGTGGCAGCTGCCGCCGAAGGGCCAGGCGTTCGGTCAGCAGATGAAGGGCCTTGGTCGGGGCAGCACGAAGCTGATGGGCTCCGACGGCCTCTTCGATCCGCTGTTCTCGAAGCTCGGGAGCAACGTGTACGACTCGTTCTTCCCCGTCAATCCGTCGGACAAGCGGGTTGCGGCCTTCAAGAAGATCCACAAGGGCACCGAGCTCTTCGGGGCTCCGAGCTACGTGGCGACGCAGGTCGTCGCAGGCGCGATCGACAGGGCCTGCAAGAACGGCACCGCGTCACGGGCCGAGGTTCGTGCGCAGCTCAAGAAGACGAACATCCCGGCAAGCACGTCGCTGCTCGGCCTTCCCGTCCAATTCAACAAGAACGGCGACATGGTCAAGAAGCCGTTCGGGATCTACCACTCGGTGAAGGGAGTCTTTGTCCGAGTCGCATAGTCGAGCTCTGATCTGAGCTGAACGCGTGCGGCCCACCAACCGGTGGGCCGCACTGCGTTTTGTGCGATCTTTTTCCACCCGTGAACTGGAGCCTCTTCTTCGGCGAGTTGGTCAGCGGCCTGACCCTTGGGAGCATCTATGCGCTGATCGCGCTCGGCTACACGATGGTGTACGGGATCCTGAAGCTCCTGAATTTCGCGCACGGCGACGTCTACATGGTCGGGGCGTTCGTCGGCTTCTTCGTCCTGCAATGGCTTGGCGGTGCGCTGTCGCCTGCGGTGACCGGCTGGTTGGTGGTCGCGATCATGTTCGTGGTCGGGATGCTCGCCTGTGGCCTGCTTGGTGTGGGGATCGAACGCTTCGCTTACAGGCCGCTGAGAAACGCGCCGCGGATCGCGCCGTTGATCAGTGCGCTCGGCGTCTCGATCTTCCTGCAGAACAGCGCGCTTCTGCTTTGGGGACCGCAGTTCCGAAGCTACGACACGTTCGACCTGGTCGGAGTCAAGAGCTACCACATCGGCAACAACTTCTTCATCTCCAACCTCCAGATCCTTACGATCGCCGTGTCGATCGGGCTGACGATCGTGCTGGCGCTGGTCGTCTCCCGCACGCGCACGGGCAAGGCGATGCGCGCGACGTCATTCGACCGCGACGCGGCCGAGATGATGGGCATCAGCATCGACCGCGTGATCTCGTTCACGTTCTTCCTCGGCTCGGCACTCGCCGCCGCGGGCGGGATCATGTTCGGCCTCGTCTTCGGCCAGATCTTCTCGCTGATGGGCTTCACCGCCGGCCTGAAGGGCTTCACCGCCGCCGTCGTCGGGGGAATCGGGAGCATTCCCGGCGCCGTCCTCGGAGGTTTTTTGATCGGTCTGACCGAAGCCTTCGCCACGGGCTATCTCCCCGGCGGGTCGGTCTACGCGAACCTCTACGTCTTCGCGCTCCTGATCGGCATGTTCCTCATCCGACCCTCGGGCCTGCTCGGCTCGCCCGTGATCCAAAAGGTATGAGCTCCTTAGGCGGCGGACCACCTCTCGACGAAGGCGACCTGCCTGTCGCCATTCCGGAGCCTGTCGATCCGGCCGATGTCGCTCGGTCCGGGGTCGGGACCGACGAGTGGGTCGCGCGGGTCGACGAGCGCCGGGCCGCCCAGACAGGCATCAGCGGCCTCATCGCCAGGACCTGGGAGCGCACCCCGGCCTTCGGGCGGCTCGTGATTCTGCTCGGGCCGTTCGCGATCTTCCCGTTCATCACGAACGAGGGCAACCTCTATCGCTACGGGTTGATCACGATCATCTACGCCCTTCTGGCGATGGGCCTGAACGTCGTCGTCGGCTTTGCCGGGCTGCTCGATCTCGGCTATGTCGCCTTCTTCGGCTTCGGCGCTTACCTCTACGGGATCATGGCCAGCGGTCATTCAGGCCACCACCTACAGGCCGAGATCGCGATTCCGATCGTCGTCGTCTCGACCGCACTGCTTGGGCTCCTGCTTGGGCTCACGTCCTGGCGGCTGCTCGGTGACTACCTCGCGATCGTGACGCTCTTTTTCCTGCAGGCGTTCGTGATCTTCGTCAACAACGCCAATGGGGGTCTGAACGACTTCTCCTACCCCTTCGTCGGCAAGGTCGACCTGACGGGTGGCGCGAACGGGCTCGACCAGATCGATCCGTTCAACTTCTTCGGCTTTCACATCACGACGACGAGGGGCTACTACTTCTACACGCTCATCGCACTGGCATTGCTGATGGTCATGCTCTACTTCGTCAACGGATCGCGGACGGGACGGGCCTGGCGCGCGCTCCGGGAGGACCCCCTGGCAGCGGAGGTGATGAGCACGCCGGTCAACCGGCTGAAGTTGCTCGCATTCATGTTCGGTGCCGGCGTCGCAGGGTTCAGCGGGACGATCTTCGGAGCCGTCCAGTCCGGAGCGTTCCCCGGCGACTACGACGTCGGCCTGTTGATCACGATCTACGCGATCGTCATCCTCGGCGGCCTCGGCAGCATCGGCGGCGTCGTCGTCGGTGCGCTAGTCGTCAACGGGGCTCCGGAGCTGCTGCGCTCGTCGTCGAATGCCCGCTTTCTCTTCTACGGAGTCCTGCTCGTCGCGCTCTTTGCCGCGTTGAAGCCCTGGTACAAGGCGGTGATCGTCCTGGTCGGGACGATCGCGTTCGGGTTCGCCGTTCACGGGATCGCGAGCGCCGTCTGGTCGCGCGGGACCGCCGGCCACATTTCAGGCGCCGGGAACTTCGGGAAAGCCCTCGAGCACTGGGTGCTGCTCCCGACCAACCCGTCGTCGATCGCCGGCTGGTCGTATTTCGCGCTGATCTGTGCGGCCCTGGTGCTCACGCTCGTCAGCGGCTGGTGGCGCGTTGCCGTCTTGATTCCGACCTTTTATCTGGCCGCGTTCGTGTGGGAAAACAAGCTCGTCGAGCAGGTGGCCGGCGCGACGCGGTTGATCCTGCTGGGAGCGCTGCTCGTCGTGATCATGAATGTGCGGCCCTCGGGGATCTTCGGCACCTCGCGCGTGGAGATCGTCTGACATGCCCTTGCTCGAGCTCCGCGATGTCTCGAAGGCCTTCGGCGGCCTGCAGGTCACCGACCACCTCACCTTCCACGTCGACGAGGGCGAGATCGTCAGCCTGATCGGGCCCAACGGCGCCGGCAAGACGACCGTCTTCAACCTGATCACCGGCATCTTCCACGTCGACTCGGGCGAGATCGTCTTCGAGGGCAAGAAAGTCTCGGGCCTCGCGCCGCACAAGATCACCGACAGGGGGATCGCCCGGACGTTCCAGACCCTGCGCCTGTTCCTGAACATGACCGTGCTCGAGAACGTGATGGCGGCCGAGTACGGGCACACGAAGGCCACCGTCCTCGAGGCGATGCTGCAGCTTCCTCGCTCGCGGCGGGAGGAGAAGCGGATCCGGCAGCTGGCCGAAGAGAAGCTCGCGTTCTTCGGCCAGAGGCTCGCCGGCTACCGGCACGACCAGCAGGCGTACAGCCTGTCGTACGCGAACCGGCGGCGGCTCGAGATCGCGCGGGCGATGGCGACGAACGCGCGGCTGCTCTTGCTCGACGAGCCGGCGGCGGGGATGAACCCGCACGAAACGCACGAGATCACCGAGCTGATCGGCAAGCTGCGCGACGAGGCGGGCTACTCGATCCTCGTGATCGAGCACGACATGCACGTCGTCGAGGGGATCTCGGACCGCGTCATCGCGCTCGACCATGGGCTCAAGATCGCCGAAGGCTCGTTCGACGATGTCGCCACGCACCCGCTCGTGGTCGAGGCATACCTGGGCGTGCGGGCGGAGGCCGAAGAAGCCGTCTGATGCTGCTCCGGCTCGACAACGTCGACACCTTCTACGGTCCGATCCACATCCTCCAGGGCGTGTCGGTCGAGGTGAACGAGGGCGAGCTCGTCTGTCTGCTCGGCGGGAACGCATCAGGCAAGTCGACGACGCTGAAGACGATCATCGGGATCGTCCGCCCCCGCGCCGGGGGCGTCTACTTCAACGGCGAGGAAGTGAGCAGCCGGCCGCCGAGCTACCGGATCGGCAAGGGGATGGCGATCGTGCCCGAGAACCGCCGCCTGTTCGCGCCGATGACCGTCAAGGAGAACCTGGAAATGGGCGCCTACCTGCACGGCGGAGGCGCGAAGGAGGACTTCGAGCGCGTCTACTCGCTCTTCCCGCTCCTCTACGAGCGGCGCAAGCAGCTCGCCGGGACGCTTTCGGGCGGCGAGCAGCAGATGGCCGCGATGGGCCGTGCTTTGATGTCGCGGCCGAAGCTGCTGCTGATGGACGAGCCGTCGATGGGACTCGCGCCGATCCTCGTGGAGCGGAACTTCGAGATCATCAAGGAGGTGCACCAGTCGGGAGTCGCGATCCTCGTCGTCGAGCAGAACGCGAACGTCTCGCTGTCGATCGCTGACCGGGGCTACGTCCTGCAGACCGGCAGGATCGTGCTCTCCGGTCAGGCCTCCTCGCTGATCAAGGACGAAGACCTCAGGAAGGCCTACCTTGGCCGTTAGCGTCGACGCCCTGCCGGCGCGGATCCGGCACCGCTTTCCGATCTTCGACCGGCTCGTCTACATCAACAGCTGCTCGCAGGGAGCGCTCTCGGACGCGGTGCGCGATGCTTACTCGCGCTACCTGGCCGACTGGGACGAGCACGGCGCTCCGTGGGAGTACTGGGTCGCGCAGCTCGAGGGCGCTCGGCGGAGCGTCGCGGGGCTGATCGATGCCGCAGAGGACGAGGTGGCGGTGACCACATCCGTCTCGGCCGGCGTCAGTGCGCTCGCGAGCGGGCTCGACTTTGGGAGCGGGCGAGACAAGGTCGTCGTGACGGACTTCGAGTTCCCCACGATCGGCCAGATCTGGCACGCGCAGGAACGGCGGGGCGCGCGTGTCGTCCACGTGCCCGCCGAGCCCGACGCGACGATCCCGCTCGAACTCTTCGATGCGGCCATCGACGAGGAGACGGCACTCGTCTCGGTGACGCACGTCTGCTTCCGGAACGGGAGCAGGAACGACGTCGCGGGTGTGATCGAGCTCGCGCACGAACGCGGTGCGCTCGTTCTGGTCGACGCCTACCAGACGGTCGGCTCGCTGCCCGTGGACGTCGGGGCGCTCGACTGCGACTTCCTTGCGGCCGGCATGCTCAAGTACCTGCTGGGGTCGGCCGGATTGGGGTTTTTCTACTGCCGCCGCGACCTCGTCGAGCGGATCGAGCCGACCGCGACCGGGTGGTTCGCGGACCGGAACATCTTCGAGATGGACATCCACGACTACTCGCCAGCGCCGACCGCGCGCCGGTTCGAGGCAGGAACGCCGCCAATCCCGGCGATCTACGCCGGGATCGCGGGGATCGAGCTGATGCGCGAGATCGGAATCGAGGAGACCGAGGCGCACGTCCGCGAGCTCAACGGACTGTTGCTCGCCGGCCTCGACGAGCTCGGGGCGCGGGTGGTCACGCCGCGTGCCCCCGAACAACGCGGCGCCCTCGTGTGCGTTGCCTCGACTGACGTCGACCGGCTCGTGGCCGCGCTGGCCGACGGCGGCGTGGTCACGTCCTCTCGCGACGACAACCTCCGGATCTCGGCTCACTGTTACAACACGGCCGAGGATGTGAGCACCGTGCTCGACCTGCTTGCGCAGAACCGTTCGTTGCTTCGCCTCGGGTGAGGGCGACCTCTGTCCGGCAGGGGATGGTCGTCGGACACGCTTTCGGCACACTTTTGCGACGCTTTCGCTGCGTTT
>Ga0207693_10003457_pt1 | contig 13479 bp, 12 predicted proteins | sample LARL81metaG_FD_184347 | JGI IMG/M metagenome (GOLD analysis project Ga0207693, IMG submission 184347) | Corn, switchgrass and miscanthus rhizosphere microbial communities from Kellogg Biological Station, Michigan, USA - LAR L8-1 metaG... | ecosystem: Host-associated > Plants > Roots >...
GTCGGCAACCGACAGGTTGCCATCCTAGCGCAGTGGAAAGGAACGGTCATGCTGATCCCCACCGTCGTCGAGCAGGCCGAGCGCGGCGAGCGCGCCTTCGACATCTACTCGCGGTTGCTCCGCGAGCGGGTGGTCTTCCTCGGACAGGAGCTGACCGCCGACGTCGCGAACGTCGTGGTCGCGCAGCTGCTGTTCCTCGAGGCCGAGAACCCCCAGCGCGACATCTCGATGTACATCAACTCGCCCGGCGGCGACATGACCGCGCTGTTCGCGATCTACGACACGATGGAAGCGGTTCGTCCCGACGTCGCGACGTGGTGCATCGGGCAGGCGGCGAGCGGTGCTGCCGTCTTGCTCGCCGCCGGCGCGCCCGGCAAGCGTCACGCACTGCATCACGCGCGGGTGCTGCTGCACCAACCATGGGGCGGGATGCAGGGCCAGTCCGAAGACATCCGCATCCACGCTCAGGAGATCCTGCGGTCACGCCGGCTGATGGAGGAGATCCTCGCCAAGCACACCGGGCAGTCGCTCGAAAAGATCCACGACGACCTCGACCGGGACTTCATCCTCGATCCGGAGGAGGCGAAGGCGTACGGGGTCGTCGATCACTCCGGAGACAGAGGAACGCCGGCGTCGCAGCTGACCGCGACGCCGGCGTCCCTGGAGTAGCTGTGCGGGTGTCGGTCTAGCCGTAACCCCCGGAGCCGTAGCCCGAGTTGCCACCGCCACCACCGCCGCCGCCCTTCACGGCGTCGCCCGCCGTGTTGACGACGTACCAGAGCCCACCGAAGGCGTTGATCCCCTGGCCGCTGGCGGTCCCGGAGCTCGTGTCGCCGGCGTAGGTGTACAGGGGGTGGCCGTTGTAGGTCACCTGGGTCGAGCCGTCGTCACGCGTCGTCGTGCCGAGCATCGACGACGTCGCACCCATGGTGCCGGTCGCGTTCCCGCTGGTGGTCACCGGCGGCCAGCTCTGGGCGCACGCGCCGGTGCAGGCGCTGGTCGTGCCTGTGTCGGCTTCGAACAGATAGAGGGTCGTCCCGTCGCCGTTGGTGAGGACGGTCCCGACGCCGGGCACCTTGGCGGTCTGGATGGTGGCTGCGCCGCTGGCCATCGGTGGCGCCGAGGTCGCGCCCCCTCCGTACGGGTTGCCACCCGCCGATGAACTGCTGTTGTTCGCGCAGGCAGCCAGCCCAAGGGCCAGTGCCGCGATCATCAAGATGGTCCGCATCCGAAACACGTTCCACTCCTTCCCGCTCTTCGTGCCCGCTAGTCGGACGTTCTACGGGCGGCCCGCCGGAGCGGTTCGAAGGCACGAGCTTAGACTCGTCGCGATGGTCGCGTGTCCGAACTGCGGCACCGAGAACCCCGCCGCCGCTCGCTTCTGTATGGCTTGCGGCGCATCGCTTGGCGCCACCTCGACCCAAGAGCGGCGAACCGTGTCGATCCTGTTCGCAGACCTGGTCGGATTCACCGAGCGATCGGATGCGGCTGATCCCGAAGACGTCCGGCGCACCCTCGTGCCGTTCCACGAGCGGGCGCAGGAGGCGATCGTCCGGTTCGGCGGCACGCTCGACAAGTTCATCGGCGACGCGGCGATGGGCGTGTTCGGCGCGCCCGTCGAGCACGAGGACGACCCCGAGCGGGCGGTTCGCGCCGCGTTCGATCTGCTGTCGATGTCCGAGGGCGCGCACCCGATCCGCGTCGCGGTGAACACCGGCGAGGCGGTCGTCGCGATGGGCACCGGCCCGCAGGTGGGCGAGGCGGTCGCCGGCGACGTGGTGAACACGGCGAGCCGGATGCAATCCGCGGCGCCGCCCGGTGGTGTGGTGGTCGGCGACGTGACGTGGCTCGCGATCCGTGATCGGTTCGAGACCGAGGAGCTCGAGCCGTTCACCGCCAAGGGCAAGTCCGACCCGATCCGGGTGTGGCGCGTGCTCGGCGAGCGCGCGGTCGCGCCGGAACGGCCGTCGGCGCCGTTGGTCGGCCGACGGCGTGAGCTGGAGCTGCTGCGCGAGACGGTGGCCCGCGCGCGAGAGGAGCGGTGCGCGCAGCTGGTGACGGTGGTGGCCGAGCCGGGGATCGGGAAGAGCCGGCTGCTCACGGAACTCCGGACACAGCTCGAGGACGACGTCACGTGGCTCGAAGGCGCGTGCGCGCCGTACGGCGACGCGAACGCGCTCGCCGCGATGCAGATGGTGATCCGCGACCTCGTTGGCCTGGGCGCGGGCGAGGACGGCGCGAAGGTGGACGACGCGTTGTCCGAGTTGATCGAGCGCGCGGAACCCGCCGAGTCCGAGCGCGTGTGGTTGCGGAGCCGGCTGTCCGTGCTGGCCGAAGCGGCGCGCGACGACGACGGCGATCGCACGACGCCGCTGATCGAGGTGGCCGGCGCGGCGGCACGCGTGCTGTCGGCCGCGGCGATCGACCGGCCGGTCGTGGTGTTCATCGAGGATCTGCATTGGTCCGAGCAGGTGCTCCGCGAGGTGCTGTCGACGATCGTCGATGACGCCGACGCGGCGATCGTCGTGCTCTGCACGGCGCGCCCCGAGCTCTTCGATGCCGACCCCGGGTGGGGCGGTGGCCGGGGGAACAGCACGACGCTGCGGCTCCTGCCGCTGAGCGACACCGAGACGACGACCCTCGTCGAATCGCTGCTGACCTCGGCGATGCCGACCGAGGCGGAGCGCGCGTCGATCTTGCGGAACATCGGCGGCAACCCGCTGTTCGCCGTCGAGTTCGTGCGGATGTTGGTCGACCGCCGCATCAGTCAGGCCGAGGTCCCGATGTCGGTGCAGGCGGTGATCGGCGCACGGCTTGACTCGGTGACGCCGGAGCTCCGCGCGATGCTGCAGGACGCCGCTGTCGTCGGTGCGCGGTTCTGGCCCGACGCGCTCGCGGCGATCGGCGAGACGTCGGCCCCCGACATCCGAAGCTCGCTGGCCGAGCTCTCGCGCCGCGGGTTGATCGAGCGGTCCTCCGACTCGTGGTTCCCGGAGCAGGCGGAGTACGGGTTCGGGCACGCACTGATCCGGGAAGTGGCGTACGCGCGGCTGCCGCGCATGGCGCGTGCGGTCAAGCACGCCGCGGCGGGGACGTGGCTCGAGCAGGAGGTCGCCGAGCGTCCCGACGCGTTCGCCGACGCGCTCGCGCACCATTTCGAACAGGCGGTGCTGCTGGCGGAGGCGTCCGGCGAGCGGGACGAAGCCGACGCGTGGCGGACACGGGCGGTCGCGAGCCTGTTCCGCGCCGGCGATGTCGCGCTGCAGATCGACCCGGCCGGCGCGTTCGCGCGGCTGGAACGCGCGCTGGCGATCAGCGAGCCGGAAGGCGCCGACTACGCGCGATGCCTCGCGTACTCGGCGCTCGCGGGCCGGCGGGCGGGCACGCTCAGCCCGGAGAAGGTGCTCAGCCGTCACGAGCAGGCGCTCGACCTGTATCACCAGCTCGGTGACCGGGTCTCGGAGGCGCGGTCGCACACCTCGGTCGCCGGGCAGCTGATGGCGCTCGCGCGGCACGACGAGGTGACCGAGCATCTGCGCGTCGCAGCCGAGCTCCTCGTCGACGAGCCGGACGCCGGACCCGAGCTCGCACTGGTCTATGCGTGGATGGCCGAAGAGAAGATGTTCGCCGGCTTGCCCGGACCGGCCGCCGAACTGGCGGGCAAGGCGCTCGAAGGCGACGAGGCGAACGAGTCGACGGCGATCATGGCGCTGCATATCCGCGGCGACTCGCGGATCGCGCTCGGCGACCCCGACGGCATCGCCGACCTCCAGGCGGCGCTGGCTCGCTCACAGGCGCTCGGGTCGGTCTCCGACGTCGTCACGTCGCTCAACTATCTGGCCGACCGCGAGTGGCAGGTCACCGGGCCGGCCGCGGCGATCGAGCTGCTCGACGAGGCGGGCGCGCTCTCGGACCGGCGCGGCGCGTTCAGCCAGGGGTCGTGGACCAAGGTCGCGGCGCTCGAGATGCTCTACGAGCTCGGCAGGTGGGACGAGGCGATCACTCGGGCCCAGCCACTGGCCATGGACGCTCGGCTGGATGAGTCGCTCTTGGTCGCGATCGATGTGTGGACCGGCTACATCCAACTGCGCCGCGGCAAGTTCAGCGACGACCTGGACGATCTGCTCATGCGGGCGCGGATCGCGGCGGAGCTCCAGGTGCTCGCGCCGACGCTGGCGCTCGCCGCCGAGTGCTCGGCCGGCGACCCGGCGACGGCCATCGCGTTCCTGGAGGAATGGGACGCGAGCACCGTCGGGCACGCCGCGATGTACCGCTCCGAGGCCGTGCCCAGTGTCGTCCGCACCGCGGTCGACGCGGGAGCCCTCGACCTCGCCGCCGGCGTCGTCGAGCGCTGCGAGCGCGTGACGATGCGCGACCACGTCTTCGTCGACACCGCCGCTGCGCTCGTCCGCGAAGCCACCGGCGAGCCGGACCCGTCCGTGTGGACCGACCTCGAAGGGCGGTGGCGGATCTACGGCAATCGGTACGAGCAGGCACTCGCCGCCCGCGCGGCCGGCCGCCTCACCGGCGACGAGGCCGCGATGGCCCGAGCCGCGGACCTGCTCAACGGCCTCGGCGTCCCCACCTAGCGTCCCCGGCGAGCCCGGCTGGCATACTTCCCGGCCGATGGATCCCGAAGAGGAAGCGCAGCTCGAGGTCGCCGCGGCCCCGACCGGGGTGTTCGCGGGCACCGAGGGCAAGGACTTCCGGGTGCTCGCTGCGGGCACGGCCCAGAACATCATCGGGCTCGGCGTGTTCGTTATCGGCACGTTCGCGGCAAACATCCTGATCGCCCGCTCGTTCGGCGGCGGCGACACCGGCGCGGCGGCGCTCGGCATCGTCACATTGGGTACCCAGTTCGCGTTCATCGCCGCGGCGGGCACGCGGATGGGGATGGACATGGCCTCGGTGCGGTACGTGGCGATCGAGCTGGGGGCCGGCAGACGGGGCGCCGTCCGTGTGGTCGTGGCGCGCGCGGTCCTGATCGCGCTCGCGGTCTCGGCGGCGTTCGGCGCGCTGACGGTCGCGCTCGCCACGCCGATCGGCAACCTGCTCGCCCCGGGCGGGAGCGATCCGTCGCAGACGATCGGGTCGATCCGCGCGGCGGGGGTCGCGATCCCGTTCATCGCGCTTACCTACGTGTGGCTCGGCGGTGGCCGTGGCCTGAAGGTGATGCGCCACACGCTCTACGTGCAGTGGGTCGCGCAGCCGCTGCTGTGGATCGTACTGATGGTCGCCTTCTGGCAGGTCGACAAGACCGAGCCGATGTCGGTCTGGGCGTACTCGGCGTCCTGGATCCTCGCGGCGGCCGGCGGCTGGTTCTTCTGGACCCGTCTGGGCAGGAAGTTCACGAAGGAACCCGCCTCGGACGGGCTGACCGGGGCGCTGATCAAGTACGGCGGCCCGCGCGCGCCGGCCGCGCTGCTGTCCCAGGGCCTGTTCTGGATCGACTACTTCGTCGCGTCGGCGATCGGGGCGCCGGCGGTAACGTCGAACGACCTGGGCGTCTACGCGGCGTGCGTCCGGGTCGCGCTCGCGATGGTGCTGTTCCTCACTGCGGTGTCGTACGTGTTCTCGCCGTTCGTCGCGGACCTGCACGCGCGGGGCGAGACGGAGAAGCTCGACAGCCTGTTCAAGTCGATCACGCGCTGGACCGTCGCGGGCACGGTTCCACTCCTCTTATTGATGTTGATCGCGCCGGCCGCGATCCTGCGGCTGTTCGGGGGCTCGGACTTCACGTCCGGCACGACCGCGCTCCGGATCCTCGTGATCGGGCAGGCGATCAACGTGAGCGTCGGCGCGGCCGGGTTCGTTCTGATCATGGCCGGCCGAACCGGCTGGGACCTCACCGTGTACGGGGTGTCGGCGCTGCTCGACATCGTGCTGTCGCTGATCCTGGTGCCAAAGTTCGGGATCAACGGAGCAGCTGCATCGCAGGCCATCACGATCGGTCTGTCCAACTGGTTGCGCCTCGCGTTGGTGAAGAAGTACGTCCGGATCTTCCCGTGGGACAAGCCCTACGCGCGGCTGGCGCTGCCCGCGGCGGCGTGCGCGATCGCGATGTTCGCCGCCCAGGCCGTGCTCCCCGGCAAGAAGTGGCTGCTCGAGCTGATCGGGATCGGGCTAGCAGGCGCGATCGTGTACCTGCCGGTGCTCCTGCGGTTCGGGCTCACGGAAGGCGAACGCGTCGCGCTGCGCAACGGTGTCGCGAAGGTCCGTGGACGTCCGACCGCTGCGTGAGGCAGATCGGGAGGCCGCTCGCGCGTGGCTCCGCGAACAATGGGCGGAGTCGATGGCGGCGAACGGCGAGCTCTTCTATCCGGCCGAGCACAACGGCTTCATCGCCGGCGACTGGGAGGGCCTGATCACGTATCGCCTCGGCGACGGCCGGTGCGAGGTCACGCTCGTGATGGCCCTTCGCGAGGGCGAGGGGATCGGATCGGCGCTGCTCGATGCGACGGCCGCGAGGGCGCGAGCCGACGACTGCACCGACCTGTGGCTCATCTCGACGAATGACAACCTGCACGCGCTCGAGTGGTACCGGCGCAAGGGGTTCACGGTGACGGCGGTCCGTGAGGGCGCGGTCGATCGCTCGCGCGAAACGCTGAAGTCGTCGATCCCAACGCACAACCCAGACAACGGGTTGCCGATCAGCGACGAGATCGAACTGTCGCTCGAGCTGTAGACCGCTAGCGCCGCGTCGGCGTCGAGAGATCGGTGACGTCCGGAACGACGACGAGGTGGCGTTCCTTCGCTTGGGTCGCGGCCTGCCGGTCTGCGAGCAGGCGGTCGACCAACGTTTGGAGCTCGGCGAGCCGCCAGTTGAGCAGCTCCCGACGAGCTGCGTCCCCGGCGTCACGCTCGGCGAGATCCGCCCAGCGTGCGTCGAGCTCCGCGGCCATCCGGCGCTCGAGCCGGCGTCCGCGGGCATATGCAACCGCGACTGCCATGGCGAGCGCTCCGACGGCCGACACCGCGCAGAGGATCACGATCGTGGCGGACACCGGCGGCGCCGCCACGACGTGACCGAACAGCACCAACGCACGCCCATCCGTGCGCGCGCTTTCCCACACCATCTCGGCCGAGATGGCGCACCAGATCGAGGCACACACGATGGGGAAGTAGAGCATGTGCCGTGGATGGTGGCTCTGAGCAGGGCATTGGGTCAACGGGCGGGTTCCCTACCGCATCTGCGGCAGGAGCTGTCGCAGCGACGCGACGGCTTCATCGACCTCGTTCACGCGGACGATCGGGTCGCGATCGAGGTCGTCTCGGCCGAGCTCCCAGGTACCGATCCCGATCACGGGCTTGCTCATCTTGAGTGCGAGCGCGATCTCGGAGAGCGTCCCGAACTCGCCGCCGACCGCGACCACCGCGTCGGCGCTCCGCGCGACGATCGCGTTGCGGGCCTCACCGAACCCGGTGGCGATCGCGACGGTCAAGTGACGTGAGGCGTCGTCGCGGTCATCGCCCGGCAAGATCCCGATCGAGATGCCGCCTGCGCCCTCGGCGCCGCGGGCCGCGGCGTTCATCACGCCGCCGAGCCCGCCGCACACGAGGACGCATCCGGCTTCGGCGAGGGCGCGACCCAGCGCGTCCGCCGTGGTGAGCTCCCACTCGGTCGCGTTGGTCGCGCCGATCACGGCGATGTACGGCGAGGCCATCGCCGCCGAGTATGTCAGTCCCAGATAGACCGGCGACTCAGTGGTGATGCACCGCGACCAACTGCATGAACTCGTTGCCGCCCGCGACGTCCTTCTCCATCACGATCCCGAGGTGGGGCGCGTAGAGCTTGAGCGAGACCACGTTCGGCTCGAGGCGCGTCCACTCATAGGAACGCACGACGTCGGTGACGGTTCCGAACGGCACGGTGACCGTCCCGTGATCCGCCACGATCCAGGCCTGGTCCTCGGCGTGCTTCGGCAGGAACTCCTGTCGATAGGCGTCGGTCGGCTTCGGGTTCGCCGGCATGATGACTCCGGCCTCGCCGCCGTTGCGGCCGGCGAGCCATGAGCCCTCGCGGCTCTTCACGTGCCCGTGCTTGTCGTAGGTCGCCGTCTTCTCGCCGAAGTACCACGTGGTGCCGTGGTTGTCGTCGGCGTAGTAGTCGTGCGTCGCCTCGTTGAGGCGGCCGTTCGAGAACAGCACGTCGCTGATCACGATGGTCCTGACGCCTTCGATCCGCTTGGTCTTGTGCGTGACCCGAAGGTGTTCGATCAGGTGTTGCCGGCCCTCCGAGCCGCGGTAGACGAACACGGTTCCCGGCTTCAACGGGAAGTACGGGTTCGCGACCGGGCTGGTGAACTGCGCGGGATCGACCCCCGCGCTCGCGGGCGGCGCCGCGGGGATGGCGAACACGCCGGCGGCGACCATGGCCGCGACGGTGATGACGAGCGCTCGGATGCGCATGGTGCTCCTCCCTTCTCTACGGCTGCCTCCTACCCTCGCCACCGCGCGCTGAAGCCGCGCTGAATCCGAACGCCACACGTTCAGCACCCGTTCAGCCGAGCGATGCAGGATGATGCGGAGGAACGCACATGCGGGTGCTTGTGGTCGAAGACGAAGCCGCGCTCGCCGAGGGCGTGCGTCGTGGGTTGGAAGCGGAGGGGTTCGCGACCGACGTCGCCGCGAACGGCGTCGACGGCCTGTGGATGGCGACGGAGCACGCCTACGACGCGATCGTGCTCGACATCCTGTTACCCGGTATGAACGGCTACAAGGTGTGCGCCCAGCTCCGCGCCGCCGGTGTGTGGACGCCGATCCTCATGCTCACCGCGAAGGACGGCGAGTTCGACGAAGCCGAGGCGCTCGATACCGGCGCTGACGACTACGTGACGAAACCGTTCTCCCATGTCGCGCTCGTTGCTCGGCTCAGAGCGCTGATCCGGCGCGGCGGTCAGGAACGGCCGGCCGTGCTCGCGGCGGGAGACCTGCGGCTGGATCCCGCGGAGCGCCGCGCGTGGCGGGGTGACGTCGAGCTCTCACTCACCGCGCGAGAGCTCTCCTTGCTGGAGTACCTGCTCAGACGCGAGGGCGCGGTCTGCTCCAAGACCGACATCGTCGAGCACGTCTGGGACGGGAGCTTCGACGGCGACCTGAACATCGTGGAGGTCTATATCGGGCATCTGCGCGCCAAGATCGACCGGCCGTTCGGCCGCTCCTCCATCCAGACGGTTCGTGGCGCCGGCTATCGGGTGATCGCGGATGCGTGACCGCCTCGGGCGGCTCCGGATCCGGGTGACGGCGATGACCGTGGTGATCGTCGGCGTGGCCCTCCTCGTCTCGGCGACGGCGATCGTGGCGTGGGTCGGCCGTTCGATGACGAACTCGGTCCGGGAAGCCGCCCAGGCACGGACCGCGCAGGTCGCCGAACGCATCGCTGCCGGGAACCACGCGCCGCTTCCGGCCGATCCGCAAGAGGAGACCGTCCGGGTGCTCGGTCCGGGCGACTCGCTCGGTCCGGTCACGATCGAGGGCGACTACGTGACGGAGTCCACCGATGTCACCCTGCCCTCGGGCGAACACCGCACGATCGTCGTCGCGCGCGGGATCGACGACGTGCAGGACGCGCAACGCGCCGTCGCGCACGCGCTGTGGTTCGCGATCCCGGTGTTGCTGCTGCTCGTCGGCGTCCTCACGTGGCTGATCACCGGCCGGACGCTGCGGCCGGTGCGCGAGGCGGCGGAGCGACAGCAGCGATTCGTCGCCGATGCCGCCCACGAGCTCCGTTCACCGGTGGCGTCGATCCGCCAGCACGCAGAGGTCGCGACCGAGCACCCGGAGACGACCGACCTCCACGAGCTCGCTACGACGGTCGGCATCGAGGGCGTTCGTCTCCAATCGCTGGTCGATGACCTCCTGCTGCTTGCCCGCCTGGACGAGGGCCAAGAGATCGCGGCGCGCGACGAGGTCGATCTCGACGACCTCGTTCTCGCGGAGGCCGAGCGCTTGCGGGCGACCACCCCCGACGCCATCAGCACGCGTGACGTCCATGCCGGTCGCATCCTTGGCGACGCGCGATCGCTCGAGCGACTCGTCCGGAACCTCGGCGACAACGCGGCGCGCCACGCCGGAACCGTGGCATTCGCCCTGGCCGCGACCGACGGCCACATCACGCTGACCGTCGACGACGACGGTCCGGGGATCCCCGCCTCGGACCGTGAGCGTGTCTTCGAACGCTTCGTTCGACTCGACGAAGGTCGCGATCGCGCCGTGGGTGGGACCGGCCTCGGCCTTGCTATCGCGCGCGAAGTCGCCCGCGCGCTCGGCGGCGATGTCACGCTCGGCGACAGCCCGCTCGGCGGTCTACGCGCCGAGGTTCGGCTGCCGGCCGCTCAGAGCAAGGGATAGCGGAGCGCCAACCCTGCCATGCCATCGAGACCGCCTGCTCGATAGGTCGCGCAGCCTCCGCGCGCTGGGGTACCCATCGCAGCAACACTCATTTGCGCCGCGAGGTGCCTTCGGCCACACTCTGCCCGAGATGTCTGAGGTGGGGGGAGCCGGCAAGGACAACGACGTTGTCGGCTCGGTTGACCTCACCGGCGTCACGAAGCGCTTCGGCACGGTGACCGCCGTCGACGCGATCGACCTGCATGTGTTCCCCGGTGAGTTCCTCTCGCTCCTCGGCCCGTCCGGCTGCGGAAAGACGACGACCCTCCGGATGCTGGCAGGGTTCGAAGATCCCGACGAGGGACAGATCAAGATCTCGGGCACGAGCGTCGGGGGCGTTCCCGCCCACAGGCGCAACGTGAATACGGTCTTCCAGAACTACGCCTTGTTCCCGCACATGACGGCCGCGGAGAACGTCGCGTACGGGCTTCGCCAGAAGAAGGTCGACAGGGCCGAGATCGGGCGTCGCGTTGGCGAGGCGCTCGAGATGGTGAAGATGAGCAAGCTCGCGGCCCGCAAGCCGCGCGAGATGTCCGGCGGGCAGCAGCAGCGCATCGCGCTCGCCCGCGCGCTCGTGAACCGGCCGAGCCTCCTGTTGTTGGACGAGCCACTGGGTGCGCTCGACCGCAAGCTCCGTGAGGAGATGCAGATCGAGCTGAAGCTCCTCCAGTCGCAGGTGGGGATCACCTTCATCTTCGTCACCCACGACCAGGACGAAGCCCTGTCGATGAGCGACCGGATCGCGGTCATGCTCGATGGGCGCATCGAGCAACTCGCCGACCCCGACACCGTCTACGACAACCCGGCGTCCGCATTCGTGGCCGGGTTCATCGGCAAGCAGAATTTCTTCGAGGGAACGGCGCGCGAGGGCGGTTCCACCGTAGAAGGTGATGGATGGACGATCCGGTCTTCGCTCGAGCCCGTCGGGGCTGTGGACGGACGCGGCGCCCTCGCCGCCGTTCGACCGGAGGCCGTCAAGGTGGCCGACGCCCAGCCGCCGGAGGGAGAGAACGCGATCTCGGGCGAGTTGGCGAGCATCGCGCACCTGGGCGATGTGATCCAGTTCGTGGTGCTCACGCCGGGCCGCAAGGAGGTCATCGCCCGGCTCCCACGTCTCGGCGCGCCGCGGCTGCAGGTCGGCGGTCAGGTGTGGTGCACCTGGGAGGCAAGCAGCACCCATGTGTTCGGGGCCGAACAGGCCGAGATCGTGCTCGCCGATCCGGCGAGCGACGAGGCGGCTGCCGTCGCCGGATGAAACCCTACGTAGCTATGAAGGAGGAGAGGAATGCACGACCCCGATGAAGGGCTGAAGATCTTGGCCTCACCGGAGACGGCCCAACGGATCAGCCGGCGGGCGTTCATGGGCGGATCGCTCGTGGCGGCGCTGTCCGGGGGCGCCCTGCTCGCTGCGTGTAGCAACAACAGCACTACGAGTTCCGTTGCGGGAGGAGCCTCCGCGACCGGATCACCGGCCCTCGAGGACAAGCTGAACTTCCTGCACTGGGCCGCCTACGACGATCCGAAGCTCTTCAAGAAGTTCACCCAGGAGTTCGGCCCGGTGACCTCGATCGACACGTACGCGTCGAACGAAGAGGCGATCACCAAGCTGGTAGCAGCCGCCGGCACCGGCGGGTACGACATCGTCGTCCCGACCGGTCCCTACATCCCCCAGATGGTCGCGAACAACCTCCTGCAGGAGTTGGATCTCTCGAGGATCCCGAACTTCAGCAACCTCGACCCCCACTTCACCAACCAATCGTGGGATCCCAACAACGCGCATTCGGTGTGCAAGGACTGGGGCACCGTCGGATGGATCTACGACAAGAGCCAGATCTCCCGGCCCATCAACACCTGGAGCGACTTCATCGACGTCGCCATGAACGAGGCCAGCGGCAACATGTCGTTGCTTGACGCGCAGAACGAAGTGATGGGCGTGTACTTCTGGGCGAACGGGATCGACTGGACGACCACGGATCCGGCGAACCTCGACGCGTACGAGGCGTGGACCCTCCAGATGGCGCCCCATGTGAAGAAGTTCGAGTCCTACCCCGGCTACCAGTTCGCGAGCGGGAACTACGCGCTGTCCCACGTGTGGAACGGCGACGCCCGGCAGGGGTTCAACTCGTTCAAGGACCCGAGCCAGTACGGCTGGGGCCTCGGCTCGCCCAACACGGAGCTGTGGATGGACAACTGGACGATCGTGCAGGGCGCTCCACACCCGGACGCCGCCTACGCGTTCATCAACTTCATCCTCGATCCGGCGAACTCGCTGCAAGACATGGCGTTCCACGGGTACAACACGGGCATCGCGGGCATCGAGGCCGATGCGAAGTCTGCGGGGTTGCCGTTCCTCGACATGATCTTCTTCTCGGACGCCCAGCTCGCGACGATGCACCCGCAGGTGATCAACTCGGCGTTCGATCGCGAGGTGCAGATCTTCGTGAACATGAAGGCCGCCGCGGGCGGGTAGGAGCGACGTGGCCGCGCGCGACGCGGAACCGGAGCGCGGTGCCCGGAGGATCCGGGCGCCGCGCTTCACGATGGCGCTTCCCGCCTGGATCTGGTTCGTCTTCTTCTTCGCGCTCCCGGTCCTGTGGATCGTCTACTACTCGTTCGGGTACAAGCCGGATCTCTACCACCCGATCGCGACCGACAAGCTCTCGCTCGAGGCCTATCGGCAAGCGATCTCGAGCGCGTTCCTGCACGTCTTCTCGCAGACGTTGCAGATCTCGATCCTCGGCACGACCCTGTGTTTCCTGATCGGGTTCCCGTTCGCGTACTGGCTCGCGACCCGGGTTGCGCCTCGGTGGCGGGGCGTCTTGCTCGGGCTGGTGATCGTGCCGTTCTTCGTGAACTTCCTGGTTCGCACCATCGGGTGGTTCATCCTGCTGTCGCCGAACGGGCCGCTCTCGAGCCTGCTGCAAAAGATCGGGGTCCTCAGTTCGCCGCTCCATCTCTTGGAGACACGTGGCGCGGTGCAGCTCGGCGTCGTCTACAACTACCTGGCGCTGATGATCCTGCCGCTGTTCGTGACGCTCGACCGGCTCGATCCCGCGATGCGCGAGGCGTCCAAGGACCTCGGCGCCGGCC
>Ga0207693_10003458_pt1 | contig 13478 bp, 14 predicted proteins | sample LARL81metaG_FD_184347 | JGI IMG/M metagenome (GOLD analysis project Ga0207693, IMG submission 184347) | Corn, switchgrass and miscanthus rhizosphere microbial communities from Kellogg Biological Station, Michigan, USA - LAR L8-1 metaG... | ecosystem: Host-associated > Plants > Roots >...
GGCGTTCGAACTCAGCGCTTTCACAGCATGTCAGCCAACCAAATGCCCATCATGGTAGACGCCGGGGAGTTTCAGTTCCACATCAACAACTTTGGAATTCCACCTATGCATCCCGGCGAGATGCTGCGAGAGGAGTTCCTCGCTCCGCTCCGGTTGAGGCCGTATGCGGTCGCCAAGGCATGTGGCGTGCCGAGAAACCGAATTGAACGTATCGCGCGCGAAGAGCTCGGTGTCAGCGCCGACACGGCGCTGCGACTCGGAAAATTCTTCGGCACTTCCGCTCAGTTCTGGCTCAATCTCCAGAGCCGACGTGACCTTCTCACGGCGGAACGCCGCATCGCGACGGCGCTCTGGAGCATCAAGCCATTCAAGCACACTGCCGCATAATCGTTAGTTGCGCCTGTGCTCGCGGTCATGGAGCGAACATCAAGGCACATCATAAAACGACCTGCGCGGCGGCTTCTCCGGGATCTGATCATCGATTCCGCGGGCGCGCAGGCGCCCGCGCCAGAAGTCCCAGGAGCGCGCACTGATCCAGCCGGGCTGTGCTCGGAGCATCAACTGTTGCAACTCGCTCGGGGTGCACACGGCCTCGAGCCGGCGGATGCCGTCGTAGGTGCCCATGTTCATCACCTGCGCGATGATGCGATCCTCCGAAGGCGGATGCTCGTCGCGCCACCAGATGTAGCGTGTGCTGAATTCGCGGAGGAGGTCTGTAGGTAAGGGCATCTTTGATCGTTAAAGAGCTGGGAGGAACGCTGACCCGCGCCCCGCTTTGTCCTCGTGCGCGGGGCAAGCCATACACCCGCTGGGCCCCATGTATCGACGTAATGCAACTTGCGACTTCTGGACGTGTAACGGGACTCGTGTATAAAGAGATATCCTTCAGGAGTGTGTCCAAGCCCGGCCGGATTACAGCGCCGGGTTTTGTCTTGGTGCGATCAGAAAACGGTGTGTTACGGCAGCTGCGCCAAGAACGGCGCTTCGGGCCAGACAGGAGCTCAGGGATGCCATTGTCCTCGCCGTCGGTATTATTTGGCGGTTCAACCTGCGGCTGAAAAATCTCCTGTAAATTTCCTGTTGTTTACAGAGAGGGCCGAAACGCCCCTCCCAAGGGTTGTGGGATCGGCAATCGGTATCGTCCTGGCCAAACGAACCCAAGGCAGCGCCAGCTGCGAGCTTACCCTCGCCAAACGAACCCGAGAGGGTGCAGCGCGGGGCACTGAAAGTGCGTAGGGGCGACGCATGCGTCGCCCACATGTGCGCAGCACGGAATGCGGAAAAGAGGGCGAGGCAATGCCTCGCCCCTACGAAGAAATGGTGGCAACCGGTGCATGGACGGAGGTCGACTGGCCATGAGGAAATACAAAAGCAAGATTGCTGCCGCAGTGCACGAGGCGATGCAGGATGCCCGTGACGCAGGGGTCATCGACAAGCGCACGATGCGGCAGTTCGATGCGAGCTGCCTGACCCCCGCGGAGCTACTTTCCGCCCGCGAAATTCAGCGATTGCGCAAGCGCGAGGGCGTAAGCCAGAGCGTCTTTGCTCGCCATCTCAATTTGGCAGTCAAGCTCGTCGGCGAATGGGAGCGTGGCCAGAAGAAGCCGTCCGAGTCGGCGCGAAGAGACATAAGGCCGATGCAAAGCAGGTCGCAATTCGACCCCAACCGGTCATCGCGCTCTTGCTTATCCTCTCGCGCCTGGAACTTATCTCTTCTTCTCTGAGTATTGCGCCAGCAGAGCGTCCATGATTTCGGGGCGATATCGGAAGTTCGTGGTCCTCAGCGTCTCAAAAGCCCGCGCGAGATCGATGATACCGCGTCGTGCGGGGAGATCAAGCACCCCAAGCGTCCCTGTTACCGTGAACCCGCGCCGGTGCGCGACCGCGGCTCCGGCGCGGTCGTCCATAAGTATGAGATCGGCGTTGATGGCGAGTGCAAGCGCAATTGCCGCCCGCTCCCCCTCATCCAAAGCCATTTCCTCAGGATCATTGCTCTTGTAATCGGGATCAGGTCGAATCTCGACCCAATCCGGGAGCTTTGCGATCCACGCTCGCACCGCTGCCGGTGCTTCAAGATGTGTAAGCTCGCGGTATACCGCGGCCGGGATGAAAGTCCTGTCGAATAGCCTCGGGAGCACGTCGATCGCATCGATCAGGACCAAATAATTGAGCGGCCCAGTATCGGCGACGACAAGCCGCATGCGTGTCAAAATCCGAGCCGTTCCAAATCGCGGCGCTCGCGCTCCAGATCATCGAGACTATACGGCTCGAATATGCCATGCGCTTTCAAGAACCCGTCTAGTGCGTAATGCGTGTTGAAGCCTAGCAATCGACGCAGGTCAGAGTCAGTCAGATGACCGCGCTTGTATTCTTCCACCGCGAGCGCTTCGAGCGCACGGCGGGAGAGGTCGCCCCCGGCGGCGGCGAGGCGCTGGGCTAGATCATCGGGAATTTCGACCGTCAGATTCATGTATTTACTTTAGGGAGAGCTAGGCCCTGGAACAAGGCACCTGAGAGGGCAAAAGAATTTCTTACAGGCGGATGCCTAGCTCAAGCGATGAGTAGCGGGACCTGCTCGGATCATTGCAGCTTCAAAGGGAGTACCCTCCGCTGGCAGTGACGAGCTGGGAATAACGCTGACGGCCCCGCTTTGTCATCGTGCGCGGGCCCAAGCCACACACCCGCTGCGTTCCATGTATCGACGCAATGCAACTTGCGACTTCTGGACCGTGAAACGGGATTCATGTACAAAGAGATATCCTTATAGGAGTGTGCCAAGCCCGGCCGGATTACCGCGCCGGGCTTTGTTCCTGGTGCGATCAGCAGACGGTGTGGCGGAAGTCCTTGGGATGCCGAATACAACCTTTGCGTGGTGCAACTTGTGACTTCTGGACCTTGCAACGGGACTCATGTATAAAAAGATATTCTTCAGGAGTGTGCTCGAGCCCGGCCCGGGAAACCGCGCCGGGTTTTTCATTGCGCGGGCGCGGTTGAAAAGCCGCTACGCGCTGCACCCATGTCATCTGCTGGGACGAGGAGGAAGAGAGCGAGAGCGACGTCAGGCTGCGGGTGGAGCGCATGATTGCGCAAGGCAAGGCGCACCCTTACGAGCGCTTCTTTTACGTTTAGTGGCGGCGCTGAACACGCTGGTTGTCGCGCCTGTTATGGGCCTGTTCGGGGGGCGGCGTGATTCGCTTTTTGTCAACCCGTTCAAGAAGGTGACGAAGGCTCCCTGTAAATTTCACCTTTTGCAGGGAGCCTGTTCCTCTCCTGTTGTTTACAATGAGCGCTGAATCCTACGCCCACTGGTTGTGGGATCGGCAATGGGTGGCGTCTTGGCCAAACGAACCCAAGGGCAGCGCAAGCTGCGAGGTCAACCGAACCCGAGAGGGTGCAGCGCGGGCAGTTAGAGCATTTTCCGATTTGGTTGAATCGCTTTTTACACCGTCATGCCCGGCCTTGGGCCGGGCATCCACGTCTTTGGCGCGGTCAAGACGTGGATGGCCGGGCCAAGCCCGGCCATGACGACCGGGAGAGGTCAACGTAATCGAAAAATGCTCTACCGTTCGTAGAGGCGAGGCAATGCCTCGCCCCTACGCAGGATACCTACTTCGCCAGCTCCGGCGAGAACACGCGAGCGAGGCGCTCCATGCTGGCTGCCGGAACGCCAAGCTCGCGAAAATCATGGCGCCAGTCGCGCATGCGCTCGACGATGTGCTCGGCCATGGCCTGCGCCGAGTCCGTGGAAAGGCCGAATTCGCCGCAGCGGCTCGAGCAGTTCTCGATGCTTGGAATCCCGCCGAGGACGCCGACGGCAATGGCTTGCACGCGCTCCAGGATGCCCACTTGCGGCACCACGTCGAATGCAGGCGCGAGCCGCCAGCCACCCTCGGCGTAGAGCAGCGCGTGGTTCTTGAGGTGATCGTCGCGGTTGCCGCACAGCACGTTGAACAGCATACGGCGAAAGAGCTCTTCCCGGTCGCGCGCGTGCGCGGCGCCGTGCCGGCGCAGCACGCCGGCGATCTGCATGTACGAGCCCTGCATCGAGGTCTCCTCCAGATCGAGCAGAGAGAGCGCGCTGACGAAATGCGCGCTGGGGCCAAAGCCCGGCGCGCCCACGCGATCGAAGCGCCGCACCAGTACGGCGCGCCGGCCGCCGCCGACCTCGATCAGCTCGGTCTGCGCGGCCTCGATGCCGCAGGCTGCCGCGAGCCGCATGGTTGCGTGCTCGGCGGCGCATTCGTCGATCTCGTCGTCGTGGCGCTGAAATTTCCCGATCCAGAGCTGCTCCTTGTGCTCGATCACCGCCTTCGGCCGCACGCCGCCGAGGCTCTGGCCGGCCCGGTAGAGGGCAAGGAGCTTCGGATTCGTATCCGCGCCCCGCCCGATCGCGTCGAATGCATCCGCGATCTCGCGGCGCCTGCCGATGGGCAGGAAGGCGGGCGCGGGCGCCTCCTCGCTTCGAGAGAATGCGAGGCACCCCACCCGCTCGTCGCCGGTCGCGAGCAACAGCTCGGTCGGAGAGAGCGGACGGCTCGCCGCGTGCGGGTGCGCGAGCCGCAGAAGCCGCTGCCCCCAGCGGTCGGGCGTCGTGTCGGCAAGCGCGCCGAGCAGTCCGCCCCGCTTCGTGGCGAAGAAGGTTTGCGTGGACAGGGGCAGGTTGACTGGATCGAGCGCAAAGGCGCGCCCGTGCGCATTGCGCAGCCAGGATCCGGCGTAGCGGAATTCGCCGATATTGTTCTCGCTCCGCTCGCGCCGGAAGCGGTAGCGCCCGACTGGGGCCGTGGTGCCGTCCACAAACCGCGCATGCACAAAGACCTCAGAGTCGGTCGAGGGCATCGCGCGCTTTTCTCACCCGTCGCGGCAGGCGCGAGGTCTCCAGCACATTGCCGAGCACGTCGGTCTCGGGCCGCGCCAGATCGCGCAACCGATCGAGGAGCCCGATCAGCCACAGGGCGCATACAAATGTGGCGAGTGCGACCCCGGGATCGCCGCGCTCGAGCTTGCGCAGAGTCGGCAGGGTCACCCCGAGCCGGGAGGCAAGCTCCTGCGCCGACCAGCGCCGCCGCACCCGCGCCACCCGGATCGCCTCCCCCAGCTCCGGGAGTGCGGCCGACACAGGGCCGGGGAGCTGGTGGAAGCTCTTGTTGGTACGCGGCATGGGAATTTTAATAGCATTTGCCTACGATTTATGAAACTGAAATTTCAGAAATGTCAAGGCCGGCGTCATTCCGGAGCGTGGCAAGTCGGCCGTGCCGACTTGCCACGAGCCCGGAAACCATAACCCCAAGCCATGCAGTTGACGCCACGTTCTGCAGCGCCTGTGGTTATGGATTCCGGGCTCCGCTCGCCATGCTCGCGGCCCCGGAATAACGGAGAGCAAATGTGATAATTTGCAATTAGATTTGATCGACCGCAGCAATCCTGCGTGGGTCGATTTGTATCCAGCGCTCGCAACTTAGGCAGGTAACACCATCAATCCGGGCGCAAGGAACCACTCGAGCGTCATTCCGGGGCTCGCTAGCTCGCGGCCCCGGAATGACGGAGGAAATTTTTGCGTCGGCCAACGGTTTGTGGCTCAGCAATGCTACGCGCCGTTGAGGAACTTCGTCGGATCGACCGGAGATGCTCCCTTGCGGATCTCGAAGTGGAGCTGGGGAGCATTCACGTTGCCCGACTGACCCGAGTGCGCGATGACCTGCCCACGTTTGACCTGGTCGCCGCGCTTGACCAGAAGCTCCTTGGCGTGAGCGTAAGCGGTGACGTAACCGTTCGGATGCCGCACCAGGATGAGATTGCCGTAGCCCTTGAGCTCGTTGCCGGCATACGCCACCGTGCCGTCCTCGGCCGCTTTGATCGGTGTGTTCTCCGGAACCGCAATATTGATTCCATCATTCTGCTGACCGTTGGTCATCGGTCCGAACGCCGTGATCACGCGCCCATTTGCAGGCCAACGGAACTTGGGGAGCGAGGCGGTCGCCTCGACCGTCTTGCCCGTATCGCCAGCGCCCATGACTGCGCTCGCGGGCGTGAACACACTGGCGCTCGGCGTTGCCTCCGTCGCTTCCGGCACGGGGGCCGCGGGCGAGGTCTGGGCAACGGACTGGTGATTGGGATTGGCGGCGGAAGATTTGACCCCCGGGATGATGATGCGATCCCCGACATTGAGCCGCGTCGTGATCGCAATGTTGTTTGCTTTGACGATCTCGCTGACCGGCTTGCGATAAAGCCGCGAGATCTTGCTCAAGGTGTCCCCGGGCGCCACGACGTGCACGGCTCCGTTGCCGGCGGGAGCGACTGCTGCCGGCGCCGTTTTCGGAGGCAAGGCGGCCACGCGGCCCGCCTGTGGCGGCACGCGGGTTGCCTGGGCGAAACGCGGGATGACCAGCTGTTGGCCGGCATGGATATTTGCCGGTGCAGTCAGGTTGTTTGCTTGCATGATGGCCGAAGCCGGCACGCCGTAGCGGTGCGCTATGGACTCAATGGTGTCGCCGGCATTGACCGTGATCGGGGTGCCGCCTTCCCAGGTCCAGTGGCCGCCCTGAGCGGGTTTGGCGATGGCACCCGTGGTTTCCGGCGCTGAGGATGCGACCGAGGGCGCGGGACTTGCATTCGGCGTGTAGGACGCCATCCCCTTGCCGCCGCCCGCGACGCCCGACGTTCCGGCGGCGCCGCCGGTACCGGAATAGGATGCAGCCTGCCCGGTCTGCGGAGGAAGCGGCCGGCTCTCGACCCGGTGCGCGGGAGCGGTCTGCACGGCTTGAATCGAGCCTGTCGCCTCGGGGCTGCCGTTGGTGGAAAACGGATTATCGTTGAAACGTGTCGATTCCCCGCTGCAGCCCGCAAGCGCAAGCGCGAGTGCCGATGCGGCGGCGCAGGCCAAACCGAAGCGCAACCCCTGGGCAATGCTGGCCATCGGTACACACACTCATACGCAGTACAGGGGGCTGAGTTAACGCCTTGGAGGTAAATAAGGCTTTAAGTAATTTTGACATTTCTGCAACACTCCTCGACTACGTGACACCGTCATGCGCGGCGTCTGCGCCGAGTTGACGCGGTCCGGTGGCGACCTATGCAAGGTGTGAACGGACGGCGTAGAGCTTGAATCGCGATCGCAGATCAAAGTAGGGAGGAAGCCTTGTTCAACCGGAGAACGTTCTTGTCGCTCGCCGCCAGTGGCATCACGGCATCACGATTGGCTTCCGCCCAGCAGGCGTCCGGGAAGGTTGCGCTCTATGCGAATGTGGGGCCCGACCTCACGCACTACGACCTCGATGTCGTGAATGCGGAGTTGATCAAAAAGGAAACGCTTACGCTGCCTGCTGGGGTGCAATATGCCTGGCCGCATGCCTCGAGACGCTATCTGTATGTGGCGTCCAGCAGCAGCGCTTCCGGGTATGGCCCGGCCGGGACCGAGCACCACGTCACCGCGCTGCGCGTCGATCCCGATACCGGCGCGCTCAGTCCCCACGGGGCTCCGATACAGCTGCCGACGCGCCCCATCCATATCAGCACGGACATTCCGTCCGAGAACATTCTGGTGGCGTTCAACAATCCGAGCGCGGTGCGCGTCTATCGCATCAAACAGGACTTCACGCCGGGCGAAGAGGTAGTGCAGCCGGGCCCGATCGACGCCGGCATCTTTGCCCACCAGGTGCGCACGACACCCGACGACCGGCTGGCGATCCTGGTCACTCGCGGGAATGAAGGTACCCCCAGCAAGTCCGAGGACCCCGGTGCACTCAAGGTTTTCGACTACAAGAATGGCGTGCTGACGAACGAAGTGTCGGTCGCGCCCAACGGAGGGAAAGGATTTGGCCCGCGGCATCTCGACTTCCATCCGAGCAAACCCTGGATGTATGTGTCCGTCGAGACGCAAAACGAGATGTACATGTACGGAATGGAAAATGGCCGGATCAATCCGGAAATCGCATACCGCGCGGGGACCCTGGCCGAGCCGAACAATATCAGAGCGCGTCAGGCGGCCGGCACGGTTCACGTCCATCCCAACGGTCGTTTCCTCTACGGCGCCAATCGCGCCGAGGCTACGAGCGAATTCCAGGGCAAGCAGGTGTTCAAGGGCGGTGAAAACAGCATCGTGGTCTACGCGATCGACCAATCCACCGGCGCGCACACACCGATCCAGCACATCGAGACGCAGAAGCTACACCCGCGCACCTTTCACATTGACCCCAGCGGGCGCTTGCTGGTGGCCCAGCACAATCTGCCGGTGAATGTGCGCGACGGCGAGGCGGTCAAGGAGATACCTGCGGGGCTCTCCGTGTTCCGTATCGGGGACGACGGCAAGCTGACGTTCGTGCGCACATACGACATCGATGTCGGCAAGAAGACAATGTTCTGGATGGGGATGGTGCCGCTGTAAGCGCGCGCCGCTCATCCGGCTACCGCGTTAGAGCTCGCGCGCGCGGCCGGGCAAAAGCGGGACGAACCGCACCGCAATCAGATCTTGCCGTTCAATGCCGGTTGCGGTCTTCTTGAGCCTGACGAGGTATTGCGACCCGCTGTGCGGCCCAAGCGGCAGCAGCATGATCCCGGTATCCGTAAGCTGCGCGACCAGATTGTCCGGAATGCTTTCGGCCGCCGCCGTCACCATGATGCGGTCGTAAGGAGCTTTGTCGGGAGCGCCTTCAAATCCGTCCCCGACCCGCACATCGATGTTGTCATAGCCAAGAGTCGCCAATCGCGCGCGCGCGGTCTCTGCAAGCGTGCGGTAACGCTCAACCGTGACCACTTCGCGCGCGAGGCGCGAAAGAATGGCTGCCTGATAACCTGAGCCGGTGCCTATTTCGAGGACTCTATGGTGCGGCTCGAGCTTGAGTTGCTCGGTCATGTAGGCAACGACATAGGGCTGGCTGATGGTTTGGCCGCAGGCGATCGGCAGCGCCTGGTCTGCATAGGCGTTGTCGCTGAAGTCGGTCGCTACGAAATGCTCCCGCGGTACCTGGTCCATGGCCCGCAGCAGAGCTGCATCCGCAATCCCTCGTTGGCGAAGGAAAAGAAGGAAATGCATACGACCAACACTATCGTCACTGGGCGGTTGCTTCGACATGCCGGCCTCGCTCTCGTTTCCGGGTTCCCCTTCCCGGTGGCTCCTGCTATGGCGTCCGTGACGGCCGTTCTGACCTCATCTTGAACCATGCGGCCCCCATGACGTAGTCCCTCCGGGCTCGCGGGAGAGCAAGAGTGCCCTCGCCATCCAGCTCGCAGCCCGATCTGAAGCAAAAACGCATCCTCCTCGTGGAAGATGAGCTGATGATCCGCATGCTGCTCGAGGACATGCTGGCGGAGCTTGGCTGCACGATCGCTGCGGAAGCCACCCATATAAACGACGCGCTGGAAGCGGTTCGCAACGCCGACTTCGATGTTGCCATTCTGGACGTCAATCTCGGCGGCGAGCCCATATCTCCGGTCGCAGATGCCCTCGCCGCGCGCGGTACCCCATTCGTCTTCGCCACCGGCTATGGCGAGCGGGCACTGCCCGAATCCCATCGCGAGCGACCAACGTTGAAGAAGCCGTTTCAGCTCGAGAGCCTCAAGCGTACGCTCGAGACGGCGCTGGGGGTAACGCTGCTGTAGGGTGGGCAAAGGCGCGTCCCTCCAATATCTCCGTGCGTGAGAAAATCTCGCGCGCCGTGCCCACGCGGGCGCGATCCTCACGGCTGACCGCGTGGGCAAAACCTGTCCCCGGCTCCGAACGGGGATCGCTATCAAGATAGCGACTGCTGCAGCGCTCGTGACGTGCGATTTTGCCCACCCTTCTACGAGTCCATCCGAGCTGCCTTCTCCTGGCGCTCCTGTTCCGGCGCCTGGTCAAACAATCCTGCCAATCGCGTCATGAACGGATCATCCGTCATATCGAGCCGCAGGGGGGTTATGGCTATGCGATTGTCCGCCAGCGCATAGATGTCGCTTCCATCCGCAGGCTGCATGGCGCGCCCCCGCACGTAGGCGATCCAGTAATACGCGTTGCCGCGACCGTCCTGGCGTGCGTCTATCTGCAGCCGCTCTTGCCGGTTACGGCCCTGGGTGGTCACTGCGATTCCCTTCACCGCGTCCGGAGCGCAGTCGGGAAAATTGATGTTCACCAGGACGTCGCGCGGGATGCCGGCCTTGAGCACGCGTCTGATGATGCCGGGGGCGAAACGGACCGCGGTGGCCCAGTGCGGTCGCCGGCCATTGCGCGACCGATAGGCCTGCGAGAGCGCAAACGAGGGTATGCCCAGGATGGTACCCTCCACCGCACCGGCAACGGTTCCGGAGTAGATCACGTCCTCACCGGCATTGCGCCCGCGATTGACCCCGGAGAGCACGAGATCGGGCGGATGATCCTTCATCAGGTGGCGCGCCCCCATGATGACGCAGTCCGTGGGGGTGCCTTTCACTGCGAAGCGGCGGTCTTCGATCGCGCGCAGGCGAAGCGGATCATTCAGCGACAGCGAATGCGACACTCCCGATTGGTCCAGCTCCGGCGCGATCACCCACACGTCCTGCGACAGGGCGCTGGCGATTTCCGCGCAGATGTCGAGCCCCTCGGAATGGATGCCGTCATCGTTGGTGATGAGAATGCGCATGGTCACGCTGTCACTCAGGGACTCGAATCACTTCGAGATTCCCCATGTATGGACGCAGCACATCCGGCACCGCAATCGCCCCACCCTCCTGCTGGTACGTCTCCATTACCGCGATCAGTGCCCGACCCAGTGCCACACCCGAGCCGTTGAGCGTGTGGACGTAGTGCAGCGTACGGCTCGCTTTTGTCCGAACCCGTGCATTCATCCGCCGTGCCTGGAATGCGCCGCAGGACGAGCAGGATGAGATTTCCCGATACGCGCGTTGACCCGGCAGCCAGACTTCTATGTCGTAGGTCTTTTCCGCGGCAAAGCCCATGTCGCCCGTGCACAGGGTCATCACGCGGTAATGCAGGTCGAGGCGGCGCAGGACCTCCTCCGCACAGGAAAGCATGCGTTCGTGCTCATCCTTGCTCTCCTCGGGCATCGTAATCGACACAAGCTCTACCTTGGTAAACTGGTGCTGGCGGATCATGCCGCGTGTGTCCTTTCCCGCCGCACCAGCTTCGGCGCGAAAGCATGGGGTGCAGGCGGCAAAGCGCATGGGGAGCGCTTCCTCGTCCAGAATCGAGTCGCGCACGAGATTGGTCAGCGGGACTTCTGCAGTCGGGATGAGCCCGAGGCGGCGATCGAATGCACCCGCACCTTCGTTGCCGGGTTCGGCGCTCGGAGCTGACCGCAGCTCGTTCATGCATTGCCCAGGCAAGGCGAAGAACTGATCATCCTCGAACTTTGGCAGCTGCGCAGTCCCGTACAATACCTCGTCTCGCACCAACAGCGGTGGCGCCACTTCCGCATATCCATGCTCACCGGTGTGAAGGTCGAGCATGAACTGGCCGAGAGCGCGCTCCATTCGCGCGAGGCCACCCTTCAAGACGACGAAGCGCGCGCCGGAAAGCTTCGCAGCCGTCTGGAAGTCCATCTGCCCGAGCGCCTCACCCAAGTCGAAATGTTCCCGGGGCTCGAAGGCATACGTTCGTTTCGCTCCGAAGTGGTGACGCTTGACGTTGCCACTCGCGTCCGTTCCGTCCGGGACGTCCTCGAGCGGCACATTCGGAATGATCGCGAGTGCGTCGTGGAGCTCCTGCGATAGTTTCCTCTCCTTCGCTTCCAATTCGGGGATTTCGGTCTTCAAGCGCGCGATCTCGGCCAAGAGCCTCTGCGCCACCTCCTCCTCATTGCTTTTTTTCGCTGCCCCAATCTCGCGTGAGATCGCATTGCGGCGAGCCAGCACAGATTCCGCTTTCTGGATGGCGGCACGGCGCCGGTTGTCGATTTCCAGCAAGCTGTGCGCCTCACCAGGAAGACCGCGACGAGCCAGCGCCCGATCAAACGCGTCGGGATGCTCGCGAATCCATTTGATGTCGTGCATGATCGAACGTCTTAGAAGAACTGACCACGGTTAAGCAATTAGTCGCATGATGATCACACCTGCCCGTACGCAGCGTTACCGCATCCTCGGCCGCGAGAGGGACGCTCTATACCTCCCCCTGAAAGGGGGAGGTATTGTGGAGCTTGCTGCGCGGCTGCGTCCGAAAAGGGCGACGTTATTCCGCCGGCTTGGTCGCGGCGCTCGCCGCGTCCCGCGCCTTGTCAGCGGCTGCCTTCTTCTCCACCCAGCGGACCGACCAGATCGAGGCCTCATACAGCGCCAACAACGGCACAGCGAGCGAAAGCTGGCTGAGCACGTCAGGCGGGGTGAGAACTGCAGCGATTATGAACGCGCCGACAACGAAGTAGCGGCGCTTGGCCTTGAGCTGGTCGGCCGTGATGATCCCCACCCGGCCAAGCAGCGTCAGAATGACCGGCAACTGGAAGGCGATACCGAAGGCGAATATCAGCTTCATCATCAAGGTGAGGTAGTCCTCCACCTTGGGCAGGAGCTCGATTGCGGCCTGTCCCGCTCCCGCAGCCTGTTGCATGCTCAGCGAGAAGCGAGCCAGCATCGGCCAGACCAGAAAGTAGACGACCAGCGAGCCGAGCACGAAGAAAATCGGAGTGGCCACCAGGTAAGGCAGGAATGCCTGCCGCTCGTGCCGATAAAGGCCCGGCGCAACGAACATGTAGATTTGCGTCGCAACTATCGGAAAAGAAATGAAAGCTCCCCCGAACATTGCGAGCTTCAGCTGGACCACGAAATATTCAAGCAGCCCCGTATAGATGAATTTTGCGTTCTCCGGACCAGCTACCCACACGAACGGCCAGGTGAGAATGTTGTAAATGGTCTTCGCGAAGAAAAAGCACCCGACAAACGCGATACCAAACGCAATGAGTGCCTTGATCAGCCGCGAGCGCAGCTCGATCAGGTGATCCATCAGAGGCGCCTTGGTCGCCTCGATGTCCTCGTGCGTCATGTCGCCTTGCCTTGCGCGTCATGCGTCCCGGCGCTGGTTTCCTCCGAGGGCGCCTGCACCGTCGCGTCCGGAGCAGCAACATTCGAGGCAGCGGACAGCGCGTCCGCGGGTACCGGGTCCGCCGAGCTCGTCATGCTGGACGCGAGATTCTCGGCAACGGATTGCGGAGCGGCTTTTTCCGCGGTCGGCTTCTCAGCCATCGCGTTCTCGATCTGGGACTGCGTCTTTTCAAGCTCGCGGCGCACATCGCTGACAGGATCAAAGCTCCCGTAACTGCGAACCTCGCTGGTCACCTCATCGACCTGCTTCTTCAGGTCTGCAAGTTCCGCTTCCCGCATAGCTTCATGAAACTGATTCTGGAATTCGGCCGCCATCCGGCGGAGCTTGCCCGTCCACTGCCCCACAGTACGCAGCACGCCCGGGAGCTCCTTCGGGCCGATCGCCACAAGCGCGACCATGCCGATAACCAGAAGCTCACCCCAGCCGATGTCGAACATGTGGAGGCCAACTCCGAGCGACGCGAACCCCTAGTCAG
>Ga0207693_10003459_pt1 | contig 13475 bp, 13 predicted proteins | sample LARL81metaG_FD_184347 | JGI IMG/M metagenome (GOLD analysis project Ga0207693, IMG submission 184347) | Corn, switchgrass and miscanthus rhizosphere microbial communities from Kellogg Biological Station, Michigan, USA - LAR L8-1 metaG... | ecosystem: Host-associated > Plants > Roots >...
GAAACATGGCATCCGGCAGGCCGGCTTCTGGACCACGCTGATCGGCGACTCCAATCACGAATTGACTTATCTGCTGGCCTGGGAGTCGCTTGCCGAGCGCGAGAAGAAGTGGACCGAATTTATGGGCGATCCACAGTGGATTTCCGCGCGTGCCGAAAGCGAACGTGACGGTCCGATCATTCAGAATGCGCGCAACCAGATTCTTCAGCCGACCGCATTTTCCGCGGTAACATGACTTAGAGCGCACTGCCGTCACAGCTTAGGATCAGCGCCAGCAAGGCTGCAATGAGCGCAAAACCAAATGCGGTCGTGACCGTTGGCAAGGTCAAGTTCGGCAACGCCTTGCCGCTTGCCGTGATCGCCGGCCCCTGCGCCTTGGAAAGCCGGGAGCATGCTTTCGAAATGGCTGCCGCGCTCAAGGAGATGACCGGCAAGCTCGGACTGGGCTTTGTCTACAAAACCTCATTCGATAAGGCGAACCGCACCAGCGCATCGAGCGCGCGCGGGCTGGGTCTCGACAAGGCGCTCGCGATCTTCGCCGATTTGCGCGAGCGGCTTGGCGTTCCGCTTCTTACGGATGTGCACGAGCCAAGCCAATGCGCGGTCGTCGCGGAGACGGTCGATGTGCTGCAGATTCCGGCGTTTCTCTGCCGCCAGACCGATCTCTTGATTGCCGCGGCAAAAACCGGACGCGTCATCAATGTCAAAAAAGGCCAGTTCCTCGCTCCATGGGACATGGCCAATGTCGTGGCCAAGATTACCGGTGCGGGCAATCCCAATGCGCTCGTGACCGAACGCGGCGTGTCCTTTGGCTACAACACGCTTGTTTCGGACATGCGGGCGCTGCCAATCCTGGCAAAGATCGGCGCGCCGGTGATCTTCGACGCCACCCATTCGGTGCAGCAGCCGGGCGGGCAGGGGACTTCATCCGGTGGCGAGCGTGCTTTTGTTCCGGTACTGGCGTGCGCGGCGACAGCTGTGGGTATTGCGGGGCTGTTCATCGAGACCCATCAAGATCCCGATCGCGCGCCGTCCGATGGGCCCAACATGATCGCGCTGAAGGATTTGCCCGCGCTGCTGGAGCGGCTTACGCAATTCGATCGGATCGCGAAAAAGATGGGTTGAAGTGCAGGCGCGCCGCTGTGCGGCTCACTTTTCTTCCATCTTATGCGGCACGGCGGATGCAACGTCAGCGTCCACAGTCGGGATCTCCGCTTCGGAGCAACCCGCAAGCCGCAGCGCGATCCGCAGCCGCCCGCCGGCTTCTTGCAGGAGAGCGGCGGCTTTGTCGGGCGTGCAGCCGTGCAAAATCAGCATCGCCTTCTTCACATTGCCGCCGGCCCGCTCGAGCGCGTCGCGGAGCTCGTCCTCGCTGCGGCCACTGAGCTGGCGCAATATGCTTTGGCTGCGGCCGACCAGTTTCGCATTGACTGCTTGAACATCGACCATAAGGCCTTCGTGCACGCGGCCCAGCCGTATCATCACCAGCGTCGACAACAGGTTGAGCGCCACGCGCTGGGCGGTGCCGGCTTTCATACGCGTCGAACCTGCGATCGGCTCGGCTCCGGTCTCGAGGAAAATGGGACAATCCGCCTCGATGAGCAGCGGCGTCGCGCGATTATTGGCGATGCCGATGGCGAAGGCGCCACGCTGTTTTGCCTCGCGCATGCAGGCGAGGGTGAACGGTGTTGTTCCGCTCGCCGCCACCGCGATAATGACATCCGGCGCTGCGATGCGATGTTGCCGGATCAGCCGCACGGCCTGGTCAATCTGGTCTTCGGCGCCCTCGGCTGAGCGCAGGAGCGCATCCTTGCCGCCCGCCATCAGGAGCAACAGCCGTTCCGGTGGCCAGTTGAACGTCGGGATAAGCTCAGCGCCATCCTGAACGGCGAGACGACCGGACGTGCCGGCGCCAACATAAATCAGCCTTCCAGTGCCGGACAGGCGCGTCTGCATCGCCGCCGCGGCTTGCTGGATCGCGGACAGGGCCGCCCGCACCGCTGCGACCGCCCCCATTTGGCTTTCGATCAATGCGTCGAGGATATCGCCGGGTTCCCACCGATCGATATCCGAAAACCGTGGACTGGCGCGTTCAGTATCCATGGGTTCAATATCGGGGCCGCTGGCCGTTGACCGGAATGAACCTTAAATCAAACCAAATTGGCCCTATTTTGTTCTTACAATCTGCAGCGATTCCATCGCTTTAGGAAGTTGATGGCAGAACGAAATTTTCTGATTTTGGGCGTTGACGGCGGCGGGACGCAATCCCGGGCGCGCCTATGCGCCTATTCCGGGGGGTTACTTGCCGAGGCCGTAAGCGGCCCGGCCAATTTGCGTCTGGGAACTGAGGCCAGTTTTTCATCGGTTGTCGATGCCGCACGCCAGTGTCTTAAGGGTGCCGGCTTGGCGCAGCAGAACCTTTCGCGCATTGTCGCCTGTCTCGCACTAGCCGGTGCGAGCGAGCCGGGGCATTTGGATGCCGCCAAACGCCACCCGCACCCCTTTCATGCCGCCGTTATCACCACCGACGCGCATGCCGCGTGCCTTGGAGCCCATGACGGCAAGGATGGCGGCGTGATCATTGCCGGGACCGGTGCGGTGGCATGGGCGCTGCTGAAGGGAAAAACTTATCGCATCGGCGGCTGGGGCCTGCCGATCTCCGATGAAGGCAGTGGCGCATGGATCGGGAGCGAGGCGTTGCGTCGTGTGTTGTGGGCGCATGACGGCCGGATCGCATGGACACCGCTGCTGCGCGAGCTGTTTGCGGATTTCTTCGACGATCCCCACGCGATCGCTGGTTGGACGACGTCCGCATCGCCGCGGGAGTTTGGCGCCTTCGCGCCGCGCGTCGCCGACTACGCCCGCAACGACGATCCGGTGGCCATTGAATTGATGCGAACCGCCGCGGCCCATATCGATAGTCTTGCGGCAAGGCTGATGGCGCTTGGTGCTCCACAACTGGCTTTGGTTGGCGGATTTGCCGCGGCACTGCAGCCGTGGCTGGCTCAGCAAACAGCGTCGCGGTTCATCACGCCGGCTGGAGATGCGGTCCAAGGTGCGCTGACATTGGCGCGTGCAGCGGCGCAATCGCTGCAAGATGTTGCATGATGTTGCGGGGGCGGGAACGCGGATGAAATTTGCCGCCGGTATGGAAAGCGACTTGCAGGAGGCCGCGGCGGCGGTCGAACGGCAAACCAATGTTCTGGCCGCGCCAACAACGGCGCTGATCCGCGAGCTTGATCGTCATCCGCCGCGCGTGGTCGTCACTTGTGCGCGCGGGAGTTCGGCGCATGCTGCGACCTTCGCTAAGCACCTGATCGAACTTCGGCTTGGGATACCCGTCGCTGCCGCAGCGCCCAATATCGCGACCGTGTATCGCCGCGCATTGAGTCTCAAAGGTCAATTGTTCCTGGCGATTTCGCAATCCGGCCGCAGCGACGATTTGATCGAAACCGCGGCGATGGCGCGAGCGGCGGGTGCGATCACCGCTGCCTTGGTCAATGACGCAAAGAGCCCGCTGGCGGAGGTCTCAGAAATCGTTCTGCCGCTCGGCGCAGAAACCGAACGGAGCGTCGCCGCAACCAAGAGCTTCATCGCATCGCTGGCGGCGCTGTTGCAGCTTACGGCGCTTTGGACCGATGATCCGGCAATGCAGTCGGCCCATGCGCGGCTGCCAAATCGTCTGGCGCAAGCAGGGCGACTCGATTGGGGGGCAGCGCTTGCCGCGCTTACCGGCGCGGACAGCCTCATCACGATTGGGCGCGGCCCCACGCTTGCGATCGCCCGCGAGGCTGCTTTGAAACTAAAAGAAACGTGCGAGCTCCACGCCGAGGCATTCAGCGCCGCTGAATTTCGTCATGGGCCGATTGCGCTCATTTCCACAGATTTGCCTATCGTTGCTTTCAATCCGTGCGACGACGCGGCGGCCAGCTTGACGGCCCTGGTTGCTGATCTACGGCGCAAGGGCGCCCGCGTGCTCGTCGCCGAGCCCGGAAAACCGCAAGACGATCGCCTGCCAGTCTTGCCGCCGGACCATCCCGACGCCGATGCAATCTGCATGATCCAAAGCTTTTACGGCTTATTGGTTCAACTCGCGGCGCAGCGGGGTACAGATGCGGATCGGCCGCGGCATTTGCATAAAGTAACGCGCACCCGATGAGTGCCAAAGCCAGCCGCCGGCCGCACGCGATCGCCGCGAGCTGCGTCTTTGACGGCGCAGTCGCCCATCACAATGCCGCGGTCATGATCTCCGGCGAACGGATTGAGGGGCTTGCGCACCGCGCCGAACTCCCCGCCGATCTACCGGTGCACGAAATGCCGGACGGCGTGTGGCTGGCGCCGGGTTTCATCGACCTTCAGGTCAATGGCGGTGGCGACGTTCTGTTTAATGATGCACCGACGCCACAGACGATACGCCAGATCGCAGCGGCGCATCGCCGGTTCGGCACCACGGCCTTGCTTCCGACATTGATCAGCGACAGCCCGGCAAAAATGAAGGCCGCCGCGGCGGCTGTTGATGAGCTCAGCGCCGTCGAGCCCGGCGTTCTCGGTATCCACCTCGAAGGTCCGTTCCTCTCGCCGGAAAAGACTGGCGTGCACGCGCCAGGGCAGATCAGGCGGCCGACCGCAAACGATCTCGATCTCATTACCGCACCGCGCCGCGGCGTGACCCTTGTTACCCTGGCGCCTGAGCAGGTGTCGCCTGACTTTATCGGAAAGCTGATAAAGGCTGGGGTGTGCGTCGCGCTCGGCCATTCCATGGCAACCTACGAACAGACACGCGAAGCCATCGCTGCCGGCCTGACGGGCTTCACGCATCTGTTCAACGCTATGCGAGGTCTCGACTCGCGCGAGCCGGGGCCGATTGCTGCGGCGCTGGAGTGTGCCGATGTGTGGTATGGCCTCATTGTCGACGGCGTTCATGTTGCGCCGGCGATGCTGCGGCTTGCATTGCGGGGGCGTGGCCGACCGATTTTGGTGACGGATGCGATGCCACCGGTCGGCGGCACACGCGCGACATTTACTCTCAACGGCGAGAAAATTTCGGTTCGAGATGGGCGTTGCACACGGCAAGACGGGCGGCTCGCCGGAAGTTGCCTCGACATGGCGAGCGCGGTGCGCAATTGTATGCGCTTGCTGGATGTATCGCTTACAGATGCGGTTCGTTTTGCCTCGACACACCCAGCCGAATTCCTTGGGCTCGACACCAAGCTCGGTAGAATCGCGCCGGGATTGCGCGCCGACCTGGTGGCGATCGATTGCAAAACTATCGAGGTGCATCACACCTGGGTTGCTGGCGAGCGCGAATGACTTCGCGCCCGTTGACCGGCGCTCACGCGAGCAGGTCGCGTGTAAGCGGGATCACCTTGCGGCCATAAAGCTCGATGCAGCGCATGATTTTTTCATGCGAAAGCGTTCCAGCGCTGTATTTCATGTGAAAACGCGAAATGCCGAGCGCCTTGGCTGTTGTGGCGATTCGGCGCGCGACCGTCTCCGGCGCGCCGACATAGAGCGAACCGTCCTCGATTTCGGCGTTGAAATGTTCGCGTGTCATCGGTGGCCAGCCGCGTTCGGCGCCGATCCGGTCGCGCATTATTTTGTAATCCGGCCAGAGCTCTTCACGCGCCCTGTCGTCGGTCTCGGCGACATAGCCGTGCGAATGAACACCGATCTCACGCGCGGGTCTGCCGAACTGGGCGAAGGCGCGGTGATAAAGTTCAACATAAGGACGAAAGCGATTGGGATCGCCGCCAATAATAGCCAGCATCAGCGGTAGATCGTAATGGGCCGCGCGAACGACGGATTCTGGACTGCCACCGACGCCAATCCAGGTCTTGAGCGTACCGCTTTCAATCGGCGGAAATATGCGCTGATTGGTGAGAGCAGGGCGCGTTTGCCCTCGCCACGTGACCGGCTCGTTTTTCAAGAGTGCCGCAAACAGATCGAGTTTGTCGTCAAACAGCGTTTCGTAATTCGATAAATCGTAGCCGAATAGCGGAAATGATTCCGTAAACGAGCCACGACCGAGGATCACCTCGGCGCGCCCACTGGATAGCGCATTGACAGTTGAGAACCGCTGAAATACCCGAATGGGGTCATCTGACGAAAGCACGGTAACGGACGAGGCGAGGTGAATGCGCCGCGTGCGCGAGGCGATCGCACCGAGCAGCACCTCGGGCGAGGAAATCGCAAAATCCGGCCGGTGATGTTCGCCGAGACCGATGCAGTACACATCGACCTCGTCGGCAAGCACTGACTCTTCAATCACGTTCCGGATCACTTGCGCATGGGTCAGCGCTTGGCCGTCGGCGCCGGCTTGAATGTCGCCGAAGGTGTCAAGGGCAAGTTCGATTTGTTGCGCCATCAGTTCGTCCCGTCAATTTCGGTATGACTACCCGGCCCGGAAGTATTTTGTCATAGCAGAGCAGGTCACCGGCTTCGCCACCTGTTGCAGTCAATTGCTGCTACCGCGCAAATGGCCGGGACTGCAAATTGTGGAAAAATCGGCTATTCATCCCATTGAACGGCAGTCATGCCGTGAACGGGTTCCCGTAAGCGCAGGGGTTCGGAGGCCGTTATGCTCAGCGCGGAACAGAATGATCGCATCACGCGCGTTGGTTCCGACGGGCCGGCCGGGCAGATATTGCGGCATTATTGGCAGCCGGCGGCTTTGGTTGACGAACTGAGCGGCAACCGACCGCTCAAGTCGGTGAAGCTGCTCGGGGAAGACCTCGTGATCTTCCGCGACGAGGAGGGACGCTACGGGCTCCTCGGCCGGTCCTGTCCACATCGCGGCACCGACCTTGCCTATGGACGGCTTGAAGACGGCGGCCTGCGCTGCGCCTTCCATGGTTGGCCATTCGACATCAAGGGCCAATGCCTGCAAACGCCGGCCGAACCTGAGGGCAGCAATTTGTGCCGCAACATCCGGCACAAAGCCTATCCAGTGATCGAGCGAAGCGGAATTTTGTTTGCCTATTTGGGATCCGGCGCGCCACCGGAATTTCCGCGCTTCGATTGCTTCATTGCTCCGAATTCGCACATCTTTGCGTTTAAGGGAAAGATCGACTGTAACTGGCTTCAATCGCTTGAAGTCGGAATTGATCCGGCGCACACGTCTTTCCTGCATCGGTTTTTTCACGACGAGGATCCACAACAGGGTTACGGCAAACTGTTTCGCGATACGTCGATCGATTCCGTGATGCCGATGACAAAAATCATGCGCGAGTTTCCCAGACCGCGCATCGACATCGAACCGACCGATTTCGGATTCCGCATATTGACGCTGCGCCAGATCGATTCGCAAAACACGCATGTCCGCGTGACGAATTTGGTTTTCCCAAATGCCTTCGTCATTCCGATGAGCCGCGAAATGACCATCACGCAGTGGCATGTGCCGATCGACGACACCACGCATTACTGGTACGCCATCTTCACCAGCTTCGGAGCTGCCGTCGACAAGGACGAAATGCGGCGCCAGCGCCTGCAGCTCTATGAATTGCCGGACTACGTTCCGCGCAAGAACAAGAGCAACAATTACGGTTTCGATCCGCGCGAGCAGGAACACGAAACATATACCGGGATGGGCGCCGACATTAACGTTCACGATCAATGGGCTTGTGAATCCATGGGGCCGATCGCCGACCGAACCCAGGAACACCTCGGCCAATCGGACAAGGCGATTGTCGCCTATCGGCGCCTGTTACGGTCCGCGATCGATGCGATGGAAAAAGGCGGCTCCCCGCCGATCGCTTTCGATGCAGTCGCTGCAAAAGCGATGACTGGGCCGCCGGCCATCGATGGTATCGGTCCGACGGACGACTGGCGCGGCTACTGGCAGCGAACCGATGCCAACAAGCGCAGCGCCGCCAGGTGGGCCGATTTGCTCTAAGCGCAACGAGGCAGGAAGCCGCGAGCACATCGGGCAGCGGCATGTCTTCGCACAAACGCCGGTCATTGGCTCGAAGCTTCGTCGATCGGCACGGCTTATGGAGCGAAGCGCAAGCGCGCGCCGCTGCCGCCGTCGACAAAGCAATCGTCCAAAAGAAGCTTGAGCTGGTGCGCTTTTCGTTTCCGGATCAGCACGGCATCTTGCGCGGGAAAACGCTTGTTGCCGGCGAAGCATCGCAAGCGCTGCGCAACGGCGTCACAATGACCAGCACTTTGTTGGCCAAGGACACCGCACATCGCACCGTTTTTCCAGTCTTCGAGCCTGGCGCTGGAATAGGCGTGCCGGAAATGGGCGGTGCCGGTGACTTCATCATGGTGGCCGATCCGCAAACCTTTCGCACTGCCATGGGCTGACAATACGGGTTGGGTCCTATGTGACTGTTATTTTGCCAATGGCAGGAAAGTCCCGATCGCAACGCGACAGCTTTATTGCGATGCGCTCGCCACGCTCCGGAAGGCCGGTTTCGAGTACGCCGCCGGCATCGAAATCGAGTTTCACCTGTTCAAGATCGAAGACGCGCGGCTTGGCGCCGATACGCTGAGCTGGCCGGCCGAACCGCCGCTGGTGAGCCACACGACGCATGGCTATCAATACCTGACGGAAGGCCGGTACGATCAGGTCGCGCCTATCCTCAACATCTTACGTAAGAACGTCGTCGCGCTTGGGCTGCCGCTGCAATCGCTCGAAGTCGAATTCGGGCCCAGCCAATATGAGCTCACGTTCGCTGCCGAAACCGGCGTCACCGCCGGGGACATCATGGTGCTGCTGCGTAGCGCCCTCAAACAGGTGGCGCGGCGGCATGGCTATCTCGTGAGCTTGATGTGCCGCCCGGGTCTGCCCAATACGCTCGCCAACGGATGGCACCTGCACCAGTCGCTGCTTGATGCGAAATCGAGGGCGAATGCTTTTATATCGCAGAATGACAAAGACGTCCTCTCGCCGCTGGGACGCAAGTTTTTGGCGGGGCTATTGGCTAATGCCGATGCAACTGCCGCGTTCACGACGCCGACCATCAATGGCTATAAGCGCTATCAGTAACCGCGGAGCCATGATCCGCATCATAGGCGAGGCCGGCGAGCCCCGAACCCATCTTGAGAATCGCGGCGGCGAACCGCTGGCCAACCCGTATCTCTATATGGCGTCGCAGATCTATGCGGGGCTCGACGGAATAAACCGCAATCTCTATCCCGGGCCGCCCACCGAGACGCCGTATCAAAAACGCCCCCGACGAGCGCTGCCTGCTACGCTCGAAGAGGCGCTTGCGGCATTACGCGCGAGTGCTTGTTTCCGCGCCGGATTTGGCGAAGACTTTGTGGACTATTATGCTCGCTTAAAGGAAGCTGAGATCGCGCGGTGCCACAAGGAAACGACCAACAACCCAGAACAAGCCGACGTCAGCGCATGGGAGCACCGTGAGTACTTTGATATGCTCTGACGCACGGCCATTGCGCACCAAAGGAAGGGAATGAAATGAAAAGGGTATGGATTGCGGCGGGGGCCGCACTGGCGCTGGCCTCGGGACCGGCAGCGGCGCAGGACAAAACTATCAAGATCGGTGTTATCTCGACTTTCACCGGTCCACCCGCCGCGATCGGCAACGATATGAAGAATTCATTTGAACTAGGGCTCGATCACCATGGCCGCAAGCTCGGCGGCTTACCGGTCGAAGTCGTCTACGCCGACGACCAAACCAAGCCTGAAGTCGGGGTCCAGAAAACCCAAGAGCTTATCGAATCGAATCACGTCGATTTTGTTGTTGGCTATATCTGGTCGAATGTGCTGCTCGCGTCGCTCAAGCCGTTGATCGATTCCAAGACGATTACGGTCGTGACCAATGCCGGCGCATCACAATTCGCCGGCGAATTGTGTTCGCCCTATGCGTTTTCGACGTCGTGGCAAAATGATCAGACGCCGGCCGCGGTCGGTCTGTATATGAATCAGAAGGGTGTGAAGTCCGCTTTTCTGATCGGCCCGAACTACGCTGCCGGTAAAGACATGCTGGCGGGCGTGCAACAGACCTTCAAGGGTCAAATCGTCGGACAGGAGCTTACGCGCTGGCCTGATCAGCTTGATTTCTCCGCCGAGCTCTCAAAGGCGCGCGCAGCAAAGCCCGATGCGATCTTTGCCTTTTATCCGGGCGGCGCCGGCGTCCAGTTCGTTACGCAATATGTCCAGGCCGGCTTGAGGGGACAAATCCCGCTCTACACAGCCTTCACGATCGACGATTTGTCGCTGCCGCGCCTGAAGGATCTGGCCGTGGGCATCCCCGGCGCCCAGGAATGGGTCAACGATCTGCCCAATCCGACCAATCAGAAATATGTCGCGGATTATAAGGCGAAATACAATGCATCCCCATCGTTTTATGGCGCGCAGACCTATGATGCGGTGGGCTTGATCGATTCAGCGGTTGCCGCGGTTAAAGGCGATCTCAGCAATAAAGAAGGTATGCGTAGGGAAATGGAGAAAGCGAACTTCAAATCGGTTCGCGGCAATTTCAAGTTCGGTAACAACCACATCCCGATCCAAGACTTTTATCTACAGGACGCGGCAAAGAATCCTGATGGCAGCTATTCGCTTCACACCGTCGCGACTATCGTCAAGGATGATCAAGATCGCTTCCACGATCGTTGTCCGATGAAGTGAGCGTACCCTTCTGGCTATTGCGGTCGGCTCGGTTAGCGCAATGGCCGGCTTGACATCGCTGCGATATGACACAACGGCGTGTGCAGGCTGGCCAATGCGCGTCCGGCCCGATCGGATGAGCGTAGCCGGCATGCCCGCGCGAAGCGCGCGGGCATAGACAAATGGCATAACGCGGCCGTCAAACCATGCTCTATTTCTTCGAGCAGTTTCTCAACGGCATCCAACTCGGGATGCTGCTGTTTCTGCTGGCGGCGGGCCTGACACTGATCTTCGGCATCATGGATCTCGTCAACCTGGCGCACGGTTCGCTCTACATGCTTGGCGCCTATTTCGCCGCCACTTTTGCGGATTGGGCCAACAGCTTCCTCCTCGGCGCACTGCTTGCGCTTGCCGCCACCGCGGCGACCGGGATGCTGCTCGAAGTGGTCGCAGTGCGGCGGCTATACGGCCGCGGTCATCTCAATCACGTGCTCGGCACGTTCGGTTTGCTGTTGTTCTTTAACGAGCTGGTCCGGCTGATTTGGGGGCCGGCTGGTATGACACTGTCTTTGCCGAGCGAGATGCTCAACGCGGTCGAAGTGTTGCCGGGCCTCTTTTATCCCCTTTACCGCCTCGTGATTATCGGGGTGACACTCGCGGTGGCCGTGCTCATGTATTTCCTGATCATGCGTACGCGTCTCGGCATGCTCATCCGCGCTGGCGCGTCCAATCGCGAAATGGTCGGCGCGCTCGGTGTCAACATCAAGCTCCTTTACACGATGGTATTTGGACTAGGCGCCGCGCTCGCCGGTTTTGCAGGCTTAATGCAGGCGCCGATCCTTACAGTCCAGATCGGAATGGGTGAAAACATTCTGATCGCCGCGTTTGTCGTGGTTACTATTGGCGGCATCGGTTCGATCCGCGGCGCTTTCGTGGCTTCCTTGCTTGTCGGATTAGCCGATACTGTCGGACGTACGTTCGTACCCGATCTCCTCCATTCGTTTTTGAGCGAGAGCGCGTCCTCGAGCCTCGGCCGGGCGCTGTCTTCGATGATGATCTATTTGGTGATGGCGCTTGTGTTGATCGCGCGCCCTGAAGGTCTCTTTCCGGCGGCAGGCAAATGAGCCCCCCAGCCAAGCCGTCCGTCAAGACAGGCTGGTCAATCGGGATTGTCACTCCGCGCATCGGCTTGAATATAGCCGTGATTGCAACACTCGCGGTCGTTCCGGCCTACGCCGGCCTGACGGGCAATGCCTTTGCGCTGACCCTGTTCACACGCGTCGTGATTTTGGCAATCGCCGCCCTGAGTCTGAACTTGATCATGGGGTTTGGCGGAATGGTGAGCTTTGGCCACGCCGCCTATTTGGGAATTGGCGGTTATGCGGTCGGGATTCTGGCCAAGGAAGGCATCGGCTCCGGCTTTGTTCAGTGGCCGATCGCGATCGGCGCTGCCGCCCTCTACGCCCTCGTCGTCGGCGCGCTCAGTCTGCGCACGCGCGGCGTCTATTTCATCATGATCACATTGGCATTCGCGCAGATGATCTATTACGTCGCCATCGGGCTTGACCGCTACGGCGGCGACGATGGCCTCACCATCTATCGCCGCAGCGGGTTCGACGGGCTGATCGATCTTAGCAACCGCACCGTATTCTATTATCTTTGTTTTGGGTTGCTGCTTGTCGGCATTTACCTGGTCTGGCGTATTGTCAATTCGCGATTTGGCATGGTCATTCAAGGCGCCCGATCGAATGAAAGGCGTATGCGCGCGATCGGCTTTCCTACATTCCGATACCAACTCGTCTGTTTCGTGATCGCGGGAGCGATGTGTGGGCTCGCCGGTGCACTACTCGCGAATCACACCAACTTTATCAGCCCGGCTATGATGCACTGGACCCGCTCGGGCGATCTTATTGTCATGGTGGTGTTGGGCGGTATGCAGGCGATATTCGGCCCGCTGATCGGTGCGCTTACATTTTTGTTGCTGGAGGAAGGGCTTTCGCGCGTGACCGATTATTCCAATCTGATCCTCGGACCGTTCCTCCTTCTGGTGGCGATCTCGTGGCAAGGCGGTATCGATGGCCTGATTGCAGGGACGCGTCGTGGCTGAGGCTCTCCTTGAAATAGAAGGTTTGACCAAGCGTTTCGGCGGAGTGATCGCGGCCGATGAAATTTCACTTATGCTCCCAGCAGGCGAACTTCATGCCATCATCGGTCCGAACGGTGCCGGTAAATCAACGCTGATTGGTCAATTAACGGGAGAGGTCACGCCAGATAGCGGACGCATCCGTTTCGACGGCCAGGAAATCACGAGCCTTCCGGTCTATCGGCGGAGCCAACTGGGTCTGGCGCGCTCCTTTCAGGTTACAACGCTGTTTCCGGACTTCACCGCGCTCGACAATGTTGCCCTTTCGGTGCAGGCGCATAGCGGTCACTCGTTCCGCTTCTGGAGCAACGCGCGGAGCGAAATCGCATTGAGCGAACCGGCGCAAACGGCGCTTGCCAAAGTAGGCCTTGCCGAGCGCGCGGCCACTCTGGTGGCCGACCTCAGCCATGGCGAGCGGCGTCAGCTGGAAATCGCCATGGCGCTTGCCGGCAGACCACGCATGCTGTTGCTCGACGAGCCGATGGCCGGGATGGGGCCGGAAGAATCGATCCGGCTCGTGGAAAGGCTTCGGGCGCTCAAAGGCGCCATCACCGTCATGCTGATCGAGCACGACATCGACGCCGTGTTTGCTTTGGCGGACCGTATCAGCGTCCTGGTCTACGGTCGCATCATCGCAACCGGCGTGCCGGCAGCTATTCGTTCCGATCCCGCGGTACGCCAAGCTTATCTCGGGGAAGGCGCAGCCGATGGCTGATAACTCCATCTCCCTCCTCGAATTGCGCGAGGTCGAGACGCGTT
>Ga0207693_10003460_pt1 | contig 13474 bp, 14 predicted proteins | sample LARL81metaG_FD_184347 | JGI IMG/M metagenome (GOLD analysis project Ga0207693, IMG submission 184347) | Corn, switchgrass and miscanthus rhizosphere microbial communities from Kellogg Biological Station, Michigan, USA - LAR L8-1 metaG... | ecosystem: Host-associated > Plants > Roots >...
CGAACAACACTGCGGCGGCCGGCCGGACGTCGACCACGCGCGCGGGTACGACCCTCGTCGCCCGGAAGCTGGGCTGATGCAGGATCCGCGCCACTCGACAGGAACGACCGGCTGATGGAGACCGCCCTCCCAGGACGGCACTCCGACTCGCACGGCGTGCTCCGGCTCGTGGCGGGGCTAGTGCTGGTCGCCGCGGTGATCGTCGGCTGGCTGCTGCTGCGCCATGACGGCTCGGCTCCGGCACCGAAACCAGTCGGCCCTGTCCTGGTCGCGCAGGCTCGCCTGACGCAGTTCGCCGCTTCGGCGGGCCACCCCGTCTTCTGGGCCGGCCCGGAGCACGGCATGTCGTACGAGCTGACGCGGACGCCGAGCGGCCGGGTCTACGTCCGCTACCTCTCGGCGCACACGGTTGCGGGCGACGCGAGGGCGGACTTCCTCACCGTCGGCACCTATCCGAGCGACCACGCATACGCCGACCTCGAGCGAGCCGCGAAGGCGGACGATGTCCTCGCCGCCCGGCTCGACAGCGGGGCGCTGATGGTCGTCGCCAACAAGGCGCCGACGAACGTCTACCTCGCGTATCGGAACCTCCCGTACCAGATCGAGGTGTTCGACCCCTCCGGCGAAACCGCTCGCGAGCTCGCGCTGGCCGGCGAGATCGAGCCGATCCGCTAGGCGCCGGGGCGCCAGAGCGGCTCGTCGCTGCCCGCGTTGGCGGCGCGGGCGAAGATGAAGAGCAGGTCTGAGAGCCGGTTCAAGTAGACCGGAGCGAGCGGGCTGATCTCGGTCTCGCGCCCCGCTTGGAGCGCCGCGAGCTCGGCTCGCCTACAGACCGCGCGGGCGAGGTGGAGACGCGCGGCCGCCTCGGTGCCCCCGGGGAGCACGAAGCTCTTCAGCTCCGGAAGCTGTTCGTTGTGCAGGTCACAGAGGCGCTCGAGCTCGTCGACGCTCGCCTGCGTGACGCGGAGCCTGCCGTCGTTCACCGAGAACGGCACCGAGAGGTCGGCGCCGACGTCGAAGAGCTCGTTCTGGATCCGCTCGAGCGGCTCGCGCAGGTCCGGGTCGAGCTCCGGCAGCGCGAGCACCACCCCCAGCTGCGAGTTCAGCTCGTCGACGGCGCCGTAGGCGATGACGCGGCCGTCGAGCTTCGAGACGCGCGAGCCGTCGCCGAGGCTCGTCTCGCCCCGGTCGCCGCCGCGCGTGTAGATCCGCGTCAACCGGACCGGCTCGTCGCGCTTCCTCGGGCTCACGACGCGCCTAGCAGCGATGCGGGTCCGGCAGCGGCACTTTTCACGGTTCCGACACGAAGCCGCGACGGACACGTGACGATTTCGACCATAGGCTGTTGGTGGGCGGGCGTGGTGGGCACCCGCGTCCCGCGGATGAACATCGAGAACCTCATCCCTGCGCGAGCTCCCGCTCCCGGAGCCCGAGGATCGAGCGGGCGATCACGAGGCGCTGGATCTCGCTCGTGCCCTCGTAGATCTCCGTGATCTTCGCGTCACGGTAGTAGCGCTCGACCGGGAACTCCTTCGTGTAGCCGTAGCCTCCGAGGACCTGGATCGCTTCGGCCGTCTGCCGTCGCGCGACCTCGGAGGCGAACAGCTTCGCCTTCGCTCCGGCCTCGGCGTGCGGCCGCCCTTCCTGCTTCAGCCACGCCGCGCGGTGGACGAGCAAGCGCGCGGCGTCGATCTCCGTCGCCATGTCGGCCAGCTTCCACTGGATCGCCTGGAAGTCCGCGATCGGCCTGCCGAACTGCCGCCGCTCGCGCGCATACTCGCGGGCGACGTCGTACGCCGCCTGCGCGATCCCGACCGCTTGGGCGGCAATACCGATCCGCCCGCCATCGAGCGTCGACATCGCGACGTTGAAGCCCTTGCCCTCCTCGTTTAACAGCCGGTCGCGTCCGACGCGCGCGCCCTCGATGGCCAGGTCAACCGTCGAGGACGAGTTCAGCCCGAGCTTCTCCTCCTCGCGCGTGGCCCGCACCTGGTCGCCGTCAAGGATGAATGCCGACACGCCCTTCGGGCCCGGCGTCTCGGGATCGGTGCGTGCGAACAGGAGCACCGTCCCGCCGAAGCCACCGTTGGTGATCCACTGCTTCGAGCCGGTGATCGTCCACCCGTCACCGTCCGCGGACGCCGCAGTGCGCAGCGAGCCCGCGTCGGACCCGGCCTCCGGCTCGGTCAGCGCGAACGCGCCGATCGCCTCGCCGCGCGCGAGCGGCGGCACGAAGCGGCTGCGCTGCTCGTCGGTGCCGAATCCGAGGATCGGCAGCGTGACGGCGCTCGTGTGGACCGCAACGGTCACCCCCACGCCGGCGTCGGCCCGTGAGAGCTCCTCGAGCACCAGCACGTACGAGAGGAAATCGGCCCCGGCGCCGCCGTACTCCTCCGGGACGCAGACGCCCATGAAGCCAAGCCCGGCGAGCTTGCCGAACAACTCGCGGGGGAAGCCGTGCGCACGGTCCCACTCGGAGGCGTTCGGCTCGATCTCCGCCTGCGCGAACTCCCGCGCCAGCGCCTGGATCTCCCGCTGGTCGTCGGTGAGGTCGAACCTCATCGGGCGGCGAGTATACGGGCGGTGGCGAATGGGCCAGGCGCCTTCGCCTATAGTCGGGTCCGGTTTGGCTTCAGGGACCGCGCAGGGCACGCTGCCGTGGAGCTGGTACTCCGACCCCGAGCTGCTGCGGCACGAACAGGAGCACATCTTCCGCCGCGGCTGGCAGTACGCGGGGCCGGTGGAGCACGCCGCTCGGCCGGGTGACTTCTTCACGTGCAGCGTCGGGGACGTGCCGGTGGTCGTCACGCGCGACGCAGCGGGCGAGCTCCACGCGCTGCTGAACGTCTGCCGCCACCGCGGCTCGATCGTGGCGCAGGGCAGCGGCAACCGCGCCACGCTGCAGTGTCCGTACCACGCGTGGACGTACGAGCTCGACGGTCGCCTTCGCGCGGCGCCGCGGGCCGGCGAGATCGACGTGGACGACGTCGCGCTCCACGTCCTCGCAGTCGCGACCTGGGGTCCCTTCGTGTTCGTCAACCCGGACCCGGAGCCCGCCCCGCTCGAAAAGCTCCTCGGGCCCGTGCCGCAGCTCGTTCGAGACGGCGGCGTCGAGGTCGAGCGGCTCCGGTTCCGCAGACGCGGCGAGTTCGAGCTCGCGTGCAACTGGAAGGTCGCCGTCGAGAACTACCTCGAGTGCTACCACTGCGCCGTGGCCCATCCCGGCTTCAGCGCGATCGTGGACGTCTCGCCCGAGGCGTACCGGCTCGAGACGTTCGCGCTCGGCTCGAGCCAGTTCGGGCCGACGAAGAACGGCGACGGCCCCGTCGAGGGGCAGTTCCACTGGCTCTGGCCCGTGACCAAGCTGTACGCGATGCCGGGGCCCCCGAACGTCGCGATCGGACCGGTGACGCCGGTCGGGCCCGAGCGCACGAGCGGTTTCCTCGACTACTTCTTCCCGGACGACGTAGCCGAGGAGACGATCGACGAGCTGCTGGCGTGGGACGACCAGGTCGGCCTCGAGGACCGCGCACTCGTAGCCTCCGTGCAGAGGGGCGTCCGCTCCGGCGTGCTCGAAGAGGGGCGGCTCCTACCCGCGAGCGAGCGGCTCATCGCGCACTTCCAATCACTTGTGCGGGAGGCGTTGTCGTGAAGGCTGCGGTGCTCGCGTCGGTCGCGCTGACGCTGCTCGCCGCCGGTTGCGGCGGGAGCCCACCCTCCGCCGAGAGCGTCGTCCGTGCCTGGAACGAGGCGCTGAACTCCGACGACAACCGCGGCGCGGCCGACCTGTTCGCGCCCAACGCAGAGGTCGTCCAGGGCGAACAGGTGATCCGGCTACGGACGCACGCGCAAGCGGTCGCGTGGAACTCGGCGCTGCCCTGCTCCGGGAAGATCGTCGCGATCCACAGCAAGGGCGAGACCACGACGGCGACGTTCCTGCTCGGCGACCGGCAGCACAGCCGCTGCGACGGTCCCGGCCAGCGCGCGACTGCGATCTTCCGCGTCGTGAAGGGGAAGATCGTGCTCTGGCATCAGACGGGCACTCCCGTCATGCCACTGAATACGCTGTCGGCGTAACGAGCTCGCGCCGGATTCGCCGCAGCGCGCGCTCCCGCGAGCCGAACGCCTCGACGACCGCGGGGTCGAACTGCTTGCCCGACTGCTCGACCAGCTCACGACCTGCGGCGGCCCAGCTCATCGCGCGCCGGTACGGCCGATCGCTCGTCATCGCGTCCAGCGCGTCGGCGACCGCGAACACGCGCGCCACGACCGGGATGTCGGTCCCGGCCCGGCGGTCCGGGTAGCCCGTGCCGTCCCAGCGCTCGTGGTGCGAGCGGACAACCTCGAGGCCGGTGCCGCGTAGGAACGACACCCCGCGCAGAAGCTGCTCGCCCAGCACCGTGTGCGTCTCCATCAGCCGCCGCTCCGCGGGCGTGAGCGGGCCGGGCTTCTGGAGGATCCGGTCCGGGATCCCGATCTTGCCGACGTCGTGGAGCATGAACCCGTAGGCCACGCCCTCGTCCTCCGCGGTCTCCGGCGCAACGCTCCGCGCGAGCTCGACGGCATAGTGGTGGACGCGCTGGGAGTGCTGTGCGGTGCCGTGATCCTTCGACTCGAGCGCCCCGGCGAGCGCCGTGACCGTCTCGTGATAGGCGTCCTGGAGAAGGCGGCGCTGGCCGCGCTCGAGCTCCAGCAAGTGGCGCAGGTCGCGCGCGTAGAGGAGCAGCTGCTCGTCCGGCCGCTTCTTGCCCTGCGAGCGGAACGGCAGCCCGTGGAGACCTGCCGCGAGCCGCTCGACCACGGCGAGCAGCTCGAGCGGGCTGAACGGCTTCAACAGCAGCGCGTCGGCGCCGACCTCCTGCGCGGTCGCCTCGGACGCCGAGTCCGAGCCGGTCAGCAGGACGACCGGGATCTCCCGCGTCGCCCGTGCCGACTTGAGCCGCGCGCAGAGCGAGACGCCGTCGAGGCCCGGCATGCTCACGTCGAGCACGATCGCGTCCGGCCGCGCGGCGTCGATCCGCCGCAGGGCGGCCTGGGCGTCGGCGGCCTCGTCGACCTCCACGTCCACGGCCTCGAAGGTCGTGCGGAGGAGGTGGCGGAAACCGGCGTCGTCGTCGACGAGCAGAAGGCGCAGCGGTACCTCCTTATGGGAAAAACTGACGGCTAGAGAGACCTATCGGCCTCTACTGCGAATAGATGAAGAACCCGGCCCCAGACTTGCGGCCCAGTTTCCCTGCAGAAACCAGCTCTTCGAGCAGCGGGCACGGCGCGTAGCGCTCATTTTCGAGCCCCTCGCGGAGCACGTTCATGATCGCGACGCAGGTGTCGAGGCCGATCAGGTCGGCCAGCGCAAGCGGCCCTAGTGGATGCGCGAACCCGAGCTTGGCGATCGTGTCGATCGCCTCCGGCTCCGCGACGCCGTCGTGCAGCGCCCAGACGGCCTCGTTGATGAACGGCATCAGGATCCGGTTCGAGACGAAGCCGGGGAAGTCGTTCGCGACCGCCGGCGTCTTGCCGAGCTCGCGCGCGAGCTCCGTGATCGCCTCGGCGGTCTCGTCGGAGGTCTCCTTGCCGCGGACGACCTCGACCAGCTTCAGCACCGGCACCGGGTTGAAGAAGTGCATGCCGATCACCTTGTCCGCCCGGCTCGTCGCCGCCCCGAGCGTGCTGATCGGGATCGACGAGGTGTTCGAGGCGAGGACGGCCTCCGGCGGCAGTATCGCGTCGGCGCGATGGAAGAGGTTCGCCTTCACGGCCGCGTCCTCGACGACGGCCTCGATCATCAGGTCGGCCGGGACGAGCTCGTCGACCGGCTCCACGCGCGCAAGGACTTCGTCGGGGTCGGCCCCGCCCTTCTCGGCGAGCCTGGTCAGGCTCCCGCGCATCGTCTCGAGCCCGCGCTCGACGGCGCCGGGCGCGGAGTCGTGGAGCGAGACCCGCCGGCCGGACGCGGCCACGACCTGGGCGATCCCGCCGCCCATCTGGCCCGCGCCGACGACGAGCACGTGCCCGAAGCGCACAGGTCAGACCTCCAGCAGAATCGCGTCGCCCTGGCCGCCGCCGGAGCAGATCGCTGCCAGCCCCAGCCCACCGCCGTTCCGGCGGAGCTCGTGCACCATCGTGCCCACGATCCGGCCGCCGCTCGCGCCGATCGGATGGCCGAGCGCGACCGCGCCGCCGTTGACGTTCACGTTCGCCTCGTCGGCGCCGAGCAGCTTGGTCGAGTTCCAGGCGACGGACGAGAACGCCTCGTTGATCTCGACGCGCTCCACGTCGTCGATCGTCTTGCCGGCACGCTCGAGCGCGATCGCGCCCGCCTTCGCGGGCGTGCGCGCGAGGTAGGCGAAATCGTCGGCCACGTAGCCCTGCGCGAGGATCGTCGCGAGCGGCTCGAGCCCCCGCTGCTTCGCCCACTCCTCCGAGCAGACGACCACGCAGCTCGCGCCGTCGTTGACTCCCGGCGCGTTTCCGGCGGTGGTGGTGCCCTCGGGATCGAATACGGGCTTGAGCGCCGCGAGCTTTTCGACGGTCGTGTCGCGGCGAACCGACTCGTCGGCCGTCACGTCGCCGACCGGAACGATCTCGTCGTCGAAGCGGCCCGCGTCCTGCGCCGCCGCCGCGCGCTCGTGCGACCGCGCCGCCCACGAGTCCTGCTGCTCGCGCGAGATCCCGAGCTCTCGGGCGACGTTCGAGTTCTGCTGGACCATGTGCAGCTGGTCGAACGTCGACGTCAGGCCGTCGTAGACCATCGAGTCGATCAGCTCGCCGTTGCCGAGCCGATAGCCGAAGCGGGCCTTCTTGAGCAGGTACGGCGCGTTCGACATCGACTCCATCCCGCCCGTGACCACGACGTCGACGTCGCCTGTTCGGATCATCGAGTCGGCGATCTCGATCGCGCGGATCGACGACGCACAGACCTTGTTGATCGTGTCCGCAGGCGTCTCCTTCGGCAGGCCCGCGCCGACCGACGCCTGGCGCGCGGGCGCCTGGCCCGCGCCGCCCTGCAGGACCTGGCCCATGATCACGTACTGCGGCTCGTGCGCCTCGACGCCGATGCGCTCGAGTGCGGCCCGGATCGCGATCGAGCCGAGCTCGGTCGCCTCGTAGCCGGCCAGGCCGCCGCCGAGCTTGCCGAAGGGCGTGCGGACGGCCGAGACGATCACCGAGCGGGACATGGAAAAACCCTAGCGAGTGAAGTCGAGGCCGGGCTCTAGCCGGCCTGCGAAGGCCGCGACGAGGCGGACCGACGCCTCGACGTCGTCCAGCGAGACGATCTCGGTCGGCGTGTGGATGTAGCGCGTCGCCAGCGAGATCAGGCCGGTGGCGATGCCGGCCCGGCTGGCGTAGGCGGCGTCCATGTCCGTGTGGGTGTCGCCCGCGGAGACGTTGACCGCGTACGGGATCCCCTCGGCCTCGGCCGTCGCCACGAGCAGGTCGAAGACCTTCGGGCTGATGGTCGAGCCGCGGTTGATGATCGGGCCGGCGCCGAGCTTCGCCTCCCCGTCGAGCTTCGGGTCGCCGTCGGGGATGTCGGTCGCGCCGGTGACGTCGACCGCGAGCGCGACCTGCGGCCGCAGCGCGAAGACGCTCGTTCGGGCACCGCCGAAGTCGCCGACCTCTTCCTGCACCGCCGCCACGGCGAGCACGTCCCCTGGCGCGCCGCCGGATTCCGCGACCCGCCGCGCGGCCTCGAGCGCGACGTACGCGCCGAGCCGGTTGTCGAGCGACCGCGACGCGATGCGGCCGGCCGCCAGCTCCACCGGGTCACCCGCGATCACCGCGACGTCGCCGATCTGGAGCAGCTCGAGCGCCTCGGCGCGGTTGCGCGCGCCGACGTCCACGTGCAGGTCGCCGTGCTCGAGCTCCAGCTTCTCCGTCGAACGCCGCGGTTTCGCCCACTTGCGGCCGACGACGCCCGGAATGCGGCCGTCGCGGGTGACGAGCTCGACGCGCTGGCCGAGCAGCACCTCGGGCCGAATGCCGCCGATCTGCAGCACGGACGCGAAGCCGTCGTCGTCGACGTGCGTGATCATCAGGCCGATCTCGTCGATGTGCCCCAGCACGGCGAGCGACGGCCCCTCGGACGTGCCGGCGACGCGCGCCACGGACGAGCCGAGCGGGTCGCTCGAGACCTCGGCGAACGCCGCCGCGGCCTCACGCCAGACCGCGGCCGGCGCCGTCTCGTAGCCCGACGGGCCGGGCGCGGTGAGCAGGTCTCGCAGCAGCTGCGGAATCGCCATGACCGGGCAGCGTATGCCGTTTGCCGTTCTGCGAGGCGGGAAGCCCGCAGCGCAGACGACGAAAGGAGCTGACATGCCCAGCTGGGTTTGGGTGCTGATCGCAATCGGAATCGTTCTGGTGCTCGCGCTCGTGGCGTGGAACGCGTACGGCACGCGCAGGCGGAAGGGCCTGCAGGACCGCTTCGGCCCGGAATACGACCGCACGGTCGCCGATGCGCCGAGCCGGCGAGAGGCGGAGTCCGAGCTGAGCGAGCGCCAGAAGCGGCGCGACGAGCTCGACATCCGGCCGCTCGAGCCTGACTCACGCGACCGCTACGCGAGCCGCTGGCACAACACACAGGCGAAGTTCGTGGACGCGCCCGAGGACGCGGTCGGGGAGGCCGACACGCTGATCCAGGAAGTCATGCGGGAGCGCGGCTACCCGGTCGAGGACTTCGACCAGCGCGCATCCGACCTCTCGGTCGACCACCCGGAAGTCATCTCGAACTACCGCGCCGCACACGGCATTTCCGTCGCGAACGAGCGCGGCAAGGCCTCGACCGAGGACCTGCGCACAGCGATGGTCCATTACCGCGCGCTGTTCGACGACCTGCTGGAGCGCGCACCGGAGCAGGAGCCTGCAGAAGCGTCCCAGGCGTAGCTGCTTGACGGCCGGCCCCGGGTGCGCCTACCCTGCGTGAGATGACTCTCGCACCGCGCATCTGGGGCTGGGCCTGGCGCCACGAGCGGGGCGGGAGCGTCGCCTGATCTGACCTAGACGCAATCCCGTTCCGCTCTCAGACCTTCCAGCCGGAGGGTCTTTTTGTTTGCCATGAATGCACTCACCGTCATCTCCACCGACCTACTCACTCCGCTCGGGGCCTACCTCCGCCTGCGCGAGGGCGGCCGGGCGAGCTTCCTGCTCGAGTCGGTCGAGAAGGGCCGCCTCGGACGCCACTCGTTCGTCGGCTCGGGCTCTCGCCTGGTGGGCTTCGAGGAGGCCGAGGCGTGCGCCCTGCCGGTCGTCGGCTACGTCGGCTACGAGCACGTCGCGCGACTCGAGCCGACCGTGCCGGTGACCGACGACGGGCGCGACCTGCCCGAGAGCCGCTTCGTCGTCGCGGAAACGCTCGTCCGCTTCGACCACGGCCTCGGGATGGCGGAGGTCCTCTGCGGAGACCCGGCCACGGTCGCAGACCTGCTCGAGGCACCCCAGCCCTCGCCCGAGCCGGCGTCGCGGTCGCGTTCCGGCTCGACCCGGCGCCTGCCCTCGCGCCTCGAGTACGAGCGCTCGGTCGTGAAGGCGAAGGAGCACATCCGCGCCGGGGACGTCTTCCAGGTCGTCCTCTCGCAGCGCGCGGAGCGGCCGACCTCGGCCAGCGCGCTCGAGCTCTACCGCTCGCTGCGCCGAGTGAACCCTTCGCCGTACCTGTTCCTGCTCGAGCTCGACGGCCTCGCGCTCGTCGGCTCCTCGCCCGAGACGCTCGTCAAGGCCGAGGGCCGCCGTGCCTCGCTCAACCCGATCGCCGGCACGACCCGGCCTGGGGACGGCGACGCCGAGCGGCTGCTCTCTTCGGAGAAGGATCGCGCCGAGCACGTGATGCTCGTCGACCTCGGGCGCAATGACCTCTCGCGAGTCTGCAAGCCCGGCACCGTGCGGGTCGAGCGCTTCCTCGAGCCGGAGCGCTTCTCGCACGTGACGCACCTCGTCTCCGAGGTCGCAGGCGAGCTGCAGCCGGAGGTCTCGCACTTCGACCTGCTGCGCGCCTGCTTCCCGGCCGGGACGGTCTCCGGCGCGCCGAAGGTACGGGCCATGCAGCTCATCGCGGAGCTGGAGCACTACCGCCGCGGTCCCTACGCCGGCGCAGTGCTCTACGCGCTGCCCGGCGAGGCGCTCGACGCGTGCATCGCGATCCGGACGGTCGTCCTGCACGACGGCGTTGCGCTCCTGCAGGCCGGCGCGGGGATCGTGGCCGACTCCGACCCGGCCGCCGAGCACGACGAGTGCCTGCGCAAGCTGGCCGCGCTCGAGATGGCGATCGAGCTGGCGGAGGCGAGGTCGGCGGCATGATTCTGCTGATCGACAACTACGACTCGTTCACCTACAACCTCGCGCACCTGTTCGGGGAGCTCGGCGCGGACGTGGTCGTGCGCCGCAACGACGCGATCGACCCCGACGGGGCCGAGCGGCTTGCGCCGTCGCACCTCGTCGTCTCCCCCGGCCCCGGTCGGCCCGCCGAGGCGGGCGCCACGGTCGAGATCGTGCGCCGGCTCGCGCCGACGACGCCCACGCTCGGCGTCTGCCTCGGCCACCAGGCCGTCGTCGTGGCCTTCGGCGGCGAGGTCGGCCAGGCCAAGCGGCTCGTCCACGGCAAGCCGAGCGAGATCGAGCACGACGGCCGCGGGCTCTTCGACGGCCTGCCCGAGCGGTTCGAGGCTGGCCGCTACCACTCGCTCGCCGCGACGTCGATCCCGGACGTGCTCGAGGTCTCGGCCACCTGCGTCGAGGGCGAGGTGATGGCGGTCCGCCACCGCGAGCTACGGGTCGACGGCGTTCAGTTCCATCCCGAGTCGGTCCTGACGCCGGCGGGGCCGGAGCTGGCGCGCAACTTCCTGGAGGGCGCGCGATGACGGTACAGCAGGCGCTCGCGCGGCTCCTCGACGGACACGACCTCTCGCGCGAGGAGGCCCGCGAGGTGATGAACGAGATCATGGTCGGCGAGGCGACGCCGGCTCAGATCGGCGGCTTCCTCGTCGCGCTGCGGCTGAAGGGCGAGACGGCAGACGAGATCGCCGGCTGCGCCGAGGCGATGCGGACACACGTGCTCTCGGTGCACCCGAAGCGCGACGACCTGGTCGACACGGCCGGTACCGGCGGCGACGCGGCGCGCACGATCAACATCTCGACCGCGGCGGCTCTAGTCGCGGCGGCCGCGGGCGCAGGAGTGGCGAAGCACGGCAACCGCGCCGTCTCGTCGGCCTCCGGCTCCGCGGACGTCCTCGAGGCGCTCGGCTTCCGGCTCGAGCTGCCGCCGGCACGGATCGAGCGCTCGATCGACGAGCTCGGCTTCGGCTTCCTGTTCGCGCCGACGCACCATCCGGCGATGCGCCACGCGGCGCCCGTGCGGCAGGAGCTGGGGGCGCGGACGGTCTTCAACGTGCTCGGCCCGCTGACGAACCCGGCCGGTGCACGGGCCCAGGTCGTGGGCGTCTATGCACCGTCGCTCGTGCGGACGATCGCCGAGGTGCTGGCCCAGCTCGGCGCACGGCGCGCCTTCGTGGTGCACGGCGCGGCCGGAATCGACGAGCTCTCGCCCGCCGGGCCGAACCTCGTCTGCGAGGTCGTGGACGGCGGTGTGCGCGAGCGCGAGATCGACCCGCTCGAGCTGGGTGTCGAGCGTTGCGCGCCCGAGGAGCTGCGCGGCGGGTCACCTGGCGACAATGCCGAGGCGATCCGCGGCGTCTTCCGCGGCGAGAACGGCGGCAAGCGCTCGGCGATCCTGCTCAACGCCGCCGGCGCGATCGCGGCTTCCGGCCACGCCGCCGACCTGCGCGAAGGCCTCGAGCTCGCGCGCGAGGCGGTCGACTCCGGCGCGGCTCTCGAGCGGCTCGATGCACTCGTCGTGTTCTCGCAGGCCGCGGAGGTGAGCGCCTGATGGGCCGCTTCCGCGACGCGCTTGCCTGCGACGGGCTCGCAGCCATCGCCGAGGTGAAGCGACGGTCGCCGTCGGCAGGCGACCTGCGGCCGGATGCCGATCCCGCCGCGCTCGCCGCCGGCTTCGAGCGCGCCGGCGCGACGGCCGTGTCGATCCTCGTCGATGAGCGGTTCGCGGGCTCTCCCGCGGACCTCGCAGCGGCCCGTGCGGCGGCCAGCCTGCCGCTGCTCGCGAAGGGCTTCTTCTCCGAGCGTGACGAGCTCGAGGAGCTGCGGCGCCTCGGGGCAGACGCGGTGCTTCTGCTCCTGCGCGACCTCGACGACGCGCAGATGCGCACACTGCTCGACGCGGCGGAGGAACTCGGGCTCGACGCGCTCGTCGAGGCGCACGACGCGGAGGAGCTGCGCCGCGGAGTCGAGCTCGACGCGGCCGTGATCGGCGTCAACGCACGTGACCTCTCGACCTTCGAGATCGACCGGCGCGCACAGCTGGAGCTCGTCGAGGCGGCACCGAGCGATCGCGTCGTCGTCGCGGAGAGCGCGATCGTGGCGCGCGCGCACGGCGCCGAGGCGGAGCTCGCCGGCGCCGACGCGATCCTCGTCGGCTCGACGCTGATGCGCGCTCCCGATCCGGCCGCCAAGCTCGAGGAGCTGATCGCGCGGCCGCTCGTCAAGGTCTGTGGGCTGACGCGCGACGAGGACGTGGCAGCCGCGGCCGAGGCCGGCGCCGACCTGGCGGGCTTCATCCTGGCGCGCGAGACTCCGCGGCGCGCGCCGGGCGTGCTGCCTGTGCCGGACACGATGCTGAGCGTGGCGGTGCACGTCGGCGAGATCACCGACGACGGCGCCGACCTGGTCCAGCTCTACCCGCGCGAGAACGGGCACCGTGCACGCGAAGGCACCCTGCTTCGACACGGGCGCGAAGTCGCTCGTGTCGTCGACCGCGAGTGGCAGGCGGACGACCCGGCCCACCTCGAACGGGCACGCGCGGCGGAGGGCCGCGTGATGCTCGCCGGTGGGCTGTCGCCCGAGAACGTCCGCGACGCGATCGAGCGCGTGCGGCCGTGGGCGGTCGACGCGAGCTCGAGCCTCGAGCTCGAGCCCGGAATCAAAGATCACGCGCGCGTGCGCGCGTACGTCGAGGCCGTCCGGTGCAGCTGACCTACGGCGAGTACGGCGGGCGGTTCGTGCCCGAGACGCTGATCCCCGCGCTCGACGAGCTGGAGGCGGGCTGGCGCGACGCGCGGGAAGACCCCTCGTTCCGGGCGGAGTTGGACGAGCTCGGCCGCACCTACGCGGGCCGACCGACGCCGCTCACGCTCGCGGAGCGCTTCGCGCCGGGAAAGCGGCTGTACCTCAAGCGCGAGGACCTGCTCCACACCGGCGCCCACAAGCTGAACAACGCGCTCGGCCAGGCGCTGCTGGCGCTGCGGCTCGGGAAGCGCCGCATCGTCGCCGAGACCGGTGCCGGCCAGCACGGCGTCGCGACCGCCACCGTCTGTGCGCGCTTCGGCCTCGACTGCGTCGTCTACATGGGCTCGGAGGACATGGAGAGACAGCATCCGAATCTCGAGCGGATGGCGTTGCTCGGCGCCGAGGT
>Ga0207693_10003461_pt1 | contig 13473 bp, 12 predicted proteins | sample LARL81metaG_FD_184347 | JGI IMG/M metagenome (GOLD analysis project Ga0207693, IMG submission 184347) | Corn, switchgrass and miscanthus rhizosphere microbial communities from Kellogg Biological Station, Michigan, USA - LAR L8-1 metaG... | ecosystem: Host-associated > Plants > Roots >...
TGTCGCCGAGGACTAGTAGCCCGGCCCCTGCGGGCCTTCCTCTTCCTCGATCACGCGGCGGCCGTAGCCGCGGCGCTCGGGGTACCCGCCGTAGCCGGGGCCGTGATCGACGTACGTCGTGCGGCGCAGGTAGCCCGGACCCCACGACGACCACAGCAGCAGGTCGGCGAGGAAGCCGACCAGGCCGACGACGACCAGGATCCAGCCGACGGTGTTGACGTTGACCGAGCCCGGATGCGTCGGGTGGACGGCGAGGGCAAGGATGAAGCCGACAGCAACGATGATGAGGCTGACTAGGAAACCCATGGCCGCCTTTGTGCCCGGGTCGCCGAAATCGAACCAAACGTCAGAACGAGATCGTCCAGGCGGCGCTTGCCGAGACGTCGAGCGTGTACGTCCCCGGCGGGATGAAGCTCGCGCCACTGGTGGCGCCGTTGCCGTTGTCGAACTGCACGAACGTCGTGTCCCCGGCGCTCGAGGTGACGTCGAACTCGTTGAAACCGTCGGAATCCGGCTGCGCGGTCCAGTGCACCGTGACACCGTGCGCGAGCGTCACGGGCGCGAGGGTCTGGTCTCCGTTCCCGCTGAACGTCTGGCCTACCGGGGACGGCGCGACCGTCACGGTGACGAGCTTGGGCTTCACGTCGCGCGCGCAGACCTTCGTCCCGTGCACCTTGGTGCAATGGCCGGGCTTGAGAAAGACCGTCCGGAGCGCGTACGCGCTTGCGCCGCCTGCGGCGGTCAGGGCGACCGCGAGGACGGCCAGGAGGATCGCTCTCCTCATCGGGTCATTATCGACGTTCCGTGCCGACCACACCCGCGAGTCCGTAGTTCGTGCGGATGCGACCGGCCGGCCTTGCGGCCAGGATCCCGCCATGGCCTACGCCGAGCATCGTCAGGAGGATCTCCCGGTCGCGTTCGAGACGGCGACCGTCGGCGACGCGATGAGTCGCGGCGTCATCAGCTGTCCCCCCGAGACGCCGCTGAGAACGGTGGCGCGGATGATGGCGACGTTCGGCGTCCATGCGATCTTCGTCTTCGAGCGCCTCGACGAGTACGACGAGATCCCCCGGTTGTGGGCGGTCGTCTCCGACCTCGACCTCGTGGCGGCCACCCAGCTCGACCTGGACAGCGTCACCGCCGGAGCCACCGCCGTGACGCCCCTCGTCAGCATCGCCGTCGACCGCTCGATCGAAGAGGCCGGCAGCCTGATGTCGCAGTACGGGATCGCGCACCTCGCGGTCACCGAGGACGGCTCCAGCGTCCCGATCGGCGTCATCTCGACGCTCGACATCGCGAGGGCGGTCGCGGCCGGTCACGGCCCCCGCGAGATCTTCGCCTCCGCGTGAGCGCGCGCTGAGCAGCGGCTCAGGCTTGGAGCAGTCGCCGGGTCTCGGCCGCGATCACCAACTCCTCGCGCGAGGGGACTATCTCCACGCCAAATCCGCCGAGGAACCGGACCCGCTCGACGATCCGCTCGCGGACTGTGCTCGCATGCTCGCCGATCCCGCCCGTGAACGCGAGAACATCCATCCCGCCGCAGGCGGCCGCCATCGCCGCGACCGCGCCCGCCACGCGATGCACGAAGAGGTCGAGCGCGAGCGGTGCCGCCTCACGGACGTCTCCGGAGCCGCCGCCGGAAAGTCCCGCCAGCCCGGACTCGTGCTCGAGGGCCTGCTCGAGCTCGTCCAGGGTCAACAGCTGCTCTCGCAAGAGGTAGAGCAGCGCGCCGGGATCGACAGAGCCCGAGCGAGTCGCCATCGGCACCCCCTCCAGCGGCGAGAATCCCATCGTCGTGTCCACGGAGTGGCCGTCGCGTACCGCCGTCACCGAGCAGCCGCCGCCGAGGTGGCAGACGACCAACCTCTCTGCCTCGACCTGCGACGCGACCCACTGCACGGAGATCCCGTGGAAGCCATAGCGACGGACGTCCCATTCCTCCCGCCATCGCTCCGGGATCGCGTAGGTCGACGCCTCCGGCGGCATCGTCCGGTGGAACGCGGTGTCGAAGACGGCGACCTGAGGCACGGCCGGCAGCGCCTCGCGGGCACGACGGATCTCGTCGAGCGCGCGCCGGTTGTGGAGCGGAGCCAGCACGGCGAGCGCCGCGATCGCCTGCTCGACTTCGTCGTCGACGAGCGCCGGCGCGACGAAGCGGCGCCCGCCGTGGACGACTCGATGGCCGACGGCGTCTGCCGCCACGAACCCGTCGACCGGCTGGGAGTCGTCGCCGACGACGAGGTGAAGCTTGAGGCTCGTGGAGCCCGCGTTGACCACCAGGACGTCCATGGAAGGGGATTCTCGTGACCGAAGACGAGCTGCGTGCGCTCGACGCGTACTGGCGCGCCGCGAACTACCTCTCGGTCGGGCAGATCTACCTGCTCGACAATCCGCTCCTCCGTCAGCCGCTGCGGCCGGAGCACATCAAGCCGCGTTTGCTGGGGCACTGGGGGACGACCCCGGGCCTCAACTTCATCTACACCCACCTCGACCGTGCCATCCGCGAGCGCGACCTCGACGCCATCTTCGTCTGTGGGCCGGGCCACGGCGGCCCGGCAGTCGTCGCGCAGGCGTACCTCGAGGGGACGTACAGCGAGCTCTACCCGCACGTCTCGCGCGACGAGGCGGGGCTGCATGCACTGTTCCGGCAGTTCTCGTTTCCGGGCGGCATCCCGAGCCATGCGGCGCCGGAGACCCCCGGCTCGATCCACGAGGGCGGCGAGCTCGGCTACGCCCTCTCGCATGCCTTCGGCGCCGCCTTCGACGATCCGGGGCTGACGGTCGCGTGCGTCGTGGGTGACGGCGAGGCCGAGACCGGCCCGCTCGCGACGAGCTGGCACTCGAACAAGTTCTCGAACCCGGAGCGGGACGGCCGGGTCCTGCCGATCCTCCACCTCAACGGGTACAAGATCGCGAACCCGACGATTCTCGCGCGCATCCCCGAGGACGAGCTCACCTCGCTGCTGCGCGGCTACGGCTACGAACCGTTCTGGTTCACGGCCGGCTTCGACGACGAGGATGCCCTCTCGATCCACGCCCGCTTCGCCGAGCTGCTCGACGGAGCCCTCGACGATCGCAGGGCGACGATCGTGTTCCGTACCCCAAAGGGCTGGACCGGTCCGCGAGAGGTGGACGGCTTGCCGGTGGAGGGAACCTGGCGGGCGCACCAGGTACCGCTCACCGGGGTGCGGACGAACCCGAACCACCTGCGCCAGCTCGAGGAGTGGCTACTCAGCTACCGGCCGGAAGAGCTGTTCGACGAGGCCGGAGCGCCGCGCCGGGAGCTGGCGGCCATCCCGCCACGAGGCGAGCGGCGCATGTCGGCCAATCCGAAGACGAACGGCGGGCTCGTCCTGCACGAGCTCGAGCTACCCGACTTCCGCACCTTCGCCGTTCCCGTGGAGGAGCCAGGCGCCACGACGGCCGAGGCGACGCGCGTCCTCGGCAGCTGGCTCACCGAGGTCGTGCGCGCGAACCCGGCCAACTTCCGCCTCTTCGGCCCCGACGAGACCGCCTCGAATCGGCTCGACGCCGTCTACGAGGTGACCGACAAGCAGTGGGACGCCCGGGTCGAGCCCGTCGACGAGCACCTGGCGCCGAGCGGCCGGGTCGTCGAAATGCTCTCCGAGCACCAGTGCCAGGGCTGGCTCGAGGGCTACCTCCTCACCGGCCGGCACGGGCTCTTCAACTGCTACGAGGCCTTCATCCACATCGTGGACTCGATGTTCAACCAACACGCGAAGTGGTTGAAGGTCACGCGCGGGATCCCGTGGCGCAGGCCGCTCGGCTCGCTCAACTACCTCCTGAGCTCACACGTCTGGCGCCAGGACCACAACGGGTTCTCGCACCAGGATCCCGGCTTCATCGACCACGTGGTGAACAAGAAGGCGGAGATCATCCGCGTCTACCTTCCACCCGACGCGAACTGCCTGCTCTCGGTCGCCGACCACTGCCTCCGCAGCCGCCACTACGTGAACGTCATCGTCGCGGGAAAACAGCCAGCGCTGCAGTTCCTGCCGATGGACGAGGCGGTGCTCCATTGCACGCGCGGGGTCGGGATCTGGGAGTGGGCCTCGAACGACGGGGACGACGAGCCTGATGTCGTCCTCGCGTGCTGCGGCGACGTGCCGACACTCGAGACGCTGGCCGCGACCGCGATCCTCCGCGAGCGGTTGCCCGAGCTGAGAGTGCGCCTGGTGAACGTCGTCGACCTGATGCGCCTCCAGCCGGAGAGCGAGCACCCCCATGGCCTCCCCGACCACGAGTTCGACTCTCTCTTCACGACCGGCCGCCCCGTCGTCTTCGCCTATCACGGCTATCCGTGGCTGATCCACCGGCTCACCTACCGGCGCACGAACCACGACAACCTCCACGTACGCGGGTACAAGGAAGAGGGAACGACCACGACCCCGTTCGACACGGTCATGCTCAACGACCTCGACCGCTACCACCTCGTCATGGATGTGATCGATCGCGTGCCCGGCCTCGCAGATCGTGCTGGTCACCTGCGGCAGGAGATGGAGGACGCGCGGCTCCGGGCGCGCGCGTACGCGCGTGAGCACGGCGAGGACGCTTCCGAGATTTCCGAGTGGCGCTGGCCGCCCGTGACGCAGTGAGCTTCTACGAGGTCGAGGTTCAGGCGCTCGACGCGGCGAGACTCGAGCCGCTGATCGGCACCGAGCGCATGGCCCGGTTCGAGCAAACGGCGGAGGCAGCGCGAGAGACGCTCGCCGGCGCCTCGGTGCTGAACGTCAATTCGACCGCTTCAGGCGGCGGCGTGGCCGAGATGCTGCAGACGCTCCTCTCCTACGCCCGCGGCGCCGGAATCGACGCGCGCTGGCTGGTGATCCAAGGGGATCCGGCCTTCTTCACGATCACCAAGCGGGTCCACAACGGCCTCTACGGCTCTCCCGGAGACGGCCGCGACCTTGGCCCCGAGGAGCACCGCCACTACGAGCAGGTACTGCGTGCCAACGCGCATGAGCTGCTTGCACTTGTCCGGCCCGGCGACGTGGTGATCATCCACGATCCGCAGCCGGCCGGCCTCGTGGCGGCGGCCAAGAACGCGGGCGCGCTCGTCGTCTGGCGCTGCCATGTCGGTCTCGACCGGCCGAACGAATGGAGCGAGCGCGCCTGGGAGTTCCTGCGTCCCTACCTCGCCGATTCTGACGCGATCGTCGTCTCCCGCGCCGCCTTCGCGCCGCCGTGGGCCGATCCGGCGCAGGTTCACGTCATCGAGCCCTCGATCGACCCCTTCTCGGCGAAGAACGAGCCGATGTCGATCCGGAACGCCCGCTTGACCCTCTCCTACGTCGGGCTGCTCGACGGTGCGACCGACACGCCGCCGGCGGTGCCGTTCAGCCGCCGCGACGGGTCGCCGGGACGGATCACCCGTCGTGTCGACGTCGTCCAGACCGGCCCGCCGGCTCCTGCCGGCGTGCCGCTCGTCGTCCAGATCTCACGCTGGGACCGGATCAAGGACATGGCCGGCGTGATGCGCGGGTTCGTTCAGCACGTCGATCCGTCGCTCGGCGCGCACCTGCTCCTCGGCGGTCCTGCCGTCACTGGTGTCGCCGACGACCCGGAGGGGGCCGAGGTGTTCGACGAGTGCGCGGCCGCGTGGCGGGAGCTGCCGGATGGCGCGGGCAGCCGTGTTCACCTCGCCCTTCTTCCGATGGCAGACCCCGACGAGAACGCGGCGATCGTGAACGCGATCCAGCGGCACGCCTCCGTCGTCGTCCAGAAGAGCCTCGCCGAAGGCTTCGGGTTGACGGTCGCGGAGGCGATGTGGAAGCGCAGGCCGGTCGTGGCGAGTGCGGTCGGCGGCATCGTCGACCAGATCGAGAACGGCACACACGGGCTGCTGGTAGACGATCCGGCCGACCTCCCGGCATTCGGTGCTGCCGTCGAGTCGCTCCTGAGGGATCGTGCCGAGGCGGAGCGGCTGGGCGAGAACGCGCACCGGCGCGTAACCGCCGAGTTCCTCGGCGACCGGCATCTCGAGCAGTACGGACTTCTCTTCGCGCAACTCCGCCGCGGCGTCTAGGGGGTTTCCCGCAGGAAGGCCGAGGTAAGCCCGAATCGCATGTTCCGCGGCCGCCCGGATGGCTCCGGCGCCGGAACGCCCGACACTCCATCGAAAGAGCCACGGCACGAAAGGAGTCGGGTCATGCGCAAGGCATTCGAGATCGGAGGCATCGTCGCAGCGGTCGTCCTGGTCGCCTTCGGCGTCGTCGCAATCATCATGGGCGTCAACGGCCGGAGCACGGTCAACTCAAGCCTCCAGAACGAGTACATCGTCGGGTCAGCCGACATGACGCCTTCGGCAATCAAGACCGAGGCGCAGCAGGCCGGCATCGCTTCGTCGGTCAAGGAGTGGCCGAAGATGAGCGTCGCCAACCAGAAGATCGACACCGGCGCCGAGGCGCGCGCGATGTCGCAGTACATGCACATCCATGCGCTCGAGGCGTCGGGTGGCTTCACCTACGCCCAGATGGGCCGCTACCAGGCGAAGCCTGACGCACCGAAGGCGCAGTTGACGCCGGACGGAGCGACCAACAACCCGCAGTTCGCCGCCATCGATCCGGCCACGAAGCAGCCGGTCGAGAACGGCGCCCGGCAGGTCTGGATCAGCGAGACCGCGCTCACGAACGCGCTGAACATGAGCTACATGGCAAGCCAGCTGGCCCTGTTCGGAGTGGTGGTCGGGATCGCTCTCCTGCTCACCGGTCTCGGGTTCGGGATCCTCGCGGTCGGCGGGGCGCTCCGGAATCCCGAGACCGCCCTGACGTTCCTGCATCGGTCGGACACCAGGGCGGACTCCAAGGCTCCCGCGGTGCCCGTGGCATAAGCGCCCGACTCCACCGCAGGACACAAGAGGGCCGCCGCCGAGCGGCCCTCTTGGCGTGCCGGGACAGCTACGGGTAAGGCCGCATTGAGGATCCGCGTCCGCCACGACGACTCCGGCCGGAGCAGCGGCGACGATCCGGACATGGAGACCACGCACACCACGAGGCTCTGCACGCTCGAAGCGACGGTCGGCAAGACCGAGTCCTGTCCGGAGGACAGGTGCCCGTTCTGGGAGCCCGGCGGGGCGGCTCTCGGCGGACGCTGCGCGTTCGAGGAACTCGGCATCACCGCGGACGAAGCTCTTGCGTCGTGGCTGCTCGAGATCCGCGAACGGCTGGATTCGGCACGGTCGACAGCGGAGGCGGACGAGGTGCGCCGCCTCTTCAGTCACCTGCTCAACGAGTCAGCCGAGTAGCGGGCCGGGAACCGCTCAGTCGGCCTCGAGCAGGCCACGCTCGAGCGCGTAGGCGACCAGGTCGGCGCGGGTCTGCAGCCGGAGCTTCTGCATGATGTGCGCCCGGTGCGTCTCGGCCGTGCGGACCGAGATGTACAGGCGCTTCGCGATCTCCTGATTCGTGTGGCCGAGCGCGAGCAGCCGCAGCACCTCGCGCTCACGGTCGGAGAGCGGATCCTCGTCTGCGAGCCGCTCCGCCTCGGCCTCGGCGGCGACCAAGCGGGCGCCTAGCGCCGGGTTGACGTACCGCCCGCCGCCTGCGACCTCGCGCACCGCGGCCACGACCTCGTTGTCGGCCGCCTCCTTGAGGACGTAGCCGCTCGCGCCCGCCGCGAACGCCTCGCGCACATAGCGCGGCTCGTCCTGCATCGAGAGGATCAGCACCTTCACGTCCGGGCTCTCGTGCATGAGCTGCGGCAGCACGTCGAGCCCGGTCTGCTCCGGCATGACGATGTCGAGCAGGATCACGTCCGGCTTCAGCGCCCGCGCCTGGAAGATGGCGTCCCGCGCGCTCCCCGCCTCGCCGACCGGCTCGATGTCCTCCTCCGCCGCAAGCAGGAGCCGCAGGCCACTGCGCACGACGGCGTGGTCGTCGACGATGAGCACGCGGATGCTCACCGGAGAGGAACCTCTGCCACGAGCGTCGTTCCCGCCCCGGGCCGCGACTCGATCTCCAGCCGACCGTCGAGGAGCGCGAGGCGCTCGCGCATCCCGAGGAGCCCGACCCCGCCCTCGCGCACGAGACGCGGATCGAAGCCGGCCCCGTCGTCCTCGATCACCGCCGCGACGGCCGAGTCCCTCCGGGCGAGGGAGATGCTGACGCTGCGGGCGTTCGCGTGCTTGACGATGTTCGTCAGCGACTCCTGCACGACGCGGTAGAGGGCCGTCTCCACCTCCGGCGGCAGCCGTCTCTCGCCGAGCGCAGAGTGGAAGTCGACGCGGATGCCCGTCTGCTCGGCGAACGCCTCGGTCAGCCGCTCGAGCGCCGCGACGAGGCCGAAGTCGTCGAGCACGGCCGGACGAAGCTCGACGGCGAGGCGGCGCACGTCCTGGAGCGCGGCCACGACGTGCTCGCGCAGCTCGGCGAGCGCAGCACGGGCCGGGTGCTCGGCGAGCGCCTCCTCGAGCGGCTTCAGCCCGAGCAGGATCGAGGTCAGCGCCTGCCCGGTCTCGTCGTGGAGCTCGCGCGCGAGCCTCCCGCGCTCGAGCTCCTGCGCCTGCACGACCCGGCGGAGCGCGTCGCTCGCGACCCGCTGCGAGAGCTCGACGGCGACCGCGGCGCGGGCGGCGAAGGTCTCGGCGAGGCGCAGGTCGTCGTCGGAGAAGCGCGCGTCCTGGCCTTCCTTGTCGTGGATCTCGAGCACGCCGATCGCCCGGTCGCGCGCAATCAGCGGCACCCACATGCCGGTGCGCGCGCCGAGCCGGCGCGTCACTTCCTGGTGCACCTCGGGATCGTCGATCACCGAGTCGATGCGCTCGCTGCGCCGGCGCGCGAAGACCTTGCCGCTCTTCGAGCCCGAGCGGGAGATCGTCTCTCCCAGGAGCTCCTCGGCCCCCTCCCCGGCCGCCCCCGCAAAACGCAGGTCGTCCTCGCCGGTAGGCAACGCGACGGCGACGACCCGAGCTCCGACGAGCTCGCGCAGTCGGCGCACGACGAGATCCAGCAGGCTGTCGAGATCGGTCTCGGTCGCGAGTGCGTTGCCGACCTCCTCCAGCGACTGCAGCTGGCGGGACCAGCGGGTCGAGGCCTCGTAGAGGCGGGCGTTCTCGATCGCGACCGCGGCCTGGCCGGCGAGGAGCGTGAGGAGATCCTCGTCCTCCTGCGTGAAGTCCTCTCCGCCCTCCTTCTCGGTGAGGTAGAGGTTCCCGTAGGCCACGCCGCGCAGCAGGATCGGGACGCCGAGGAAGCTCCGCATCGGCGGATGGCCGGGCGGGAACCCGACCGAGTGAGGATCCTCCGCGAGATCGTGCAGCCGCAGCGGCCTCGCCTCGCGGATCAGCACGCCGAGGATGCCGCGACCGCGCGGCAGCGCCCCGATCTCCGCGCGAGTCTCCGCGTCGACGCCGTGTGTGACGAACTCCTCCAGCTCCGAGCCGCTCGGATCGATCACGCCGAGCGCCGCGTAACGAGCACCCGTCAGCTCCGCGGCCGCCTCCACGAGCCGGTGCAGCAAGCCGTCGAGCGACAGCTCCGAGCTGACGGCGAGGCCCGCGGCGAACAGCGCACGGAGCCGTCCCTCGGTCACGGAAAGCGCGTCCACGTGGCGGAGCCTACGCCGCGACCGGCCGTACGGAAAAGCCGCAGCCGCGCTCCGTGGGGGCGCCGATGCCCCGCGCCAAGACCGTCGCGACACTGGATGGAGAAAGGAGACGCGAAATGAAAGCACTGGTGTACCACGGGCCGGGAGAGCGGGCTTGGGAAGACGTGCCCGACCCGAAAATCGAGGCGCCAACAGACGTAATCGTGAAGATCGATTCCGCGACCATCTGCGGCACCGACCTCCACATCCTCAAGGGCGACGTGCCCGAGGTGGCGCCCGGAACGATCCTCGGTCACGAGGCGGTGGGCACCGTGGTCGAAATCGGGAGTGCCGTCACGACGCTCGAGCCCGGAGACCGCGTGCTCGTCTCCTGCATCACGTCCTGCGGACGCTGCCGCTTCTGCAAGGAGGGCCGCTACGGGCTCTGCACCGGTGGCGGCGGCTGGATCTTCGGCCACCTGATCGACGGCCTGCAGGCGGAGTACGCGCGAGTGCCCTTCGCCGACACGTCCGTCTACAAGGTGCCGGAGGCCCTGACCGACGAGCAGGTGCTGTTCCTCGCCGACATCCTCCCCACCGCGTACGAGGTCGGCGTCCTCAACGGGAAGGTCGAGCCGGGCGACACGGTCGTCGTCGTCGGCGCCGGCCCGATCGGGCTCGCGACGATCATGACGGCGAAGCTCCACTCGCCGGGCCACATCGTCGCGATCGACCTGGACTCGTCGAGGCTCGACAAGGCGACCGAGTTCGGCGCGGACGTCGTCATCGACAACGGCCTCGAGGATCCGGTCGAGAGGGTCATGGAGCTCACGGGCGGCCTCGGCGCGGACGTTGCGGTCGAGGCGGTCGGCGTGCCGCAGACGTTCGAGCTCTGTGCAGAGCTGATCCGGCCGGGCGGCCGCGTCGCCAACGTCGGCGTGCACGGCCACCCCGCCACGCTCCATCTCGAGAAGCTGTGGATCCGCGACGTCCTGATCACGACGGGTCTCGTCGACACGACCACGACGCCGAAGCTCCTCAGGCTGATCGAGAGCGGACGGCTCGACCCGACGCCGTTCGCCACCCACCGCTTCGCCCTCGCGGACGCGGAGGAGGCGTACGACGTGTTCGGAGATGCGGCCGAGAGCCACGCGCTCAAGGTCGTGCTCGAGGCACCGAAGGTCACGCTCGAGCTGGTCGAGCAGCACGAGGTGCCCGTCACCGCGTAGCTATCTCGACACAAGGAGGGGCGGCGCCACCCCCCGGTGCGCCGCCCCTCGCAGAAGGAGGAACCGAAAATGAGCGATACGAGACCGATCCTGTTCGCAACGGACGGCTCGCCGTCGGCCGCGGAGGCGCAGCACGAGGCGTTCGAGCTGGCGCAACGGCTCGCCGTGCCGCTGCTCGTCGTCTCCGTGACTCATGCCGTGGCACCGGCGGTCGGCTACGCCGGCTATGGCTATGCCGACATCGTCGCCGAGCTGACCGAGGCCGAGCACCACCGGGTCCAGAAGCTGCTCGCCGAGATCGAGACTACTGCGCGTGCGGTCGGGATCTCGTGCTCGACGGTGGCAGCTGACGGCTTCGTCGTCGACGAGATCTGCCGGATTGCGGAAGAGCGCAACGCGCGCCTGATCGTCGTGGGATCGCACGGCTGGGGCGCCGCGAGGCGGCTCCTCTCGGGCAGCGTCTCGACCGGGCTCGTCCACTCGGCGACCCGCCCGGTCTTCGTTGTGCGGCCGCCGGCTGGAGTCGGGGAGCAGGCAGTGGCAGCATGAGCTCTGTCATGGCCGCTACCGAGGCGACCGACGTCATCCTCCGCGACGGGTCGACGCTCCGACTGAGAGCACCCCTCGCGGAGGACGCCGACGCGCTGCTCAGGTTCTTCTCCGGCCTCTCGGATCACAGCCGCTACCTCCGCTTCCACGGCTTCCCGGCGCTCGGGCCGAAGCTCGTCGAGCCGGTGCTCGACCCGGACTGGCACGAGCGCGGCGCGCTCGTCGGATCGCTGGACGGCCGCATCGTCGCCCTCGCGAACTGGGTTCGGCTGCGCGACCCGCGCGCGGCGGAAGTCGCGTTCACGGTCGGCGACGACGTCCAGGGCCAGGGGATCGGCACTCGCCTGCTCGAGCAACTCGCGGCCCGTGGGGCCGAGGCCGGGATCGAGGAGTTCGTGGCGGAGGTGCTGCTCGAGAACTCCGCGATGCTCGGCGTCTTCCGCGACGCCGGCTTCGCGGTGGCACGCGCGAGCGAGGCCGGCGAGGTCGAGATCCGGTTCGAGATCGCTCCCACCGGCAGCTATCGCGAGCAGGTCGCAGCACGGGACCACGTCGCCGTGCGCGCGTCGCTCGAGCCCTTCTTCCGCCCTCGTTCGGTCGCCGTCGTCGGCGCTTCGAAGCGCCGGGGCTCGATCGGCGGCGAGCTCTTTCGCAACGTCCTCGCCGGAGACTTCAGCGGCTCCGTATATCCCGTGAACCGGAGCGGGGATGCCGTCGCCGGCGTCCACGGCTATCGCACAGTCGGGGACGTCGCGGAGGATGTCGACCTCGCTGTGATCTGCGTTCCCGGCGAGCAGGTGCTCAGCGCCGCTGAGGACGCTCTCGCCGCCGGTGTGCGCGCACTCGTCGTGATCTCCGCCGGGTTCGCCGAGACCGGCAGCGCCGGCGCCGAGCGCCAGGAGCAGCTGCTTGCGCTCGTACGCAACCACGGCGCCCGCCTCCTCGGCCCGAACTGCCTCGGCATCGCCTCCTCCCCGGTCCACCTCAACGCGACCTTCGCGCCGCGCAGCTTCCCACCGGGCAAGATCGGCTTCTCCTCCCAGAGCGGCGCGCTCGGCCTCGCCCTGCTCGAACGCGCGGAGGCGACCGGCCTCGGCGTCACGTCGTTCGTGTCGGTCGGGAACAAGGCCGACGTCTCCTCGAACGACCTCCTCGAGTGGTGGGAGGACGACGACGAGACCGAGATGGTCGTCCTCTACCTCGAGTCGTTCGGCAACCCGCGCGCGTTCGCCCGCATCGCGCGGCGGATCGCTCGCCGCAAGCCGATCCTGGCGCTGAAAGGCGGCAGTACCCTCGCCGGCAGCCGCGCCGCCGGTTCGCACACGGCGGCGCTCGCCGGCTCGGATGTGGCCGTCGACGCGCTCTTCCGCCAGGCGGGCGTGATCCGGGCGAAGACGCTTGACGAGCTGATCGACGTGGCGACGCTCCTCTCCGCCCAGCCGGTGCCTCGTGGGCGGCGCGTCGCGGTCGTCACCAACGCCGGCGGGCTCGGCATCCTCGCGGCCGATGCCTGTGAGGCGGCTGGTCTCGAGCTGCCGCAGCCGAGCGACGCGACCCGCGCCGCGCTCGCCGAGTTAATGCCGGCCGAGGGAAGCAGCGCGAACCCGGTCGACCTGCTCGGCGGCGCGACGGCGGAGAGCTTCGCCTCAGTTCTGCCGCCCGTGATCGCCGACCCCGCGTTCGACGCGGTGATCGTCCTCTTCGTCCCGACGGTCGGAAGCGACGAGTCGGAGGTGGGAGCCGCGATCAGCACGGCGGCAGCGAGCGCCGTGGACAAGCCCGTCCTCTGCGCGTTCGTCAGCGCGAACGGGCCGCCCGCGAGCCTGCGCGGCGTTGCGAACGTCCCAGGCTTCGACTATCCGGAAGCTGCTTCACAGGCGCTGGGGCGTGCGGCCGAGCGCGGAGAGTGGCTGCGGCAGCCGGCCGGCGAGGTGCCCGAGCTCGGGCGTGACCGCGACGCGGCCCAGGCCGTGGTCCGGGAGGCGATCGCAACCGGTGACGAGTGGCTCGACGCCGCAGCAACGCGCCGGCTGCTCGAGGCGTACGCCGTCCCGCTCGTGCCCGAGCGGCTTGCAGCCACCCCGGAGGAAGCGGTCGACGCAGCCCGCGAGCTCGGCTTTCCGGTCGTCCTCAAGACAGCCGTGCCGGGCGC
>Ga0207693_10003462_pt1 | contig 13473 bp, 11 predicted proteins | sample LARL81metaG_FD_184347 | JGI IMG/M metagenome (GOLD analysis project Ga0207693, IMG submission 184347) | Corn, switchgrass and miscanthus rhizosphere microbial communities from Kellogg Biological Station, Michigan, USA - LAR L8-1 metaG... | ecosystem: Host-associated > Plants > Roots >...
ACAATCTTCCTGTCTGAGTCTGAGCACGGCCAAGGAACAAAAGTACCTGGACATTCGTTGGGCCGCTTTCAGGAGGTCCTTATGGAGCGTGTTGTCGAACGGGTCGTGTGCACTTACGGTATGATGGTCAACCTGTCTTCCGAAGAAGAACGGTGGACGCGAGAGCACGTGATCAAATTCCTAGCGGGCAGAAGCGAGGATGAGAACGTGCTTGCCGTAGAGGCGATCAAGCATTTGCGCGGCTCAAAGCCCTCTCGGATCCGACGGGCGAGGTCCTGATCGCGCGGAATAGGTTCGGTGTGTGAGAACCATTCCGAGAAGGGGTGGTCAGAGGAGCCGGTTGCCAGTGTGGCGCGGGTGACGCCCAAGATGATGATTGCGATAAAAGAACCCGCCCATTTCTTCCACTGCCCAGAGTAGACACCGAATTCGGTTTCGATTGTCAGAACGGATCTTCTCGAAGGTTACCCGGCAATCGTGTCGCGAACGCTTCCCAAAGCAAAAAGAAGCAAGCCGGAAGGAATACATGACAGGGAGACGTAGCTGCGCCGAAGGAAAATGACCTGGAAGGGCCGCAAGACCAGGGTGGAAGACACGGAAGGTCAAGCCGGAATGCCGAAATCGAAACGGTCGCGAGACCTTGGAATGAAGCGCGGCAAGCGCCTCAGGAACAGTCAGGTGATCGGGACCAACGGGCCGAGCGAAGAGCTGATTCGTTACGTTCCAGAAAGTCTTAAAAAGCAGCCGATAGAATTTTCGGCATGCGCGCGGCGCCGCAGGTGCCGAGCGCCGCGCCTCCCAACCTGCGCATCGTCTTCGACGGCTAGGAGGCCGTACCGTACGCCACGGTCAGTTGATAAGCTCTTTGATGCGCTTCGCGAGACCGTCCATGGCGAAGGGTTTTGTGAGGATCGCCATTCCCGGCTCGAGCCCGGTTGGACCCATCGCCGCCTTCTCTGCATAACCGGTGATGAACAGCACTTTCAGATCGGGTCGCGCCGTCCGTCCGAAATCCGCAAGTTGCCGCCCGTTCATGCCGCCCGGCAAGCCGACGTCGGTAACGAGGAGATCAACGCGTGCGTCCGAACGAAGAACCGGAAGTGCGCTTGCACCGTCGGCGGCCTCGATGGCTGTGTATCCGAGTTCGGCGAGGACCTCGCTGATGAGCATTCGCACCGATGGTTCGTCATCCACGATGAGCACCGTTTCGCCCATGCCGGCTCGGGGCGCCGTCGAGAAGTCATGCGACTTGTCTGCCGCTTGCTCTTCGCCGCGGAATCTGGGCAAGAATAGACTGATCGTCGTTCCCTGACCGAGCGTTGACGCGATCCGAACCTGACCACCCGATTGTTTGGCGAACCCATAGATCATCGACAGACCAAGGCCCGTACCCTGGCCCAGCGGCTTCGTCGTGTAGAACGGATCGAATGCCCTTCGAGCGACCTCATCGCTCATTCCCGTCCCGGTGTCGCTCACGGACAAGCAGACATATTCGCCGGGCTTCATTTCGAAAGAAAACGCCTCGACGCTATCAAGGACGCGGTTGACGGTTTCGATCCTCAGTTGACCGCCGTCCGACATTGCATCGCGCGCGTTGATGCAGAGATTGAGCAGCGCGTTCTCGAGCTGATTGGGATCGACTAGCGTGGTCCAAAGGTCTGGCCCATCGACGAGAGTAACCGCGATCCCGGGGCCAACCGTATTTTTGATCAGTTCCGTCATCCCCGAAATGAGCCGGTTGACTTCGGTTGCCTTTGGGTCGAGCGTCTGACGTCGGGAAAAGGCCAGCAGACGATGCGTCAGCGCGGCCGCCCGGCTCGCCGCTCCTTGCGCCATCGATATGTAGCGTTCGACGTCCTTGTAGCGGGCTTGCGAAATCCGAATCTGCAGCAGCTCGAGGGCTCCGGAAATGCCCGTCAGCAAATTGTTGAAATCGTGCGCAAGTCCACCCGTAAGCTGTCCCACGGCTTCCATCTTCTGGGCCTGCCTGAGCGCGTCTTCCGCTTTGCCCAACGCTTCCTGCTGGCGGCGTTGCTCGGTGATGTCGCGAGCGACGCAATAGAGCAGCCCTTCGACGTTGATCGCCGTCCACGAGAGCACCCGATAATCACCTTTCCGGGTCCGAAAGCTGCTTTCGAAATCCGATGTTTGCTCCGGTGCCGCAAGGCGGTTCACGGCATCGCGCATTTTCCGACGATCGGCGGGATGTTCCAGCCAATCAGTGGTCTTTCCGAGAATCTCCTCCGGGAGCCATCCGAGAACTTTGGTCCAGGCGGGGTTGACGCTGATCCACGTTCCGTCGGTGGCTGCCACCCCGAGCATATCCAGACTTACCTTCCAGACACGATCGCGCTCCTGCGTGCGCTCCGCGACGCGCTGCTCCAGGGTAAGGTTCAGTCCCCGGAGCGCTTCTTGCGCGGCATGACGTTCGTTCATGTCGCGCAGGATCGCGGTCACGAAAATCCGTCCCTCGCTCGTCCATTTGGACGCGGAGACATCGAGAAAGGTGCGCGTTCCGTCCTTGCGCCGCGCCACCAATTCTACTGATCGCGCCGAAGGATCGCCGCCAAGGACGGACCGCCAGAGATCCTCCCAAAGGTGAGGTTCATCGAAAAGCGTTGCCAATGGCCGACCAACCAATTCGGTTCGATCGTATTGGGTCTCGCGCACCGCTGCGGGATTGGCGAATTGCACAATCCCGCTTCCGTCAAGGGTCAGGATGAGGTCCGACGCGCTTTCGACGACAGCGTCGTAGCGCGCGTTTTGGCGATCGCGGAGGATGCGCTCGCGTTGGGTCGCGACTGTCACATCGACGATCTGAAGCAGGCAATGCGAATAGGATAGCTGCGCCCCGAACGGGCGAACCGACGCATTGTGAACGAGAGGCAGACCCGCCCGAGTCCGAAGTGGCAGCAGGTTCGGATTCAAGGAATGCGTCAGGAATGCGGATGAGCCCAGCGAGAGCGCGTCGGCAATGGATGTCGTCAGGCGGCCTAGAGGACGGTCGGGAAATAGTTCGGACAGCGACCTTCCGACAGCTTGTTCGGAAGCAATTCCGCTCGCCGACGACAACCAGTAGTTCCAGAAGACGACACGCCGATCGCGATCCAGAATGGCGACGCCCGAGTCCAGAGCGTCGAAAGCATCAGCGAACTGATCGCGTTCAAGCTCGATCATGTTCGGAAGGTATCCCGTCGCCTGTCGCTCGTTCGATGAATTCGTCGAGCAGATGGACCAAGGCCGTCAGCGAGGGAAGATCCATGATCATCGCGATGTAACCGCTTATGTCACGTTCGCGGACGGCGAAGTTGATGAAGAGAAACAGGACTATATCACCGGCTTGTGGAGGGGGGGCGAGGCTGAAGAAGGTAGCGGCATTTCCGCGCAGGACTTCCGGCAGCGACATCTTGAGGCTTCGGTGAAGCATGTTCGCGATCGTCGCGAGGCAACTGTTGAGGAGAATGTTGCCGGTTTCGGCCAGCGCTTCCTGTTCCAGTTCGATGATGTCCTCGAGCGGTAGGTCACCGCCCGTGATCGCGCGGACCAGTTCCAGGCTCTTCGTCTCGGGAAAGATCAGGAGCGCCCGGCCTGTAATGTCGCCCTCGAAGACCTGATGGACGGCGACAAGATTCGATGTCTCGCGTTCGCCTAGGATGGCGATGGCGCCAGCGCGGGTCTCCAGCGAGACCGTCGGCACTGACAGGTGCACTTGGGCTCCGACCATCTCGCGAAGGCTGGTGGCCGCTCGACTGACGCCGATATTCACCAGTTCGGTGAGGGCGTCGAGCTGCAATTCGGTAAGCATTTCCGGGGGCGCTCCGGTCATGCGCGTCCCTGTTCGAGACGCTGCACGGCGTTCTCCAAGAATGCGCCCAGCGACTGTTCATTCAAAGGCTTCATGAGAAAGACAGCCCCGATGTCCTTGGCCCGTGCGACGATCTCCGCCTGGTTGTTGGCCGAGACGATGGCAAGAGGCGTCGACGGTCGGATTGCCAGCAGGTCGGCCGCGAGCTGCAGTCCGTCGCGTCCGGGCATGTTGAAGTCCAGCAGGGCGACGTCGAATGCCGTATCTTTCGCCAACGAGACCGCCTCGTCGGCGTTCGTCGCTTCGACACGGGTCCAGTCTGGGCGGAGAATCTTCAACGCCTTCGTCGCTGCCATTCGGGCTAGCTTACTGTCGTCGACGATCAAGAGGGTATAGGGCATGGAATCTCCGCAGCGGGTCCGACGCTTGGAACCCGATTTTGTTCCCGTTTTCGCATCTCCAGCGGGTGTGGGAAAGGTCAAACTCTTTCGTAAGCCTTGGCGATGGCCGGGCCGGCAAACCTTTCGAGGAAAGGATTGGCAGCCGGCCCTCGCAGCGGCCGCTTGGCGACCAGCAGCACCTGAATTACAGAGGCGTGGGCGCTTTCGCAGCCCCGCCAGTCGATTTCTGCCTCCGGATTGGCCAGCAGGTGTTGCAGCAAAGTTTCGCCGTCATCCGCAGGACAGGCACCGATGAGCCGGATGGTGTTTGCATCGTGCAGAACGACCGTCAATTGAACATCTCCTGTGCGTCCAGGACGATCAGAACCCGCCCGTCGCCCAAAAGAGTTGTTCCCGCAATTCCCCGCATACCCCCCAAAAGGCCGTCCATCGGCTTCAACATGATGTCCATCCGCTCTCCCAGCCGGTCCACCTCAAGTCCCGCGATCTGGGTTCCAACCGACATGATGACGACTTTGACATGGTTCCGGCCCGACGGATCGCGTGGGAGTCCCAGCATTTCCGCGAGGTCGACAATCGGCACCGTTCGATCCCGCAGCACAAACGCGCGGCCGTAACCGATCGGAACGACCAGGTCGCGGTCGATGATCATCGTTTCCAGAACCGTATCGAGAGGAAGCCCGAACGCCTGACCGGCCACTTCCACCGTCATGACCCGGGTCATCATCAGGCTGAAGGGAAGTATCAGTGTGACGGTGGTCCCGATTCCGGGCTTGGTTCCGAGCAGGACTCTTCCCCCGAGGCGCTCGACGGCGGTCTTTACCGTATCCATGCCTACGCCCCGTCCCGACAGGTCCGTAACGGTGGCAGCGGTAGAAAAGCCTGCGGCAAAGATGAGATTTGCCGCCTCGATGTCCGTCATCGCCGCCAAGGATTCGGCTCCCGCAGTTCGCCGTTCGCTTGCCACGGCGCGCACCCGGGCGACATCGATGCCAGCCCCGTCGTCTTCTACATCTATCACGACGTTGTTGGCGTCGCGGCGGGCCCGCAGGATCACTGTTCCGATCGCCGGTTTGCCCGCCGCGGCGCGCTGCTCCGGATTCTCGATGCCGTGGTCCACAGCGTTGCGTAGGACATGCAGCAACGGCTCGAAGAGCGCGTCCACGATCGTGGCGTCGGCCTCAGTGTCTTCTCCCTCGGTGACCAATCTCACGGTCTTGCCGACGCTGCCGGCGATTTCCCTCACCAACTTGGGAAATCGGCGGAAGACGGAACGCAGCGGAAGGACTCGGATGCGGAGGACCGCGGTTTGCAACTCCGTCGCCAATCGGTCGAACAGCGTGTACTGTTCGCGCAGTGTTGCCGCCAAGACGGCCGGTTCAGCGTTCTCCTGACTGAGCTTTGCCGCGTGCCCGATGGCGTTCTTGAGAACGATCAATTCGCCGGTAAGCTTGACCAGCGCATCGATCCTGTTCATGTCAACCCGCAGCGCCCTGGGGGCGTGAATCTGACTGGGCGGGCTGTCGTTGGCGTGTTCCGGGGTCGTCGCGGCCAGCGCACGCTCTATCGCCTCTACCAAGGGGGCTGCGCGACGTTCGGCTTGGGCCGTCGCTACGGCGCGTTCCAGATAGGCGGCGGCTTCACTCATGCCAAGGTAGATCAGTGCGTTGACGGCCGTACGGCCTACCGATGCGAGACGACCCGGAAGTCCATCGGGGCCGCCGTCCTGCAAGACGAGCAACTGCGCTTCCAGCAACGAAGTGGCCTTCGACCGGAAGCCCTCCGCTTGAGCGATGTTCAGCGAGTTCAGTTCGTGAATTTCCGTCGCGCCCAAGGCAGCCGTTAGCGCCGCGCGAACGTCGTCGGCCCGAGCTCCAACCAGAGCAACGATGTCGAGACCGCAACCGAACGTGTTCATGGACTCAAGGGAAGCGGCAGGGTCTGTCAGCGCGAGATCGAGTTCTAGCAAGTTGGGCAGTGCTGCAATCACCGCCATCGGGTCATGACCTTGAAAGAAGGCGTCCTGATCGGGAACATATCGGAGTGCGGTACGTGGTCCTTCGAAGCGCTCGCCAGCAGCGACGCCCAACCTTTGCAGCCAGTTGTCGTTTTTGGGGACGTGAAGCCGATCTTGCTCGTCGGCATCGAGCGAGGCGACGAGGCGTGAGATCATGTCGTCTGCTTCGGCTTCCGCTGTTGCAGGCGTTTCGCCGGTCGTCTGCATAGCGTCCAGCCACCGCGAAGTCAGATCGAGACAGGTTAGGCATTCGTTGAGGACACTTGGAGCAATCGAGCCCTCCGACGATCGGATGGCTGAGAGGATCTCTTCGGCGGCGTGCAGCGTCCGCGCCATGGCTGCGAAGTCGACGATTCCGGCGGCGCCCTTCAAGGTATGAAAGGCCCGAAACGCGCCATCCAGTCTTTCCCCGTCGCCCGGCTTCTCCTCCAGCGCCAGCAGATCGTCGGTCGCCTGGGCGACGAGATCGCGCGACTCGAGAAGGAATTGTTCGACGAATTCGTTCATCGATGCGCCCCGCAGAAGATGGCTGCATACTCAGCAAGCGCTTCCTGCTTGATGGGTTTCACCAGATAGTAGTTCGCGCCGGCACTTCGCGCTGCCGCCATATCTTGGGGGCCGGCCTCTGTGCTCGTCACAAGCACGGGAATCGCTGACACCGGAAGCTCCTTGGAACGCAGGGCCCGCAGGAATGTGAACCCGTCCATCTGCGGCATATTGATGTCGACGATCGCCAGGTCGAACGATTGCAACAAGATCTTGTCCAGTCCCTCCAATCCGTTCAGAGCTTCTTCGACTTCGAAACCGCGAGCTTCGAGCGCCGACCGGTAATACGTCCGGACGAGTGCGGCGTCGTCGACAATGAGGATCCGTTTCCGGGCGCCGTCGGTCACGCGCGTAGCTCCAGCGGTTTTCGGTAGACGATGGCGCCCGAATATCTGCAGACCTCGAACAACGGCGAGATGCGGCTCATTGACTCCGTATGTCCGAGGCAGATGAACCCGCCGGGCAGGAGGTTGTCGTACAGGTTTTCCGCTGCGATGCGGCGGGACTCGTCGTCGAAGTAGATCAGCACATTTCTGCAGAAGATGACGTCGAAACGGCCTTGCGGCCGGGTCTGCTTTGTGTCGATGAGATTGACCCGCGAGAATCGCACGGATTGGCGCAGGTCGTCCAGAATCCGCCAGCGCTCGTCATCGAGTTCGTAAAAATAGCGTGCGATCAATTCCGGCGACAGTCTCATCAGTGCCCTTTTACGGAAGATGCCTTCCGCCGCCGCCTCGAGCACGTCCGTATCGATGTCCGATCCGACGATTTCGATGTCATAGGCGTCGACGTCCTTCCAGTTTTCCAGCAACCATATCGCAATGGAATAGGGTTCTTCACCCGTCGAACACGGTGCGGACCAGATTCGGATCGTGTCGCCAGGCCTCTTCGCCCTCACGCGTTCATCGAGCAGGTCCGTCGTCAGACAGGTCAGTTGGTGGTCTTCCCGGTAGAAATAGGTCTCGTTGACGGTGAAGGCATTGATGAGTTCTTCCACCTCCCGGCGTTCTTCGCCGCGTAGATGTGCGAAATAGTCGGTGAACGACCGGCTCGAAGTGGCGGACATCCGTTCGGAAATCCGACGTTCGACGTAGTAGCGCTTCGCCTCCGTGAACACCATGCCGGTTCGTCGATAGAGGAATTCGGCGAGCCTGCTGAATTCATCGCTTGTGAGGGGCGACGGATCGGCCATCTCTCAGCGCGCGCCGATGCGGTCGCTGGCGGCCTTGACGGCGAAGCCCAAAAACGGATCGTCCGGAAAACGCGCGCCGCACCGGGCCAAGGCAGGCAAGCTTGGCGGGCCCCCGATCTCAGCCAAAACCTCGACGGCCGCGGCGCAAACGTTGGCGTTTTCCTCTCGTTCGATCAGTTCGACGAGCGCGCGGCTGGCTTCGTCCGCCGGAAGGCGTCGGGCGATTTCGCAGGCGAGCAGCCGAATGTCCGGGTCGGCGTCCGTTAGCAGCTGAGGGAGGTGTCCGCCGGCAGCGGACGGCATGGCCCGTAATGCGTCGAGCGCCCCTGTGCGCTGGGCCGCATCGTCCGAGCGGAGATGCGGCAAGACAACGGCCGCGGCTTCCAGTGTGGCAATCTTCGCAAGGGCCGTGAAGATGGCCTCCCGGACGCGAGGCACGCGCTCCCGCGAAAGTGCGTCGCCCAACAGCGACAGCCCGTCGGGAATCTCGAAGGCGACGCGCGCGGCGGCCCAACGTTCGTCGTCCGTGCCGTCGAGCAACAATGCCGCGAGCCTACGTCCGTCCGGCGCGGGCGGCGGAGTTGCGGAAGTGGGCCTTCTTACGAGCGGCATCAGCCCACCAACTTTCTCAACTGGGCTGCGATTTTGGGGAGCGGCACGACGAAATTCGCGCCACCCGCTTTAACCAACTCGCCCGGCATGCCCCATACGACGGCGGTTTTTTCCGCCTCCGCGATCGTTTTTGCGCCCTGCGCATGCATTAGCGCCATCGCGTCGGCCCCGTCGTTTCCCATGCCAGTCATGAGTACGCCCACCAACTGGCTCGGAGACATATGGTTCAATGCGCTCCGCACCAGCCGGTCGGTGCTGGGATGCCATGGATATCCGCTCTCGGCAGGGGCCGCCATGGCGACCAGCCCATCTCCGCGCCGCGAAACGATGACGTCGGCGTCGCCGCGGCCGATGTATGCGCGTCCCGGCTCGAGGGCGACCGGCTCCCGGACTTCTTGGACGCCGATCTGGCAGAGCCCGTCCAGACGACGAGCCAGCGGGCCGGTGAACGCGGCAGGCATGTGTTGCGCGATCACGATGGGCCATGGAAACGTCGCCGGAAGGCCCGTGAGGAGCGTCTCGAGCGCCGGAGGTCCGCCAGTCGACGTGCCGACCAGCACCAGACCTTGATCGCCCGTGGCGGGCCTGATCCTCTTGGCCGACCCACGGGGCAACGCGCCGGCGCCTTCGCCCATCCGGTGCCGTATTCGCTCGCGAAGTCGCAGCGAGCTTCGGAGCTTTGCGCCAGCCGCAGCCCGCACCTTATCGATGAGCGGCTGCGCCATGTCGTCGATCCGGAGCGAAACCGCGCCGGTCGGTTTCGCCACGAAATCCACCGCCCCGAGCCGCAGCGCCTCGAGCGTTGCTGTTGCGCCCGCAGCCGTTGCCGACGACACCATCACGACCGGACAGGGATGTTCGACCATGATCCTGTCGAGGCACGCAAGGCCGTCCATTTCGGGCATGTGCACGTCGAGGGTTACGACATCGGGACGCGCGAGCCCGATGGCCTCAAGTGCCTCCCGACCGTTTCGGGCGAATTGAACTTCGAAATCAGGCTGGGCTGCAAACACTTGGCCGATCAACTTCCGGACCAGGGCCGAGTCGTCGACTACCAGGATTTTGATCACTGTTTCGTCCGCCGGGACTCTTTATTGCGCACCTCCTTGCTGAACGTATCCAGCAGACCGCGTTCCGCGCGCGTAAGGAGTTCGGACGGATCCAACAGTAGCACGATCCTGCCCGAGGTCTCGAGATTGATGACCGACTGCACCAGGCCTAGCGCGTCCCCGGTCAGATCGGGCGAAGGCTTGATCTTGTCGGGAGCGCACCGAAGAACCTCCGAAACGCCGTCAACGATGAGACCGGCGCGATGTCGTTCGGTACGAACGACGATAATGCGCCTTCCCCCTGTGGCGGTGGAAGGCTGCATTTCGAAGCGGCGGCGCTGATCGATTACGGGAAGAACTTCTCCCCGCAGATTGACCACGCCTTCGAGGAATTTGGGGGTTTTCGGAAGGCGTGTGATTTGGTCGGGCACGCGTGCGACTTCGTCCACTGCTTCGATGGGCAGCGCGAACTCGTCATCGTCGAGCCGAAACACCAGAAATCGCAATTCGTCGGCTTCCAATTTTGCAGAACTTCCGTCCGTAGCTGGCTTCATTGCGGCATTGCCTTGCATCAGTTTCTGCATGACGTCTTCCCGGAATAGACGCTCCGGCGCCAGGATCGAAACAAGTCTATCGTCAGCGGCGCGGTAGACTTCCTTGATCCGGGTCTCTCCGCCTGCGCGCGCGGCGAGAACTGGCGGAACCTTCTCCACGCGGTCCGCATCGACGGTAAGAATGGCTCGCATCCGATCGGCAACGAAACCTATAAGGACGTTGCCGACCGTAACTATTAGTGCCTGTTCCCGAGACGAGGCCGTCGAAGGCAGACCGAGGAGCCGGCGCAGCGAAAGCAAGGGCAACAGGCCGTCCCTGTAAGGCATGACGCCGCGCACCGCATCGTCGCTACCCGGCACGAAGGTGAGGTTCTCGGGCGTCGGGACGACTTCCCGTACCGTTTCGAGAGGAAGGGCGTACTCTTGGCTGGCGACCTCGAATGTCACCACATGTTGTCGCACGACGTCGATACGGACTGAATCTGTCGCCTTCGCGACGACCGCGGTGTCTGCCGTGCAGTGCCCGGCTGCGCTCTTGACGAACGCCCTGCGCAGCAGCTCCGCAACGTCGAGTATCCTGACGACGTCGGAATTGCTTTCGAATACGCCGTGAAGACGTTCGCCGGTCTCCGAGGCGACGTCGGCCTCCGCCGTTCTGACTTTCTCGCCCGGGACCCGCACCAGGCTCGAGACTTCGTCCACTGCCAATGCGACGGCCGAGCTTCCGTCGAGGACGATCAGACGTGAGGCATGGGTGGCGATTGCCTCGTCCCTTCCCAAGAGGGCGCGCACGCTTGCTACCGGGAGCACTGACCCGCGCAGGTTGGCGAGGCCCATCAGGCTCCGCGGTGCCTGGGGCACGCGGGCGATGGGTGGCAACCGCACGACTTCCGTTACCGACGCGGCTGGCACGGCGTAGAGGCGGCCGTCGCTCTTGAAGGTCAGAAACCGTTGGTCGTGATCCTCGCCGGGTTTGCTGACGTCATCCATTCTGGTTTTTCAGCTCGTCCGAAAGTAAAGCGATTTCCTCGATGGCGGCGGCCAGATCGTCCGCGCCTCGTGCCTGCTCGGTCGACGCCGCCGCGGCCTGTCGCGACGCGGAGCTAGCTTCTTCCGCGGCAGCGGCGATCTGGCGCGCTGCCGTCGCCGTTTCTCCGGCCGCGGCGAGGATCGCATCCGCGCCCTGCAGTATAGCCTTGTTGGCGTTTCCGAGCGCCGCGATCTCGCCGGTCATATTTTCAAGCGCTTTGACCACGGCGCGGTTGTTCTGAACTTCCAGATTTCCCGCAGCGATGATCTGCTCGATATCGCGGCGCAGGACTGAGATCTGATCCAGAATTGCGCGAATCGTGTCCTTGATGCGCTCGACGCTTTCCGATGCCTCGCGGGCGAGCGCCCGAATGTCGTTGGACACCAGAGCGAATCCGCGCCCGGATTCCCCGGCGCGCGCGGCTTCGACCGCTCCACTCACCGCAAGCATGGTGGTCTGAATGGTCACCAACGCTATCGCGTCGACATTCTTCTCAATCTTGCGTCCGACGCCCTCCAGGAAGACGATGGTTTCCAAAATGCTTCGTGTCTTTTCGAGCGTTTCTCCTACGCCCTGGATCATCCGCTCGACGCCCGACCTCCCTTCCGCAAGTTTTTGTCCCATGACAGCGGTCCTGTCGACGGCGAGGCGGCCCCGTTCCTGGGCGACACGAGCGCTTTTCTCGATCTGCGCAAGCGCTGCCGAGGTCTGTTGTGCGGCGGCCGCCTGTTGTTGCGCCCCGCGATTGATCTGCTCGATCGCAGTCGAGATCTGGCTGGCCGCGCTGGAAAGCTCCTGAATGGTGGCCGAAAGTTCTTCGGCCATGCTCGAGATATTCTCTGCCGCGGACTCACCAGACGATCCGCCACGCAGATCTTCGGACGCTGCTGCCAAGGCTTGGGCGGCAGCCTGGCCCTGATCCAGCGATTGCGCTTGTTGGCGGACCGCCGACTGCGCTTCGATCGCGGCGGAGGATTGCTCCTCGGCGGCGCCAGCGACGAGTTCGGCTCCCTTTTGCGCTTCTTGAATGGCTCGCTCGCCTTCAATGCTGGCGGTGACGGTCTGTTGGCTGCCGTCGGCAAGCTCGATCATGTTGCCCCGAAGTCCGGACAGGATCTCGATGATTGCCTGTCCGGCCTTCGCTTGAGCGATGGCCGCCGCAGCGGCCGCCTTGACCGTGGCGGAGGCGTCCCGAACACTGGTCTGGATTTCTTCGGACAGGCCCTTTACCTCGAGGGCGCTTTTGTCGGAAGCCTCGGCTAGGGCTCTGACTTCCTCGGCTACCACGGCGAACCCGCGTCCATGATCTCCTGCCCGGGCAGCTTCGATAGCCGCGTTCAGAGCGAGCAAATTGGTCTGATCGGAGATGCGACTGACTGCGCGAGTGACCTCGCCCACTTCTTGAGCTCGCTGCTCCAACTCGCCGATGATGTCGCCAGAAGCGACCTGCCGCTCGGAATTCTTTTCGATCGCTTGCACCGATGCGCCGATTTGTGTCGCGGTTTCGGCGAGCAGCACCTGCGCCCCTTCGGTCCGTCGACGCGAGTTGTCCGCTTCGCTTCGAGCCAGCGTCAAGTTCGCCGCGATCTGCTTAATCGCCGCCAATTGTTCCTGGGAGGCGCCGGCGGCTTCCTCAGCGCCCGCACTGATCTGCTCCATGGATCGCCGAAGCTCTTCGGCCGCCGCCGAGGCTTCCGTCAGGCCGCTTGCCAATTGCTCGGTCGCCGCTGCGACACGCTCGGATACCTTGTCCTTCGCCACCGATTTTTCGGGTTTGCGAACCCGGGTCCCCCGCACGGCATGGGGCGCAGCTTGTCGTGTTGGTTCAGGCGAGGTTCGACGTTTTGCCGTCGAACCGGCGAGTTTCGTAGTCTTTACAAGGGGCATAGGAGTCTCGGTGCGAACCAAATCGGGAGAAGGCTAGAGAAGCATAGGGCAGCTTTGATGGGAAGAGATACCGCTATCCGAACGAACGGCAGCACGGCCTTGGTGCCGGGTTCTCCATGTGAGCGAATCTTGTGAGGTCGGCCCTCGGAATCACGAGCCTGCCTCCGCCTCCCCGCAAAACGATACCCGAAATCGGGGTTTCGATCACGGCCTGCCACGTCACATGGGAGCGGCTTTTTCTTCGGAGGTGCGGTGATATAGCTCGCCGCATCGCGGGGCACGATCAGCTTTCGCTTTTCTGGCAGGGCGATCGATTCGTCGAATTCACGGCCCCAGCACGATCAATGCACTGACCTTCCGCCGCGTCGGGATCACCTTGG
>Ga0207693_10003465_pt1 | contig 13466 bp, 12 predicted proteins | sample LARL81metaG_FD_184347 | JGI IMG/M metagenome (GOLD analysis project Ga0207693, IMG submission 184347) | Corn, switchgrass and miscanthus rhizosphere microbial communities from Kellogg Biological Station, Michigan, USA - LAR L8-1 metaG... | ecosystem: Host-associated > Plants > Roots >...
AGGCGAAGCTCGAACAGGAGCTCCCGGTCGAGCCCGATCTCAGCAAGTGGCTCGCCCTGTTCGACGCTCCGATCTAGTCAGGTGAGAGGACGGTCGCGCCGGCCAGTGGCCTTGGCCATGACACCGTTCATGGGATGATCGCCTCGTCGTGGCGTACGCGGAAGTCAATGGCGTGAGGCTCTATTACGAGCGCGCTGGCAGCGGCGAGCCGGAGTTGCTCTTCGTCCCCGGCTGGTGCTGCGATCACACGGCGTTCGAGCCCCAGTTCGACTACTTCAGGGACTCTCACGCGGTGACCGCACTCGACCTGCGCGGGGTCGGGAAGAGCGACGGGCCGGAAGAGGGCTACTCGATCCCGGAGCTGACCGACGACGTCGCGGCGCTCTGCGCAGAGGTCGGGATCGAGAAGCCGGTGGTGGTCGGCCACAGCCTCGGCGGCATGATCGCCGTGGAGCTCGGAGCGCGGTATTCCTCGCTACCGAGTGCGCTCGTCCTCGTCGATCCGGGACCGATCGACCCACTCCCAGAGACGGTTGAGTTCTTTCGCGGCTTCGCAGATCAGCTTGCGGGTCCGAACGGCGAGGAGATCCGCCGCGACTACGTGCACGACATGGGTGCGCGCGATGAGGAACTGGCGCGCTGGATCGTCGATCACATGTGCGCCGTCGCACCGCCGGTCGCCGCCGCGGTTATCCACGGCGTGAGCGAGTGGAATGGACGAGAACCCTTCGCTCGCTGCCTCGTGCCGGTCTTGATGATCCGAGCGGAGCTCTGGGAAGAAATCGATGCATTCAGGCTGAGAGGGATCAAGCCTGATCTCGAGGTCGGCATCACCGTCGGCGCGGGGCACTTCAACCAGCTCGAGGTGCCCGAACAGGTGAACGCGATGATCGAAAGCTTCCTCCGACAGACCGCCTGAAAAGAACCGGCTCAGGGGTTTCCCGAACACTGGCCCAGCTGAGCGCCCTCGTCCCTGGCCGCGCGCCGAAGGCCTGAGGCTAAGCCGGCCGCCATAGCGGCCCCCAGCGAGCGAAGCGCCGGCTTCGCGAGCTACGCGACGGGCTTGCCCATCTCGCGGGCGATCTCGGACAGCGCCGCGAGGCGCTTCTCGAGCGGCGGGTGATCCATCATCCACTCGCTCATGTTCGTCTTCCAGTTGGTCGGGATGATGAAGAAGGCGTTCATCCCCTGCACCTCGCGCAGATCGCGCTGCGGGATCTGCGTGATGCCGCTCGAGATCTTCTGGAGCGCGCTCATCAGGTTCTCCGGCGCGCCTGTGATGATCGCCGAGCCGCGGTCGGCCGCGTACTCGCGGTAGCGAGAAATCGTCCGGATGAGGATGAAGCTGATCGCGTAGACGACGACCGAGACGAGGAAGACGATCAGCCAGATCGGCACCTGGTTGTTGCCGTTGTTGCTCCTGTTGCCGCCGCCGAAGCCGCCGAACATCCCTGCGTAGAGCCCGAAACGCGTGAGGAGCGCGGCGAGCATCGCGAAGAAGCTCGCCACCGTCATCACGAGCACGTCCCGGTTCGCGATGTGCGAGAGCTCGTGTCCCAACACGGCCTCGATCTCCTGGGGCTCGAGCCGTCGCCACAGCCCCTGCGTCACCGCGACTGCGGCGTGCTTCGGGTTCCGGCCCGTCGCGAACGCGTTCGGCACGTCACTGTCGACGACCGCGATGCGGGGCTTGGGGAGGTTCGCCATCGCGCAGAGGCGCTCGACCATCGCATGCAGCTCGGGTGCTTCCTCGGCCGTGACGACCTTGGCCCCGGCCGCGCGGAGCGCGAGCTTGTCGGAGGTGTAGTACTGGAAGAAGGCGAGGCCGACGATGATCACGAGCATCGGCACGAGCCCGAAGTTGAGGACGCTGAACAGGACGACGCCAAAGACGACGTAGAGCAGACCGAGCAGGGCACCCGTGAAGAGCATGCGCACGGAGAGACCCCGGTCGCGCCCGAAGTTTTTGCGTTGCATGGGCTGAATGGTACTCGGCGGGTGGTTCCTGCAGCCCCTCGTCTTAGCGGTCCATTAGAGTCCTCGACGGTGCGCCACCCAGCAGTCATCGCCGCTGCCGCAGCGCTTGGCGCAGCCGCGCTCGCAGGCTGCGGCTCGCAGGGCGTCGCCTCCCCGACACCGAACACCGTGGTCGGGACGGTTTCGACCACCCCGTCGTTCCCGATCGTCGCCGCCTTCCACCTCAAGGGCGCCGCGAACAAAGGCAGCGCGGTCTACTCGAGCGCCAGCTGCGGCGGCTGCCACACGCTCGCCGCGGCCCACTCGACCGGCACCGTCGGCCCGAACCTCGACCAGCTCAAGCCCGACTACCGCGCCGTCACCGCCCAGGTGACGAACGGCGGTAGCGCGATGCCCGCCTTCAAGTCGCAGCTGAGCACGCAGCAGATCGCAGACGTGGCCGCCTACGTCGTCGAGTCGACCGGCGGCACGGCGCCGTAGAGCTCCCCTCCGCGTTCCCGGCGCGCGTCGCCGCCTTCGCGCTCGATCTCGACCGGACGCTGATCGCCGAGGACGGCGTGCTGCGACCGCGCACCCGGGAGGCGCTCGCGCGGACGCGAGACGCCGGTACGCACGTCGTGGTCGTCACCGGGCGGATGTTCCGCGCTGTACGGCCGTACCTCGGGCAGGCACAGCTCGACGATCTCGTGGTCTGTTACCAGGGAGCCGTGGTCGCCGAGCCGGCGACGGGCGAGTTCCTGCTCCACGTTCCGATCCCGCTCGCGGAGGCCCGAGAGGCGATGGACTCGGTGCTCGCAGCCGGCTTCCATCTCAACTGCTACGTCGACGACCTGCTCTACGTCGCGGAGGTGACGCCGGAAGCGAGGCGCTACGCCGACTTCCAGCACCTCGAGATCCACGCGGTCGGCGATCTCCGTGCCTGGCTCGACCACGACCCGACGAAGCTCGTCGCAGTCGGCGATCCGGGGGCGCTCGACGAGCTCGAGGCCGAGCTGAAGCCGCGCTTCGAGGGGCGCCTCTTCATCTCCAAGTCGCTGCCGTACTTCCTCGAGTTCGCGCACCCGGACGTCAGCAAGGGGAGCGGGCTCGCGTTCGTCGCGGACCGGCTCGGCTTCGGCCCCGAGCAGACGGTCGCGTGCGGCGACGGCGAGAACGACCGCGAGCTCCTGGACTGGGCCGGCTTCGGCGTCGCCGTGGCGAACGCGCACGACGACGTGCTCGAGCGCGCCGACCTCGTTGTTCCCTCGGTGCAGGAGGAAGGCGTGGCTGCGTTGCTCGAGGCGTACCTAGACTCCCTCGCGTGATCGACCTGAGGGCAGCGCGCGCCGCACCGGAGGAAATGCGCAAGGCGCTTGCGCGCAAGGGCGCCGGCGAGCTCTTCGACGAGCTGCTCGCCGCAGACCGGGCGGTCCTCGACGTGCAGCCCCAGGTCGAGGACCTCCGAGCGAGGCGGAAGATCAAGGGCAAGCCGACGCCCGAGCAGCTCGCCGAGCTCGAGCAGCTCAAGGGCGAGCTGCAGAGCCTGGAGGAACAGCTCGGCGAGGCCGAGGCGCGCAGGCAGGAGATCCTCGACCGCGTCCCCAACCCACCGGACGTGTCGGCGCCCGACGGCGAGACCGACGAGGACGCCGTCGAGATCCGCCGCTGGGGGGAGCCGCCGAGCTTCGACTTCCCGGTCCGCGACCATCTCGAGCTCGCGCAGGCGATGGGCTGGATCGATCCCGAGCGCGCTGCGAAGGTCTCGGGCACCCGCTTCGTCTACCGCGTGGGCGACGTCGCGCTGCTCGAGCTCTCGCTCTACCGCTGGGCGCTCACGCGGCTCGTGGAGAAGGGCTTCGTGCCGATGCTGCCGCCGGTGCTCGTGCGCGAGCAGGCGATGTACGGCACGGGCTTCCTCCCCACCGACGAGGTCAACATCTACCGCGTCGAGCGCGACGAGCTCTACCTGACGGGCACCGCCGAGGTCGGGCTGGCCGCGTACCACGGCGACGAGATCCTCGACGCCGACGGACTGCCGCTTCGGTACGCCGGCTATTCGACGAACTTCCGCCGCGAGGCCGGCGCCGCAGGCAAGGACACGCGAGGCATGTTCCGCGTCCACCAGTTCGACAAGGTGGAGATGTACGTCTTCACCTTCGCCGAGCAGGCACGCGACGAGCACGAGCGCCTGCTCGAGATCGAGGAGTCGCTGATCCAGGAGCTCGGCCTCCCGTACCGCGTCGTCAACGTCGCCGCCGGCGACCTCGGCGCCTCAGCCGCGAAGAAGTACGACATCGAGGGCTGGTTCCCCGGCCAGGAGCGCTACCGGGAGCTGACCTCGACCTCGAACACGACGGACTACCAGTCGCGCCGCCTCGGGATCCGCACCCGACGCGACGGCAAGCTCGAGCCCGTCGCGACCCTGAACGGCACGGCGGTGACCGCGCGGACGATGATCGCGCTGATGGAGAACTTCCAGGACGACGGCGGCTCGGTCTCGATCCCGGAGCCGCTCTGGGAGTTCGGCGCGCCGCGCACGCTCGGCGGCGACCGCGTCGCGGGCTAGTTCCCCTCCTCGCGCTCCGCGAGCCACGCCTTCGCGAGCCGCTTCTGCGCGCGCGTGAGCCAGGCCTCCTCCACCAGATCGCGGAGCTCCTCAGGTTCGAGCCGATCGAGGTCGAGGATGCGCATCAGCACGGCCGAGTAGCCGTCCCAGTGCGGCGTCGTGAAGTAGATCCCACGAGCGTCGGAGAGGAGCAACTCCTTCACGCCGAGGTCGGCGACGCGGAAGACGAGGACGTCCTCGAGACGCTCGCCCGTGTCGGGATCGACGGCGTCCGGCCGGCGGCTCCGATGGAAGCAGAACATCTTCCCGTGCACCTGGTAGACCGGCCGCCCGTCCTCGATCTCCTTCACCGCCTCGGGCATGGCGAGCGCGAGCTCGTCGAGATCCTTCATCGTCGCCACGGCTGCGACACTAGACACCGCGGCGGGGTGCCGGAGCGGTCGAACGGGGCGGTCTTGAAAACCGTTGAGCCTCACGGCTCCGTGAGTTCGAATCTCACCCCCGCCGCTCCTACGAACGCCCGAGCAGCTGCCCACCCGAGCGCCGATCGCCGGGCTGAGCGGGTCTATGCGTAATAGCTCGCGAGCTTCTGACTGCTGCTCTGCTCGAGGTTGGAGTATTCGGGGGCGTGCTCCACTTGCTCGCGCGTCCCGGCCACGGTGATCGTTTGTGTGTCGAGGTCGATGTCGGTGATCACGCTGCCGTGGATTGCGTGCTCCTTGTTGCGACCGAACAGCCCTTTGTGGCTCGCCACGAGCAGGCAGAGGCTGTCGGCACTGACCCGCATCACCTCGCCGATCGGTTCGTCATCGAGGCCGACCACGGCGAAACCCACCATGCCGGAGTGGAGCTCGAGCTCATGCTGTTGCGCTGCGTTCATCCTCGCCTCCTGACCCGCGCGGAACTAGTTCACATAGCGAACTTCTTCCTAACCGATCGCTAACAGAACCAATCCTGCGCCGTTCGCCGGATCCGCCGCTGTAGCGTTCTCAGCGATGACGACGGGAGACGACCTCCGCGGGCTGATGCGGCTCTGGCCGCACGGGGTCTCGATCCTCAGCGTCGATGTCGAGGGCGACCGGATGGGCGTGACCGTCTCCTCGCTCGTCTCGCTCTCGCTCGAGCCGCCGCTGGTCGGCGTCTCGATCGGCAAGGACGCTTCTTGCTACGAGCTCCTGCGCAGCGCCGGCCGGTTCGCGGTCAGCCTGCTCGGCGCCGAGCAGGAAGAGCTTGCGCGCCGGTTCGCCGCCGGCTATCCGCCGATCGTCCACTGGCAAGGAGTGCCGACACGCGAGGGACAGATCGCGCCGCTGATCGAGGGAGCGCTCGGCTGGATCGAGGCCGAGACTCGCACGGAGGCGGACGCCGGCGACCACACGTTCTTCATCGCGGACGTCCTCTCGATCGAGCACGGCCCGTCGCACCACGCGCTCGTCTACCGCGAGAGCACGTACCACTCGGTGTGACCGAGGCAGTCGTCTTCGACCTCGACGGTGTGCTGCTCCAGTCCGAGGAGGTCTGGGATGCGGTACGCGAGCGCTACGTGCGCGAGGCCGGGGGCCGGTACGACGAGGAAGTGCAGCGGGCGATGATGGGCATGTCGGCGCCGGAGTGGTCTCGGTACCTGCACGAGGAGGCCGGGGTCCGGCAAGACCCCGAGGACATCAACCGCGCCGTCGTCGAGCGGATGCTCGAGGCGTACCGGAGCGAGCTGCCTCTGCTGCCGGGAGCGGTCGAGGCGGTGCGGCGCACGGCCGAGTCGTTCCCGCTCGGTCTCGCGTCCTCCTCGAATCGCGAGATCTTCGAGGCCGTGCTGGATCTCGCGGGCATCGCGGACTGCTTCGGCGCCACCGTCTCGTCGGAGGAGGTCGCGCGCGGCAAGCCCGCGCCCGACGTCTACCTCGAGGCGGCCCGCCGGCTCGGCGTCGAGCCCGAGCGTTGCACCGCGGTCGAGGACTCCCACGCCGGGATCCGCTCGGCGAAGTCAGCCGGGATGCGCGTGGTGGCGACCCCGAACGCGAGCTACCCGCCCGACGACGAGGCGCTCGAGCTCGCCGACGGGGTCGTCGGCTCGCTCGACGAACTCACCGTCAGCGTCCTCGCCGGCTAGAGACACGTCCGGTGCCTGGCACCGGACGTGTCTCTAGAGAACGCGTTCGCCGCGGGCGTCGAACGCGCGGATCCCCGGCGCGAGCGCAGGATCGAAGTCCTCGCGGAACATCGTGAAGATGGTGACGTCGCGAAGCGGCCCGGTCTCCCACGCCGGCAGCCGCCGTCGCAGCGTCGCCTCCTCGACGAAGCCGAGCTTGTGCGGGACGCCCTGGCTCGCCTCGTTGCGGGGCTCGATGCGGATCTCGATCCGGTCGGCTTCGCAGACCTCGAACCCGGCACGGGTGAGCGCGGCCGCCGACTCGGTCGCGAGTCCCTGCCTCGTCGCGCTCGCCCGGATCCAGTAGCCGATCTCCAGGCCGCCGGGCCCGATCCGCGGATGCAAGCCGGTGCCGCCCAGAACCTGCGCCTCGTCGGCGCTGAAGATCCCGCACGTGAAGTTGTCGCCCGAGTCGAAGTTGGCGCGGAACCGCTTGATCAACTCGGTCTTCTCCTCGACTGTCTGCGGCTCCTGGTGCGCCCACGGCATCCACGGCAGCAGGTGCTCGAGACTCGAGTCGATCGCCTCCTTCAGCAGCGACGCGTCACGCGGCTCGTAGCAGCGGATGACGAGGCGCTCCGTCTCGATCCGGTACGGAGCGGGCGGCCCTTCCCAGCTCACCCCACCCGCCCGACGAGGACGCAGCCGTTGTGCCCGCCGAGGCCCATCGCATTCGACAGGGCGACCTCGACCTGCACCTTCCGCGCCTCGTTCGGCACGTAGTCGAGGTCGCACTCGGGATCGGGGTGCACGTAGTTCATCGTCGGCGGGAGGACGCCGTCGCGGATGGCGAGGACGCACATCATCGCCTCGACCGCGCCGGCCGCGCCGAAGCAGTGACCGGTCACGGACTTCGTCGAGGAGACCGCGAGCTTGTACGCGTGCTCGCCGAAGACCGCCTTGATCGCCCGCGTCTCGGCCGCGTCGCCCAGCGGTGTCGAGGTCCCGTGCGCGTTGATGTAGCCGACCTGCCCGGGCTCGACACCGGCCCGCTCGAGCGCGCGCCGCATCATCTCGGCGACACCGACGGACTCGGGATCGGGCTGCGCGAGACTGTGCGCATCGTTGGACATCCCGTAGCCCAGGATCTCGCCGTAGATCGTCGCGCCGCGGCGCTCGGCTGCCTCGAGCTCCTCCAGCACGAAGGCGCAAGCGCCCTCCCCCATCACGAACCCTGCGCGTGTCGCGTCGAACGGGCGCGACGCCCGCGGCGGGTCCTCGTCCTCCGCCGCGAGACCGCGCATGGCGCAGAAGCCGGCCAGGACCAGCGGATTGAGGCAGGCCTCGGCGCCTCCCGCGAGCACCGCGTCGGCGTCGCCGCGCTTGATCACCTCCGCCGCCTCTCCGATCGCCGTCGAGCCGGTCGCGCAGGCCGAGACGGGCGCGTAGTTCGGGCCGCGGAAGCCGAGCGCGATGGCGAGCTGGCCGCTGGCGGTGTCGACGAGGATGTTCGGGAGGAAGGTTGGTGCGACCCGGCTCGGCCCCCGTTCGCGCAGCACGTCGTGCTGCTGGAGGATGGAGTTGAAGCCGCCGATCGCCGTGCCGAAGAGGATCCCGACCCGGTCCGCCGAGTATGCGCCGTCGAGCTGCGCGTCGGCGACGGCCTCGCGTGCAGCCCCGAGTGAGAGGAGAACGTTGCGGTCGAGCTTGCGCGCATCCTTCGCCGAGGCGACCTGGGTCGGATCGAAGTCCTCGACCTCCGCCGCGATCCGCACCGGGAACTCGCTCGCGTCGAAGGAGCGGATGAAGTCGATGCCGCTCTCGCCCGCGACAGCCGCGCGCCACGTCGACGGCGCGTCGGCGCCGATCGGAGTCACGGCGCCGAGCCCGGTCACGACCACCCTCCGCATCCCGCGAGGTTAGACGCGCGCTGCGGGGCTGGGTTGCGGCGTTATGCCGTCTCGGCGACCGCGGCGTCGGCGAGCACGGCGTACACCTTCGTCGGCTCGGTCTTGCCCTTCATGAGCAGCTCGCCCTGCGCCTCGAGCGCGATGCCGTCGGCGACGCCGCTGCGGGTGTTCTCGTCGATCAGGATCGGGTGCCCCAGCTCCTTGGTGTGCGCCTCGAGCCGGGCGGCGACGTTGACCGTGTCCCCGACGCAGGTGTAGGTCGCCCGATTCTGCGTGCCGGTGTAGCCCGCGACGACGCGGCCCGACGCGACGCCGACGCCGATCTGGATCTGCACCTTGCCCCGGGCCGCCTGCTCCTCGTTGAACAGGCGGATCAGCTCGATCATCTGCCGAGCCGCGAGCACGGCCGCCTGCCGGTGGTCGTCCCGGGGAACGGGGGCGCCGAAGATCGCCATCAGGCCGTCGCCGACCATCTGGTTGACGATGCCGCCCTCGCCGGTGATCGCGTCCATCATCAGCAGGTAGTAGTCGTTCAGCAGCTCGATCGTCTCGGCGGGCTCGCGCGACTCCGAGATCGTCGTGAACGAGCGGATGTCGCAGAACATCGCCGAGGCGTCGACATACTGGCCGCCCAGCGAGAAGCCCGACGTGAGCAGGTCGTCGGCCACCTCCTTGGTCGCGAACTTGCTGATCAGCTCCCGCTGCTGGTCGCGAAGGCGCTTCTTCTCGAGGCTCGCGTTGATCCGCGCGTTCAGGAGCACCGGGTTGACCGGCTTCGTCAGGTAGTCCTCGGCGCCCATCTCCAGACAGCGCACGACGCTGTCGATCTCGTCGAGCGCCGAGGTGACGACCACGGGAATGTCGCGGAGATGCGGGTCGCCCTGCAGCTCCGCGAGCACCTCGTACCCGTCGAGCTCGGGCATGAGGACGTCGAGCAGGAGCAGGTCGAAGCGCCGCTGCCGCAGCTGCTCGAGCGCCTCACGGCCGTCCTCGGCGAACGCCACGGTGTGGCCCTCCTGCTCGAGCCCGCGGGCGAGCAGGAGACGGTTCACGCGGTTGTCGTCGGCAATGAGGATGGTGCCGGACGCAGGAGCGCGAACGGTCACGAGACCGGCTCCGAGCGGAGAGCCTCGAGCGCGTCTCGCAGCGCGCCGTACTCCTGCTCGACCCGGTCCACGAGCTCCGCCGCACCGTCGAGTTCGCCTACCTTGGCACGCGCCTCCAGCGTGCGGCAGAGCTCCGCAAACTCTGCGGCGCCGAGCGTCGCGCCGTTCGACTTCAGCGTGTGCGCCGCCCGGCGCAACTCCTCGGAGCTCCCTGCGTCGAGCGAGCGGCGGAGGGTCGCGACCAGCTCCGGTGCGTCCGCGAGAAACGCGTCGATCACCTCACCGAGGAACTCGTCGCCGCCGAGGTCGCGCAGGTTCTTGAGCGCGCCGTCGTCGAGGCTCACGTGCTCGACCGCTTCGGAGCCGCCGTTCGCGTCGGCGCGCGGCTTCGCGCGCTTGAGCGCCGCGACGAGCTCCTCGGCGCGGATCGGCTTCGCGACATAGTCGTTCATGCCTGCGGCGAAGCACGCCTCGCGGTCCTCGGGCAGCGCGTTCGCCGTCATCGCGATGATGTGCGGACGGCTCTCGGGCGACCAGCGCTCGCAGATCCGGCGCGTCGCGTCGAGGCCGTCGAGCTCCGGCATCTGGACGTCCATCAGGACGACGTCGTACTGCCGCCGCTCGAGCGTCTCGATCGCCTCGAGCCCGTTGTTCGCGACGTCGGCGCGGAAGCCGAGCTGCTCGAGCAGGCGCAGCGCGACCTTCTGGTTCATCGCGTTGTCCTCGGCGAGCAGGATGCGGAGCGCCGACCTGGCGCGCTTTCCGTCGGCCACGGGCTCGACCTCCTCTTCGACGGCTCCCGGCGAGAGCAGGCGCAGGAGCGTGTTGTAGAGCTGAGACGCCTTGAACGGCTTCGCGAGCTGGGCGGAGAAGAGGTTGCTCGACTCCGCCTGCGGCAGCCGGCCGAGCGACGTGAGGAGCAGCAGCGGGAGCTCCTCGGCGCTCCGCCGGTTGCGGATCTCGCCCGCGAGGGCGAGCCCGTCCATGTCCGGCATCATCATGTCGAGCACGCCGACGTCGAACGACTCATCGTTCGCGATCAGCTCGAGCGCCGCAGCGGGTCGCTCCACCGCGATCGGCTCCATCTCCCATGACCGCGCGTGGCGGGTGACGATCTCGCGGTTCGTCGCGTTGTCGTCGACGATGAGGATCCGCTTGCCGGCGAGGTGCGGTAGCCCTTCGTCGAGCGCGATCTTCGCCGGCACGTCCACCTCGTCAACCGGCAGGGTGATACGGAACGTCGATCCTTTCTTCTGCTCGCTCTCGACCGTGATCGTGCCGCCCATCAGGTCGACGAGGCGCTTCGAGATCGCGAGCCCGAGACCGGTGCCACCGAAGCGGCGCGTCGTCGACGCGTCCACCTGGCTGAACGAGGTGAACAGCCGGTCCATCCGGTCGCGCGGGATCCCGATCCCGGTGTCGCGGACGGCGAGCTCGACCCGGTAGGAGCCGGTCCCGGTCTCCTCGGCGTCCACGAGCACGACGACCTCTCCGCTCTCCGTGAACTTGACCGCGTTGGAGAGGAGATTGAGAAGCACTTGCCGCAGGCGCGCCTCGTCACCGAGGATGCCGGCCGGGGCGGCCTCGTCGATCAGGCAGCCGAGCTCGAGCTCTTTCTCCCAGGCGCGCGGAGCCACGATGTCCAACGCGCCCTCGACGCAGTCGCGCAGGCTGAACGGCGCGCGTTCGAGATCGAGCTTGCCGGCCTCGATCTTCGAGTAGTCGAGGATGTCGTCGATCACGTGAAGCAGCGCGTCGCCGCTCGAGTGGACGACTTCGGCGAACTCGCGCTGCTCGGCCGTGAGGTCGGTGCCGAGCAGGAGGTCCGTCATGCCGATCACGGCGTTCATCGGCGTCCGGATCTCGTGGCTCATCGTCGCGAGGAAGGCGCTCTTCGCCTGCGTCGCGGCCTCGGCCTCCTGGCGCGCGCGCTGCAGCTGGGTCACGTCGTGGTAGATCGCGAGGAGGCCGGCGTGCGAGCCCTCGGCCGTGAGTGGGACGACCAGTAGCTCGACGTCGACCAGCGTCCCGTCTCTGCGGCGGCGCTGGGTGATCCGCTTCGCGCGGCCCGTCGCCAGGGCCTCGCGTGTGATCTCGCGCCCCTCGTCGCTGTCGAACGCGCTCGAGCCGAATACGAGCTCGTCGACGGGCCGGCCGACTGCCTCTTCCGCCGAGTAGCCGAAGAGGTCGGCCGCCGCCGGGTTCCAGTCGGTGACGCGCTCGAGGGTGTCCATCACGACGACCGCCGCCGGGGTGATCGTGACGAGGGATTCGAGGTACTGCCGCTGCCGCTCGACCTCGGTGTACAGGCGCGCGTTCTGGATGGCGACACCGACGTTGGCGGCGATCGTCGCGAGCAGGCGCGAGTCGGCTTCCTCGAAGCGGCCTTCCTCGTCGATGCTCTGGACGCTGATGACGCCGATCGCCTTGTCCCCGAGGAGGATCGGCACGCCGAGATAGGACAGCGAGGGAGTGCCCACGCTGACCAGCTCGTCGTGCTGACCTCTCCGGTTCACGAGCAGCGGCGCGCGCGACTGGAGGATCTGGGTCGTGAGGCCCTCGCCGAACTTCATGGGCGCCTCGAGCCGGCGCTCGCCGCTCTCCCAGTAGTAGGCGAACTCGATCTCCCCGGCGGCCTCGTCGTGCAGTGCGACGTAGGCGATGTCCGCGGCGAAGGTCTCGCGAACCTGCTCGCCGACGAGCTCGATCAGCCCGTCGAGGTCGAGCTGGGACGAGAGAGCGTGGCCAACGCGGTTCACCGTGGCGAGCTCGCCGACGCGCTGGCGCGTCTCCTGCACGAGGCGGGCGTTCTCGAGCGCGACGGTGAGACTGCCGCCGAGCGTCGTCAGGAGCCGCTGGTCGTCCTTGTCGAATGCGTGCTCGCGGTCGATGTTCTGGAGCGAGATCACGCCGACCGCCTTGCCGCCCGCGACGAGGGGGACGAAGAGCACGGACTTGGGACGCTCGCCGGCCACCACGCTGCTTCCGTATCGCTCGGACTCGGCGTCGAGATCCTCGGTGATCAGCAGCGGCTCGCGCGTGTCGAGTACGTGCTTCGCGAAGCCTGCCAGCGGCCGCGACTCCGCCTGCAGGCGCTCACCCCGCTCGATCAGGTACGGGTAGTGGATCAGGCTTCCCGCGTCGTCGACCGTCGCGATCGAGACGACCTGCGCGTCGAACACCTCGCGGATCCGGTCGCCGACCGCGTCGTAGATCGCCTGCGCGTCGAGCTCACCTGCGATTGCTTCCTGGACGCTGTTGATCACGGCCAGCTCGGCGTTCCGCTGCCGCGTCTCGTGCACCAGCCGCGCGTTCTCCAGCGCCACGCTCAGGCTGCCCGCCAGCGTCTCCAGCAACTGCTGGTCCGACTCGCTGAAGGCGTGCTCGCGGTCGACGTTCTGCAGCGAGATCACACCGGTCGCCTTGCCGGCGACGATCAGCGGGACGAAGAGCACCGACTTCGGCGGCTCGCTGCCCTCGACGACCTCGCTTCCGAACCGCGCCGCCGCCTCGGCGATGTTCTCGGCCAGCAGCAGCGACTCGCGGGAGTCGAGGGCATGCTTCGAGAAGCCGCTCGGTGTCCAGGGCTCTACCTGTAGGTGCTCACCGCGCTCCATCATGTAGCGGTCGTGCAGGAGGCCGGTTGCCTCGTCGAGCATCGAGATCCCCACGGCCTGCGCGTCGAAGACGTCCCTGATCCTCTCGCCGACCGCGTCGTAGATCGCCTGCTGCTCCAGCTCCCCTGCGATCGCATCCTGGACGCTGTTGATCAGCGCCAGCTCGGCGTTCCGCTGCCGCGTCTCGTGCACCAGCCGAGCGTTCTCGAGCGCGACGCTCAG
>Ga0207693_10003466_pt1 | contig 13465 bp, 10 predicted proteins | sample LARL81metaG_FD_184347 | JGI IMG/M metagenome (GOLD analysis project Ga0207693, IMG submission 184347) | Corn, switchgrass and miscanthus rhizosphere microbial communities from Kellogg Biological Station, Michigan, USA - LAR L8-1 metaG... | ecosystem: Host-associated > Plants > Roots >...
GCCCTGGGTGTCGCCGCGGCCGTCAACGCCGGCGCGGCGCTTGTTTACTCCGCTCGCGTTATGGATGCATTCAAGGAATATCCGCGCGCCGTCTGACAGGGTTCCTTCGAAAGGACAGTCACGTGCTCAGCCGAATTATCACCTCCTGGTGTACGCTGCATCGTCCGGCTGTACTTGGCTGCCTGTGGATGGCCGTGCTGCTCGACGCGCTGACCTGGCTTAACCTCCGCGATGGTGGGATCTTTCTAATTCCACCCTTCGCAGCAACCCTGACGATTTTGGTCTATCAGCCCAACGTTCCGATCGCCCAACCCGTTGCGGTGGTATGCGGCTCGGTCCTGGGTGCGGTGATCGGAACATTACTTAGCCTGATATTCGGCTTCAGTCCCGGCATTGCCGTGCTGTCGGCGCTCGCTGCGGTGATCATTCTTCCCCTGCTACGAGTCTTTCATCCGCCAGGGATCGCCCTGGCGATGTGTCCTGCTCTTTTGCATCTCAGGCCGTGGTTTGCGGTTGAGGTCGTGCTTCCGTTCACGCTTGCTGCGGTGACGTCTTGGGCGCTGATAAGTCGCCTGCTGAGAGGGTTGCCCGGGTACCCACTGCCTCTTTCGATTGGGACGGACTGAAGCGCGGTGAAAGACGCACGCGAGCGGCGCGCCCTTTCTTTGCCGGCCGACGCCAGCGTCAACGATGCCGAAAACGGCGATGCCCTGCCAAACGAGCTTGAATCCGACGAGCCGGTGCGTGGATGCGGTGTCGAATCCTCGGCGGCGGCAGCGCTCGTTAGTAATGCCCGTGCATGGATCCGAGTTTACCCCTGAAGACACGATAGCCGACGGCGGTGTAGAGCAGCATCAGCGGGAAGACCCAGAGACCCTCGCCCCAGAACATGAAGGCGAGAGTCGAAGGCGGTGCCGCGCCGCCTTCGATCGTGATGGCAAAGGGAATCATGTACGGCCAGAACGAGAGGGCAAGCGTGCCGAAGGCGGCGCTGAACATCAGCGAGACCATGTAGAACGGCCAATAGTCGTTCCGGTGAAGGATGCTGCTGGCAAGCACAATTGCCGCAATAGCCCCGATCGCCGGGAAGACGAACAGATATGGCCTGTCGATCCACCGATGCATGATCGGCAGGTTGTCGCTTAGTGCGTGGATGAAGACAACGACCAGGAATGCCAATACGGAGGCTGCAAGTATTGGGATCTGGCGACGCGCGACCTCACGGACTTCCGATTCACACTTCCTGACCAGCCAGCAGGCACCAAGAAGCGCGTAGCCAAGGCAGAGACCGGCGCCGCACAAGACCGAAAAATCACTGAACCAGCCGAATACTCCGCCGGAATATTGGCCATTCGTGAATTGCAGCCCTTTGACCAGGGCGCCGACCATGACTCCCTGCATGAAGCTCGCCGCAAGCGAGCCCGTGGTGAAACAAAAATCCCATAGCCGGCGCGTGCGCGGAGACTTGTTGCGAAATTCAAACGACACACCGCGCAGTATCAAACCCAGCAGCATGATGACAACAGGGACGTAGAACGCGGATACCAGCGTGGCGTAAACAACCGGAAACGCGCCCCACAAGATCACGCCGATCACAACGAGCCAGGTCTCATTACCGTCCCAGACCGGCGCAATCGTGTTGAGCATTGCCTTTCGATCGTCTTCGCTGCGTGTCAACCCAAATAGCATGCCGACGCCGAGATCAAATCCGTCAAGCAGCAAATACAACAGCATGCTGATGGCAAGCAGCGTAACCCAGAACATGATCATGATTATTCTCCTGCACTGATATAGCTCGGCGCGGCGACGGGCCCTTCGTTCGCTGCCGGCATCGGCCGACCGGGCACGGCATCGTGCGGACGCCACGCAACAGGTCGCGTGGGACCGTCGCGGAGGAGCCGGTAAATGTAGTACGTACCAAAAGAAAAGATGAACACGTAGACCGCACCGAACAGGATGAGCGTAGTCATCGCCGCGGTTGCCGTCAGGAACGGGGTCACGGCATCGGCGGTTCGCAGGAGTCCGTAGACGACCCAGGGCTGGCGGCCCACTTCCGCGGTGTACCAGCCGGTGAGGATGGCAATGAAGGGCAGCGGAAAACTGAGAAAGATCGACCAAAGTAAAAAGCGGCTCTGCTCCAGGCGACGCTTGACGCTCAAATAGCTTCCAAGCCAGGCCAATGCGAGCATGATCAGCCCGCAGCCGACCATGATGCGGAAGGTCGCAAACGGGATCAGCACCGGCGGACGGTCCTGGGGCGGGAAGTCAGCGAGCCCGACCTCCCTGGAGGTCAGACTCATGCTGGCAATGATGCTTCCCAGGACCGGGATCTTGATTTCGTACTTGTTGGTTTCGGTCGCCGGATCGGGAAGCCCGATCAGCACCTCCGCTGCAGGCTGTTCGTCGTGCCAACGGCCCTCGATCGCCGCGAATTTCGCTGGTTGAAAATCGTGGACGTAGTCGCCGACAAAATGTCCGAACACGAGCTGGATGGGGACGAGCACCGCTGCGAGGAATAGGCCCATACGGAGCATGACCATCGCCTCGACATGATATTTGCGACGCAGCAAGTACCACGCCCCTGTCGCAGCAACGCAGAACGCGCCGGTGAGATAGGCGGCGAACACCATGTGCGGAAACCGTGACCACACAACCGAGTTGAAGATGATCCTTGTCCAATCATCTGGGACGAAACTGCCATTTTGCAGGACGTATCCGACAGGAACCTGCATCCAGCTGTTGTTGACCATGATCCAGAATGCCGAAAGCGTCGTTCCGAGCGCCACCATGGCCGTGGAGAACAGATAGAACCACGGTCGCACACGGTCGCGCCCGAAAATGAGAACGCCGAAGAAGCCGGCCTCCAGCGTGAAGGCCCAGAATGTCTCAAACGACAAAATCGGTCCCTGGATGGGACCCGACATTTTCGACAGTACGCTCCAGTTCGTACCGAACTGGAAAGCCATCACGATTCCAGACACCACGCCCATGCCAAACGCGACAGCGAAAATCTTGAGCCAGAACTCGAAGAGAACCCGGTACACGGAGCGGCCGGTTCGCAGGCGCAACGCCTCGAGAAATGTCAGCCATGCGGCGAGGCCAATCGTGAATGCGGGGAAAATGATGTGGAACGAGATCGTGAAACCGAATTGTATCCGTGATAAGAGAAGTGCTGTGGGGTCCATCCGAATTGTCCTCTCTGCTCACACGAGCTCCGCATCGACTTCCGTATGCGACGTTGGCAATACCAGTTCACTAAATGCCGTCCGTAAGCCCAACTGCGCATAAACTTCGATCAGACCGTCGATGAGATGCTGCATGTGCGCCTCAGTGTGGAAAGGGGTCGGTGTAATGCGCAGCCTTTCCTGACCGCGTGGCACCGTTGGGTAGTTGACCGGTTGGATGTAGATGCCGTGCTCCGAGAGCAGCAGTTCGCTCGCACGTCGACACTTATGTGCATCTCCGATGATCACCGGCAGAATGTGGCTTGGCGAGTCGAGAACGGGTAGCCCCGCCGCTTGCAGCATGGCTTTAAGCTTCCTAACGTTGAGCTGCTGCCGGGCGCGTTCCTCCGGATGCGCCTTAAGGTGCCGTACCGCCGCCAGCGCGCCAGCGGCGAGATGGGGGCAAAGCGAGGTCGTGAAAATGAAACTGTCGGCGAAGCTCCGAATGATGTCGATTATGAGGGAAGAGCCGGCAACATAACCGCCCATCACCCCAAATGCTTTGGCGAGCGTGCCCTCGATCAAAGTTACGCGGTGGGATACGTTATCGCGCTCCGCGATACCGCCGCCGCGCGGGCCGTAAAGGCCGACCGAGTGAACCTCGTCGAGGTAGGTTATGGCATCGTGCTTTTCTGCAACGTCGCAGATCGCCGCGATCGGCGCGATATCGCCGTCCATGCTGTAGACGCTCTCGAAGGCGACGATCTTCGGGCGTTCGGGTTCGATCGAGCTCATTAGTTCGTCGAGATGAGCGACATCGTTGTGGCGGAAGATGAAGCGCTCTGCACCAGATCGGCGAATGCCCTCTATCATAGAATTGTGGTTAAGTGCATCGGAGAAGATCGCGCAGCCCGGCACTAAGCGCCCTAGTGTTCCGAGCGCTGCGAGGCTCGATATCCATCCGGAAGTGAAGATGAGAGCGGAGTCCTTGTCGTGCAGATCGGCAAGCTCGGCCTCGAGTTGCACGTGCGCCAGGTTGGTACCGGAAATGTTGCGGGTTCCGCCAGCGCCGGCTCCCGATCGCTCGATCGTTCGGTGCATGGCCGTCAGCACGTCCGGGTGCTGGCCCATTCCGAGATAGTCGTTGCTGCACCAAACCGTCACGAGGCGGGTCTCGCCATCCGGACGGTGCCAAAGGGCCGTTGGAAACTCGCCCGCAATTCGCTCGAGCTGGATGAACGTTCTATAACGGCCGTCCATCTTCATATCGGTTATAAGTCGGGCGAAGCTCTGGTTGAAGTCCGATCTGCTGATCATATCTGCCGGTGCTCCTACGCTGGATGGTCCGTGCCAGTGGCCATGACCCATACAAATGCACACGCACCCTAATGTTGTAGGTGCCAAGATTGGCCCACAATGGCCAGACAGCATTGGTTCTCGCGGCCGTCGGGCGAATTCGAAATACGGGCCGCATCAAAGAACGAACTTCCATGGGACCGCGTACAGGCCGGACCTCTCGGCAGGTGGACCAAGCCGGTTCATTTGCCGATGGACTTCTACGGTCTCGAGGCGTTACCCGCCGCTGGGACGCGCAACACGACAGCAGCTTGGAGAGGCGCTTGAACGGTATCCGCTAAAGAGTCTTTTGATCAACCCGGAGGTACAGATGACTCGTTTGCCAATGCGAACCATCGACGATGCGCCCGAAAGTACGAGGGCATCCTTGGTCGCGTCCGAAAAGAGCAATGGTTATTTGCCCAATCTACTGCGTATTCTCGCGAACGCGCCTGTTGCACTTGAAACCTATCTCACAGTGTCGAGCATCAACGCACGCAGCTCGCTCTCGGTTGGCGCAGGAGAAGCCGTTCAGATCATCGCGGCGGCAGTTCACGGCTGCGCCTATTGCGTGGCCGGGCACTCACTGCTGGCCGAGAAGAAAGCCAAGCTCGACGGGTTGGTCATCGACGAGCTCCGTGACCGTATCAGAGTGAGCGATCCGAAACTCGATGCTGTCGCCCGTTTCGCCGAAGCGGTTATCGCTTCGCGCGGCAATGTAACAGACGACGAGCTCGCCCGCTTCAGGGATGCGGGCTTTACAGATCAGGCGGCACTCGAAATCGTACTGGGCGTCGGCCTCGCGACGCTCTGCAATTTCGCCAACAATCTCGCCCATGGCCCGCTAAATGAAGAACTCAAAGAGTATGTCTGGACTCCGCCCTCGGGCTGCGTATCCGTCGCGGAATCCGCCGTTCGCAAAATATGAACGAGGCTTGTCATCAGTGCGGCAGCTCGGCTGTCAGGTCTATCGTGCTTGCCCTATTATTCTTCAACCAGGTTATCTCTATTAGCTTTGTTCAATTGCGGCTGGGGCGACGGATAAAGCTTGCAGCCTCGGCAACCTAAGTTGACGCAAGCCAGGCGCTATTGAACGGACGTTCGCCATCAAGGAGAAGAGCACTTCCGGTGACCTCGTCAGAAACGCAAGAGTGCCCCCGCGCGGCTGCGTAGATGTATGGACGTGATCCCTACAAGATCGCCTCGAGTTTATTGAGTGTATGGCTCATCAGTTGTATGAAGTCGGTCGCGCTTGAGGGAGCTTGCTATGGTGTACATGCACTGCTCGGCGAGCAAGGCGGACCTTCGTGCTCCTCCGGTACGCGAAGTATCTCCGTCGCAATCCGCCTACACTTTTGACACTGAAGGGCAAGAGAGCGAGTCTCTCGCCCAGCTCGCCTACGCGAACCGGGTCGCAAAAATGGGGCGGCTCGCGGCTTCGAGTCCCCACGAAATAAGCCAGCCCATCACCGCGATGGTCATGAACGCCCAGGCGGCGCTGCGTTGGATGGATCGTCAAGCTCCTAATTTGGAGGGGGCGCGGAGCGCGCTTGCCGCTATTGTTAAGGACGGCAATCGCGCGTGTAACGTTATCGGCTGTATGCGCGCTCTCATCAAAAAAATGCCGCTACAGCGGAATGCGGTGGACATCAACGAAGTCATCCGCGAGGCCGTCGAGCTCACCCAGGGGCAGGCCGTGGAAAACGGCGTCTCAGTAGAGTCGGAGCTGGAGGACGGTTTGCCACTGGTCCAAGGGGATCGCGTGTACCTTCAACAGGTGATCCTCAACCTGATTATTAACGCAATCGAGGCCATGAGCAGCGTGAGCGAGGGACCGCGGGAACTGCTGATAAGCAGCTCGAAAGCGGAAGCCGGTTTGTTTGTGACGGTGAGGGATTCCGGCCCGGTACTCGGAGCTGGGGCTCTCGAGCTTGCCTTCGACGCATTTTACACGACCAAGCCAGGCGGTTTGGGCCTAGGACTATCTATCTGCCGTGCGATTGTCGAAGCGCACGGTGGGCACTTGTGGGCAAGCCCCAACGGGACCCGCGGTGCTACCTTTCAGTTCACCGTGGGCGAGGGCGGGCCGATCGACACAGGAGCGATTGCAGCGAAGGTTCCAGCGTGAAATTGCCACGCAGCAAGTTCCGCTGAATATTATCTCGTCTCGCGCTACCGTGGCACACTCAAGCAACGATGATTTCGCGCACCGCTCTTCCGATACGCCGGGGATGCTCTTGGTGGGATCCGTCCTTCGGGTGTGCTTTCCGCTAAATGTCGGGTGTGAAGTCGGGCGAATTTGAAATACGCCGGCATCGACTGAAGTACTTTACCGAGGTTCTCAACCCCTCCATAGCGGTACGCTAATTGGATCTGGGAGTGCTCTCGTGAAGCAGAACCTCAACAGAAATATCCGCCGCCGCGACCTGCTTCGTGTTGCGCTTGCAGGCGCCGGCGCGACAACCGCGAGCGTCCTGCTGCCACAGCAGGCGGCCGCGACATCCGTCGATATGAGCTATAAGCGCAGGGCCCGCTACCAGGCCAACTCTGCGGAGGTTCGAAACTTCTATCGCGTCAACAGCTATCCGACCCGATAGGAGGACCCTCGTGCTGATCAAAAAGTCGGAGCGAATTCGAAACCCTGTTGCGCCCGCTGGGACGCAGACCGATCAACCGGGTAGCGAACTGGACCGCCGCTCGTTTCTCCGGCGCTCTGGTATCGCCGCCGGAGCGCTGGCGGCGCTCGGTGGCCTTCCTCTCGACGGTTTGCGCAAGGCGGAGGCGGGGCCGCCCGCTTCCGCGGGCGCGACGGTCACATATCGGAAAAACATCTGCACGCATTGTTCGGTCGGCTGTTCGGTGATTGCCAAAGTGGCCAACGGCGTGTGGATCGGCCAGGAGCCAGACTACGACAGCCCGATCAACCGCGGTTCTCATTGCTGCAAGGGAGCAGCGGTGCGCGATGACGCGCTGAACGAACGACGGCTGCGCTATCCCGTGAAGCTTGTGAACGGGCAATGGGTGCGCGTATCGTGGCAGCAGGCGGTCGACGAGATCGGCGACAAGCTCTTGCAGATTCGCGAAAAGTCCGGACCGGATTCGGTCTACTGGCTGGGCTCGGCCAAATTCACCAATGAAGCCGCCTACCTCAACCGCAAGCTTGCAGCCTTCTGGGGCACCAATAATTCCGATCATCAGGCACGCATCTGTCATTCCACCACGGTCACCGGGGTCGCCAACACCTGGGGTTATGGCGCGATGACGAACAGCTACAACGACATCCGCAATGCCAAGACCATCATGGTGATGGGTGGCAACCCCGCGGAGGCGCATCCGGTTTCACTTCAGCATATTCTCGAAGGCAAGGAGCTCAACCGCGCCAACATGATCGTGGTCGATCCGCGAATGACGCGGACCGCGGCGCACGCGACGGAGTATGTTCGCGTGCGTCCCGGCACCCACATTGCGACGATCTACGGGATGCTTTGGCACATTTTCGAAAACGGCTGGGAAGACAAGGAATTCCTCAAGCAACGCGTTTACGGCGTCGACGAAATCCGCAAGCACGCGGCGAAGTGGACGCCGCACGAGGTCGAACGGGTCACCGGCCTGCCCGAAGCGCAGGTCAAGCACATCGCCGAGACCTTCGCCAAGGAAAAGCCCGCGACGCTGATCTGGGCGATGGGACAGACCCAGTTCACCACCGGCACGGCCAACGTCCGCGCGAGCTGCATTCTGACGCTCGTCACCGGCAATGTGGGATCCGCTGGCACCGGTGCCAACATCTTTCGCGGCCACACCAATGTGCAGGGCGCCACCGATCTCGGCCTCGATGTAACGACGCTGCCGCTCTATTACGGTCTTGCCGAAGACGCCTGGCGGCATTGGTGCCGGGTGTGGGAGGTGGATTATGACTGGATGCTATCCCGCTTCCCGAACAAGACGCTGATGGAAACGCCGGGCATTCCCAGCACGCGCTGGTTCGACGCGACGTTGCTCCCGAAGGACCAGGTCAGCCAGCCCGACAATGTGCAGGCGATGTTCGTCATGGGGCATGGCGTCAACACTATCACCCGGATGCCGGAAGCCAAGCGGGGGATTGAGAAGCTCGAGTTACTGGTCGTCTGCGATCCCTATCCGACCGCATGGTCAGTGCTGTCCGATCGTAAGGATGGCATCTACCTGCTGCCAGCATGCACCAGCTTCGAGATGGATGGATCAAGGACCGCGTCCAATCGCTCTCTGCAGTGGGGCGAGAAGATCGTGGACCCGGTCTTCGAATCCAAGAACGACTACGACACGATGTACATGTTCGCGGTCAAGTTCGGCTTCGCCGACCATATGTTCAAGAATATCAAGGTCGAGAACGGTGCGGTTTCGGCGGAAGACATTCTACGTGAGATAAATCGTGGCGGCTGGTCGACCGGTTACTGCGGACAATCCCCGGAACGGCTCAAGGCCCACATGAAAAACCAGGCCAAGTTCGACGTGGTCACCTTGCGTGCGCCAAAGGATGATCCGGAAGTCGGAGGCGAGTACTACGGCCTGCCGTGGCCATGCTGGGGTACGCCGGAGTTCAAGCATCCCGGTACGCCAATCCTCTACAATACAAATCTCCCGGTGAAGGAAGGTGGTGGCACCTTCCGCGCTCGTTTCGGTGTCGAACGCATCGTCAAGCGCGCGGTCATGGAAAATGGGCAACAGGTCCAGAAGGAGGAGCATGTCAACCTGCTCGCTGAGGGCTCGTATTCGGTTGGCTCGGAGCTGAAGGACGGATATCCCGAGTTCACCTTGGGCGTGCTCAAAAAGCTCGGCTGGGACAAGGACCTCACCGCACAGGAAATGGAAATCATCCAGCGGGTGAATTCGGCCAACCCCGATGCCGTGTCCTGGGCGCTCGACCTTTCCGGCGGGATCCAGCGCGTCGCGATCGAGCACGGCTGTTCGCCTTATGGGAACGCCAAGGCGCGCATGATCTCGTGGAACCTGCCCGATCCAATTCCCGTCCACCGCGAGCCGATCTATACGCCGCGCCCCGACCTCGTTGCGGACTATCCGACGCTGCCGGATGCGAGGCAATTCCGTGTGCCCAATATCGGTTTCACTGTGCAGAAGGCTGCGGTCGACAGGGGAATCGCGAGGCAGTTTCCGCTGATCCTGACGTCTGGCCGCCTTGTTGAATATGAAGGCGGCGGCGAGGAGACGCGCTCCAACAAATGGCTCGCGGAGCTGAAGCAGCACATGTATGTCGAAATCAATCCGTCCGATGCGAGCGAGCGCGGCATCAGGGATGGCGGATGGGTCTGGGTGACCGGCCCGGAGAACCGCTCGAAAACTCGGGTCAAGGCACTGGTAACCGAGAGGGTCGGCAAGGGCGTCGCCTGGATGCCTTACCACTTTGCCGGATTTTTCGAAGGCAGAGATTTGCGCGCCAAATATCCAAAGGGCAGCGATCCGGTCGTGCTCGGCGAAAGCGTAAATACGCTCACTACCTACGGCTTCGATCCTGCGACCGGCATGCAGGAGCCGAAAGCCACGCTTTGCCAGATCAGGGCAGCCTAGAGGAGCAATCGATGGCACGGATGAAATTTCTCTGTGACGCGGATCGGTGCATCGACTGCAACGCCTGCGTCACCGCGTGCAAGAACGAGAACGAGGTGCCCTGGGGAATCAACCGTCGGCGTGTCGTCACCATCAATGACGGCAAACCCGGCGAACGCTCGGTCTCGATGGCCTGCATGCATTGCACGGATCCGCCCTGCGCCGCCGTCTGCCCGGTCAACTGCATTTACCCGACCGAGGAGGGCGTTGTCCTGCACAACAAGGATCTGTGCATCGGCTGCGGCTATTGTTTTTATGCGTGTCCGTTCGGTGCGCCGCAATACCCGCAGGTCGGCAATTTCGGTTCGCGCGGCAAGATGGACAAATGCACCTACTGCGCCGGCGGCGGAGGAGCTGAAGCGCCCGGCAGCGCCGAAGAGTTCGCGAAGTATGGCTCGAACCGGTTCGGCGAGGGCAAGCTGCCGCTGTGCGCCGAGATGTGCTCGACCAAGTCGTTACTGGCGGGCGACGGCGACGTCATTGCACAAATCTACAAAGAGCGCGTCTTGAAGCGCGGCTACGGCTCGGGCGCCTGGGGCTGGATGACCGCTTATCACGAGGACATCAAGGTCTAAGTTGAGGCTCTGGGTGACCCCAGCCGGGATGGGTCAGACGGAAGGTTGATTATCATGACGGCTCTTGCGCGCATTCGGATTTTCGTTGTCGGGGCGGCACTGCTGGTTCTCGTCGCAGCAACTCCAGCGCTCGCCCAGAGGTTTGGCCCGGATGGTGCGCCCAATCCGACCGCCAGCGTCGTCGATCAAACGACGCTGCTCAAGCAGGCGCCCCGTATCGAAGGCCGCATCGACATTCCCGATCTGAAGGCTGCCGTGCTGGAGCAACCGGTCGGACGAACATGGGATTACTTTCACGAGGTCCTGCTGCATTGGGGCGGCGCAGCCGTCATTATCGGGACGATTCTGCTCTTGGGCCTATCTCATCTGATCATCGGAAGAATCCGGATTGCTGCCGGGCGATCCGGACAAAAAGTCCTTCGCTTCAAAGCCTTTGAACGATTTTCGCATTGGCTCACGGCGATATCCTTCGTCGTTCTCGGCCTGACCGGTCTGAACATCACGTTCGGCAAGATCGTGCTGCTGCCGCTGGTTGGAGCCGACACCTTTTCTGAGATTTCGCAGGCCGCAAAGTATGCGCACAACTTTACGAGCTTTGCATTTGTAGCCGGCCTCATCCTTATCGCGGTGATGTTCTTCAAGGATAATTTTCTGGAAAGGGTCGACCTCGAATGGATCAAGCAAGGCGGTGGCTTCATCAAGTCCAGGCATGCGCCGGCCGGTCGCTTCAATCCCGGCGAGAAGCTGGTCTATTGGCTGTCGGTTGGCGCCGGCATCGCGGTCTCGGCATCCGGATTTCTGCTGCTGTTTCCGTTCTACGGGACCAACATTGCAGAGATGCAGCTCGCCCAGGTGGTGCATGCAGTCGTGGCCGTTTTGTTCATCGCTCTGATCCTCGCTCACATCTATATCGGCACGCTCGGCATGGAAGGTGCGTTTGAAGCCATGGCGACCGGCGAGGTCGATCTCAACTGGGCCAAAGAACATCATGATGTCTGGCTCGCCCGGCAGCTGAAGCCAGATCAGCCTGGTGCGCCAGCGGCAACACCTGCCGAGTGAATCTCGGCGAAGCAAGGCGTCGATTTAAGGTCGGAGAAGACCGGCGATGATGAATCCGCAGGAATCTGATCACCGCTTGAACAGCGACGAGACGAAGCATGTAACGCCCAAAATGGCAGCTCTGCTGGCATTGGCGGCCGAGGCAGTGCCGGATGTCACGACCGTTGAACTGGAAAGCCGGGGCGTCATCCTCATTTGTGGACGCGACGAGGGCGCGATCGAAGCTGGCAAGCTGCTCAAGGATGATCTCGACGTCACGGTTCTCATCGCTCCACCTGCTTCCATCAAGCCGCGCCCGAACGATTTTCCGGTAGCGAAAGGCAAAATCAGAACCGCGACGGGCTATCTCGGCGCGTTCGAGATTACTGTCGACGAATTCGCGCTGTCTCGGCCATCGTCACGCGACTTACTGGAGTTCGAACCGGCACGCAACAACGCTCGTTCGAGCTGCGATATCGTCCTTGATCTGACGGGCGGCACGGCGTTTTTTCCGGCAGGTGATTTGCGGGACGGCTATTTGCGTGTGGACCCGGGCAGTCCTGTCGCAGTGCTGCAAGCCGTCGACAAGGCGCGCAATCTTGTAGGTGTCTTCGAGAAGCCGAAGTATATCAGCTTCGACTCAAAGCTCTGTGCCCACTCACGGTCAGGGGTGACCGGCTGCACGCGCTGTCTGAACCTCTGCCCGGCCGGCGCTATCAGACCGGCCGGCGATCATGTCGCGATCGATTCGAATATTTGCGCCGGTTGCGGTCAATGCGCGGCTGCATGCCCGACCGGGGCGGCGTCCTATGCGTTGCCTTCGGAAGATGCGCTGATACGCAAGCTGCGCGCGATGCTCCTGGCATATCGGGAGGCGGGGGGCGAGCAGGGGGTTGTGCTGGTGCACGATGAGCCGCACGGCGCGCCGTTGATCGACGCGATGACGCGATTCGGCGACGGGCTGCCGGAGCAAGTGCTTCCGTTTGCGGTCAATGAGGTCACCCAGATCGGGTTGGAAAGCATCGCAGCCGCGTTTGCGTATGGGGCATCAGGCATGCGGTTCCTGTTGCGGGCCAAACCGCGTCACGATATTTCGGGATTGCGGCGGACGATGGAGCTGGCGGATCCGATTCTAACAGGGCTCGGCTTCGGTCCCGATCGGATCGCGACGATTGAAACTGATGATCCGGACACTCTCGTTTCATCATTGCGCGCGGTCCCGCTCATGCCGCCTGCGCCGCACCCAAAGAGCTTCCGCACAGTGGGAGACAAGAAAGACGTGCTACGTCTTGCCCTGGGCGAGCTTCATCGTTCCGCTCCGGCGTCGGTGGACGTCATCGCCTTGCCCGCCGGGGCGCCCCTCGGCGCGGTAGAAATCGACGCCGGAGGTTGCACGTTATGTTTGTCCTGCGTGTCAGCGTGCCCCACCGGTGCCTTGCGCGACGATCCGGAACGGCCGGTGCTACGGTTCGTGGAAGACGCTTGCGTCCAGTGCGGGTTATGCCAGGCCACTTGCCCCGAGAAGGTCATCACGCTTAAGCCGCAGATCGACTTTCGCGCCGTCAGAGCGCGGGCTCGCGTTCTTAAGGAGGAAGAGCCGTTCTGCTGTATCCGCTGCAGTAGGCCGTTTGGCGTCAAGACGACCATCGACCGCGTACTGGCGAAGCTCGAAGGCAAGCACTGGATGTATGCCGGTTCGTCGAATCGCCTTGACGTCATCAAGATGTGCGAAGACTGCCGCGTTGCATTTCT
>Ga0207693_10003467_pt1 | contig 13461 bp, 8 predicted proteins | sample LARL81metaG_FD_184347 | JGI IMG/M metagenome (GOLD analysis project Ga0207693, IMG submission 184347) | Corn, switchgrass and miscanthus rhizosphere microbial communities from Kellogg Biological Station, Michigan, USA - LAR L8-1 metaG... | ecosystem: Host-associated > Plants > Roots >...
ACGGGGCCAGCGGCGGTTTCCTGGCCCCGTTCTGCGCGCCCGAGGTCGCTTTCGACTTCCGGCTGCCCCGGGTCAAGTCAATCTCCGCGTCGGGGCACAAGTTCGGGCTGGCTCCGCTGGGGGCCGGATGGGTCGTGTTCCGGGACGCCGCCGAGCTCCCCGACGACCTCATCTTCCACGTCAACTACCTGGGCGGCGATATGCCGGTGTTCCAGATCAACTTCTCCCGCCCGGCTGGGCAGATCATCGCCAGCTACTACAACTTCCTGCGGCTTGGTTACGAGGGCTACCGGAACATCCACATGGCGTCGTATGGGATCGGGCAGTACCTCGCCTCTGAAATCGTCAAGCTCGGCCCGTTCGAGCTGCTGTGCGACAGCGACCCCGCTACCGGCATCCCGACGGTCACCTGGCGGATCCGCGAAGGCGAGAAGCCCCCGTACACCCTGTTCGACCTGGCGGACCGGCTGCGTAACCACGGCTGGCAGGTGCCCGCCTACACCCTGACCGGGGAGGTGTCTGACATCGCTGTGCAGCGCATCCTGGTCCGCCTGGGGATCAGCCGCGACATGGCCTCCATCCTGCTCGACGACTTCCGCGACGCCGTGGCGCACTTCGATAGGCACCCGGTCACGACGCCCATGTCCAAGGGGGAATCGGGCGGGTTCAGCCACCTGTGACGTGATGTGCCATCGGACCGATCATGGGCTGATGCCAGCGTCGGCGGCGCGCGTCATCACCTGACCACCGACCGGCTGGGTGCGTTCGGGTAGCAGCAGGACGGCGCCGATGAGGAAGCACACTGCGCCGATCAGGGTCTGCGTGTCGGCCCGCCCGGCGTTGTGCACCTGGCCGGTCACCGGGTTGATGTAGCCGGCCACGGCGGAGATGCCGAAGGCGATCGACCCGATCAGGTTGACCAGCGTGATCCACCAGGAATAGGACCGGGGGCGCCAAGCGGCCCAGCCGTGGCAGACCTCGTACCAGGCCAGTGCGCTAGACACCAGGAAGCAGACCGAGCCGATAGCATCGGGCCGCCACACGTGCTGGTGAGCCGTCTGCGCGGATAGGTCGGTCACCATGGCCACGCCGGTGCTGACGTTGAAGTACAGGGTCCCGACGAGTTGCACCGCGGTGGCCCACCAGTCGATCCGCCTCGGCTGGTAGACGAAAAAGCGCCGGTGCGCGGGGTTCAGCGTGCCCGGGGCGGCGTCGACCGCCTCCCGGTAGCTCAGGAATGAGGCCGTGGTGAAAAACAGTGAGCCGACAAAGTAGGTGACCGTGTCCCCGACGGCCCCGGCAGCGCTGGCGTATCCCGGCACAGAACCGAGCGCGAACAGCAGCGATCCGATGGCGAACAGGATCGCGATCCACCATCCGCGGGCGTTGGGCGCCCACCACGTCGAGCCGACGGCTGGCTTCTGGTGCTTGCGGTGGTGGCGGGATTCCCACCGGACGATCACGCCGTCCGGGCGCACGCGGTCCACGAACGTCGCGGGAGCCTCGATGACGACGTCGCGTCCCTCAGGGTTCCGCGTAGCCATGAACGCCCCCTCCATATATCGCACCCGCGATCACGGAATCATCGCACATCCTGCCGGGGCGGGCTTCAGCTGGAATTGACCCGGAGACGCGCGGTGTCGTCGGCTCCGCGGCTCGGTCGCTGAACGGTTTCAGAGCAGGCGCAGTTCGACCGCGCGCTCGATGGCCTGCGAGCGGGACTCCACCCCGAGCTTTCGGTAGATCGACCGCAGGTGGGTCTTGACCGTGTTGCGGGAGACGTAGAGGACGTCTGCCATCTGCAGGTAGGTACTGGTCGGCAGCAGCGTGAGCACGCGTAGCTCGGCAGGGGTGAGCGGCTCCACGAGCGGCCTGTGGGACCGGCGTGCGTCCGGCTGCGCGGCGCGCGCTTGCAGCCCCGCATCGATCAGTTGCTCGATGAAAGGATCCCGCCGCACCGGTGTCGCGTGCTCGATGAGGTAGCTGGTCACCTGGGGCGCGGTGGTGACGACGGCGTTGAGGTAGCCCTCTTGGCGTGCTGTCTGTACGGCGCCGCCGACGATGCCAGCGGCCATCGGGTCGGCGCGCTCGACGGCGGCCGCGGCCAGGAGCAGCTGGCGGACCAGCGCGCGGCGCGGCGTCAGGTCGTCCAGGGATGGCGAGTGCAGATGCTCGGCCGCGGCGCGGTGATCGCCGGAGGCCAGGGCAATCCTGGCGAGCAGCAGGCTACGGCGGGCGGAGGGGAGCCCGCTGGCCAGTTCGGCGGGGGTGCGCGGGTCGCCGAGTGACAGGCGCAGCAGTGCCTCCAGCTCATCGGCCCGCGTCAGCAGCACCGACCAGCTGCCGGCGAGAACCTGCCGGGCCGACTCGATGGTGGCCAGCGCCTCGCGGACCTGACCGCGGGCGGACCAGATCTGGGCCCGGTCCAGTAGCGCCAGGAACTCGAACATGGGCCGCCGCCGTTCGGCGATCGACAGCGCCTGCTCGGTGAGCCGCTCGGCTGCGTCGAGGTTCCGCCGCTCCATCGCCAGGCCGGCCAGCGTGCGCAGGTAGTCCACGGCGAAGAAATGGCGGTCGAATCCCAGCCGCCGGGCCTCCGTGTATGCGGTCTCGGCCGTATCGGCGGCCCGGTTCAGGCGGCCGGCTTCGAACCATGCCAGCGCCCGCACTCCGGGTACCATCACCAGCTTGACTGGTTCGGTTAGTTCGGGCGTGGCAAGAGCCGCCGCTGCCTCACGTTCAGCCGCTGGGAAGTCCTCCAGCCAGGTGTAAGCGGTCGGGAGGATCATCGGTGCGGCGACGTTCCACTCGTCGGTGAGCTGCATCTGCTCCTTGAGGGAACGGGCCGCCAGGGCCGTGCTCACGGCCTGGTCCGCCCGGCCGGTCAGCGCATGGCGGACGGACTGGAACGCCAGGAACCTGGCTCCTAGCCGCGACTCGCGCGGGATCGGCGGCTGAACGCGCTCGAGCAGGTCAAGGTACTGACCGCCGCGGGCCGTGTCACCTGAGAGCAGCAGGTCGGCCGCCACCGTCAGCAGCCGGTCGGGCGCCTCGGTGAGCACCGAAGCGTCGATCGTGCTGTCATCCAGCGGCGGCGGCATGGCCGGGTCGGCCAGGAAGTCAGGTACCACCCGGTCTTCCAGCAGGGCCAGCGCCCGGTCGGCCTGCCGCGCCGCGAGGAAGTGGCGGGCCGCACGCCGGCCGTCGCCCGTGGCCTGGAACCATTCGGCCGCCCGCAGCTGGAGCTTCTGCTCGCGGGCCTGGTCCCTGGCGTGCAGCTCGGCACGCAGCAGCCGGCGCACCAGATGGTGGTACCGGAAGCTGGTCTGCCCATCGTCGAGCGCCACCAGGAACAGCTGGGCGGCACCGATGGCGCGCAGCAGCGCCGCCGCGTCCGGCCGCCCGGTGACGGCCGCGCACGTATCAGCGGTCAGCTCGCCGAGAATGGAGGTGTCCAGCATGAACTGGGCCATATCCGGGGGCTGCTGCTCGAGCACCTCGGAGACGAAGAACTCGGCGAGCGCGTGCCCGCGGACCTCCAGCGCCCGCGTGATCCGCGCCGGGTCGGCGGTGCCGCGCAGCGACAGCGCCGCCATCTGCACGGCGGCGGCCCATCCCTCGGTGCTCTGGTGCAGCATTCCGAGCTCACCATTGCTCACCTGCACGCCGAAGCCGACCAGGAGGTCGCGGCTCTCGTCCAGGGAGAAATACAGGTCACGGTCGCGGAGCTCGCATAGCTCCCCGGTCATCCGCAGCCGGTGCAGCCGCAGCGGGGGGTCGGCCCGGCTCGCCAGCACCAGCTGGGCGGTCCCGACTGGCCACCGCTCGACAAGATCGGTCATGTCACCTGCGACAGCAGCCGCCGCCGTGTGGAAGTCGTCGACAATCAGGGCTGACCCGGCCGGCAGTTTCGCGGCATCGTTGGCGATCGAGGCGGTGACATCCGGCGACATGGCGTTGTCCATGGCCAGCAGGTCGGCTGCGTCGACGCCGAACCACGGCGCCACCACCCGGGGCGCCTCGATGAATCCCGCCCAGAACCGGACAGGGTTGGCGTCAGCCGTGTCACAAGACAACCAGGACGTGGTCCCCGGGGGCCGCGCCGCTGCCCAGCTTGACAGCAGCACGCTCTTGCCCGCACCCGCCGACCCCACGACGACGGTCAGCCGCTGCCCGGCTCCCGCAGTCAGGCGGTCACGCAGCACCGGCCGGGCAACGAGTGTGCCGGGCAGGGTCGTGGGCCGGAACTTCGCCAGCGCAAACCGGGCGCCCCGCAAGGCGCCAGGCTCAGGCGTCGCGCCCTCTGCCACGCATCTCCCGCAGTCATTGCCGTAAGGCGGCGGCTACGGTTCGCGCCCGTTTCCCTGTTCTAACCCTACCGGCAGCATGATTGTAAGGTGCCGCGTTACCCGCGGGCCATTCCGTCAGGTTAACGACGCATGAACGCTGACTTTCCTGGTGTTATCCAGGCCGTGAACGCCTTTGCACTTATCGTCTACCGGTGCGCGTCGGCTGGCTGTTCTTCGGCTGGCGCGAACACTCTGCCTACTGCCTCGAGTCCTGCGGGCCTCTTAGCCCGCACGAAGCCAGCGGCGATGACCCCGATGCATAGCCAGCCAAGCGCTACGAAGGGCAGCAGGTTCACCAGCGTGTACGCGCGGGGATGAAGAATCCCCCATAGCGGGAACAAGAACAGCACGGCGGCGGCGCTCGGGAGCACCAGATGCCGCCAGAGCCGGAACTGGTCGCGGAACTCGGTACGGAACGCGCGGATCGTCGCGATGTTCACGGCCAGATAGATCAGCACTATAGAGAGTGCGCCTGCTCCTGCGAGATAACGGAAGGTGGCCGGGCCGCCGTCCGCGTAGGTCAGCGGCAGCCCGAGGATGAGCGTGAGCGCGGCGGCGCAGCCGATCGCGATGATCGGAGTATGACGACCCGACAGCCGGGCCAAAGACCCCGGCAGGACCTGCTCGCGGCCCATGGCGAACAGGATCCGAATGGCCGCGTTGAACACGGCGACAACAAAGCTGAGACCGGTGAGTACGACAACAAGGTCAATCACCCACAGCACCGAAGGCGACCAGTACCGGCTGGTCAGATAGCCCAAAGGGCTGGGCTGCTGTATCAGGCCGGCGATGTCGTGCCGTCCCGTGCCGAACGTCTCGGCCAGGACGACAAGCAGGTAGAACACGCCGGTCACGATCACGACGGCGATCATGCCTGCGGGGATGGAACGGCGCGAGTCCCGTGCCTCTTCGCCGAGTGCGGCGGCGGCCTCGAAGCCGGCGAAGGCAGAGATGCCGTAGATCATCGCGTTGGTGATGTCGCTGAGCTGGCCGTGCGGCGACGATGCCGGTGACAGGACCGCAGCCGAGTAATGTGCGGGCGCGGCCTTGACCAAGATCGTGATGGCCAGTGCCGCGATCACGGCGATTTCCCCGGCGGCCAGCAGCAGATCGACAGAGGATGAGGTGGCGATGCCCAGGTAGGCGACTAGCGCGACGACCGCCACAATGACGAGGAACAGCGCCCACGGCGCGATGGTCACATGTACCACGTCAGCTAGCAGGATCGACGCATACGCACTGGTCAGCGCGACACCAGCGGGCACATAGAGCGCGTACGCGGCGATCATCATCCAGCCGGTCAGGAAACCCCCGGTCATGCCCAGGCCGCGGCTGTTGTAGGTGTACAGCGACCCGGCTGACGGCAGCCGCCGGGCGAACTCCGCGATGCTGCTCGCGCAGCACAGCGACGCGACGAACGCGACGACCACCACTAGGGGGGAGGCGAACCCTGCGAAGGAGGTCAGGATCACCAGCCCGGCCACCACCGAACCGGCCGGGGCCACCCCGCTTACGCCGAAGGCGATCACCCGTGCCGGCCCGACAACTCCGTGCGCTAGTCCGCGGCCCTGATCAGTGCCCGTACTCAAGCCACAGCCCCCTCCCCCATCGCGCTCGCTGAAGAACCGGCCCGGCAAGGGCGTCTCGGAGGCGAGGAACCTGCGGTCCAAGTCGGTGATCCGCATGATCTTAACCACCGGCGGAGATTCAGGTTGCCGCTAGCGTGCCTGGCGGGCAGATGCCGCGTCATCACCCGGCACAGGTGATGACGGCCGCGGCCGGCTGTCGTCAGCGCAGCGGCTTGAACGCCGCCCGGATCTCGGTCGCGAACAGCTCGGGCTCTTCCCAGGCGGCGAAGTGGCCGCCCTTGTCGGCCTCGTGGAAGTAGATGAGGTTGGGGTATCCCCTCTCGGCCCAGCTGCGCGGGGTCCGGAAGATCTCTCCGGGGAACGTCGTGAAGCCGGCCGGGAGCTTGACCTCCGGAGGAGCCTGCCCGGCAGCCGCCGCGAGAGCCTGGGCTCGTCCGGCCTCCCAGTACGAGCGGGCCGCCGAGGCCCCGGTGCCGGTCAGCCAGTACAGCGTGATGTTGTCGAGGATGTGGTCCCGGGTGAGACCCCCGGAGGGCTGTCCGTCGACGAAGGCCCTGGAGATCTTGTAGTAGGCGTCCGTGTCGTGGTCGAGCATCCAGCCCGCGAGAGCGACGGGAGAATCCAGCAGGGCGTAGCCGATCGTCTGCGGCCGCGTTGCCTGCTCGAGGAAGTAGCCGAAGCCACTCTGCCTGAACGTGGCGAGCTGGGCGGCCGCAGCGCGTTCCTCCTCGGTTTCGGTCGGCTGGGGGCCAGCCAGCGCCGTGACGAGCAGGTTCGTGTGGATGCCGATCAGCCCCTCGGGTGCCTGGCGGCCCATGGCGTCGGTGACGGAGGCCCCTTGGTCACCGCCTTGAGCGACGTAGCGGGTGTAGCCGAGCCGGTTCATCAGCTCCGCCCACGCCTGCGCGACGCGGCCGGAGTACCAGCCGATCTCGGCCGGCTCGGCGGAGAAGCCGTACCCGGGGATGGACGGCAGCACGAGATCGAATGCGTCCTCGGCCCTTCCGCCGTGCGCAGTCGGGTCGGTGAGGGGGCCGACGGTCTCGAGCAACTCGATGACCGAGCCCGGCCAGCCGTGCGTCATGATCAGCGGGAACGCGTCCGCGTGCTGCGACTTCACGTGGATGAAGTGCACGTCCTCACCGTCGATCTCGGTCTTGAACTGCGGCAGCGCGTTCAGCCTCGTCTCGCATCGGCGCCAGTCGTACTCGGTCACCCAGTAGCGGGCGAGCTCCTGCAACGTAGCTAGCTGCACGCCCTGCGAGCGATCGGCGACCAGTTCCTTAGAGGGCCAGCGCGTCGCGGCGATGCGCCGCCGAAGGTCGGCGATCGCTTCGTCGGACATGTCCACCCGGAAGGGACGGATTTCTGTTTCGTGGACCATGAGCCTCCACCTCCTGGATTGGTTGTCGACGATGGACGGCCGGGGAAGCAATCTGCAGCCTGAGGTAGGTACCGTCCCACGATCGTCTTTCGCGCGGGCGCGCCGCGCCCGTGACATCCCCGGCCACTACCCTGGTCTGCGATACGGCGCAGCTGGACAGGCTGCGTCAGCCGCCACCCTGATGGGGCACTACGAGCACGGGACGCTTAGCGTGCACCGTGACCGCGAACGAGACGCTCCCGAGTAGCGCCGACCCCATCCGTGAGAGTCCGCGCGCCCCGAGGACGATGGCTGCGGCGTCGATCTCACCGGCGACGTCGCAGATCGTCCTCCACGTCTTGCCGTGGCCCACCCGTCCCTGGGCTGCAAACCCCACGCTGCTGGCGAGCGCCACTCCCTGCTTGACCTTCTCCTCAGCCAATTCGGCGGCGACCTCGTCAATGCCAAGCTCTCTGGAAAGGAGCTTCGATACCGGAGCGCTGAGGATCGTGGCCGGGTCGTAAGGTTCCCACGTCGCGACCGGCTCCCAAACGGTGAGCACCACGGCACGCCGCTGAGCCAGCAGCTCAGCTGCCTGCGCGATGGCCGCGGCAGCGTCATCTGATCCGTCGAAGCACAGGAGCACCAGATGCCCGGCTTCCCGCTCGTCGGTGTCGGCGGTCACGGTCTGATCATCTCACCTAGGCATGACGACCACTGTGGTTCAGCCGACCGGTCCAACTTGCTCGCGGTCCAGCTCGGCTGGTCCGCGGCTTTGCCGGCGGGAAAGGACCCAGAAGCCCCCGAGCGCGGCGGCTCCGAGTGCGGCGATGAGCAGCGTGCCGCCGATCGCGCCGCGCGGCAGCTCCAGCGCGTAGAAGGTGCGCACGGCAGTTACCGGGAACAGCAGCACGAAGGCGGCGAGCGCGGCGGCGAGCAGTGCGATCCTGCGCCAGGTCAGCGGTATCGCCAGCAGGGCGAGCACGCACAGGCTGAGGATGAGCGCGACCAGGGTGGCTGCGGTGCGCTGCTCGGAGAGGGGAAGACCGCGTGCCCGCGCGAGGGCGTACGCCGAGAACGTCGCGGCGGCGACGATGAGCCCGGCGGGGCCGGCGAATCGCAGCACCCGTCCGACGAACCCGGGCACATAGCGGCGGCGGTTCGGCGCGAGCGCGAGGAAGAACCCGGGGACGCCGATGGCCAGGGTGTCAATGATGGTGAGATGGCGGGGCAGGAACGGGTAGGGCATGAGGGCAACGCCCGCGGCGACGGCCAGCAGCGTCGCCCACACCGTCTTGGTGATGAACAGGTTGGCGACGCGCTCGATGTTCGCTGTCACCCGGCGGCCTTCCGCCACCACGCCGGGCAGGGTGGCGAACCGGTCGTCGAGCAGGACCAGTTCGGCGACCGCCTTGGTCGCAGCCGCGCCGGTGCCCATGGCGACGCCGATGTCGGCGAGTTTGAGCGCGAGTACGTCGTTGACCCCGTCGCCGGTCATGGCTACCGTGTGCCCGCGCGCCTGCAGGGCCTTGACCATTGACTCTTTCTGGTGCGGCGTCACCCGGCCGAAGACGGAGTGTTCCTCCAGCAGGGCGCCGAGCGCGCCGGGATCCTCCGGCAGGTCCCGCGCGTCGACGGGGTCACCGGCTCGGGGCACGCCCGCGCGGGCCGCGACGGCGCCGACGGTGTGCGGGCTGTCTCCGGAGATCACCTTGAGCGCCACGCCCTGCGCCGTGAAGTAAGCGATGGCGTCGGGGGCGTCGGATCTCAGCCGCTCCTCGAGGCTGATGAAGGCCACCGCGTGCAGGCCCGGCGGGAGCTCCTGTCCGGTCAGGGGCCCTGGGGCGTGTGCCAGCGCGAGGACCCGCCGCCCGTCGGCGGCCAGGTCCGCGGCTTGTGACAGCAGTCCGTCCTGGCTGCCCGCCAGGACCATTTCCGGCGCTCCTAGTACCCAGGAGCCGTGCCCGGCGAAGCTGGCCGCGCTCCACTTGCGCGCGGAGGAGAACGGTACGGTGTCCTGGCGCGCCCATCCCCGTGGCGGGGGGCAGGCCCGCCCGATGGCGGCCAGCGTCGCGTTTCTGGCCTCGTCGTCGGCCAGCGCGCCCAGCGCCGCCTCGGCCGGCTCCTGGTCATCGAGCCGGACCAGCCGGTCGAACGCGACCGTCCCGTCGGTGAGGGTGCCGGTCTTGTCCAGGCACACCACGTCCACCCGGGCCAGGCCCTCCACGGCGGGAAGCTGCTGGACCAGGACCCGGCGCCGGGCCAGCGTGACCGCGGCCGCGCCGAAGGCGACGCTGGTCAGCAGGACCAGGCCCTGCGGCACCATGCCGACCAGCGCGGCCACGGTCGAGGTGGCGCCCTCGCGCGCGGATTGGTGGGTGTGCAGCTGGCTGATGACCAGCAACACTGCCACCGGCGGGAGCGCCCACGTGACGTAGCGCAGGATCTGGTTGATGCCAGCGATCAGCTCCGAACGCACCACCGTGAACCGCCGCGCCTGCGCCGCCAGCTTCCGGGCGTAGGCCTCGGCGCCCACCCCGGTCGCCTGATAGTCGCCCGACCCGGCAACTACGAAGCTGCCCGACAGCAGCTGGTCACCGGCTCGCTTGTCCACCGGCTCGGACTCCCCGGTCAGTAGCGACTCGTCGGCCTCCAGGCCCGTGCTGTCCCGCACCACCCCGTCCGCCACCAGCTGGTCACCGGCTCGCAGTTCGACCAGATCATCGGCTACAAGCTCATCGACCGCGATGTCGCGCGGCGCGCCATCGCGGGTCACCCGGACCCTCGGCGCGCTGAGCACGGCGAGCCGGTCCAGCGTCCGCTTAGCACGCAGCTCTTGCCCGATACCGATCAGAGCGTTGGTGACCAGCACAATGCCGAACAGGGCGTCCTGCGGCTCGCCCACGACCAAGATCACCGCCAGCAGGACACCCAGAATCAGGTTGAACCTGGTCAGGATGTTCGCACGCAGGATCTCGGCGACTGAGCGGCTAGTCCGCTCCCCGCCCGCGTTCGTCAGCCCGCGCGACTGGCGCTCAGCAACCTCGGCACTGGTCAGACCAGCCGACGCAGTCACCGCGATCGGCGTGGCCGACGCCAGCGGTACAGAGGCGGCCGCATCAGCCATGCCTGCTCACTCCATGTTCTAAAGGTCGTTAATCGGTTTGAGCAGATCTACGGCATTCATTCTCTCTTAGCCCGGCCTCAACCACCTCAAGGCCGGCGAGGCTCCGGACTTAGCTCGCCGGGCAGGACGCGGTCGAGCTGGCTGCGGGAGCTGATCCCGAGCTTGGCGAAGATGTTGCCCACGTGGTACTGGACCGTGCGGGCGGAGCGGCGCTCCGCCGACCAGCCGCCTCATCCGTCAGCTCGAAGCCGAGACCAGGCGTGCGGCTCGCCATCTGGTCGCCGCGCGGCAGGCTGGCCGGGCCCTGGCCCTGCTCCAGGACCGGGTCGTGACCGACTTCCTGCGCGATCCGGCACCGCCGCCGCCGCTGGATCTCGCCATGATCGACCCTGCGCTGCTCGCGGATGCGCCCGACCGGCTGCTGGCCGTGGCAACGGACCTGCTGTTGTCGGGTGATGCGGCTCGCGGCGGCGAGTACCTCGGCCTTCTTGACCGCGCCCGGCCGTCGGTAGTTCCCGACTCGGAGCTGGCAGCCCGGCTTGCGGCGGCGCGGTCATTGCACCACATGCTGACCGGCCGGGTTGATGAGGCTGCGGCTGAGGCCCTCGCCGTCCGGGCCATCCAGGAGCGTACGCAACTAGCTGGCGAGTGGAACGCCGCCGTCCCGTTGATCCTGCTGCGTGTCTATCCCTGGCTGGAAGACTACGAGGCAGTTGAGCGTGAGGCAGCGGCGGCTCTGGCGGCGCCCCAGCTCAGCGAGCCGGTCAAGCTGGTGATGGTACCCGGTCCGCTGGCGCTGGCCTGGTTCGAGGCGGGCCGCCTGGCTGAGGCCGCCGCTGCCGCCAGTGCCGCCGAGAAGGAGGCACGACGGCTCGGACTCGGGCAGCATTTTTTCGCCGCGGATCATCTGCTGGTGCTGGCCGGCCTGGCGCTGGAGCGGCGCGACCTCGACACCGCCGAGCAGCTCACCGAGCAGGTGCTATCGATCACCAGGCGGCGGCGGCCGCTGCTTGAGTTCCTCGCGCTGCTTGACCAGGCCATTATCTGGTCCGGCCGCGGGCAAGTCCGCGACGCGCTGGCCAGCGTCGAAGCGGCACGACGGGTTCTGGCCGGGACCGGATCGGTGCTGCTAGCGCGCCGATGAGCTGGAAGGGCTGCTCCGCCTGTCCCTGGGCGACCTGCGCTCCCCCGCCGACCTGGCCAGCAAGCTGCCCGCCGCCCCGCGCGGCCTCCTGCTGGCCAAGATCGCACTCGCCGCCGGCGACTACCACGCCGCGCAACGGCACTTGCAAGCATCATCGCCAGATGACCTGACGCCGCGGCGCGCGCTGATGCGCCAGCTGCTGCTGGCGGCCGTCGCAATCGGGCGCGGCGATGCGATGGCCGCCAGCATCCTGGGCAGCGCGCTGGCAACAGCCCGGAGCGGGGGGTTCTGCAACACGGTCGTGACCGCCGCATCCGAGGTGACCAGCTACCTGATCGAGCATACGGCGCCGGCCCGGTCCGATCCTTTCTCCGGGCAGCTGATCATGGCGGCTGTCCAGGTGCGCTCCGCCCAGCCGGGGATCTTCCGGCCCGGCCACGTGGTCAGCGAGCAGCTGACCCCGGCCGAGCGACGCGTCCTCAAGCTCCTGCCGACCAGCACCTGCCCGCAGATCGCAGCCAGCCTCTACGTCGCCCAGTGCACGGTCAAGACCCATCTGCGGGCCATCTACCAGAAGCTCGGGGTGGCATCGCGCTCGGAAGCTCTCGAGCGGGCCCTCGACCTAGGCCTGCTCTGATCCCATCCGGCTGCCGAACCCACGCTGCTGCAGGGCCGCCGCGGCAATCCAGCTGATCCGGTCAGCGCCTTCAGCTCGCTGCCATCAGCCAGCCCGATCCCACCGACCACATCCATCTGCCACAGCTCCATCGGCGACCCGCGCTCCCACGGGCGCCACTTCTCACCCCGGCACCGCCGCGGCACTGTCTCGATCAGGCCGCTGCGCACCAGCGCCCGGCAGGCCCCGACCGCGACGGCAACGGATCCAGCCCCGCCCGCTGCACCTCGTGCACCAGCCGCCGCGGCCCCACCCCAGATGCAACTGCAGGTGGGGCGGGCAGGAGTCTCATGGTGCCGGTCCACGCCGAGCCCTCCTCGAGGGCTATCGCCGTGACGCTGCGTAAGTCCACTGGCTAACCTGCCCCCTCCCCGACCGTCGCCCGTAACCTTCCGCAAGGCCTCCCTGGCCCCCTCCACGTCCCCCTGCTCTTCCAGCGGGGGGAGACCTAGGTTGAGCTCAGCTCTCGGCGCGCCGGCGGAGACGAGCTGGAAGAACAGGTTGGCGGCTTTGGCTTCGAAAGGAATGTAGCCGACTTCGTCGAATGACCAGCAGCGGGTAGCGGCCCAGCCGGGTGAGTTCGGTTTGCAGCCGTCCGGCGCGGTGCGCCTCGGCGAGACGGGCGACCCACTGCGGCGGTGGCGAAAAGAACCCGGTGCCCGGCCTGGCAGGCGCGGATTGCCAGGCCGATGGCCAGGTGGGTTTTGCTGGATCATGCCGGCGGGCGTCTCAAAGGGGGCCCCCAGGAAGGTGTCCCGGATCGATAGATCGATCACGACGACAGCTGAGACTTAGTGCGGCCCATGGCGTCCGAGGATCACCAGAATCCGGTGATGGTCTCTAACCTGTCCGGCGGTGATGCTGAGGACGCTGCGGAAGGTATCCGGCTTTCCGGTTATTGCATCCTGATTCGCTCGTGAAGGGACCAACGATGTCATCTGTGAACCGCCGCTCGTTCCTGGCCCGCGGCGCGGCGCTCGCCGCCGTCCCCGCAGTCGCTTCGCTGGCGGTGGAAGGCCTCACCGGCCGGGCATCCGCCGACACGCTGCCCGATTACGCGCCGATCCCGCCGTCAGCGCTAGGTCCTGCCGTCAACAAGCAGGGCTACTTCGTGGGGCGGGTGGAGAAGAACCTGTACTGGGTCACCGACAGTGCCTATCAGGCGGCGTTCCTGACTACCCGCGACGGGGTCGTGCTGTTCGACGCGCCCCCG
>Ga0207693_10003468_pt1 | contig 13457 bp, 14 predicted proteins | sample LARL81metaG_FD_184347 | JGI IMG/M metagenome (GOLD analysis project Ga0207693, IMG submission 184347) | Corn, switchgrass and miscanthus rhizosphere microbial communities from Kellogg Biological Station, Michigan, USA - LAR L8-1 metaG... | ecosystem: Host-associated > Plants > Roots >...
TAGGAGTCGTTGGCGATGTAGAAGCCGTCGAGCTTGCCGTGGTTGTACTCCTCACGGCCGCCCTCCCAGCTGTGGTCGGGATCCGCGAAGCCACAGCCCTGAAAGTCGGGCGCGAGCGGATGGGTCGCGTGCTGCTTGCCCTGCTTGTCCGGGTAGCTGAGGCCCTTGTTCTTTCCGTCCGCGTCCGGGAACCACCCCAGGTAGTGGTCGAACGAGCGGTTCTCCATCATCAGCACGACGAAGGTGTCAATGGGGATGTTGCGGGGGCTGGGAAAGCCGTGCTGAGTCTGGACCTTGGCCGCCTGGGAGATCAGTGTCTCGGCGGGCAGCACCGTCGCCAGCCCGGCGAGCCCGGCGAGCCCGGCCGTGCGAGCCAGGAACTCCCGGCGCCCCATGTTGTGGTCGGACCGCTCCTCCTCCGCTGCTGCCTCCAGCTCATGTCGATCGCGCTCGGTCAATTCGGCCCCCTCGGGCTGCGGACCGTCTCGCAGTCGAAGACTCCGTCCTCGTGGCGGTCCACCTTGGCGAAGTCCTTTCCGGGGCCGCAGTCGATCTGGTCCGGATGGCCATCGCGCGCGTTGATCCGGTCGTTGCCGGGACCGCTGTTGATGCGGTCGAAGCCCTTGCCGCCGCCGATGTGATCGCCGCCCTTGCCGCCCTTGAGGACGTCGTCGGCTCCGCGGCCCTTGATCTCGTCGCCGGCGCCGCGGCCGAGGATCTTGTCGGGCCCGTTGGTTCCGATGAGCTTGTTCGGCTTGTTGTTGCCCCTGATGACGTTCAGGGGTGGCTTCGCGTGCTCCCCCGACCGGGCCAGGACGACGACCCCGCCGCCCACCAGGGCGATCCCAATGATGACCGCGAGCGCTACGACAATCCCCTGCCCACGACGCGTCATGGGCAACCCTCGCCGCCGGTCATGAGCGGCAGCATAAGGCCCGAACCTAAGGCGCGTGGCGTTCCGCGTGAACGATCTGTGAAGCCGGTCGCTAGAGTGGCGCCGACGTGTCGCGGGCAACTCTCCACACCAACGCCGGGCCGATCGCGGTCGAGCTCTTCGACGAGGACGCCCCGAAGACCGTTGAGAACTTCCGCAAGCTCTCCGGGGACGGGTTCTACGACGGCCTGATCTTCCACCGCGTCATCCCGGACTTCATGATCCAGGGCGGCTGCCCGGAGGGCACGGGCACCGGCGGGCCGGGCTACACGTTCGAGGATGAGTTCAACGACCACAAGATCGTCCGCGGGGCGCTGGCGATGGCGAACGCGGGGCCGAACACGAACGGATCCCAGTTCTTCATCGTCACGACCGCCGAGGCGCCGTGGCTTGATGGCAAGCACACTGTCTTCGGCGAGGTGACCGACGGGATGGACACCGTGGACGCGATCGAGGCCACCCCCACGGCCGCAGGCGATCGCCCGGTCGAGCCTCAGGTCATCGAGCGCGTCGAGCTGGACTAGCCGCCCGCGCCCGAGTGCGCCGACGATGACTTCGGGCGCTCGCGCGCCAGCTGCTTCTTGCTCGTGGTCGTCTGGGTGCCGGTGGTGGATCGCTCCGTCCCGGTGCCCTCGCCCTCGAAATGCTATCTTGAGTAAATCGGTCTACAAACTGTGAAAGGTAGGTGATGGCAGTGACTCCGATCTGGATGTTCGAGGGAGCTCAGGAGCTCGACCCGGTCGCGGAGCGGAATCTCGTGGAGCGGCGCTTCGCCGCTCTGGCGGCGGCAGTGCGGGCCCACGAGGCGCGGGTGCGGCGGCAGGTCACGGGGACACGGCCGTGCGACCTTGTCCTCTACCGGCGGATGCGGCAGATCCTGGCCGAGGAAGGCGGGCTGTCGTGAGCCACCTGCGCTGCCCCGACTGCGGAGTGACCGTCGCCGACCGCGACGGCCAGGACCCGACGAGGCCGTGCCCGCGTTGCCTCATGCGCACCGGCGTGCGGGTGTGGATGGAGCCTCGCGTGTTCATGCGGCCCGAGCCGCGCTTCCAGTTGCGGGGGCACTAACCGGCGGTCTCGCCACTCTCCGCCCCTTCCGGCTCCGGCTCGCCGTCTGCATGTGCGAGCCCAAACTAGCTGGGGTTGCGCAACGTTGCCGCAGTTGGTGCCGTGCGCCGTACCATGGCCGCGGGGCATGAAGCTGGTGATCCAGATCCCGTGCCTGGACGAGGAGGAGACCCTTCCCCAGGTCCTGCGTGAGCTGCCGCGCCGGCTCACGGGCTTCGACGAGGTCGAATGGCTCGTGATCGACGACGGCTCGACCGACCGGACCGTCGAGGTCGCGCGGGCGAACGGTGTCGACCACATCGTCAGGCTCACCAACAACAAGGGGCTCGCAGCCGCGTTCCAGGCGGGCATCGACGCCTCCCTGAAGCTGGGGGCGGACGTCATCGTCAACACGGACGCCGACCACCAGTACCAGGCGGGGGACATCCCGCGGCTGGTGAAGCCGATCCTCGAGGGTCGCGCCGACATGGTCGTCGGCGACCGCCAGGTGAAGGACGTCGAGCACTTCTCGGCGTCGAAGAAGCTCCTGCAGCGCCTCGGGAGCTGGGTCGTCCGCCGTGCTTCGGGCACGACCATTCCCGACACGACCTCCGGGTTTCGCGCCTACAACCGAGAGGCGGCGCTGCCACTCGTCGTCGTCTCCAACTACACGTACACGCTCGAGAGCCTGATCCAGGCGGGCAAGACGCTGGTCGCGCTCGACCACGTGCCGATCTCGAGCAACCCAAAGACGCGCGACTCGCGGCTGGTCGACTCCACCGCCCGCTATGTGCGCCGGAACGCGCTCGCGGTCTTCAGGGCATACGTCCTGTATGAGCCGCTCCGCGTGTTCACGGTCGTCGCGATCCTCTTCGCGCTCGCCGCGCTCGCCGCCTTCGGCCCCTTCCTGACCGACGCGGTCCTGAACGGGGACACGACTGGCCACATCCAGTCCCTGATCCTCGGCGCCATCCTGGCGCTCACGGCGGTCCAGATGTTCGGCTTGGGGATCGTCGGCGACGCCCTGGCGGGACAGCGCGTGATCGCGCAGCGGACCTATGAGCGCGTGCGGAGGCTCGAGCTTGAGGCGGGCATCGAGCCGTCCCACTACGAGCAGGGCGCCGAGCCCATCGCCGCCAGGGCCGAGGGCCTCCCCCCGGAGGGCGGGAGGCCCCGCGAGCGCGATCGCAGCGAGGTCGGAGTCTGAGCTCCACCGCGGCGCCGCCGGCCCAGGCCGGCGGCAACGTCTACGACAAGTACGGGACCGCCAATCCCATCGAGCGGCGGCTCGTAACGGGCTTCATCCGGCAGCTGCTCGAGCTCGTGGACCGGACCGGCGCGGTCGACGCGCACGAGGTCGGCTGCGGCGAGGGCGAGCTGGCCCGGCGCCTCGCGGCACGCGGGCTGCGGGTCCGCGGCACGGATGCCTCGGCGGAGGTGATCGCGGAGGCGCGAGCCCGGGCCGAGGCGGCCGGGGTCAGCGCGGAGTTCCGGGTCGCGGCGGTGGAGGAGCTGGAGCCCGCCCAGGACGCCGCCGAGCTGATCCTCTGCTGCGAGGTCATGGAGCACCTGCCCGATCCGGAGGGTGCGCTCTCGGTCGTGGCGTCGCTCGCGTCGCCATGGGCGATCGTCAGCGTCCCGCGCGAGCCGCTCTGGCGAGGCCTCAACCTGGCACGCCTCAAGTACCTGGGCTCGCTCGGCAACACGCCGGGACACCTCAACCACTGGTCGCGCCGCTCTTTCGCCAGTTTCCTGGAGACGACGTTCGAGGTCGTCGAACTGCGCACTCCCGTGCCTTGGACGATGGCCCTGTGCCGGACCCGCTGAGGCCTCCTACACTTTCGCGACCGTGAGTCGCCTACGCCGGATGGCGGAGCCGGTGCGCGCCCGGCCAGGCCTCGCCGCGATCGCCTGCCTCGGGATCGCGTGGGGGTTCGTCATGCACTCGATGGGCTGGGCGCAGCTGGCCCACTTCGCACAGGTGCGAGCGCTGGCCGACGGCCAGGCGAACATCGATCGCTGGCACTGGCAGACGAAGGACAAGGCCTGGACCGACGGCCACTTCTATTCCGTGAAGGCGCCGGGGCTCCCGCTGCTCACCCTGCCCGAGTACATGGCGCTGAACGCCGCCGGCGCCTGGTCGGTGTCAACGGACGCGGCCGACACCGCAAGCCACGCGGCGCACCCGCGGTGGACGCCGCCCGGGCGCTCCTACCCGTACGTCATGCAGTACGGCTTCGACCCGCACAGGGCGATGCGCGTCGAGACTCAGGTCGAGGACGAGACCCCGATGGTGTGGGCGCTCACGCTGCTCGGGGCGGTGATTCCCGCGTTAGTCCTGCTGCTCCTGGTGCGCTGGGCGGGCGACCGAATCCAGCCGGGATACGGAACGGCGGCGGCCGTCACGCTCGGCCTCGGAACGATCCTGATGACGTTCGCCGCCGAGTACTTCTCGCACGTGGCGTCGGCCGCACTGGGGTTCGCCGCCTTCGCGATCCTCTTTCGCGAGCGCGAGGGGCCTCCTCGCCTTCTGCTGGTCGCGGCCGCCGGGCTGGTCGCCGGCCTCGCGGTGACGTTCGAGTACCCGCTCGGCCTGCTCGGGGCCATCCTCTTCGTCTACGCGCTGTCACGCCCGTCGCCTCGTCTGCCACGCGCGCTCGTCTACGGCGCCACCGCCGTGGTCGGCGCCATACCGGCGCTCGCCTTCAACTGGTGGGCGCTCGGGTCTCCCCTCGACTTCGCCTACTCCTCAGCGGTGGCCGTCCAGGGCCTGAGCGGCCACGCGGTCCTCGGCCTGAACGACCCGGGCTTCTTCGGCATCGGAGTGCCGCGACCGTCCGCCGCCCTCGACCTGCTGGTCGCGAGCCGCGGGATCCTGACCCTCACGCCCGTATTGGCCGTCGCCCTGGTCGGAGCGGTGCTTATGCGCCAGACCGAGCGGCGGGCGGAGGCCAACGTCGTCCTCGCGGTCGCCGCGGTGTTCTTCATCTACAACTCGGGCTACTGGCTGCCGTTCGGCGGCGGCACACCCGGGCCGCGCCTCCTGATTCCGGCGATGCCGTTCCTGGCACTCGGCTGGGCGGTCTCCTACAAGCGGCTGCCGGCACTGACGTTGACGATGGCGATCCCGTCCTTCCTCCTGATGCTCGTCGGATCGATGACCTTCCCCCTCATCGGGCAGAACGGCACCAGCACCTGGGCGGGCGAGCTCGGCAACGGGATCCTCGAGCACACGCTGCTCACCGTCGTCGGCGTCGGCAACGGTTGGCTGGCCGCGGCCCCGGTGGTCGCAGCCATCGCGACCGCGATCGTCCTTGCGGCCCGGGCCACCCCCCGCGCCCGTTTGAGCGACGCGCGGCTCGCCGCCGGCGCCCTCGCCGCGTGGGTCCTGATCTTCGTGTTCGGGCCGACGATTGCGGGCGACCCGGTCACGCCGCTTCACGACGGCACCGCCGCGCTCACGCTCGCCGCGGGCGCCGCGGTGATCTCGGCGGCGACGCTCGTCGTACTCCGCTATCGCGAGCGGCGCGACGAGCGATCCGCCGGGCGGTTGGCTCCCGAGCCGACGGGCTGAATCTCGTAGACCAGGAGATCGCCGTCGCGGCTGCGGGTGAGCGGCAGCCCGCGGATCGGCTTGCGGGCGGCGTCCTGCCACGGCGTTCCCCCGGTCCGGTTCGTGTGCAGGACCACCGACTTGACGCCGAGGCGCTGAAGCAGCTCCACTGCTCGCGGATCGGGGAAGGCCTCCTCCTTGCGGATGACGCGGCGCGTGTACTGCGGGTTGAGGCTCGAGCGGCCGTTAACGATCTTCGGATACCCGTCCGTGGACCACAGGACGTAGCGCCGGTTGTCGGTCGCGCGCTTGGCCGGCAGGTGGAGCTGCGGCGCCGGCACGGACGCGGCCGACGGCGGCACTGCCGGGACCTTCGGCTGCGCCTGGTTGTCGAACGGATCTAACGGGAGCCCCCGTCCCTCCACCAGGACCAGGAACACGGCAACGGCTGCGATCGCCGCCCCGCCGCGCCAGGCCGCCGCGACCCGAAGGGGCCGCCATGCCATCAGTCGCTCAAGCCCGGCGCCGGCGAGCAGCGCGAGGCCCAGGCCCGTGAACGTGTCGAGGCGCCCGGGGACCCTGATCGCGTTCCACCCGGGTAAGACCTCGTAGATCCACCGGTAGGGCCACAGGAACGGGACCTCCGGCCGGAACCCCATCGCCAGGATCGCGACCACGAGTACGGCGATCCCGAGCCCCCGCCGCAGCCAGCGCGGGAAGGAGCTCGAGCCAAGCCCGGCGATCGCGAGGATCAGGATCACGACACCCGGAAACAGCGTCTCCTCCGGCGTGTTGGAGAGGGTGTCCCGGATCGGCCCGGTGGCCGCCCCCCAGACGAAGTTCTCCTCCGGAGCGACGAGGTACGCCCACGGCGGCGACGAGAACGCCTCGACGTTCGCCGGCGTCCGCTTCGCGTCTGGATGCGCGGCGGCGACGTGCTCGTACGGCCGGCTAAGGCCAAAGCCGGTGCCGACGAAGATGACCGCACCGGCGACGGTCGCGATCGCCAGCCCGCGGTTGATCTTTGGCTTCCCGCGCCGCCACCACACGATCGCGGCGACGATCCAGATCGCCACGAGGAGGTAGGCGAACGGGAGGCCAAGGGTGAATCCGAAGAGGAGCTGCCAGGTGGCGACCATCCAGCCCACCACGACCCAGCCCGGACGCCGGCGCCGGTAGCCCCGCACCGCGAACGCCAGCGCGAGGGGGATGCCCCCGCTCGAGATCACCTGCATGTGGCCGTCCTGCTCCAGCCGGAACGGCGCGAAGGCGAAGGCCGCGCCGGCCACCGCGGCCCCGCCGCGGCCGAGCCCGAGCTCGCGAGCCAGGAGGTAGGCGCCCACGAACGCGAGCGCGTACGCGAACAGGAACATCAGGTCGTACCGGAACACGGCGGCATGCGGGCCGGAGCCGATCAGCCCCGCGGGGGCATAGCCGATCAGCGCATCGGAGAACGCGAGTGTGTCTCCGAACGGCCAGAACTGGTTCGCGTCGAAGAAGTGGAGCGGTTGATGGGCGAGCGCGTGGCCGTCCCAGGCCATCTGGTACGCCTGGGCGAGCGGGTCGCCGAGGTCCTTGGGGATGTCGTGGCCCAGGTTGAGGATCAGCGGCCAGTGCATGATCAGCGCGACCAGGCAGGCGCCGACCACGACGGTGGCGAGCTCGCGGATTGTGACCTCGGGGGCCCGTCGCATCCGCGGCATGCTAGGAGCTAACCTGCCCGTGCCATGAGGATCCTGGGGAGGCTGGCTGTCCCTCTGTGGCTCGGCGCGATCGGGGTGATCGTCATGTACGTGTTCTTCGTGACCCTGGCGGACGTCTCTCCGGGGCAGGTCGCCGGCGTCACGATCGTCATCGCCGGGCTGGCGATCCTGTTCACGATCCGGAGCATCCGGGTGGCGAGCGAGCTGTCGGACCGGGGCGGAAACCCGGCCCTTCGCCGCGCCCGGAACCGCGCCCGCGAGCGCCGCGGGTTCTAGACGTCGGCCGGCACGCGCTCGGGGACCTCGGCGGAGCTGCCGTTCCCGTTCACGTGGCCGTTGCCGTTGCCGTTGCCGTTTCTCGCCGGCAGGGGAAGCGGCACCGGGTGGCGTACGGCGCTCTCCGCGATCGCCCGCGCCAGCGCGTCGCCGTCGCGCCCGTCGCCCCCCGCCGCGCCGTCGGGCTCCTGCCCGGACCCGATCCGGAGCAGGTCATCGACCAGCATCAGCCCGGTCGCGGAGTCGTACCGGGAGAAGACCACCCGGGCTGCCAGCTGCGCCGCCCCTTCGTTCAGGCGCAACGCGGGCCTGATCCCAAGGATCGCGAGGATGCGGACCCTCATGGTGAGCCGGCGCATCGCGCGGCTCATCCAGTTGCCGCTCAGATCGGCGCCCGCCCAGATCAGGCAGACGTCACGACGGCGGTGCGTGACGCTCCTCCCGGCCCGGGACCCGATCACGCGCCTCGCGTAAGGACGCAGGCGCTGGCGGTGGGCATAGCCGGAGCGATCGTTCCAGTCGCGGAGAAAGGCCGCGATCACGACACAGGCGCAGCGCGGCCGATCGGAGAACGGCTCCTCGGCCATGAGCGACGCGAGCTCCATGAGGCAGACGCCGTCGCGGGGTGAGCGGTGCGCGCCGGGGTCCAGCCGCACCGAGTCGAGATTCACCTCGACCTTCCCCGTGTTCCACCACCACGCCATGACGACGTGCCAATCGTATGCCGAATCCGGCCGGGGGGCGTAACGATCTGGAAACATCGAGGACTGCGCGCGGTGGCAGGATCGCCCTCTTCGAGTGCCCCTCTTCATCCACCTGTCGGACGCGGATTGCGTTGACCCGCCGATCTCCGCCCGGGCGCTGCCCTACTTGCCCTACGGCGCCCGCGTGACGGCACGCGTCAGGAGGCGGAAACGACGGCAGCCGGCTCAGCCGACTGCGGGGCGGGCACCGGATCCCGCTCCCGGAGCACCGTCGGCGCGCCGAGCTTCGGGCTCAGCGTGATGCTGCGCCGCCGGGTCAGCTCGGCGCCCTCCGCCGCCGGCTCGACCGAGTAGGCCGAAAGCGCAGCTCTCAGGACGATCTTCATCTCGAGCGTCGCGAAGCTCGCGCCGATGCAGCGGCGGCGGCCGCCGCCGAACGGGATCCAGGTGAAGGTGCCCGGCTGGGTATCGAGGAAGCGCTCGGGCTTGAAGGCGTACGGATCGGGATAGATGTCCGGATCGTGGTGCAGAAGGTAGGCGTTGGCGATCAGGCAGGGGCCTGGCTGGTACTCCCAGCCTCCGATCTCCACCGGCTTCTTCACGAGCCTGGGCTCGGCGTTGGGGAGAACCGGGCGGCGGCGCAGGGTCTCCTGGATCGTGGCCGTCAGGTAAGCGTCGCCGTCGTCGGCGTCGATCTCGCTCACGAGGCGGTCGAGCACCGCCGACTCGCGCGCCAGCCGCTCGAACACCCACGCCAGCTCAGATGCGGTCGTCTCGTGGCCGGCGACGAGCAGCGTCATCAGTTCGTCGCGGAGCTCCGTGTTGGTCATCGGCGAGCCGTCCTCGTGACGGGCGGACAGCAGGAGGGCCAGGATGTCGTCGCGCTCCTCGTCGCCGTCTCGGCGCTCGTCGATCAGCTCGTAGAGAAGCTGGTCGGCCCGCTCGCGCATCCGCGCGAAGCGGACCCACGGGCCGCGGCCGAAGTAGCCGCGCTGCAGCTGGGGGATGATCGAGGCGGGCTTGGAGCTGAATTCGAGGATCGCCGTGAGCAGCTCGCGGAGCTCGTTCAGGCGGCGGCCGGGGTCGAGGCCGAAGACGGCCCGAAGGATGATCTCCATAGTCAGCCCCTGGAAGAGTGGGTGCAGCGGGGTCGCCTGATCGCGAGGCCAACCCGCGATCTCGCGCTCGGCGACGTCGGCCATCAATCCGGAGAGGGCCTGCATCTTCTCGCCGTGGAAGGCGGGGGTCATCAGCTTGCGCTGCTCCAGATGCTCCCCCTCGTCGAGGAGGATCAGCGACTTCTTGCCGACGACGGGCTCGAGGATGCCGGCGCCCTCGCCGGGGTGCAGCACGTCGGGTGGAGCGGCGAACAGCTCCTTCAGCTGATCCGGCTCGGTGAGGATCACGAAGGGCGGGGCCGCCAGCAGGCGGATCGTGAACCGCTTCCCGTACCGGGCTCGCGCGCCCTCCATGAACGCGACCGGCCGCGTCCACCAGCCCACCGTCTGCAGCGCGACGGGGTATCGCGGGCCCGGGGGAAGCTGGGAACGCTGCGTCATCTCCTCCTCAGGCACGGTATCGACCGTCGCGAAAGCTCAGATGTGACATGGCGCACATAGCCAACAGCATTAACAGCACCAGCCAGTTTCGGGGCTAAAGCAGCTCACTGACGCAGATCATCAGATCCGCGTCGTCTCGGTGCCGAGCTCGGTCGCGATCGCCACGTCGACTGCCGAGTAGTCAATCGGCAGGGCGATCAGAGAGGGGACGTCGAGGTCGAGCGCCTCCCGCAGCCGCGCCCGGTAGTCGTCGATCGACTCGCACCGCCAGGCCGGCATTCCAAACGACTCGGCGAGCTGGACGAAGTCGGGGTTCTGGAAGTCCGTCCCGAAGTGACGGCCGAAGCGCTTCTCCTGCTTCCAGACGATCGACCCGTACTGGCGGTTCTCCCAGACGACGTTCACGAACGCGGTCTTCAGTCGCGTCGCGGTCTCGAGCTCCTGGCAGTTCATGAGGAACCCGCCGTCGCCTGACACCGCCACCACCTTGCGGCTCGGGTGCACGAGCTTCGCGGCGATCGCAGCCGGCACCGCGAAGCCCATCCCGGCCAGGCCGTTGGCGATCAGCACCGTGTTGGGCTCGAAGGAGGGGAAGGCCCGCCCGATCCAGAGCTTGTGCAGGCCGACGTCGGACACCAGGATGTCCTCGCGGTCGATCGCCTCGCGGATCTCGAGCAGCGCGCGCGGCGGCAGCGCCGGGAAGGAGTCGGCGGTCGATGCCGCATCGAGGATGCCGGCGACGGCGTGCCGCAGTCGCGGGGACCCGCCCGGGGAGGGCAGGTCCCGGCACTCCTGCGCGAGGCGCAGGAGGATGGCGTAGACGTCGCCGACCAGCTCCACCTCGGGCATGAAGTTCTCATCGATCTCGGCCGGGAGCGAGTCGATGCAGACGACCCGCTTGTCGCCGTTCGGGTTCCACAGCGCCGGGGAGTGCTCCACCAGGTCGTAGCCCACGGTGATGACCACATCCGCGTCGTCGAAGCCCGCCATCGAGAAATCGCCGGCCTGGAGGCCGACGGCGCCGAGCGCGAGGTCCGAGTCCGACTCGATCAGCCCCTTCCCCATGAAGGTCACCGCGACCGGGATCCCCGTGGCGCGGGCGAATTCCCGCAGAGCCGGGGCGGCGCCGGCACGGACGACGCCGTTGCCGGCAAGGCAGACGGCGTTCTCCGCGCCGTTGATCAGGGCGGTGGCCTCCATGAGCACCCGGGCCGGGGGCTCGGACGCCGGGACCGGGCGCCGGTGGAGTGGATGGGCGTCGTCGGGGACCTCGGCCGCCATCACGTCCTCCGGGAGCTCGATGTGGGTTGAGCCGGGCTTCTCCGACTCGGCGACCTTGAACGCCTTGCGGACGACCTCGGCGACGATCTCAGGATCCGAGAGCCGAGCGTTCCACTTGGTGATCGGGCGCATCATCTCGGCGACGTCGATGTGCTGGTGGGACTCTTTGTGCTGACGCTCGAGATCCGCCTGTCCGGTGAGCGCCACCAGCGGGGCGCGATCCAGGAACGCGTCGGCGACGGCGGTGACCAGGTTGGTGGCCCCCGGCCCGAGTGTCCCGAGGCAGACGCCCGCCCTGCCCGTCAGGCGGCCGTATACGTCCGCGATGTAGGCGCCCCCCTGCTCGTGGCGAACCGGAACGAACTCGATCGCAGAGTCCGCCAGCGCCTCGTTCAGGTCGAGGGTCTCCTCGCCGGGGATGCCGAAGACGTGCTCGACGCCCTCGGCCTCGAGGCACTCGACGAGCAGGTTCGCGGCGGTTCGTCCCATTCCAGACACCAGCCTAGGGATTCGCGCTTGACGCACCTGCCACACTCGATACATGGCGACCTGCACTCACCTCGATCAGATCCAGGTGGACGTCCCCGAGGAGTTCCCCGGGTGCGAGGACTGCCTGCGCATCGGCGGCCAATGGGTTCACCTGCGGGTCTGCCGTACCTGCGGTCACGTGGGCTGCTGCGACTCGTCTCCCAACCAGCACGCGTCGAAGCACGCCGCGGCCACCGACCACCCGATCGTCACCTCGCTCGAGCCGGGCGAGGACTGGTCCTGGTGCTACGTGGACGAAGTCGCCTTCGTGGTCGAGTAAGCCAGGACGGCGAACGCGTGAGAAACCAGCCCGGGCGCCCGTCGGGAACGGGCGCGGCTTGTTTCGAGCCCGGCTAGCAACCCGAGCCGCCGAAGCCGCTCCGGTCGCAGGTATGGGCGGTGAGGCGCACCAGGAGATCGTGAAAGTCTCGCCTCTCGGCCGGGCTGAGCGGTGCGAGCACGTCTGCCTCCGCGCGCTGGGTCGCCTCCCGGGCCAGGGTCACGGCGCGTAGCCCTCGGGCGGTCAGCTGCACCCGGTGCCGGCGCCGGTCCCTCGGATCGGGCGTGCGCGTCAGCAGCCCGCGGCCTTCGAGCTCGTCGAGCAGGCCGACGATGTTGGAGGGCTGGATGCGAAGCGCCAGCGCCAGGTCCCGCTGGGACGCGGGGCCCTGTGCCTCGAGGTGATGGAGGACGGCGAACTCCGTCCACCGCAGGCCGCTGTCGGCCAGGCTGCGACTCAGCCGCCAGGCCGAGGCCCGAGCGAGCCGGAGGAGCAGCAGGCCGCAGCCCGAGCCCAGCGTCGCGTCCCCGATGTCGGGCGCTGACGGGGCGGATGTGGCCGAGACCGGATTCACGTCACAGATAGTTATAGCTTATAATCGTTGGTGGCTATACTCGTTCGGTCGAAGCTTAGAGAACAGGAGCCCAAACCATGGAAAACCTTCCCCTGATCCCAATCGAGGACTCTGTCGTCTTCCCCGGCATGACCGTCACGCTGGCGCTCGAAGTCGGCGATGCGGAGCGCGTGTTCCTGGTCCCGCGTCACGGCGAGGAGTTCGGCTCCGTGGGCACCGTCGCCCAGGTCGCCGACCGCATGAAGCTCCCGGGCGGCATCGAGGCAATCGCCTTTGAGGGGCTCTACCGCGGCGTCGCCGGAGCTGCCGCCACCGGGACGGACGGGCGGCTTCGCGTCGACGTGACCGAGCACCACGACGACTCTCCCACCGATGAGCGCACCCGCGAGCTCGAGCGTGAGTACCGCGCCGTGGTCGACGAGATCCTGGAGGTCAGGGAAGCCGATCCGCGGATCCAGGCCTTCCTGCGCTCGATCGCCGAGCCGGGGCAGCTCGCCGACACCGCCGGCTACTCGCCCGATTTGAACTTCGATCAGAAGCGCGAGCTGCTGGAGACGCTGGATGTCACGGCCCGGCTCGAGAAGGCCGTAGCCGCCCAGCGCGAGCGGCTCGCCGAGCTTCAGGTCCGCAAGCGCATTCGCGACGACGTGGAGTCAGGCGCCCAGGAGCAGCAGCGGGAGTACTTCCTGCGCAAGCAGATGGAGTCGATCCGCAAGGAGCTCGGCGAGGATGAGACATCGGTGGTCGACGACTTCCGCAAGAAGATCGAGGACGCCGGCATGCCGGACGCGGTGCGTGAGCAGGCCGAGCGCGAGCTTGACCGCTTCGAGCGGATGGGCGAGGGCGGCGGCGAGGGCTCCATGATCCGCACCTACCTGGACTGGCTGTTGTCGGTGCCGTGGGGCGAGCGCTCCGAGGAGCGCCTCGATCCCGCGCACGCACGTGAGGTGCTGGACGCCGACCACGCTGGGCTCGAGGACGTGAAGGACCGCATCACCGAGTACATCGCGGTCAGGAA
>Ga0207693_10003469_pt1 | contig 13455 bp, 11 predicted proteins | sample LARL81metaG_FD_184347 | JGI IMG/M metagenome (GOLD analysis project Ga0207693, IMG submission 184347) | Corn, switchgrass and miscanthus rhizosphere microbial communities from Kellogg Biological Station, Michigan, USA - LAR L8-1 metaG... | ecosystem: Host-associated > Plants > Roots >...
AAAAGTGCTTGAAGATTCGCGGATCGGGTTTGACCAGGCGAACTTTCGCAGAGAGGAAGATTGCACGGAACCACTGCAGGAAGTCGAACCTTCTTTGCGCAAAAGGGAAGGTTTCGGCTGACCAGTTGCTAAGGGCGTAGATCGGAACTTCCCTCTGCCGGAGTTCAGCCAGGATATCGACGGTACCCGAGATCGGTCCTGCCATCATTTCATCGAAACGCTCGAACCACGCATCAATCATGTCGGCTCTATCGGGATGCTGGAGTTTCAATGCTGCACAGGCTTCTGTAAAACTTCGCCCAGCGTCTTGCAGCAGATTCCATTGTGCCGTGCAGATGTTCGCCAGAAAATCTTCTATTTCGGCTTCATGTTGGAACAATTTCCGATAAAGATGGCGCGGGTTCCAATCGATTAGTACGCCGCCAAGGTCGAACACCACTACGGAACGGTCAGTTGTCATGCAGTGATTCTAGCGAATGGGACATCCGTGGCCTGCCTCATGGGCTTGCCTGCAAGTCGAGTCAGTTGGCGAAAGGCCCTCGGCACAGGTCGATGAGCGTAATGATTCCATAAACGATGTCGGCTCCCAGAGCAGGATACGTTTACACCAGCTTCGGTTTTGGTTACTCATCCAGCCGTCGGTTGTTTGTTTCAGCCATCGGCCACATCAGGGCCAGGCCGATGAGTCCGTGCAGCATCAAGTAGTAAGCGGGCGCGAGAGGCTGGCCAAACTTCTCAATGATCCAGGCTGAAACCAGTGGAGCCGTGCCGCCTGCCAGCGCGAGAGTAACACTATAGGCGATGCTCATTGATGTCACGCGTGTGCGGAGCGGGAAGATCTCGACAACCATCGCGCCCTGCAGACCGAGCGCCATGCCGATGGGAATCGCCAGAAGTATCTGACCGACAACAAACTGTTGCGGCGTGCCGTGGAGCATAAGGCGAAAGACGGGAACGATCAGAATGACGATCGCGGTGTTCAGGACGAGCATTAGCCGGCGGCGTCCTACGCGGTCCGAAAGCCAGCCGCCGAAGGGTTTCGCGATCAGCACGGCGAACAGACTGAGAGTGTTGGCGAGGAGAAACGCGGATCCTCCTCCGGGAAGGTTTTTCCGCCGCTCTACGACATAGGTAAAGGTCAGGTAGTAGGCGGCATTGGTAGCGGCAAGAATGCCGAACGTCCGCAACATCGGGAGCCAGTCGGCAACGAGGGATGCCACGAGCGGAGGCCGCTTCTCGACTGCCTTCCGGCCTTCTTCGGTCTCGTGCAAGCCGCGCCGCAACAACCATCCGAGGATAGAAAAGATGATGCTCGCCAGGAAGGGAACGCGCCAGCCCCAGGCTAAGACTTGCTGCGGAGTCAACAGGGAGTTAATCAGCCAGGCGGCGCCCGAGCCGAGAATGAATCCGATGGTGGTGCCGGCAGCAGTGGAACTGCTGATGAGGCCGCGCATCAGGGACGAGGAAGATTCTGTCGTATACACCATCGATCCGGTGAATTCGCCACCGACAGAAAAGCCCTGGATCAACCGCATGACGACCAGTAAAAGAGGAGCAGTTACGCCGATCTGCTGATAAGTCGGGAGCAGGCCGATAACGATGGTGGAGCCGCCCATCAGGGCAATGGATAAAGTAAGGAGCGCGCGGCGTCCGACACGATCGCCAATCATGCCCAGCGCAAGGGAGCCCAGCGGGCGGGCGAAAAATCCAATGGCGAAGATGGCGAACGTCAACAGTTGTTGCGCGTCGGGGCTTGATTGCGGAAAGAATTGCTGGCCGATGTCCCCGGCGAAATATCCGTAGACGGCAAAATCGAACCACTCAAGAACGTTGCCGATCAATCCGGCGAGCGCACTGCGAAGAGAAGAGGGATGGCCGGCAGAGACGGCGCTAGCGACAGGCGTGTTGGCGATTTCCTGGGGCACCATTTGGCGGCATCTTTACTGCGAATCGACAGTCGAGAAACCCTGTTGTGACGATACCAGTGTTACGGACCTGGAGTGCGGCGGGCGAAGTAATAAAACTGTCAAAAATTTTGCTTAGTTAGCGACAAACTGACGCTATCACAGAAGAGAAGGCCGGTCTCCGGACGGGATGCGGTGTACGCTCCCAAGTCGTCGACGTGCTCCAAGGTAATAAGGAGACCGGCAATGAAGAAGGTTAGCAGCGCAGGCGAGCAAGAAAATCTCACCGCAGAAGTTAACGGTCGGACTAGACCTGGGCGATTGTGCCCGTGAGCAGCGCGAGTGTAATCAGATTTTGACCAATCATCCGGCAGGTGTTCGTTGTATCGCTCAAACTTGGATTAAGTTATGGACTTTAAATAGACGGCGAGAATTAAGAAAGAGAGAAGTAGCATTCTGACAAACTCTGCGCTCCTAGAAAAATGGGAGCAAACTAGCATTCTTTCGAGTTTCCGTCATCGGATGGAATTGGGCACAATAGCTTCCAATTACTCACACAGTGCGCGGAAAGCTTCTAGCCGCCCTTCTGGTTGCTTCCCAAGGGGGGCGGTATTTTTTTTTGCGTTTTCCGCAGAGCACCGGCAACTCCCCAAGTCCTCTGCTCAAGCAGTAAGAAAAATGCCGCGCAAGGTGAAGTCCTCAGCCCTGCGCGGCAAGAATTTCAAAAGGTTTCGGCACACTATTCTAACCTGCGGTTACGGCTCAACGAGCCTGGTCGCTACATTTGCTTGCCGTATGAGCAGGTGCCGGATCCAACATGAGTTCCGAAGAACTAATTGGCGAGTCAATCATAGAAAACCAGACCATGGGCATCAGGACAATGATTCCGGTGCTTAGCAAAAGCATCACCGCTAGCACGAAGCCTACGAAGGCAGCCCAGTGAACAATAATCGCTGTTGACATCAAGATAAATACGCTAGCCATTTCTAAACCCTGGACGAAATCATCCAACGAACCTCGATCAGCTAAAGACAGGCAAGGCAAGAGTGCCATTCGAACGCTAAATCTGAGAGGGAGCCATCCCCAAATCCCCTAAAAAATGGCACGGCTCCCACTTCCGTGTCGTCAAAAAAGTGTCCGATTGTCATCCCTTTCCCGTACCGACGAAACTGCCAAACGTGACAGGCCGGTATCAAGTGCGCATGGAATCCTGGGTATTCGCTAAGTTCAAGCCCGGACACATGATTTCCTATTGCCCGAACTTGGCGAAAGGCACCTTCCACCGTTGGCGCAAGTAGCCGCAAGGAATTGCAGCCGATACGAACAGATCACGAACGAGTTTGCGAGCTGAACCAAACTCCATTATGCGTTTTCCAATTGTTTTGTTTCTTTCTTCGGTTTTGGCGGGCGCTGTTGGTCTAGCGCATGCGTAAGTTCTTTTACCAACCGACCGAGCTTCACGGGATCCTCTTCACAGGCAGCTTCGGCAGCAACGACATGCCATGGACGAGCGGACGATGGAGCAGCACTTTCGGGCATGGCCGTGTCCACCTTTCCGGCGGAGTGGCGCGGCACAATAGGGTTTAACACGGAGGGCCCAAAAATCGCATACGGTAAAAACCGTAGTTGCTGCTAGGAGAGTAATGGGATTGCTGACGTTAACGGGATCGTCGCAATGAATGCCAGCAATGCCGCACCCTTGAGTGTCATGCTCGGAGTATGAACGCTTGCGAGACGCGTACGCAACTAGCGACGCTATGGCAGTTGCCAGCGCCAAACGCGTTTAGCAGAAAATTTCCGAGAAGCGGACAGACATATGGATAGCGACACCGGAAGCTCCGGCAACTGGGTCAGTAACATTGGGATCCTTCGCGCGAGCAATTCCGCGCTCATCATGCCTTCGCCGCCATTGGTTCGAGATGATGGACAGGATCGCTAAGCGACTGCAAGATGTGAAAAAATCACTGAGGGACGCAGATGAACTCCCTTCAACGTCGATAACAAACGCGGATAGCCTACGGGGTCTTCTATCGGCGTTCATTCGCGTTCATTGAGCGCACCCACTGGATTCGCCTTGAAGGACGAAGGACTACGAGATGCGGAAAGGGTTTACCAGAAAACCACAAGCGGACGAACCCACGACGCGAGTCAAGAACTACATCACCCGGAGCGGGCTCGAGCGCCTCAAAGATGAGCACCGGTTTCTGCTCACCAGGGAACGCCCCGCCGTAACGGAGGTGGTGGCGTGGGCTGCCGGCAATGGCGATCGCAGTGACAACGCCGACTATCGGTACGGCAAGCGGCGGCTGCGGCAGATCGATGGGCGGATTCGTTTTCTCACGAAGCGAATCGAGGCCGCGGAAGTGGTGGACCCCGAAGCGCCGAGAACGGGGCAGGCGGCGGCGAAGGCATTCTTCGGAGCGACCGTGCGGTACGCCAATGCGGCGGGAGTGGAGCGAGTGGTGAGTATCGTAGGCACCGACGAGGTCGATCTCAACCGCAACCACATCAGTTGGGTGTCGCCTCTGGGACGCGCGTTGATGAAGTCGGCAGCGGGCGACAGCGTAGTCCTTCAATTGCCGGGCGGAACCGAAAATCTGACCGTGCTGGAAGTGCGGTACGAGCGCATTGCTGTGGAACCGTTCCGTGAACCGGCTGGATCCGAGGCCTCGACAAAGGGACTCCCTCGCCATCGCTAATCCACTGACGAGGTTAGCGAGGCGTAGCCGCCAAGGTTTCGCGCGGCTTCTTTCTTATGTCGAGCTCATTACGCCAGCTGACATTAAAACGCTGCCGTATACAAGGGCGATTCCCTAGTCGGCCAACATTGCCAGTTGGGCACTTGGCCTGAATAGAAACCAGCGAGCAGACCTCGGCGCTGTTCGCGGTCGCCAATCCTGGTTGTCTTGCTGCGGCGCTCACGATTTTAAGAAGTGAGAGCCCCGTTCAAGCCTACCAGCGGATACCAAATGTCACCGGAAGCATATTGCTATTGACCTTGTGGTATGAGGCATAGTGATAGCGGACCTCCGCGTAGAGCTTGGCATGCCCTTCACCCAGGCGATACGTGAAGCCACCACCAATGTTGCCTCCGAATGAGTCTGAACTAGTGGATCCTGTGATGACCTCGACGCCGCCGATCGCGCATCCGTACCACCAGGACCAATAAGGATCGCAGATGACAGCCGTTCCTGGTGTCGTGGACTCACCGGAGCGGTGGTACCATCCACCTCCACCAATCACATAGCCGCCCGCTTTGCTTCCCAGAGGAAAATGAAACATGGGATTGAAGGTCACGGAATATTCCCGGGCGTGGGCACCAGGTGTATTGAGCAGCTGTTTCGTCGAGGAGTTAACCGGCATGTCCTGGTACATGAATTCGGCGTTGACTCCGATAAGCTTGCTGAAGTTCATGCCACCCCCGATGACGAAATTTCCGCCGGTACTAATAAACTTGCCCAGATCTCCCTGTGGAACTCCGAAGCCGCCACCAACGTTGAAGAGATACTTACCGTACTGCTCCCCTTCTTGCGCTTGGGACCACTGGGCGAAAGTAAAAACAAGAATTGCACTGACAGCTGACATCCGTAGGAATCGCATACTTCGACATCCTCCATGAGATACAGTTTGCCGATGAATGCGGCCATGATGTACTGAGAGAATTGACAGGCTCGCGATGAGTCACCCGTGAACCCAGACACGGTTCCTATCGCTAGGCGTAATGAACTGTTGGGCGCCTCGACTATCCCCACGCCCGGCAGTGTGCCGTGCGTTCGCACCCCGGTTTGAGATTCAAATCCCTCCGCCCGAAAGAACATGAGTGGAATCAGGATTTTGCGACAGTTACCCTTTGGTCTATCACTCTCATCTTGCCGGGGTACGCTGTCAGCGGGCTCTTCGGATCATCTTCGGCTGTAGTCGAAGTGAAAGCGGAGAGCGAGAAATGATCCGGTAAATTCGATTGGTAGCGGAGGAAAGGGGTTGGACTTTGTGATGCTGGCCCAAGCCATACGGACCATAGCCTCATCGTCAGGTCCACCGGGTCTCGACACGAGCCACCGCACAGTCCTGGACGAGGAAGCGGAGCTTCCAGCCGTAGCCGCGAAAGAGCCGCACATCGTCGACCCGCAAGACCCGCACTGGCAAGAACGCCTCGAAGAAGGCGGCAGAGTCATAGCAAGACAAACCGCCATTCGTGAAGCTGCCGCCAAGGCAGAAGAGTGTGGGGCGCGCGCCCCCGCGCGCCGAGCCGTCATCACAGAAGCCGAAGCCCGTCCGAGTGTTGTGGGAACGGGCGCCCTCGCCCGTTCAGCGAGAGCAGCGACCGCGATTTCTGCCGGCAACACCACGAAATCCAGTAAGAGTGAGAAAGTGAACCAACGCAAGCCAGCTGCAACCGTGAAACCAAACGGACACAACGTCGAAGCTCCGCACGAGCGAAAGAATGCAGCTCAGCGCGCCAGCGCTGGGTAAAACGTTACGTGCGCTTGATGATGAAGACCGTTTTGTCGTCGATTCCGTCGGCTTCGCCGTTGGCCCGAAGCACTTCATCTTGCCGCACGGAGTGATCGAGCACCGCATTGCAGATGTCGCGGGCGGAGTGGCGGTAATGATCGCGCAGCACGGCTTCGAGCTGGTCGCGCGCCGGTTCGTCGCTACCGTCGTAGACGCCGTCGGTGTGGAGAACGAGCATGTCTCCGGGGCTCATCAGCGTGATTTGCGCGATGTCGGACGAGGTGAATCCGTGCTGGCGGAAGGCCAGCGAGTAGTACTTCTTGCGATCCGGATGGTCGGCGGGGATCTCGAGGCCCAGCGCCAGGAATCGGACCATGTGCGTCTCGTCGATCGTCATGAACTTGCGGTATTCGGCGGAGAAGACGAGCGGCGGCGGGTGTCCAAAATTCACGAAGCGGAAATGGCCCAGCGGGTCGACCTCGCCGTAGAGCATGGTCGCAATTTCGCGAGAGGTTGCGCCGAGCGCGTTGCGCGCCGTCACCGACTGCGCGAGGCGCAGGTTGAGATTTTCGAAGAGCTCGGGCGTGGTCTTCCCGTACTGGTCGAGTTCATTGAGCATCAGGGCATGGAAGGTGTCGTGAACGGTGGAAGCGATTTTGGCGGAGATGATGCCGTGCCCCTGGGCGTCGACGAGTAGGACTCCTGCGGTCGAGCGAAGATCGGGCAAGCCCTGGGCGACGCGGACCTCGTCGGAACTGCGGGCGAAGCGGTATTCAGCTTCCATCTCGGGGCGGAAGCCGGAAGTCGTTCTCAGCCACTGTACGTGATCGTCGATGGCATTGCGGACGGGCGCGCCGGGAGGCAGCGGCTCGAGGAACTCCTGCGAGAGGCGTAGCGCTCGCTCGATGCGGGCATCGATGTCGTAGCGCTGCTGAAAGTTGATGTATTCGAAGAGGTCTCCGCCGACCGTGCCGACCGGGATGGAGTTGCCGAACATCTCGATGCCGGGAAGGTGCGGGATCGCGCCTTCCGCGGGCATCAAGCGGTTGCGGAGATATTCGTCGATCGTGGGCGCTGTGTTGAGATCGCTCATGCAGCTTCAGTTTAATTTTATCGTGCGGAGGACATCTTGTTCGTATGAGGGCACATGGTTCGTATCAGGGCATTCGCTTTAGCGATGCGGAATTTGCCCGGCGTTTTGTTCGTATCAGGGCATCGCTTTAGCGATGCCGAACTGGCCCCGCGTTCACTGCCCCTTTAGGGGCTGGCTTCCCACGGTCTCCTCTCGGACACTGCGGTCAGGGATGGGATCAGGCCGTGACCATCTTGGGCGTCCAGTTTTTTACGAAACTTGCGAAGCGTTCGAGCGCCTTGGGGAAATCGTCTCCGGCGGCGGCGAAGCCGAGGCGGAAGTGCGACGGAACGTCGAAGCAGTCGCCTGGGGCGAACAGGATTCCGTGCTCGGCTGCGGCCTGGCAGAACGGGCGAGCGTTCTCTCCGCTGACGAGCCACGGGAAGGCGGTCATGCCGCCTCGCGGTGGGATCCAGCCGAGGACGTCGCTGTGATCCACCATGAAGCGTGCGAGCAAATTGAGGTTGCGCGTCGAGACGTCCTGCGTTTTGCCGAGCACGGTGTCGCGATTGCGAATGGCGATCTCGGAAAGAATTTCTCCGGTAGTGCTGTTGGTGACTGTGAAGTAGGCGCGCGCGGTCCAGCAATGATGGCGCCGTTTGGCGTTGCGGTCGATGATCCATCCGGTGCGCACGCCGGCAAGGGAAAATGCTTTCGAGAGATCGCCGATGACGGTGGCGTGCGGCAGGCGCACGGCCGATTGCGAGGAGGTCCCATGATAGATGGGATGGTAGACCTCGTCGCAGACCAGCTGGATTCCGCGAGTGGCGGCGAAGTCGTGCAGTGATTCGAGTTCGTCTTCGGCGATGGTTGCGCCCGTGGGATGGTGCGGGCTGTTGATGAGGATGAGCTTGGTGTTCGAGTCGGCGAGGCGCTTGATCTCGTCGGGATCGATGCGGAATCCGGTTTCGCGGCGCACGTGGTAGAAGCGCGTCTCGATGCCGAGAGATTGCGGGATCGCGGAGAAGGTGGCGAATCCGGGCAGCGGGAGGATGACGTTCGCGCCGGGCGCGGCGGCGAGCCACATGATGCACAAGAGAGCCTCGGCGGCTCCGGTCGTAATCTGCACGGTTTCGAGCGGGACTTCCTGCATCTCGGCTATGGCTTCGCGCAGTGGGTCGGCACCGGCGACGCGGCTGTAAACCACTTTGTGGTTCAGGAAACGGTCGCGCGTTTCGTCGTCGGTAAGGGCGAGGATGTCGTTGACGGTCCAGGTCGGCCCGGTGCTCGCGCCGAGATTGAATTCGATGCCGTGTTCGTACTGGTCGAGCCAGTCATCGAGCAGAAAGGGTTTGAAGTGCATACGGGCCTCAAGTCGTTAGGTCTCTGGCTTTTGATTGCGCGAGAGGCAGCGAAGATGATTTTTAGTTTGGTGCAAATATGGAGTCGTTGCAGCCCTTATTCATGGCGTGATCTCGAAGACGACGCCCTGATTGTCGGTGCCGCCGACGACGGCTGTGCCGAAGACATTTCCTTGAGCGTCGACTGCAACGCTGCCGTAGGGCAATCCTCCTTCTTCACCGCCGACGAAGTCGTAGAGGTCGGTGAAATCCCAGCCGTTGGTGCCGGGAGTTAGTTTGAAGATAGAGCCGAGTCCATTAAGGCCAGCGGAGTTCGTGAAGCCGTAGATGTTTCCTTTGCCGTCGAGAGTAAGTTTGTTGTAGGGGCCGCTGTAACCACCGATCAGGCTGTAGATAGTGGTGAAGGTCCAGCCGGAAGATGAGGGTGATAACTGGTAGATAGTGCCGCCGCCGTTGATGCCGCCGTCAAAAGTCGTGCCGAAGATGTTGCCTGCCTTGTCGATGACGACGCCGCCGACGGGATTTGCGCCGTCGCTCTCGCCCTGGAAGTCGTGGAGGATCGTTTCCGTCCATCCGGAGGCAGAGTGCGTGAGTTCATAGACGGCGCCGAGGCCGTTCGCGCCGCCGAGAGAGGCGGTGCCGTAAATATTTCCTTGCGCATCCAGGGTGACGCCTGCGGCCGGATTGATCGGATCAGTGCCACCAGTAAAGCTGTAAAGGATGGTTTCTTTGACAGTCTTGCCCGAGCGAGAGAGTTCGAAGACATTGCCAAAGCCGTTGGCACCCAACTCGCTGGTGGTGCCGTAAAGATTGCCTTTTGGATCGATGACGAGGCCTCCGATGGGCTGAGCGCCGTCGGTTCCCTTGCCGAAGCTATGGATTACGTACTCGCGCTTGGGGCAGTCGCAGACGGCGTACGCGGTGCCGAAAAATCCGCCGCCTTCGGTAGTTCCAAAGAGAGCGCGATCTGCGCCGATGACAAGCGTGCCGAAGCCGGGGCCCGAGCCGTCAGGGATGTTTTTGAAGCTGTACAGCGAAGTGTAGGTCCAGGAGGAGCCGCTGGGGGAAAGGCGATAGACGCTGCCTCCACCGAATAAGCCGCCGAGATACGTGGCGCCGTAAAGATTGCCTAGCTTGTCGAGAACCGGGCCGCCGTAGGGAGTTGCGCCGTCGCTGCCTTGATTGGTGAAGTTGTGGATGACTTTGTAAGTCTGCGAGAGCGCGGGGTGGACGGAGATGAAAGAGAAAAGGGCAGTGGTCAGAGCGAGAAGAAAGACGGAGCTGCGTTTTGGCAAACCAAAGCAGCCGGCTTCTGGATGGAGCATTCTGGAATCTCCTTTGAGTTGCGGGGCTCGGCGTCGCGGCGGAGCGAGGAAACATTATGCATGAATCCGCCGAATGGCGCTTGCAGCAAGGGAGTTGGCGGTGCTTTTATGTGGGGAGAAACAGCGGATTCCTCCGTCATCGCTGCGCGACTCGTCGGAATGACAACGGCGAAACGGATGCGTACTTGCTCGGTTGGTTCGCATGCGGAGGCGGAACGGCTCGCAACAGCCGGCGAGGGCGCCGGCGCTACAGCGCAGGTTTTTGCAAAAAATGTTCGAAATCCTTAGAGTCTTTTCGTGGTTGCTACCGCAAGCTGATCGTTTTCCATCTCGTGACTACACCTTCAACCAACTCTCCGGCGGTTTCTGTTCATAACGTCATCAAGCAATTTGGGCGGTTTGCTGCCTTGCGCGGGGTGACGGCGGAGTTCGATGCTGGGCGATTTCACGCGATTCTTGGAGATAACGGGGCGGGAAAGACGACTCTGTTGCGCGCGGTGGCGGGACTGGCGCAGCCGACGCAAGGGACGATTTCGATTTTTGGGAAGGCTCCGAGGGAGGCGTCGCGCGAGCTTGGGTACATGGCGCATCCGTCGCTGCTGTATGACGAGATGAGCGGGATGGAGAACCTGCGCTACGTTGCGCGGCTGTATGGAATCGAGGGCGATGCGCGGTGCGAGGAAGCGATTCGGGCGGTGGGGCTTGATCCGGCGCTGACGCGCGGGGTGGGGCAGTATTCGCAGGGGATGCGGCAGAGGATGTCGCTGGCGCGGGCGATCCTGCATGATCCGAAAGTTTTATTGCTGGATGAGCCGTTTTCGAATGTCGATGTGCATTCGGCGCGCGAGATGGTTGGATTGCTGAAGGGCATGCGCGAGGCGGGGAAGACGATTTTCGTGGTGACGCATCAGGCGTTGCTGCTCGAGGGCGCCGCAGACGAATTCATCTGGATGCGCACGGGGCAGATTGTTGATCGAACGGCAACTATCGATCCGGCGATGCACGGGAGCGTGCAATGAATTCGTTCTGGTCGCTCACGCTCGCGACGCTGGTGAAAGATATCCGGCTGGAGTGGCGCTCGAAAGATGCGCTCAACTCGATGCTGTTCTTTTCGCTGTTGGTGGTGGTGATCTTCAGTTTTTCGTTTAATCCATACGCGGAAGAATCGCGGCAAATTGCGGGCGGGCTGGTGTGGGTGGCATTTCTGTTTGCGTCGGTTGTGGCGCTGAATCAGACTTGGGCGCGCGAGTTGCGGAATCAGGTGCTGGATGGATATCGAATTTCTCCGGCGCCACCGAATGCGCTGTTTCTGGCGAAGGCCTTGGGAAATTTCATCTTTGTGCTTTTGCTTGAGGCGGTGATGACGCCGCTCTTTATTGTGTTCTACAACCTTCGAGCGCTGGGACCGGCTTGGCAATTGGTTCCGGTGGGTGTATTAGGGACGTGGGCGCTGGTGGTGAATGGAACTTTTTTCGCAGCGCTCTCGGTGCGAACGCGAAGCCGCGAGATCATGCTTCCTTTATTACTGTTTCCGATTTCGATCCCGGCGATTCAGGGGATGGTGGAGGCGACGCGGATTTTGCTGGCGGGCGATGGGTCGGCGCGCTTCTGGATCGTGTTGCTTCTGACCTACGATGTGGTGTTTACTACAGCTTGCCTGGGGTTATTCGGGATAATTCTTCACGCAGAATGAAACGCGTATTCTCCATCCTGTCGTTTCTGACCGCAGTGTTGCTGGTGTACGGGCTGTATCAGGCGCTGGTCGCCGCTCCCACGGAGCAGACCATGGGAGATGTGCAGCGCATCTTCTATTATCACGTGCCGTCGGCGTGGACAGCATTCTGCCTATTCTTCACGAATTTGTTTGCGTCAATCGCTTACCTGATTTGGAAAAATCCGAAGGCGGATGCGCTGGCCGTGGCGTCGGCAGAAGTCGGGGTTGTATTTTGCACGATCGTGCTGATTACGGGACCGATCTGGGCACGGCCGGTATGGGGGATCTGGTGGACGTGGGACATTCGGCTCACGACCACGCTGGTGTTGTGGTTGATTTACGTTGCGTATCTGGTGTTGCGGCGGTTTTCCGATACGGCGCAGACTCCGGTGCTGGCGGCGGTGCTGGCGATTTTCGGGGCGCTGGATGTGCCGCTGGTCTATTTCTCGATCTGGTTCTTCCGGACACAGCATCCGCAGCCAGTGATGGGGAAAGGCGGGTCGCTGGCTCCTCCGATGCTTTATGCGTTCCTGATGAATCTGCTGGCATTTACGTTGTTCGGAATCATGGTGTGCTGGTCGCGCTACCGTCTGGAATTGTTGCGGCGCGAAGTGGAGGCCGCGCATGCGATGGAATCGTTGGTCGGGGCCGAGACTTCCGCGAAGGCGAGTCTCCCTCTAAGCAGGAGCGTGCGATGAACGGGATCAAGTTTTTATTCGCGGCCTACATTGCGACGTGGTTCATTCATGGGGCGTATTTGACGCATCTGGTGCGGAGTTTCAAGAGGCTGCGGGACGAGTTGAGGGAAATGGAGAAGAAGTAGGTCGGGAAACTGTCCTGCCACGGACCTTTACGGATTCACACGGAATCTACGCTAACCTAAGCCAATTCCTTTGGGCTGGTCTACGAAAATCCCTCCCGACGCTAAAGCCATAGAGCAAACATAAAGCAGAACTATTTGGGCATGTCGTCAGCGGCGGCAGGCAGCCCGCTGAATCGCGCTTGCAGCAAGGGAGTCGGAGGGATTAGCGCAGCCCCTAAAGGGGCAATCAAAGGCGGGGTCGTTGCGGCACCGCTGAAGCGGTGCCCTGATACGAACCCTTCTATCAGCGATGCCGTGATACGAATCTTTCTGTTCAGGATGCCCTGATGCGGGTCCCGGTTTCTTGATAACCTCGAAAGTACTGGGGGATTACCGCCGTTGCCGCCGATTATTAACGCACAAAACATCTCAAAGGCATTTGGAGCAAAGGCGCTTTTTGAGGGAGTGTCTTTCACGGTTGCGGAGGGCGACCGGATTGGGCTGATCGGGCCGAACGGTTCGGGAAAATCCACGCTGATGCGGATTCTGGCTGGCACGGAACAGGCGGACAGCGGGGACGTGAGCGTACGAAAGCGCCTGCAGTTGAGTTACGTGGAGCAGGAGTCGAGGTTCGCGGCGGGAGCGAGCGTTCGGAGTGTGGTCGAGGGCGCGATGGGGCGTTCGATGACGACGAGCTCCATGACGGCGGGCGCGGAACGCGGAGCGATTTTGGCGGAGACGCTGGGGCGGGCAGGTTTTGAAGACCTCGAAGTGGAGGCCGCCACACTCTCCGGAGGCTGGCAGAAGCGGCTTGCGATCGTG